>FTBF01000122.1_pt1 | contig 33203 bp, 33 predicted proteins | sample 1639301 | NCBI WGS metagenome assembly FTBF01 (sample SAMEA3914864, study PRJEB12502) | metagenome | biome: forest; material: soil | place: USA | collected 2012-03-12 | depth 0.3 m
CAATGACCCTCATCGCCGCCACAACCCCCTGACGGACGAATGGGTCCTCTGCTCTCCCCACCGCACCAAGCGGCCTTGGCAGGGCGCCCAAGAGAAAACGGCGAAGGAAGAAAAGCCGGCCTACGATCCGAAGTGCTACCTCTGCCCCGGAAACGAGCGGGCCGGCGGCGTCCATAACCCGGCCTACGAACACACCTTCGTTTTCCAAAACGACTTCTCCGCAATGATCCCGGATTCCCCTCTCGGCGAAGCTGGATCGGGACTTCTTCGAGCTCAGGGAACCCGCGGGGAGTGTCGTGTCATCTGCTTTTCTCCCCGTCACGACCTGACCCTGGCGGAGATGGAGGTCCCCGATATCGCCCGGGTCGTCGACACCTGGGCAGACCAGATCACCGATCTTGGGGGCCGCTATCCTTCGGTCCAACTCTTCGAGAATAAAGGTCAGGCGATGGGCGCCTCCAACCCCCACCCCCACGGTCAACTGTGGGCCTCCGACTACATTCCGACCCTCGTCGCTCGTGAAGATCTGAACCAGCTAAATTATTTTCAAAAAACTGGTAATTCGCTCCTGCAAGACGTCCTAGAGCAAGAACTCAAGGCGGGCGAGCGGATCGTGGCCCAGAACGAACACTGGGCGCTCCTGGTGCCCTTCTGGGCGGTTTGGCCCTTCGAATACCTTCTGCTGCCGAAACGGCCGGTCACCCGGCTCCCGGAACTGACGCCCGAGGAACGGGTCTCCCTGGCCGCCATTATCCGCGAAGGCCTTGGCCGGTACGACGCCCTCTTCGACGTCAGCTTCCCCTACTCAATGGGCTGGCACGGTGCGCCGACCGACGGGAAGGAGCACCCGCACTGGACACTCCATGCTCACTACTATCCGCCGCTCCTTCGCTCGGCGTCGGTGCGGAAGTTCATGGTGGGCTTCGAAATGCTCGCCGAGTCCCAGCGAGATATCACCCCGGAACAGGCGGCGGCGAAGCTACGCGGGGAATGAAGACGTGATTTGTGGTGTGAGAGGAATCTTTCAAACCACAAACCACAAACCACATCAGCTTGTCGGCAACGGATCGTGGTTCGGCAGGATCGCTCGGCTTTCGCGGTTCCTTGTCATTAAAGACAGCGAAGGATCGTAGGAGGCGTCGATCCAGCCATCGTTGATCATCGCTTCTAGCGCCTCCGGAACATCGGGTAGCGCCTGGGCGACGAAGCCGTTGGTCTTGGCCAGCTCCCCAAGCTGCCGCATCAACACCGGATAGCGGGACTCCTTTTGTAGGAGATCCACCAGCATCAGCATTTGGCTGTGCAAAGGAAGGATGCGTTCTCCGCGAACGTAGCAGGCCTCCTTATAGATCCGCCCTTTGTGATAGACGGCGATCTCTTTCCAGGTGGCGCCATTTAGGTTGAGCTTGAGAATGTTGTTTCGCTCAAGAGACAGTTGCGCGTCTCCGAGGTCATTCAAGAATTCGCCAAGCTTCAAGGTGTTGGCAATGCTGAATCCGCCCGTACCGATGCGTAGGTCGGTTGTGATGAAGCCACCTTGGGCAATCCAGGCCCACGCCTTTTGGGGAGAGAGGTCCAAACCGGCGTCGCGCGCTAGCTCGGTCGTGAACTCCTGCAGATCCGTAAACTGAGCGTTGGCGGTGTACCAGTAATCACCGAACCGGATGTGGGTGAGAATTCGTTCCTTCTGGCCCAGCTCGAACTGTTCTTTCAGCCATTTCGGCTTATGTTCGCCCCGCTCAATCTCCGCGATCGTGTACGCGAGTTGCCGGGCGCTAACCTGCGCCATGGTGACACCGGCCGAAAGGATCGGGTCGGCAAAGCCGGCGCACTCTCCGACAAGGAACCAGTTGGCGCCGTAATGCCGCTTCGCGAGGAAGGACCAGTCTTTGGTGCTCTCCAACTTGTTCTCACTGGTGGCGTTCTTTAGGAGCTCGGAAATGCGGGGCTCCTCGGCAATGGCTTTGGCGTAGAGTTCCGCCGGACGAAGGCCGGTCTGCTTGTAGTATTCGGCCGGAACGACCAGACCAAGGCTAGTTCGGGTCGGACCCATCGGAATAAACCAGAGCCAGCCCCAACCGAGGCTCATGATCTGGATCCGGGTTCCGCCCACCCCAATCTCCACTGCCCAGTCCGCGTTCTGCCAGTAGTCCCAGATCGCGATGTTGCGCAGGGTCGTGGGCGAGTCGGTCGGAATGTTCAGCGCGCGACGCAGGAGGCCGATATTGCCGGACGCGTCCACGTAATGTTTAGCGGTCACGATCTCGCCGGACTCGAGTTCCAGGTTTTCGATCTGGTCTTCGCGTCGATTGACCTTGGTAACGCGGGTCGCCTCGCGGACAACACAGCCCACTTCGGCGGCACGGTCGAGCAGGATCTTGTCGTACTTGGCGCGATCCACCTGAAACGATGTGCGGGTCCGTTGTCCTTCGAACTTCGCCGGCCGAGGCTCGTCTTTGAAGTCCTCCGGGGGAAGGAAATTGAAATCCCAGAGCTCAGGGTTCTTTCCCCACTTGTAGGTCGCCCCCAACTTGATCGGAAACCCGGCCGCCTCGATTCGGTCCCATACGCCCATCTCCTGGAAGATCTCGCCAAGAGGAGGAAGGAGGCTTTCGCCGATATGGTCTCGTGGAAATGTCTCGCGCTCGAGGATCGCAACGTCGAGGTGGGGGGCGATTTGCTTGAGCAGGGTGCCCACGGTGGCCCCGGACGGACCTCCGCCAACAATCACGACGTCGTAGTGGGCTTCGCTGCTCATACCGTTCGATTGTGCCCCGTCAGGAGACCGGTTTTGGCGATTTTCAAAAGTCTCTTTCGTAAACCGTTCCAATTATCTCAAATATCGGATACAATTTTGAGAGATTCACTGAGGAATCCTTCATGGCAGAAGGCAATTGGAAAGCTATCGCGGCAGAGATCGCCGAAAGAATCGAGTCAGGTGAATTTTCTCCGGGCTCGCGGTTGCCGTCGGGGGACCAGCTCGCCCGCGACCTCGGTGTAAACCGGAACGCGACCCACCGGGCCGTCGAAGAGCTCCAGCGTCAAGGCCTCGTCATCCGCCGCCAAGGTAGCGGAACGGTTGTGGCCGAGCCCGTCGATAAGAAGGGCTGCCGAATCGCCCTTCTTGTCGACGGCTATAGCGCGGCGCACAACTTCCCCTCCGGAGATCTACTCCGCGGCATTCAAGACCGGATCGGTGAAGAGTCGAGCCTCGTGATGGCGGACAGCAAGCACGACACCGCTCAAGAGAACCGGCAGCTCCGGCGGCTGGCGCGAGAAACGGACGGCATTCTCTTCTATGCCACCGCCCTCGACCGCCCCACCCCGGCGCTCCAAGTCCTTCTGGACGAAGGCTTCCCTGTCGTGGCAATGGACCGCATGCCCCACGGCGTGGAACTTGACGGTGTCTTCACCGACAACTATTCCGTCGTCCGCAAAGTCGTTCGGTCCTTGGTCGATCGAGGCCATACCCGGATCGGGTTCCTAGGCTTTCACCGCCCATCGTATAGCTCCGTTCGAGAACGCTTCGAAGGCTATCGGGAAGAAATGGTTCGCTCCGGACTCCCCTATAGCGACCTCGTACGATGGCTGCCGGACGACTCTGGTGGCGCCAGCGAGATGTCAAAGCAGCTCGTCCACGATGCGATCCTCGCCTTGCGCTACGGAGCGGACCCCATCACCGCCCTGTTCTGTGTGGAAGACGGGGTCGGCTGTGCCGCCGTGCCCGCCTGCGAGCGACTTGGCATCGAGCTACCCAACGATCTTGAGGTGTCGACCTTTATCGACTGGCACCCCATGACCCTGCGCACCCCTTGGAACGTCCGCCGGATCGTCCAGCGCAAATACGACTTAGGACACGCCGCCGCCGGCCTGCTCCTCGACCGCATCGCCTCGCCCAGACGGCCTATCGAGACCGTTCGCGTCGATGCAGACATCATCCCCGCCGATGCAGACCTTAATAGGGCGTCTGCGTCCACGACCGCCTTCCAACTCGGGACCAAAGAAGGTCATCAACCATGAGAATCCTACGCAGAGCATTCACTCTAATCGAGCTCCTCGTCGTTATCGCAATCATCGCGATTCTTGCCGCCATCCTCTTCCCGGTTTTCGCTCAGGCAAAGGCCGCCGCGAAGACTTCGGCTTGCCTTTCTAACACCAAGCAGATCGGCCTCGGCATCTACCAGTACACGATCGACAATGACGATACGTATACCGGTGGCTGGTTTGTCGGACTGTGGGGAACCCAGGATCTGACCCTGTTCCCGAACGGCCGCTACACGTGGCTCGACGTCGTACAGCCGTACATCAAGAACACGGATATCTTCACTTGTCCGATGGCGACCATCCCCGACAAACGCGGCATTTATGTCCCGCGCGACAAGGTGAAGGCCATCACCGGCAATGACACCACCGAGCGCTGGGGCTCCTACGGACTCAACTGCTCCTACTGGGACGCAGGCGACAAGGTTTCCAGCCCTTCTTCGGATAACGGTTCTGGCGCGGCCATGACCACTACGTCCGTTGATGACGTCGCTGGCACCGTCCTCGCGGCGGACGGCAACGGTAGCTTCCAGTTCGCTTGGAAGAACGTGCCGGAACAGCCTACTAAGCTCGTTGCGGGCGATGCAGGCGCCGGCACGCTGAGCTGGCAGGACACCCGTGGAACGAACCGGGAAGAGGGCGCGCTCGTTTTCCGCCATCCGGGCGGCCGCATCAACTCGATCTTCTGCGATGGCCACGCGAAGTCGGTTACCGGCGGCGCGGCGCTTCAGCAGAACACGGTGGTGGGCTCGGACACCTTCGGCGCGCTGAAGATGTTCACCTCGGCTAGCGACTAGGGAAGCCCCCTTAAACCGAAAAAGCCCGGCCTCTTACGAGGCCGGGCTTTTTCTTTGCGCTCAACTAACCGCCGGCGCCAGGGCGGCTTCCGCTTGCGCCACCGCTGTTGTCTGGGTGCGTTCCCGCCGGGACGGCGGGAGCGCCGGGAGTGCCGGGGCGGACGCCATTGGAGGACGACGGGCCTGGGGTTGCCGGGGCGGGGCTGATCGGGGCATCATCCCCCGCTTGCTTATCGCCGCAACCGACGGCGGCAAAAGCGAGGAAAAGTGCGGCGGAGAGATAAGTGATGTTTTTCATAGTCCTGCGGTTTAAAGCGGCGATGCAATCGACGCGGGGAACGGCTTCACCGGCGGGGGAAACCGTGCTACCCGGTGATTAGACCAGCAAACTTTCGGTAATGTCGAGCCCAATTAACGCCGTAAAATTCCAATAACTCGCTCCAAGAATTTCTTTGAACCTAATCGGTTCTAATTCGAAGCGAAAAATTCTCTCAAATGTTTTCTAAATCTCTGAGACGTTCCATAATCGAGCCTATGCCCAACGGCGCGCGAACCGTTTCAACTTTGGCCCTGGCTGCCCTTATGACTGCCCCGGCATGGGCCCAGTTCCGGCCACCCGCCGTCCCGCTCATTGCACACGACCCTTATTTAAGCGTTTGGTCCACGACGGACAAGCTGACGGACGGGGTGACTCGCCACTGGACCGGCACCGAACAGCCGATCAACAGCCTGATCCGCATCGACGGCAAGAGCTACCGTCTCATGGGCAAAGGCGACCAGCCCGCTCTCCCGCAGACCGGGCTTAAGGTCGGCGCGACCCGCACGATCTACACCTTTGCCGGGGCCGGGACCAGCGTCCGCCTCACCTTCACGACGCCGACCCTTCCCGACCAGATCGACGTCCTGAGCCGCCCGACCACCTACCTGACCTGGGAAGTCCGCGCGACCGACGGGAAAACCCACGACGCCGCCGTCTACTTCGGCGCAAGCGCCTACCTCGCCGTCAACGTGCCATCCCAGGAAGTCGTCGCGGGCCGCGAGAAAGTGGGTGGCCTGAACGCCCTCCGCATCGGCAGCGAGGAGCAGCCTGTCCTCGCCAAACGCGGTGACAACCTCCGGATCGACTGGGGCCATCTTTACGTCGCCGCCAAGAGCCGCGGCTACCTCGGAAACGGCGAAACCGCCATCGGCTCGTTCGTAAAGGGCGGAACCCTCCCCACGACCGACGACGCCTCGGGATCCCATCCAGCCGCAGACGGCCTAACCGCCTCGTTTGCCCTCGCCTTTGGCAAGGTCGGCGCCGCCCCCATCTCGAAGCACCTCACCGTCGCCTACGACGATGAATACTCGATCCAGTACTTTAAGAAGAACCTTCGCCCCTACTGGCGACGGAACGGCATGGACGCCAAAGGGCTCCTGACTGTCGCGGAGAAGGACTACACCAAGCTCTTCGCCCGCTGCGCCGGGTTCGACCAGGAACTGGCCGCCGACTTGACCAAAGCGGGCGGCCCGAACTATGCGACGCTCGGCTCGCTGGCCTATCGCCAAAGCTTCGCGGCCCAGAAGCTCGTTGCGGACCCGAACGGCCAGCCGCTCATGTTCAGCAAGGAGAACTTCAGCAACGGCTGCATCGCGACGGTCGACGTGCTCTACCCCGCCGCCCCGCAGCTCCTGCTGCTCAGCCCAACTCTCTCGAAGGCGTCGCTCGTCCCGGTCCTGGAATATGCGGCTTCCTCTCGCTGGAAGTGGCCCTTCGCCCCGCACGACCTTGGTCAGTATCCGAAAGCCAACGGCCAAGTCTACGGCGGCGGCGAGCGGACGGAGGATAACCAGATGCCCGTCGAAGAGTCGGGCAACATGCTGCTTCTCCTCGCCGCCCTGGCGAAAGAGGAAGGCAACGCCAAATTCTCCGCCAAATACTGGCCCCAGCTCAGCAAGTGGGCGGCTTACTTGGCCGACAAGGGGTTTGACCCGGAGAGCCAACTCTCAACCGATGACTTTGCCGGCCACCTCGCCCACAACGTCAATCTCTCCGCCAAGGCCATCGAAGCGCTCGGCGCTTACGCTTACCTGGCCGAACTGAACGGCCATAAAGCCGAAGCGACCAAGTATCGAACCCTGGCGAAGGGATTCGCCGAGCGATGGGTTCGCGAAGGCAAGGAAGACGACCATTACAAGCTGGCCTTCGACCGCGCAAACACCTGGAGCCAGAAGTACAACCTCGTCTGGGATCGCGTCCTCGGCCTCAATCTCTTCCCGACTTCCGTAGCGACTACCGAGATGGCCTATTACCGGTCGAAGCTCAACGCCTACGGCCTGCCCCTCGACAACCGCGAGGATTACACGAAGCTCGACTGGATCACCTGGACCGCCACCCTTACCGGCAAGCGGGCCGACTTCGAGGCGATGGTCTCCCCGATCGTCAAGTTCCTCAACGAAACGCCCGATCGCGTTCCCATGACCGACTGGTACTTCACTTCCAAACCTCGCCAGCGCGGCTTTCAGGCCCGCTCGGTCGTAGGCGGCGTGTTCGTGAAGATGCTGGACGAGCCGGCGATCTGGAAGAAGTACGTCGCCCGGGACAACGCCAAGGTCGGCAATTGGGCCCCGATTCCGAAGCCACCCATCGTGACCGAAGTCGTTCCCACCTCGATCAAAGCCCCCGTCGAGTGGTCTTACACCTTCGACCAGCCAACGGAAGGCTGGTTCGGGGACGCTTTCGACGCATCCGCGTGGAAGAAGGGTCCGGCCGGATTCGGTAGCGGAGACAACCGCGGCGGCGTGATTCGCACTACCTGGACCTCCGACGACATCTGGGTCCGTCGCGACTTCCAACTCTCGGCGTCCGACATCCCTAACGTCCAGCTCTACATGCCCCACGATGACGGCGCCGAGGTCTACATCAACGGCGTGCTGGCGTTCAGGATGCCCAATGCGGCCGGCTATGAGACCTACGAACTGCCAAAGTCCGTCCGCGCCTCTCTGCGTGCAGGCAAGAACACGATTGCCATTCACTGCCACGACGACGGCGGTGACCAGTTCATCGACGCCGGGCTCGTGACGGTGGTAGAGCGAAAGTAGGGGCAATCCCTGGTCTGGGACAGATAGGACCTATGGGTCCCATCTGTCCTACCAGCTACGGATTTTCCCTTAAAGTGCCGAAACTCGAAGTACACTGAACCTGATGGCGGGCTTGTGCGTCCACCTCAAATACAGAGTGCTTCAATGATGATTGCCCCATCCGACAACATTGCCAGAACGTCGATCGAGAGCCACGCGCCCGAAGATACTTTCACCGTCGGCATCACCGGCGACCTGGAAGGCGAAGCCTTGGCCCGCGCCTTTGAGAAGCTCGGCTGCACCGTAGAACCGGAGCCGTTCAATCTTCAAATCCGCGTCACTACCCCTGCCTCCGAAGTTAAGTCGCCTCGTCTCGTCGCCTAAGGATCTTGGGCGACGGCCCACTATCCGGAACACCGGTTAGCCAAAGGCCATTTTTCGAGACGTTTGGGCTGAGTTAAGCTCAAAAACGGACTATCATGGACGTGGAAATATCCGGCCATGAACGTTCGCACTCTTTCCCTTCTTCCCCTCGCGGCGCTCCTCGCGACCGGCGCCTTCGCCCAACAGGCAACTCCCCGAGCGCCCGCGCGTCCGCCCATCACCCTCCACGTCGGTGACCCCGCGCCAGAAATGTCCGTCATCAAGTGGCTGAAAGGCAAGCCGCAGACCGATCTTAAAGACGGCAAAGTTCACGTCGTCGAGTTCTGGGCCACCTGGTGCGGCCCCTGTAAGGTGGGCATGCCCCACATGTCGGAACTCGCCAAGCGCTACGGCAAGAAAGCCGCCTTCATCGCGGTGGACGCTTCCGAGCGCAAAGACGACGTCACTCTTCCCGAGAAGTTCGTCGAGCAGGCCGGGAAGATGATGGATTACAACGTCGCCTACACGACCCCGCACGACACCATGTCTAAGACCTGGATGGAAGCGGCCGGCCAGTACGGCATCCCATGCGCTTTCGTGGTCGACAAAACCGGCAAGATCGGCTGGATCGGCCACCCCCTCATGGGCCTCGAGCAGGCGGTCGACCTCGCGATCGACGGCAAGCTGGATGCCACGAGCGGCGCCGCCATCGACCAGGCGTGGAAGGACAAGCTCGCCGCCGGGGAGAAAACGATGAAGGCCCTCGCCCAGGCCACCAAGGACGGCAAAGTCGATGAGGCGCTCACCCTCAACGAAGAAGCCTTCGCCAACTGGCCCTTCATCGCCCCGGACTACGCCGCGACGAAGTATCAACTGCTCACCGCCAAGGACCCCAAAGCGGCCAAGGAGTTTGCCGACACCGTTCTGAAGGAAAAGGCCAACGCCCCGATGGTCCTTCGCGCCGTCGCCCAGACGATCGTGAGCGAGAAGAGCGACGTCAAAGGAGACCGCGACTACAAGCTGGCCAAGACGCTTCTGCTAAAAGCCAACGAGTGTATGGCCGGGACCGCATCCTCCAACCAGATGCTCGCCCAAGCCGCCCTCAAGTCCGGCGACAGCGAGCTTGCCGTCAAGGCTCAGGAAGCCGCTGTCGCCCTCTACCAGGAGAACCTGAAGCTCGACTACGGCACCTCCGACGCGGGGCTCCGCGCCAAGGCCGCCGCCGAGAAAATGCTCGCCGCGGCCCAGGCGACGCTTGATACGATCAAGTCGGCGAAGCAGCGGTAAGGCTTCCAAGTCCCTCTCCAATTGGTTTGTTTTTGGAGAGGGGCGGACGACGCGTCCGCGGACCGTTAGCGGACCGCGGATCCGCGCTCCCTTTTGCTTACTTAGGGGTAAAGCTCGTCCCGCATCCGCAGGACCGCGCCGCGTTCGGGTTTTCGAACTTGAACCCGCCACCCATTAGATTGTTGGTGTGGTCGAACGTAGCGCCTTGAAGGAACTTCGCCGACTTCGCGTCGCAGACCACTTCGACCCCGTCCAAGGTGGTTGAAATGTCGATGGGCTTTCGCTCCGTATCCAGCCGCGTCAGATATTCGAACCCGCTACAACCGCCGCCCTTCACCCCAAGGCGAAGGAAGACGCCTTCGCGGCCATCCTTCGCGAGAAGCTTTTTGACCGCAGCCACGGCGCGGTCGGTGACGATGATGGGGAAAGTGGTTTCGGTCATTTCAGAATCGTCGGTTGGCGGGGCTCGGCGTAGAGCGTGACGTTCGGGGCTTCGGCCTTTTCATCGAGAAGGTCTTGAAGGGTGAGCGTGGCAACGATGTTGTCCACCGCGCTCTGAATCGACTGCCACAGCGCGCGCACGCTGCAGTCCACATGGTGGCGGCACTCCTCGTCGTCGCCGCTCCCGTGGCGCCCACAGAAGCCGTCGTCGTACAATCGGCCCCCCAACGAGGCGAGGACATCGCCGACATAGGTCTTGTTGGATGGCCGGGCGAGTGTATAGCCACCTTGCTGGCCGCGGGTGGAAATCAAGAAGCCGTCTCGCCGCAGAATCATCAGGAGCTTCGCGACGTGCGTTGGACTCATGCCTTCACTCTTGGCGATCTCAGGAATCGTAAGCGAGCCATCCGGCCCCAGACGCGCGATCTGGAGCAGGCAACGGAGCCCGTATTCCTCTTGAGCGGAGAACTTCATAAACCTAACATTAAACGGACATCGTCGCTCATGCGCTCGATGGTGAAAGGCGGATCCCAAGTCAACTCGACCTGAACCTCACCGATGCCGGGGACCGAACGAACCATCGTCTCGACCTCCCCGGGCAAGATCCCCGCCACCGGACAGGCGGGCGAGGTGAGCGTCATCAAGACGTGCGTGCTCCGGTCGTCCTTCACGTCAATCCCGTAGATGAGACCGAGATCGTAGACATTGACCGGAATCTCCGGGTCGTACACCGTCCGGATGGCCTCCACGATCTCCGCCTCAAGAAGCGACTTCTCGATCGGATTCAGGCCGGGCTTTGAAAGATCTAGCGGCTCCGGCATTACTCGGTCGTCGCCTCCGGCTGCTGGTTCAGCGCCGCATAAAACGTGTGCCAAGGAAGCGTCGCGCACTTGATTCGAACCGGAAGTTCGCGAACGCCCGCAAACACCGCGAGGTCGCCAAGGCCGTCCCAGTCTGGCTCGGCGCCGCTGGTGTCGGTTACGAGGGCCTGGAAGCGGCGGAAGAGGGCTTCGGCCTCCTCGGTGGTCTTTCCTTTTAGGGCCTCGGTCATGAGGCTGGCGCTGGCCGTCGAGATCGCGCATCCCTGCCCTTCGAAGGCGATCTCGTTGATACGCCCCCCGTCGGCGTTCAGCGAAATCTCCACCTGGTCGCCGCAGAGCGGGTTATAGCCGTCCGCATGTTGCCCCGACTCCACCCGGCCGCGGTTCCGCGGATGCCGGTTGTGGTTCAGGATGGTCTCTTGGTAAAGCTCGCGGAGCATAGGTTGCCGTCGGATTCTCCTACTTCTACGTCGGAAATCCTATCTCTATTGTAGCGGAAGGAGGCCTAAACTTCGGCGGGATCGCCGCGACGTATCCACGAACGCCAAGCCGAAAGAGGAAACCGATTCGTTATAAGATCCGCAAGGAAGAAAATCGGGAGCGCCACCCAGTCGGTTTTTAGGTCGATCGGGCGATGCCACACCAGCATGATCGCTCCCCAGAAGATGAATGACCGGGGGAGATCCTTCGCCGCCTCGATCGCTGCTCTCCTCCAAGAGACCGGCGCAACTTTCGTTCGCGGCGCACTAGGCAGAAAGATGAGCGCGCTTAGAACGACGAGGCCCATTCCTATGATCAGAACGCTCCGGTTGTCATCCGTTGTAGTTTTCGAGGGTGCGAACAGTTCCCGAAGCACCAATGCCCCCAGCAGGGCAAACCCGCCGAGAAACGCGAAGACGCCGAGGATTTGGGGCGTCGAAACTTCGACCTTCTTCGTCGCGACGGGCCCGATCACTCTTCTATTCTATTCTGCAAAAGTTAACCGGGGGACTTTCGCCGTTCCAAGATGAGCATCGCGACGAACGTGCCCAGGACGAACCCACCCACCTGGGTTAGCACGTCTGGGAACGAGACCTTCTGGCCGAATCGAGACGCGATCCCCATGGCGATCAGCCATCCCCCCGCCCCGGCCCCAAGATATGCTGCCTTCCCTTTCCAACTCGTCGGCACGGGCGTTCGATCTGTCGACGGGTCAGCGGCTTCGAAAAACAGATCCCGGAACTTCATCCCGCCAACACTTCCCGCACCCGATGCAACCCCCGCACCAAGGCGTCGATCTCCGCTTCCGTGTTGTACATCGCAAGCGACGCCCGCGTGGTGGCCGGAACCCCGAGCCGTTTCATCAGCGGCTGGCAGCAGTGGTGGCCCGTTCTTACCGCCACCCCTTCGCCATCCAAAATCGTCCCGATGTCGTGCGGGTGGGCAAAGTCGAGCACGAAGGCAAGCACGCCGGCCTTGTCGTTCGCCGTCCCAGTGATTTTGAGGCCGACGACTTCGAGGAGACGTTCCGTCGCGTAAGCGGTCAACTCGGCCTCCCGCGCCTCCAACGCCGCGAAGGCCAGATCCAGCCCCTGCTCAATCTCTTGACCAGGCCGCTCCTCGATATCCAAATCCGAAATCGAAAATCCAAAATCCGAAATGAACTTGATCGCCGCATCCAGCCCGACGACCCCCGCGATATTCGGAGTGCCCGCTTCGAATTTGGCCGGAATCGGTGCGTAGGTGGTCTTCTCAAACGAAACCCGCCGGATCATGTCGCCTCCGCCCTGGTATGGAGGCATCGCCTCAAGCAGCGCCCGCTTGCCGTAAAGCACGCCGACCCCGGTCGGGGCATACATCTTGTGGCAACTCAGCGTATAAAAGTCGGCATCCAGATCCCGCACATCGATCCGCCGGTGCGGGCCGGCTTGGGCTCCGTCGATGAGAATCTGGGAGCCGTGGGCGTGAGCCATCGCCGCCATCTGCTTCACCGGGTTGACCGTGCCAAGCGAGTTCGAAACGTGGACTAGGCCAACCATCTTCACGCGGCCACCTTTGAGAAGCTCCTCATAGGCCTCCAAGTCGATCTCCCCCGCATCGGAGATCGGGATCGGCTCCACCTTCGCCCCCACCTTCTCCGCGGCAATCTGCCAGGGAACGATGTTCGAGTGATGCTCCATCGTAGAGACCAAGATCCGGTCCCCGGCTGACAGCTTCAGGCCATTGGCCACCAGGTTGATCCCCTCGGTGCAGCCCTTGGTGAAGATGATTTCGTCGGCCTCTCCTGCCCCCAGGAAAGCGCGTACGGTCTCTCGGGTGCCGTCGTAAGCCTGAGTCGCGATCTGGGAAAGCGTGTGGACCCCGCGGTGGACGTTGGCGTTCTGCGTCGTCCAATACCGGTCGATCGCCTCCAAGACCGGCAGCGGCTTCTGCGAAGTCGCGCCGTTGTCGAGATAGACCAGCGGATGCCCGTTGATCTCGCGCTCGAGGATGGGAAACTCTGTGCGGAGGGCGTCGATGTCGAATCGGGGAACGGTTTTGATCATGCTCTTGGCCAGGCTAAAGCCTGGGGCACACTTGCAGACTGAAGTCTGCGGTCCTCTCCAAATAAAAGTTTACGCCGCGCACCAAGCCGCAAGCGCCGACCATTCCTCGCGCTGGCGCTCAATCGTCGCTTCCGAAACGTCGCCCGCCTCAACCGCCTTCGTTAATTCGACGGGATTCTGCCCCACCAATGCCGGATGATTCCCTGCCCGGTGCCACCAATAGAGCGCGTTGCCGAAATCGCCCTCCCGCCGATGAACCATTGCATGCAAAGCCGCCCCCGTCGCGTCGCCCATCGACTGGCAGATCTCGTGAGCGCGATCCAATTCGTCCACGTACAGCCAAGCCAGCGCCCGAAGCGCCGGGTCCAACGAAAGGCCGCTTACCAGCGAGACCGATTCCGCCGAGGCATTCCCCCGCATCGGCACCACCAGGCGGAGCATCGCGTTCTCCGGCAGGATCGCCCGGGTCAGATGCTCCAGGGGCTCTGGGAACGTCAACCGGCCACCATCAGCGAGACCACGTAGGCAATCGCGCAGGCGACGCCGATCGACGCCAGGGCCGAGACCACCAGCTTGATTCGATTGAACGCCCGGGCGCTTGCCATATATCCCCTATCGTGGCGCGAGCAATAAGCCCGCGTCAACCTTCTGTCTTCAACTTCGCGAAGAGCAACGCTTCCAGCGCATCCTTCGCGTCAACGACGGTGACCTTCTCGAAGACCTCGGCGGCAAATGCGTACACGAGCATCGACTCGGCCTGCTTCTTCGGTACACCGCGAGCGCGCAGGTAGAACAGAGCATCCGTCCTCAGCTGACCAACCGTGGCGCCGTGCGTGCATTTCACGTCGTCCGCAAAGATCTCAAGCTGAGGCTTGGTATTGAACGTCGCCTTCTTGGAAAGGAGAAGCCCCTGGTTCGTCTGTTTGGCGTCCGTCTTCTGAGCGTCCTCGTAAACGAAGATCTTGCCGTTGAAGACCCCGGTCGCCTCGTCGTCCAAGATCGACTTGTACGTCTCGAACGAGTGGCAGTTAGGACGGGCATGATCGATCCGCGTATGGTTGTCGATCACTTCGTTTCGCTGGCCGACGGCCGCGCCGTTCAACCAAGTCTCCGTGTGCTCGCCATCCAGCCAGACGTTGACGTCGTGCCGAACAATCTTCCCGCCCAGGTTCAGGTTGTTGTGAGTAAGCGTGGAGCCCCCGGCCTGCCGAACCGCCGTGTTACTCACATGCACCGAATCGCGGCCGTCGAGCTGCGCTCGTGTGATCTCAAGGATCGCATCCTTGCCGAGCACGATTTCCGTCACCGGAGCCGAGAACGCCACCCCGTCCAAACCCACATAGCTCTCGATGATCTTGGCGTCGGAGCCGTCCTCCATCACGATGAGTACCCGGGGAAACACCGCGATCGGACCATGATCCGCCTTGGTCAGAAATCGAAGGTGAATCGGTCGCTCGATCGACACGCCTCGCGGCACGAAGACATAAGCGCCTTCGCCGAGGAACGCCGTATTCAGGTGAACGAACCGCTCGTCGTTCGTCGAGCCAAGCTTGCCCTGGAGAGTCGCGACCTTACCAAGGTGTGTGAGCACCCGTTCCTCGCTCGCCTCAAAGCCGTCGGCCAACGAGCCGATGACGACGCCATCAGGCAGGATGCTCTCGTTCGAAAGCTCCGGCGCGTACTGACCGTTCACGAATGCGACGGTAATCGCGTCTACCGCCCCCAAAGGCGCGGCCTCCGACTCCGATCGCTCCAGATTCGCGCCGTAGGCCGGCTTGAAGTCGCCTTCCTCAAGAACGCGAAGCGACACATAGCGGAACTCTTCGTCTTTCGTCGTCGGCAACCCGACGGCGGAGAAAGCCTGGTAGGCCCGCTCACGCACCAGCGAGAGCGCTGCCGGGGTGTGAGCACCCAGCAACTTGGCCACTAAGGCATGGTTTTCGGTGAGCGAGGCAGGCATCTGCTTACGCCTTAGCGGCAAGCTCCTGCTCGATGAAGCCGTATCCCTTCTCCTCAAGCTCCAACGCCAGTTCGCGGCCGCCGCTCTTCACGATGCGCCCTTCCATGAGGACGTGAACGAAATCGGGCGTGATGTAGTTCAAAAGCCGCTGGTAGTGGGTGATCACAAGAATGGCCCGCTCCGGTCCGCGAAGGCGGTTTACGCCGCTCGCCACCACCTTCAAAGCGTCGATGTCGAGTCCGGAGTCAGTCTCGTCCAGCACGCAAAGCTTTGGCTCAAGAACCGCCATCTGGAAGATCTCGTTCCGCTTCTTCTCGCCGCCGGAGAAGCCCTCATTCACCGCTCGGGAGAGCAGCGACTGCGGCAGTTCCATCTGCTCGACCTTGCTCTTGATGAACTTCATGAAGTCGATCATCCCGAGTTCCGGCTCTCCCCGATGCTTGCGGATGTTGTTGAGCGCGGCGCGCAGGAAGTAACTATTGGTGACCCCCGGAATCTCGACCGGATACTGAAATGCCAGGAACAGCCCCTCTGCTGCCCGGACTTCAGGGTCCATCTCCAAAAGATCTTCCTCGTTGAACAAAACCGAACCGTCGGTGACCTCGTATTCGTCCTTTCCTGCAAGGATCGAAGCAAGGGTGCTCTTACCGGAGCCGTTCGGCCCCATAATCGCGTGAACTTCACCGGCGTTCACCGTCAAATTGATGCCGCGGAGGATCGTCTTTTCCTCAACGCGGGCGTGCAAATTACTAATCGTCAGCATAGTGAGGGGAGGGGCTAGTTTACCCTTTCGTCCAGATTGAAAGGCCAATTTTTGGTCAAAGTTTGCCAGTGATGAATACAGGTCTTGCCGGTCCTAGATGACCCTATTGCGGTCCTACGCGCCAATCATCGACCGTAGCGCCCGCCGCGGCCAAAGGTGCTCGAAAGCCGCCTCCAACGCATCCCGGTCCAACGAACAGTACTGCCGCTGCCCGCGCCGCGTCCGCGTCACCACCCCGGCGTCGCACAATACTTTCCAGTGATGCGAGAGTAACGCCATGGAGATGCCCGCCTTCTTCGCGATCTCCGAGCCGCAAAGCTCGTCTTCGCCCGCCAGAAGCTCCAGAATCCGCAACCGCGTAGGGTCGCTCAGCGCGGCAAAGACACGCGCACGGCTCTCAGGCGTTGAGGACATGGGTTCAGTATATCATACAATCAAATAGTCAAATAAGCACTTGACAATTGAAGAATCGCCGTCCATAATGATTTCATGCAAACGGTTGCAACTCAGGATTTTGAGCGCGAAGCGCTCCAGGCCGAGGGCGTGGTCCTCGTCGATTTCAGTGCCTCTTGGTGTGGCCCTTGCCGCCGGTTGGAGCCGGAGCTTAAGGCGGTCGCCGAAGAGTTGGCCGGTCAGGTCAAGGTCATCAAGATCGACGTCGACGCTTCTCCGGAAATCGCCGCCAAGTACGGCGTCCAGGGCATCCCCCAGATGAACGTCCTCAAGGGCGGCCAAGTCGTCGACCGCATGGTCGGCCTCATGCCCAAAGCCCAGATCGTCACCGCGCTTAAGCGCCACCTCTAAGTTCCCTAGGCAGAATAGGTCCTATAAGTCCGATAGGACCTATTAACCCTGGTGCCTTAACTGGCGTCACAAGAATCGTGAATAAACTTCCCGCCCAAGCCGCCGTCGGTTACGCCCGGCGAAAAGGCTGGATCGATATCCGGGGCGGACTGGCCCTCCTTCGCAGTCGAGATGTGCCCATCGGCCACAAAGTGAGCGCCCTCGCCCTCGGCTTGGTCCTCGCCTTGGTCCTTGAGGCCATCGAATTCCCCGTGGAAATGATCCTCGACGGAATGACCCTCGGGCTCGCGACCCCCATCCTTGCCCTGATCGATGGCTTGGAAATCATCGCTCTTCCGATCCTGTTTGGCGCCGCCATCCTCGCCCGAAGAGTTCCCGCCCGCTAAACTGCAGTAAGCATGGCCGGTGCCGCATCCCATCACGTTGCCTTTTACGAGGGCGTCTTGGGCACCTCCATGGAGCTGCAAATCTTCGGCCCTGCCGAAGCCGCCCGGAAGGCAGAGTCGAGCGCTCTCGCGGAGATCGACCGCTTGGAGGCCATCTTCAGCCGCTACCGCGCCGACAGCGAACTAGCCCGCTGGGAAGCCACGTTCGAAACCAACGTTGCCGTCTCCTCGGAACTGGCCGAGGTACTGGCTCTCGCCGAACGCTACCGCGTCGCCTCGAAAGGCGCCTTCGATCCCACCCTCTCCGGCCAACCCGGACTACTCTGGGAAGTGGACGGGCTGAACGCCCGCCGTCTCACCCAACGCCCCGCGAACCTAAACGCCCTTGCCAAAGGCTACATCGTCGATCGAGCTGCCGAGGCCGCCCATAAGCCGCCAGGGGTTGAGGCGGTTCTCCTAAACCTCGGCGGAGACCTCCGCCATTTCGGTGACCAACCCGTCGGCGTTGCCGTAACCGACCCCCTAACCCCTCAGGAAAATGCGAAACCCTTCGCATCGGTAAAAATTAGGAACCAAGGGATGGCCACCAGCGGTAACTACCGCCGAGGGCCTCATCTGATCGATCCTCGAACCGGCGAAGCGGCCGACCATATCGCCAGCGCGACCGTTGTCGCCAAGACCACCGCCGACGCGGACGCCCTCGCCACCGCCTTCTTCGTCCTTTCGCCCCGGGAAAGCCTCCGACTCGCCGATGAGTGCGACGTGGCCGTCCTCCTCATCCTGCAAAACCGAAAACGCCATTGCAATCGGGCCTGGCGACGACGTCTGAGCTTCAAATGAAAACTCCCCCTCTTTCCCGTCGCGGATTCCTTACCGGACTCGCTTCCCTCACCGTTGCCTCTTCCCTTAGGGCCTTCGGCCTGCTACCCATCGGCCCGAAGAAGTGGGATTCGAGCATGGAAGTAGCGGTCGACGTCACCATCGCGACCGTTCAAGGTATGCGCGTCCACCGGCCGTACGTGGCCGTCTACATCGAGGACGAAGCCGGCAAGATCGTCCGAACCCTTTCGCTCTGGGTTCAGACGGAGCGCCGCGGACCACGCTGGATCCCCGACCTTCGCCGCTGGTGGGCCGGAACCGATCATGACAAACTGGTCCCCACCGTCTCCAGCGCCACCCGCAACGCCGGAAAATACAGCCTCGCCTGGGACGGTAAAGGCGACGATGGCAAAATAGTCACCCAGGGTAAATACACCGTCGTCATCGAGGCGGCCCGTGAGCACGGCACCTATGGCGTTCTGAAGCAGCCCATCGAGATCGGGAAGAAGACCTTCACCGCCAAGGTCGAAGGCAATGTCGAAATCGAGGGCGCGACCGTTGAGTACCGAAAGCGCGCCCAGTAGAAAACGGCCGTTTCACCTCCGGTTCCATTCCTGGATTCGTTGGCTCCATACGTACCTCTCGATGTTCACGTTCATCGTGGTGCTGTTCTTTGGAGCCACCGGCATCCTGCTGAACCATCCGGAGTGGACTTTCGGAATCAAGCCGACCACCACGAAGAGCAGCGGCACACTCGAACGTGCCTGGCTAACCGGCGAAAAGCCCGACTGGCTGAAGATCGAAGGATTTCTGCGTGCCAAAGGCGGGGTTCACGGCATCGCGGGGGAAGACCAAGCCGACGACCGGGAGGCCTCCTTCCGCTTCTCCGCCCCCGCCTACACCGCCGACGTAACGATCGACCGAAAGACGGGCAGCTACACCGTCCAAACCGAAAGTCAAGGCCTCATCGCGGTCCTGAACGACCTACACCGAGGCAAGGACTCGGGCCAATCCTGGGCCTGGACCATTGACCTCTCGGGAGCCTTCCTCTGCATTCTTTCAATCACCGGCTTCGGCATGATCTTCTTCCTCAAGAAAGTCCGCTTTAAGGCCCTCCTGACTATCGCCGCCGGAATCGCCCTGACGATCGTTTTGATCAAACTGGCAACTTAGGTCTATGCCGCAAGCGCCGACGTACCCTCAACCGCCTGGGAATACACTTCGCTCAGGCACTCCGGCGCCAACTCGCGCGGCAAATCGGCCCACTCGCCGCTCTCGTATTTGGTGACCAACCGGAATGACTCAAGCAGTTCGCCGTCACCCTCCAACATAAGGGCGGCCGTGACGTCGTCTGTGAGCGATAGCTCCGGCACGATTTGGCTCATCGGTAGATCCATCAGCGCGTCTAGCACGGAAAGCAGGCCGACCGTAAAGTGCTTGTGAAGATCCTGATGCCCTAGTTCTCGCGCCACCCTCTCGCACATTCGCGCCCGAATAAGACCAAGATCACCCAGTGCCCGGGTGTCCGAACCGGTCGCGGCCGACGCCGCCAAGACTGTCGCAAAGGCCTGTAGCCGCTGGATGCCGAGCATTTGGATCGCGATCCAGATCGAGTCGACTTTCCGGGACATGCCAAAGCTCGCGCAGTTCACGAGCTTCAGCAGCCGCGCCGCCAAACCCGGATCGAGGGCAATCGCCGCTTCCAATTCGTGCGGAGAGACGTCCGGCTTATTTAGCTTGCCCAACAGTTTGAGAATCGCGCTTTTCCGGGTGTCGATCCCTTTTGAACCAAGGGTCTGCGGCTTTGAGAAGTAGTAACCCTGGAACAGTTCGAAGCCAAGAGCGAGACACTGCTCGAACATCTGGCGATCCTCGACCTTTTCGGCGAGCAGCGTAACTTTGTCCCCGTTTTTCTTGATCCTGTCCACTTCGCACTTAATCGTTGCCCACGGAGTATCCAAGACATCGATTTTCAAAATGTCGACGTGGGGCGTAAACGGAAGTTGGTGAGGCTGGAACGTGAAATCGTCGTAAGCCAGCCGGTAACCCATCTGACGCAACTCCGTGACACGCTTCGCCGTCGCCGTGTCGTACTCGGTGTTCTCCAATAGCTCCAACACCACCCGATCGCACGGGAGGAGTTGGACACAAATGCTGTGCACCATATCGGCGGAAAGATTAAAGAAAGCCGGCTTATCGCCCACCAAACGCTTAAGACCAATTTCCAGCATCGCATTTGCGATGGACTGATGCTCGGCTTCAGAGTCCAACGGACCACGTGGCGCACCGTCCGCGCTCCGATAGAGGAGTTCGTACGCGTAGACTCTTCCGGCCCGATCGAGGATCGGCTGGCGAGCCATTAGGTATTCCGAGGACATCGCTACAAATGTCGGTTCTTGAACTCACTTCGTTTAGGGATCCATCGACCGATTTGACTCGAAACCAGCATCTTAACAAGATAAAATTGCCCAATCGACCGCACAAACCTGCGAACCCCCTAATCTTAGACCCGTCGACGCAAAACCAGGAACGCATGGTTCGCGCCCTTGAAATCGAACGCCCCATGCGAAACCTGCGCCGTCCCGCTCGCCGAATGGCCCGTTGACCGGTCGATCGTCGTCATATCGTAGGATCCATCGGCCAGCGGAGCCCCTACAATCCTGGCTCCCGGAGAAACGTCGAGAATCATCCGATCGCTCTCCGCCACCCCATCGGCCCCTGGAATCTTCCAAGCCCGGGCAGAACGCCAACGAGCCCAGTCGCTCACCTCAAGGGTGGTCTTTAAGGCCTTTACCAACGCGAAGTCCGTCGGCGTCGTATAAAACGGTCCGCGCTGATTCTCGAACAGCGTGTCCCAAGGAGCGGCCGAAGAAGCCCCCCGGCCCCAAGGGTCTTCCACCTTCGTCTTCGTGTCCCACTGCACCAGCCGCGGCGAGGTACCGTACCGCGCCAGACAGTATCTCCGCCAAGCCGGGGTCGCATCGTCGCGCATCTGGATCGTGTAATAGAAGCCGCGCTTCTCGACCGCCTCCATCAGCTCTTCCCAGTCCGCCGAGGGCTCGGGCGCGAAAGGGGGCCTGATCCAAAGCCAATTCGCCCCCGCATCCGCCAGCGCGTTCACGTCGCGCACAGTACTCGATGCCGAGACGATGCTCCCGAACCCAACCCAGTCGTCCCCCGTATCCAACGACCAGCGATTCTCCCGCGTCTGCTTCGCCGGTAGAACCCCCACGTCGCTCCGCTTGAGTTCGATGATCCCCTCGGTTGCCTCAACCTCGACCTCCGAACCATTCCGGACAAGCACCGCCCGATAACTGCCGGCCGAGTTCGAATACAGAATCGCCCGCCAAACCCCGAGCCGCGAATCGAAGTAGGCCAGCCGCTCTTCGCGCTGATTCTTATCGCCGATAAACCGAACCCGCACGTCGTTCCGGACCGGGTCGAAAGGGTCACCGGCGAACTGCACCGGAAAGCTCACCGTCGCCGGGCCATACCAGACAACCGCCTCCGCGACGAACGGCAGAATCATCCCGGGAACTTTACCCCTGCTCGCATCGTCGGCTCATGAACAATGGATGAGCCGTCCGGACGATGGATGCTGGTCGTCGAGGACAACCCTGACGACGAGCGCCTAGCGACCCGCACTTTTAAACAGGCGGGCCGCAGTGAGGATTGGCGCGTCGCCCGGGACGGTGAAGAGGCGCTCGAAATCCTGAAAGCCAAAATCCCACCCACGCTCGTCCTCCTAGACCTCAAACTGCCCCGCCTCAGCGGCGTCGACGTCCTCACCGCCATCCGGGAAACCCCCCGCCTCGCCAACATCCCGGTCGTCGTCCTAACGAGTAGCGATGAAAGAACCGACCTCGCCGCCTGTTACGCCCTCGGCTGCAACGCCTTCGTCCGCAAACCGGTGGAGTTCGCCGAATACACCCACGACCTCCGAACAACCCTCGATTTCTGGCTCACCGTCAATCTCGTGCCGCCGACGGACTAGAGGCGTAGAAAAGGGAAGAAGGAAAAGGAAAAAGAGTGGAATCTGAACTTCCGCCCTCTTCCCTCTTTCTCTTTCCTTTCCCCTTAGTGCTTCCCCTGATCCAGGTTTAGCATCGTTCCCATCAGGGTCTTTTCCGCCGCACCGGCGTCGCCCGACTGAATCGCCCGTAGCGCCATCGTTACCTCCTGGGCCTCGGCCGTGCGGCCCTCCGAAACGAGCAGCATCTGCGTCTTCTGAAGCTCCTGAACCGCGCCCATGGCCGTCAGCTGACCTGTCTTCAGACCCATCACGGTTCGCTCGACAGCCTTGCTCGCCAGCGCCACCTGAGCCGCGCCGTTCACCCGCGGATCCTGGGCACCAGAGTAGCGCGAAGCATCTCCCGTGAACTCCATCACGATATCCACGTCCACTGTCTGGGTGCTGCCCTGAAGGAGATCGTCGTAGGTGACCTTGCCCGCCGCCACCCGATACCAGCCCTGGGGGTGGTTGGGGAATTCCAGATCGAGAACCTGGGTGATCGTCGCCCCGCGCTCCAGATCGGCCAGAGACAGCGAAACCTCGTTCCCCGTGCTCGCCGCCGGTGACCGGAGGTTCACCCATCGGGCCGGCTTCAGCGTCAACGAAACGTTGCGCGCCACCGTCGTCATCAGCTTGTCGAGTTCGCCACGGAACACGTCCGGAATCGTCTCCGGCCGGTCGATGTACCGATACGTACCGCCCGCCCGCTTCGCCATACCGGCCAAAAGCTCCTCGTTATAGTCCGGACCAAAGCCGAGGAACGTGCAGCTGATCCCCTTGGTCTTGATCTCGCCAGCCAGGTTCACCAGAGACGGAAAGTCCTTGATCCCCGCCGTCGGATCGCCGTCCGTAAGCACCACCATTCGGGTTGCCCGGCTACCCTCGGTACCGGCCAGCACCTGCTGGAGCGAAACCGAAAGTCCATCGTAGAGGTTCGTCGTATTGCCCGCCATCAGGCGCGAGATACCGTCCTTGATGGGCTGTTTCGTGGTCACCCGTTGCGGAGCCATGAGGACGTCGACGGTCTCTTCGAAAGTAACGATGCTGAGCACGTCGTTCGGAGTGAGCATGTCCACCACGTAGTTGCAGGCTTGTTTGACAAACTCCAGCGGCGTCCCTTCCATCGAGCCCGAACGGTCGATCACGAGGCAGAGGTTGATCGCGGTTCGACCCGCACTTCCCATGCCCACGCCGCCCTCGACCGCCGCCGCCGTCAGTTCCAACAGGAACTGCTCGCGCGCCGGTCCGTTCGCCATCGCCGCGTCGCGGCCTGGGACCACCGTAACCGCCAGCGCCACGCCGGCAGGTACCGCCTGGAACGCCGTCGTCTTCAGCGGGTCGTAGCCTCCGCCCATCGCCTGCGTCCGGTTCGGATCGCCGGCCGGAAAGGCGCCACCGGGAATTGCCCGGGTGCGATTAGGGTCGCCGCCAGGGGGGATGCCGATCTGAGTTTTGTTGGGATCCATGGACTTCTATTACTCGACGCGAAAAGTGGTGCTTCCGACTCGAATCATCGAACCGGGACGGGCAACCGCGGTTGAAACGCGGGCTCCATCAACGTAAGTGCCGTTCGTGCTGCCCAGGTCGTTCACCTGAACTCCGCCCACACCCGGCGAAACCGAAGCGTGGCGGCGGGATGCGTTGGGGTCGCCCGTAAGAGCGATCCCGGAAGCCTCGCGGCCGATCTCGATCGGCCCCGTCACCGGGAACCGGCGGCCGGCATGCGGGCCGTCCAGCGCCACCAAAGTGGGACTTCCGATCGAACCAGCCGGCGAGGCGCCAAACGCCACCGTCGGCTGACCGCTCGGCATCATCGGCTGCGACGTCATCGCCTGGGTTGGCATTCCGTACCCGGGAGGCGGCTGTGAAGGCATCGCCTGAGTAGGCATCCCATAGCCGGGCTGCGGGGGCATAGGTTGTTGCGGCATTGGCTGGCCCGGTTGCCCCGGCTGAGGAAAGCCCTGCATCATATGCGGCACATAAGAGGTCTGCTGACCCTTTACGTTGAACCGGAGGGCAAACGACCCGATCTGGATCACGTCGCCCGGCTGCAGCGAGGCCTGACCAATCCGGTGGCCGTTTACGTAAGTCCCAACCGGCGTACCCGCATCCGAAATCACGAAATGCTTGCCTTGCTTGGTGATGCTGGCGTGAACCGGCGCAATCTGCGGATCGTTTCGAAGGATCACGTGGCAAGTCTCGCCGCGGCCGATGAAGTTCTGCGCGGCGTCCAGCGGCCAGTCCTTCCCTTCGTTCCGCCCAACCTCGTGCCGCAGCCAGGCCTTTCGAGAAACCAGCTCAACGATGCCGATCATCAACGCGATCATCGCGCCCAACACGATCCAACTGACCATGCGGGACGGTCCGCCGACCTCGCCTTGAAGCTGCCCCCGCGCGGCCAAAATGGTCCGGCCGAGAATCTCGCCGATCGGGTCGAACAAAACACCGCCGATCGCGCCACCGATCAGTCCGCCGATGGCACCCTGAATCAGCTTCCTCACGTTTAGGGAAGAAGCGCCGATTCCTGCGCCGATGAACGTTCCGATGCCAAGGAAGAAGATCGTTCGCGCCATCATGCGAACGGGAAGGCCACCGGTCATCAGCCACTCGCTACCGAAAACCCCGTTCGCGATTCCGCCACCGATGCCCGCGCCAAGGTTGATCCCCACCGCGCCGAGTAGCGCGCCGAGGCCAAGGCTTCTCCAGGTCCAAACTGCGCCGCCCTTAGACATTCCGTCGAGCGCGCCCACGACACCGCCCAAGAGCGCGCCCAGGATAAGGAACACCTTCCCTTGCCAAAGCGCCCAGTTCGGGTCGTTGATCACCTTCGGCGCGGAGGGCTCGGTAAGCAGCCCGGTCATAAGCCCGGCCGCCGCCCCCGCCAGAAACTTCAAAAATACGGATCCCATACTCTTATCCTTCGTATCGGAACCGAACCGATCCAAATTGAACGGAATCGCCCGGATTCAACGCGACTGACCCCGTCACCGGGCTGCCGTTGACAAACGTTCCGTTCGTGCTTCCCTCATCTTGCACCACAACCGTGCTCCCATTTCGGACCACCACGGCATGGCGACGCGAGACCGTCGATTCTCCCGCGAGCGAAAGCCCGAGTCCCACCTCGCGGCCCACCACCGTCTCACCCTCCGCCACCGGAATCGCAATGCCCGACTCGCTGACCAACGAAGGTTCGCCGTAACCACCCGCCGGAGCGCTCAGCGAGATCGGTGCAGGAGCGGACGAAATCGCGATCGGATCAGGTCCGGCGTCCAGGACGATCTTCTGCGGGGGCGCCGCCGGAACCGCCGCCGGGGCCGCCGGAACGGGCGGATCGGCCAGCGGAGCGTCGCCCGGCTTCGGAATCTGCGCACCGAGCTTCTCCAACGTGCCGCCAACCATCTCCGGGTTCTTCTTGATGTAGAACCAGATACCCGCCGCCGCCGCGCCGCCGATCACGAGGGCGAAAAGCGTACCGACAAAGTTAAACCCTTGGGAGCCTTGAGAGGCCGGGGTTCCTGGCGCACCCACGGCTCCCGGCGCGGAAGGATCACCCTTCACCCCCGGTGCCGCCGGAGGCGGTCCAATGATCTCCACCGCCTCGGGTAAGGCCATCAAGAAGTGCGGAACCGGATCGCCGTTGGCCTTCGCCTCGAAGATCTGGGTCACGGGGGTCGCATCCTTTCCGGCCGCCCGATAAGTCACCGTCACCTTCAGCGATCCCGCCTTCACGTCGAAGAACGTTGCCGACCCCTTCGAACTCGGGTCGACCAACACATTCTTCTTCTGCCGACCGTCGTCGAGGGTGACGTTAGCCGCCGCTACCGGCTTGCCGTCGTGTTGAAGATCGACCGTGACCTGAGCCACATCTTTTAGATCTTCCAATTTCGGCCCCCAAGTCGGAGCCACCGCGGTATGGGCGATCCGGTTTCCCGTCTTGTCCCAAACGTAGAGGGTGTCCTCCGAATTGACGATCAGCTCCGCGACCCCGTCCTTTGGAACGGTGGGGTCGCTGGGCGCGCTCGTCGCCAAACCCTTGGTCGCAAAGACCACCACATCGCCCGGGGGGGCGGTGATAGTCGCCTTTGTTTGGCCCATCACGGGCGTAGCAATGGCAAAAATGAAGGCAAGCAGCGCGATCCGCACAGTAGAAGCGACGTTACCAACAAAGAAATGATTCGCGCGCGCACCCTGAAAGGGTTTAAACACGTCAAAAGGGTTAGGATGCTCTGCCCTCGCTGCGCTAAGCCAGTTCCCCCTGGCGCTGCCTTCTGTCCCGCCTGCGGTTCTCCCGTGGCCGCGGCAGTCCCCCGGCCGCCCGCCGCGCAGCCGACCGGCGCCCGTCCTAATGTGACGGGGGCTCGCCCCGCTGCGGTTCCCGGACCGGCCCCGCGAAGCGCCCCCGGGAGTGTCCCGGGTCCGGTTCGGCCGCCCGGTCCTGCCGCCGCGGCAATCTCCGGTAGCTTCGCCGCCGATATGGCCGCTCAGCGGGCGAAGAACCGTTGGACCACCGCCGGCATCGCCGTCGCAGCCCTTATCGCCGCCGTCTTCGGCCTCAAAGCCGCCGGCCTCCTCAGACTCGGAGCGGCTGCGCCCGTCGCCAATGTCCAGGTCAAAGCCGAAACGCCATCCCCGGCTCTCCAACTTCCCGCCCAAACTACTCCGGCTCCACTTCAAGTGGTTGCCGAACGCAAGCAGATGCCCGCCGACGTGGAAGAGTGGCTGAAGCACCTGGAGAAGTGCGAACGGGAGAAAGTCACGATCTCGGGCGACCAGATGGCCGAGGCCATGGTCCTTATGACCAAGATGCAGGCCCTCGGCGCCGGCATGGGACTCATGGACCCCTACGATCAGTCGCAGGGCGGGGACGGCGATAAGGATCCTCAGACCTACGCGAAGGGCAAAGTCATGGACTTCCGGCCTCGTTGGGAGCAGCTCATCACGTTCTTTAACTCCAAGGTTCCGCCCGAAGAGTGCAAACCGCTCGCCGCCGACTTCAACCGAGCCCTCGGAGAGATCCCCGGCATGATGGGCGACGTGGGCGATATTTTGAACACGGTGTCGTCCGATCCTAACGCCGCACTTCAACAAGCCCAAAAACTGAAGGGCGGAAGTTACGGGGACATCGACCGCTACTTTGGCCGGGCCGACGTCAAGCTCACCGAGATCTGCAAAAAGTACGAACATAATAAGTGGTTCAACATTAAGACTGATGTCCAAGGAGGCAGCCCCATCGGGATGTTCGGGAACTTAGGCGGCGCGGCCGGAACCGTTACCTCACCCGGCGGATAGCCGTCAAAACGCAGAGTACTTGGCACTATTCCAAGCAAGAGGGGAGATCGTCGAAAGGCGATCTCCCCTCTTTTTAACCCGTAAAAGAACTGCTCTCACTTTTGCGGACTGCCGTAGTTAAGCCCTTATTCAGCACCTGGTTGTTTTCTTAGAAAAAAGAATAGATCGTTAAATCAACTTAAAAAACTGACGTATTATGCTAATGACCCTCACCGCAGAGGCACCATCATGAACAAAGTTCGTTCTCATGGATTCACGCTCATTGAGCTGCTCGTCGTAATCGCCATCATCGCGATTCTTGCCGCCATTCTCTTCCCTGTGTTCGCTCAAGCCAAAGAGGCAGCGAAGAAAACGCAGGATCTTTCCAACACCAAACAACAGGCCCTCGGCGTGTACATGTACATGTCCGATGCCGACGACATGTATCCGCGTTCGGTCTACACGACCGACGTCAACCTGTGGGGTTGGCAAACCCCGTTCACCTGGCGTGAAGGCGTTCAGCCTTACATGAAAGGTGGCACCATCCGTTATCAGGACGGAGCAAAATACCGAGACTTCGCCGAGGGTGGCCTCTGGAGCACCCCCGCGAAACCGACCGGCCGTGGCGTCTATCAGCCAAACAACAACCTGATGCCCGCCAACTGCCAGTGGGACAACACCGCCGGCAACAACCGTTGCGACCAGAACGGCGATGGCACGCCGACCGGTAAAGCACCGTTCCCATCGGTTTCACAGACGGAGCTCGATGCTCCCGCGCAGATCTCGGCGACCTGGACCGTCGGCCTTAACCCGGATTGGGGCGCTTCCGGAGACGTTGCAGATTCGTCCTGGTGGTGGCACGGTGGCAACCAATGGCCGCCCGTCTTCACCGGCCCGACCTCGGCCGAGAAGTACGACGTGGACGGTAAGGATTGGCCAACTTGGGCAATGCCGCGTTATCGCTACGCGAAGGGCCTGAACTCTGGCTATGCCGATGGCCACGCCAAGTTCGTCAAGAAAGGCGCCTTCAACTGGTGCAAGCACATCTACGTCAAGGGCAAGACCACCAACTGGAACGACGGTTGGGACTGGCTCTTCGATCCCGGCCAGCCTTGCGCCGCCTTCGCCCGATGATGATCAGAAACCTTCTCTTCGTAGCCGTGGCCTTGGTGGCCACGGCCGGCTGCTCTTCCTCCGAAGATCCCGGTGACGTCGCGGGCGCTTCCAAGGCGATCGCGGCTGGTCCGAAATCGGTAGATCAGTTGCCGGCGGATATGCCGCCGCAGGCAAAAGCCGCCGCGTCGGCGGCCATGGGACAAGCTGCGGCCCAGCAACAGATGGCCGCAGACCCGGCTCGGGTCCGGGCCATGGAAGAGATGAAGAAACAGCACGGGGGCTAGCCTCCCGTCCGACCCCCGGGGACCGGCAATCGTCGGTCCCCTTTTTGGTTTAAGACTTGAAACACCGAACCGTCCTTCTCGCCGCGGCCCTCGCCGGCGGTCTTCTCGTCGGCTGCCATTCCGGTGATGACGAGCTTGCCCCGGACAGGCCGCCCGTCGCTTTCGAAGGAAAGCCGGAACCACAATACGCCGCCACCTGGAAAACCCAGGACAACCGCTCCGTTTACCAGATCGCCGCCGACGGAACCTATAAGGTCGACACCAAGGTCTCTGTTAAAGGCCAAGCCCCTTTCAACTCCCATCTCGAAGGCGAGTGGAAAGTGAATGGTGCCCAAATGCTTTTCAAAGACAAGAACGGCGCGGTAACCCCCTACGCCATGGACCAGAAAGGCAACACCCTAACGCTCACGCTGACCGGAGCGATGAAGAATAAAACGGTGCTGTTGAAGCAATAGGGAAGGAAAGAAGGAAAAGGGAAGAGGCAAAGAGGGGATTCATCCCTTTTCCCTTTTCCCTTTTCCCTTTTCCCTTTTCCCTTTTCCCTTCCTACCCTTTCAGGTGATCGCCGCCGAGGATTTTCTCCCACGGGAACGATTCGTTGCCGAAGTGGCCGTTCTTCGCTGTCTGCAGATACTTGAAGCCGTTAAGAAGCCCAAGGTGATCGATGATCCCTTGCGGCGTGAGGTCATAGGCATCGCGAACGCGTTTGGCGATCTCTTCCGGATCCACCGTGTGCGTGCCGAACGTCTCGATGTTCACCGCTACCGGCTCGGCCACGCCGATCGCGTAGGCAAGCTGAACGACACATCGCTCGGCCAGACCCGCCGCCACGATGTTCTTCGCCACGTGGCGCGCCGCATAAGCCGCCGAGCGGTCGACCTTCGTCGGATCCTTGCCGCTGAACGCGCCGCCACCGTGAGGGGCGAGACCGCCGTAGGTGTCCACGATGATCTTGCGGCCGGTCAAACCGGTGTCACCCTGCGGACCGCCAATCACAAACTTGCCCGTCGGGTTGATGTGCAGGATAGGATCGCCGTGCACGTACTCACCGTACTGCTCAAGAACCGGCTTGATGATGCGGTTCCGGACGATCTCTTGGACCTCCGGAAGCTCCAGGCTCTCGACGTGCTGTTGGGAGAGAACGACCGTGTTGATCCGCGTCGGCTTGCCGTCGGCGGCGTATTCGACCGAAACCTGGCTCTTCGCATCCGGAAGAAGAAGTGGCTTAAGGCCCTGAGCCTCGCGAACTTCGGCCGATTTCTTCGTCAGAGCATGCGCGATGGAGAGGGGAAGCGGCATCAGCTCCGGGGTCTCCTTCGTCGCGTAGCCAAACATCATGCCCTGGTCGCCCGCGCCAACCTTGCCCTTGGTGCCAACGTCCACGCCCTGAGCGATATCCGCGCTCTGCTCTTGAATCGCCACGAGCACACCGCAGGTGTTGCCGTCGAATCCGTAAGCGGTGTTGGTGTAACCGGCCGAAGCGATCGTCTCGCGAACCACCCGCGCGACATCGACATACCCCTCGGTACGAACCTCGCCTGCCACCACGGCGGTACCGCGGGTCAACAAGGTCTCAACGGCAACCCGAGTTTGGCCGCGGTATTCCGGTTTTTCGTTCTCAAAGAACGCATCGAGAAGAGCGTCCGAGATCTGGTCAGCCAACTTATCCGGGTGGCCAACACTGACGCTCTCCGAAGTGTAAATCCTCATTTCCTGAGCCCATAAGGGTACCCCCTTCCAAAGATGAATCCGGAGATGTTGCCCCTTGGGAGGGAGGAACGACCGGAAAGCGGAACCGTGGGGGAGGAGGTCGACAACCCTACAAATATCGCAACCGAATCGAAAGCAATTACTCCACCACAAACAAAGAAACCGCCTGCCGGGGCAACTCCAGCGCCAACGAAGCCTCCCCGCTCTCAACCTTGAGCGGCGGTCGTGAAGGCATCTTCGCCAATCCACCTGCCGCCTCCAGCTCCTGAATCTGCGCCATCGTAGGCTGAACCGGCGACCCCATCGCTTGCCAGACCGCGTACGAATTGCTGTGCGAACCATCGATCCGATACTCCGTCACCCGAACTCGGGAAGTGGCCAACCCCTTGAACCGCAACGTTACCGCCGCAAAAGGCCCCGCCACGTCGTCGTCATGGTAATGCCAAACCATCACCGCCAGCCGCTTGCCCTTCAAACTGGCCAACGCTGAAACGTCCGGCGCCCCCCGAACTCCCGACTTCACCATCTCCTCCAACGGCACCGCTGCTGAACTCGTCGCCGAGACCCGCTCGCCGCCCATCTTCGAATACATTCGAAACACGTTGAGCACCGGAAGATCGATTCCCTGGCTCATCAACTGCCGGAATCCCGCAAAGTACGGCTGATCCTCAAACGTAAAGGCCCAAGTGAGCGCCCCTTCCAGGTTCACCCCGTGCTTCGTCGCGAGGTCGAGTTTCCGGGCGAAGATCGCCGCCGTATAGCTCGAATACATCGTCCCGTTCCGATACCCAAGCTGCGGTCCCTGGCAAGCCGCGCACCCCTCCGGGTCCGACTCGCCGATCACGATCGGCAGGTCCTTGGCCTTCGGAAAAGAGGCGACCAACCCAAAGTTCTCGTCGATGGTTCGCAACTGCGCCGAGATCCCCATCCGCACATGCCCATCGACGTAAGTTGGGGACCCCTTTGCGTGGAAGGATAGAAAGTCCATCGGCGTCCCGTTCGCCAAACAATGCTCGATGAAAGCGCGGAAATAAGAGCCGCCCCCGGCAATATCCGCTCCGCCCACCCGCGCATTCGGAATCGCCCGCCTCACCCCGGCCACCGCCGTGTCGTGCAGCTTCATAAACTCCGCCTGCGTTCCGTGCCAATAGCCAATATTCGGCTCGTTCCAAGTCTCCCAGAACCAGGTTTCGACCTCCTTCCGCCCGTACCGATCCAAGCAATGCTTCGCCCACTGGTAGCAAAGCTCCGACCATTTCCCGTAATCCTTCGGCGGGTAAGTCCACCCTGTGTAAATCTCGTCGTACTTCGCCGCCGGCGTCCAGTGGTGCCGATACGGCTCCGGTTTGGTCGAGAGCGCCTCCGGCATAAACCCGATCTGCGCATACGGCCGCACCCCTTGCTTCAAATAGGTATCGAAGATCTCATCCAGGATCCGCCAATCGTAAACCGGAGTCCCGTCCGGCTTCTCCGTATAGACGTTAGTGCTTCCCCACTTCAAAGCCGGCTTCCCATCCCCGCTGGTCAGCAGGTTATGGGTCCGGAAAAACACCTTCTTCGGCCGCAGCGCCCCTAACTCCCCCAGCAGTTTCCGCCCGTTGGCCATCGTCGCGTAGTTCGGCTCATCCGCCCCGAAATACCGCCAAATCTCCCGAAACTCCCCCTGCCGCTGCCCCGCATCGACCACGATCTCCACTGGAAAACTCCCCGCCTTCCCGGCCGGAAAAGCCGCCATCGTCGCCACCGCCGCCAAAGCCAACAACCCGGCAACCACGCTGAAGCCGACATGATTCATCAACCGCAGTTTAGGCGAAAAGCCCAAGAAAAGAACCCCCTCTCTCCTCTGGGGGAGAGGGAGCAGGGGGTGAGGGGAGACAGCCTCGGGACCCGAAAGCCAAGCAAAATAGACTGAGTATTCCCAATTATGAATACATATGCCTTTTATTTAAATTAAATAGCTCTTGTACACAGCCCGGCCGAGATTCCACCGAGAAATCCTCGGTGTGCGAATGGGCCATATCGTTAAACGAGAATAGCCGCCGCGTCCCGTAGGAACTCTGCCGACAACGTCACCCCGCTCGCCAAAACGTTCGCCTCGATCTGCGCCACCGATGAAGCTCCCGTAATCACCGAAGAGACCCCCGGCTGCCGAAGGCACCAAGCCAACGCAAAGGTGTTCAGCGAATACCCATGCTCTTCAACAAAGGTCTTCAGCTTCTGAACCTTCCCCAGCGATTCGTCGTTGAGCCAACCCCGCATAAACTGGTTGCTCGTCTCATCCCCGCCGCGACTCCCCGCCGGTGCCGGCTGCCCCGGTAAGTACTTGCCCGTCAAAATCCCTTGCGCCAGCGGCGAGAACACGATGTTCCCCATCCCATTCTCTACACAAGCCGGCAAGACCTCATGCTCGATCCCGGGTTGCAACAAGCTGTATCGCGGCTGATTGCTCGCCGGTGGGTTCGCCCTTAGCTCCTTCGCTACGCCCACGACCTCCCGGATCTGGTCGGCCTGCCACTCGCTAACTCCCCAGTACAGCACCTTTCCGGCCGTGATCAAGTCGTCAATCGCCCGCACCGTCTCGTCCAGTGGCGTCTCCGGGTCAAACCGGTGGAACTGCATCAGATCGATGTAGTCCGTCTTGAGCCGCTTGAGGCTGTCGTGCACCGACTCCGTTATATGCTTCCGCGAAAGCCCCCGGTCGTTCGGCGTGTCCGACATCGGAAAATAGCACTTCGTAGCCAAAACC
>FTBF01000127.1_pt1 | contig 32766 bp, 26 predicted proteins | sample 1639301 | NCBI WGS metagenome assembly FTBF01 (sample SAMEA3914864, study PRJEB12502) | metagenome | biome: forest; material: soil | place: USA | collected 2012-03-12 | depth 0.3 m
GCACGATTGGACCACAGGACTGACCGTCTGGTCGGCGTCACTTATCGAGATGTTTGAAATCCCCGCAGACGGCGCGGCGGGATTTGACTGGTTCGAGTCTCTGATTCATCCGGAGGATGTTCACACTTGGCGGGAGCGCCGCGACGAGTGCGCCCGCAACCACCTGGCTTTGGACGAGCATGTTCGGGTGAAAACCACTTCCGGGAAGGTACTTCACATTCACAGCGTAGGGGTGTACCTCGTGGACGAGCAGGGGAACCTGCTCAAATCCATCGCGACGGTCAGGGACGAGACCCAAGAGTGGACGGACCGATCTCAGGCGGACGAGCAGGTTCGTCACCTTCAGGACACCCGGCTTCAGCTCGAAATTCGTCAGCAGGAGCTGATGTGGGCCAACGGAAGGCTGGCGGAGTTTGCGAGTATGGATTCGTTGACGGCGTTACACAATCACGGGGCCCTGCGAGACCGCCTTTTGGCCGACGTGAGTATTTCCGTGCGCCACAGCCTAGATCTCTCCTTGATATTGCTCGACATCGACGATTTCAAGGCGGTGAACGACACGCACGGGCATCCGGCGGGCGACGCCGTGCTTAAGGGGTTTGCAAAGCTGCTTCAGAAGTCGATGCGTCAGGGCGATTTCCTGGCTCGTTACGGAGGCGAGGAGTTTGCGGTGATCCTTCCTTTGACCGACCTTGCCGGGGCGGTGGCGGTAGCGCGAAAGCTTCGGGCGGCGATCGAAGCGGAAGGGCTTCCGCATGGTCCGATGACGGCCAGCTTTGGTTGCGCCCAGTTGTCTCAAGGGTGCGACGACGCCGCCCAGTTGGTGGAGGAGGCGGATCAGGCGCTCTACGCGGCTAAGCGGCAGGGGCGGAACACAGTGCAGGCGTTTGAGCCGATTTCGTGCGCGGTGGTTAAGATAGATTCAAGCGGTACGTGATCCCTTGGATTTGAAGCGCCTTTAGACATTCGAGACAACCCATTTGGAGATCGATCCAAGGGGGAGAACAGTGTCGACGCCGCCTCTGGCGATGGCCTCTTTGGGCATTCCGAAGACGACACAGGATGCCTCGTCTTGAGCGCAGGTCCGGGATCCGGCTTGGCGCATCTTGAGCATTCCGTCGGCTCCGTCCGAGCCCATCCCGGTGAGGATGACACCCAGGGAATTGCGGCCGACGTTCCGGGCGACGGAGTCGAAGAGCACGTTGACGCTGGGTTGGTGCAGGCTCACCCGTTCTCCCTCATAGACTCTCACGCGATACTCGGCACCGGAGCGGATGACTTCGGTTTGAAATCCGCCGGGGGCGACAAGGGCGTGGCCAGGGAGAACGCGGTCTCCGTCTTCGGCCTCTTTGACGGACATCGCCGAGTATTGATCAAGGCGTCCGGCAAAGGAGTGGGTGAAGCCGGCGGGCATGTGCTGGACGATCACGGTTCCGGGGGCATCCGCGGGGAGGGCGGACAAGAGTTCACGAACCGCCTCGGTTCCGCCGGTGGAGGCGCCGATGGCAAGCAGTTGGTGGGTAAAGGTGAGGCCGGTGGCGGGCGGTTTGGCGAGGGCGGCCCCGGTGCGGGGAGCCACGCGGACTTTGGCGGCCACCCGAATCTTGTCGATGAGGTCGCGGGCCTGATCCTGGACACCCCTCAGGGTGTCCAGGGTGGGTTTCGCGATGAAGTCCACGGCCCCGAGTTCGAGGGCTCGAAGGGTTGTTTCGGCTCCGCGTTGGGTGAGCGAGGAGACCATGACCACCGGGGTCGGTCGCCCTCTCATTAGCTTATCGAGGAACGTAAGACCGTCCATCCGCGGCATCTCCACATCGAGGGTGATCACGTCCGGATTGAGCTTCTTCATTTTCTCTCGCGCCTCAAAGGGGTCGCTGGCCGTTCCGATGACGTCGATATCGGCCGCGGTGGAGAGGATCGCCTTAAGAAGCTGCCGCATTGCGGCGCTATCGTCCACGATGAGAACCCGAACATGAGCATTTAGGGAAATTGGCATTAGAAAATGGTGAAGTTGTCGTCGTCCAGGGGGATATCCCGGATGGGTCTGCGGAGAATCCGCTCTTCCGCAACGATCGTCTTTTCAAGATCTCGCCCGGTCTCTCCGAGGCGACGAAGAAGGGTTCGGCCGGAGCCGATAAAGAAATAGAGTTCTCGGGCTGAGTAGCCGCCGACATCTTTTCCGGTGATCGGAATCTTCTCCGTCCTAAGGAAGTCCAAAACAAACCGAATGTTGCGGCTGGGCACGTTTTCCGTGTGCTCTTTGATCCGAAGGACATGGCCTCCACCGAAAACTTTTGCTTCAAGGCGATTCCGATCGGCTCCGAGAGCCATGCACTTATTGATAAGCAGCTCCATGGCTTGGACGCCGTACCGGGCGGAGGTTCCTGGCTCGGCGCTACCGCCGGGGAGCATGAAGTGATTCATGCCGCCGATGCCGGACACGGTATCTCGCAGGCAAACGGCGATGCAGGAGCCCAGGACGGTCCGTATGACGTCGCCTTCGCGCCCGGCGACGACTCCGCCAATGTGAATGTGCCAGACCTTAAACCCAACAAGAGCGGCGTTAGGCATTAGGCGGCCTGGTGTTCCTCCTGACCGGCGCGCAGACGATAGATCGTGGTGCCTGCGGGCTCGTAGTCGTTGCTTAGGCCATGAAGATTCTCGGAGTGGCCGATGATGAGCAGACCGCCGGGTTGAAGCTTCGAAGCAAAACGATTGAAAAGAACGGCTTGAGTAGGCCGATCGAAGTAGATGATGACGTTACGGCAGAAAATGACGTCGAATCGGACGTTGGCACTCATCGGCCACATCGGGTCGAGGAGGTTGATCTGCCGGAAGGTTACGAGTTCCCGAATCTCCCGGCGAACCTGATACTGACCTTCCCGTTCACCTTTGCCACGGAGGAAGAACTTGCGCCGCCGTTCCAGGGAGACGGGGCTGATTCTTTCTTCGTCGTAAATGGCCGCCTCCGAGTGCGCGAGGACTTTGGTGTCGATATCCGAGGCGAGTTGGCGGACATCCCAGCCTTGCTCGAAGAGATGGCTCTCCGCCAGAACCATAGCCATCGAATAGGGCTCTTCACCGGTCGAGCAGCCGGCGTGCCAGATTCGAAGCCGCTTGGGGCGTTCGAGACGGCGGGCTTCTTCGATGAGTCTCGGAATCTCCTGCCGCGCGAGAAATTCGAAGTGGTGCGGTTCCCTAAAGAAATCCGTCTTGTTCGTGGTCATCGCGTTGATGAGCTCGACGGTTTCGGAAGGGGTTTCGAGGGCGTGCTTTAGGTATTCGCCGTAGCCAGGCAGCCCAAGGAGGCGGATCCTTTTCTGCAAGCGGGCCTGGACCATCTGCTGTTTGCTATCGGCGAGCACGATGCCGGCTTCTTTATAGATAAAGTCTCGGAGCTTTTCGAAGTCTTTGGGACGAATTGTGGTTTCCATGGAGTCTTCGTGTGCTCGTAGTGCTTAAAGGTTTGCCCGGCGCTTTCGCGCCGGGCTGTCGAGGGTCTAGAACTCCTCGAAGTCGTCACTTACCGCGGTGGGGCGGGCGCCGCCGACCGCAACGCGGAGGTGAGAAGCCGCACGAGCGGCGGGCTTGGCGGCGGGCCGAACCTTGGGCGCGGAGGGCGTGGCGACCGTGAGGATGTACTTCGGATCGACCTTGAAGGTGGCGACCAGGGCCTGGAGTTCGCCGGCCATTGAGCTGGTCGACTGGCTGGCGGCGGTGATTTCCTCAACGAGGGCCGCGTTCTGCTGAGTTGCCTGGTCCATGTGAACCACGGCCTTGTTGACCTGGCTGATGCCTTCGGACTGCTCTTGAGCGGCAGCGGAGATCTCGGCGATGATGTCGGCGACTTTCTTCACCGCATCGACGATCTCATCTAGTTGTTGGCCGCTTTGGTTGACCAAGTTGCTGCCTTCCTGAACCTTCTGGACGCTGTCCTGAACGAGGGATTTGATCTCCTTTGCGGCAGTTGCGCTTCGACCGGCCAGGTTGCGGACTTCCGCGGCGACGACGGCGAAGCCTCTTCCCTGCTCGCCAACCCGGGCGGCTTCAACGGCCGCATTGAGGGCGAGGAGGTTGGTCTGGAAGGCGATCTCGTCGATGACCGAGATGATGTCGGCGATGCGCTTGCTCGCCACGTTGATCTCGTCCATCGTCGTCACGGCGCTGCCCATGACTTGGCCGCCGCGCTCGGCGGACTCGCGGGCTTGGGCGGCAAGTTGGTTGGCCTGGCGGGCGTTGTCCGCGTTCTGCTTGACCGTGGAAGCCATCTCTTCCATGCTGGAGGCCGTCTCTTCGAGGCTGGCCGCCTGCTGTTCGGTGCGTTGGGAGAGATCGGAGTTGCCGGCGGCGACTTCGTTGGAGGCGGTGGCGATTCCGTCGGAAGCCGACTTGGTCTCGCCGATCAGTTTGGACAAGGAGTCCTGGGCCGATTCGAAGGAGGCGACGGTGCCTTGAACGCCGAGAATGATGGTGTTCAGGCTCTTGGCCATCTGGCCGAATTCGTCTTTAGACTCGAACTCGAGCAGGGTGGTCGCGGTGGGGATCTTCACCGTGACGTCCCCGGTTGCCAAGGCCTCGGTTGCGGCGCGAAGATTGGTGACGCAGGTGCCCCCCAGGCTGTCCAGGCGCTTCGCAACTTCTGTAAGGATATGGACGAAGAGCTTCGAGATAACCCGCGAGATCAGGATGGTTCCGACGAACACGAAGGCGAGGACGCACAGGATTTGGAGTCTGGCAGAGGCGTATGCCGCTTCCGCCGACTTTGCAAAGGCGGTACCTTGCTTGTGGTTCAGATCCTGCAGCGCAGCTAATGCGGCCCACGTCTGAACGAAGCGCTTGGCGCGATCCTCGAACGCCGCTTTGTAGGCGGGCGTGTTCCGCTTCTGGTCGAGCTTCAGGTACTGGTCATGCTCGGATTCCAGGCCCTTCCACAGTGTTTTTAAGCTTTTAAAATCCTGACGATCCTCGTCGGTCGTGATCGCCTTCTCATACGAGTCGATCGCCGAGTTTGCCGTAGCGACTTGGGCGTCCATCTTCCCTTCGAGGTCGGCCGCGCTCGCTGGGTCTAGCTGGGCTCGGAGTTCGAACACCCGGTACTGCTGTATGGCGTTTCCGATGGTGGCGGAATAGGTGGTCTGCGCGACGGAAGCGTCGAGTTCCTTCGTGACCGAGTTGAGCATCCCCATTCGGGAAACGGCCATCACGCCGATCAGAGTGGAGAGGCCGAGAGAAAGCCCAAAGCCCAATCCGATCTTGTGGGTAATTTTGAGGTTATAGAACCATTTCATTTTCGTATGTCCTTCTTGCCGCGCTTATTAGGCCGCGACTACCTCTTGACTGCCACCGACGATGGCTTCGACGTTGAGCAAAATGACGAGCTTGTCGTCCACCTTTCCGATGCCCTGGAGCATCTTTTCGTTGGGGCGCCCGGAGAGCGGCTGGATGTCGGCGATCGGGATGCTCATCACCTCGGAGACTCGATCCACGATCATTCCGGTAACGCGACCTTCCACGACGACGACCACGATGGCGGCAAAACTGTCGTATTCAGCCGCCTCGAGGCCAAACTGGCGTCGAAGGTCCAGGATCGGCACGATGGTCCCGCGCAGATTGAGAACCCCCACCACTTCCGGCGGGGAGTTCGGCAACCGCGTCGTGGAGATGTAGCCCTTGATCTCCTGGACTTTCAGAATGTCGACGCCATACTCTTCCCCCGCGATTTGAAAGGTGAGGAACTGTTGGGCTTCGGTTGCCGAGTCTTTCTTTGCCTCGGCCGATTCAAGTGTTGTTGTCATGTTTATCAAGCCGCACAGGCTAGGGAGTCGGAGGCGCCCTGCACGAGGCCGGGGATGTCCAGAATGAGCGCGACGGTGCCATCACCGAGGATGGTCGCGCCGGTCACGCCGTCGACCTTTTGGTAGTTCGACTCTAGGCTTTTCACGACCGCTTGGCTCTGACCGACGAGTTCGTCGACAAGAAGCGCGACTTTCACGCCTTCGCTTTCGACGATCACCAAGACGGCCTGTACCGGGTCTTCCACCGCATTCGGAATTCCGAAGTAGCGGTGAATACGAAGGACCGGAAGAACATCCTCGCGAACTCGGACGACTTCTCTTTGCCCCGTTACAAGGAGCAAATCCTTTGGCGCCGGCCGAATGCTCTCGACGATACTGGTGAGTTGCACCACGTATGTTTCCGCGCCGATGCGCAGCGAGAGTCCTTCCATAATGGCCATGGTCAGGGGGAGGCGGATTCGGAAACAGCTGCCATGGCCCGGGTTCGTGGTAACCGTAACCGAACCGCTGAGATCGGCAATGGCATTCCGAACGATGTCCATCCCGACGCCCCGGCCGGAGAGCGAGGTGACCTCGTTCGCGGTGGAAAATCCGGGGTGGAAAATTAACGCGTCGATCGCCTCGTCCGAGGGGGTCGGGGCGTCTCTGGAGACAAGGCCACGTTCGATCGCTTTCGCAAGGATGCGAGCCCGGTTAAGACCGCCTCCGTCATCGGATACTTCGATGACGACGCTCCCGCCTTCGTGCCAGGCCACGATGGAGAGTCGGCCCACTTCCGGTTTTCCGGCGGCTTTTCGGTCGGCCGGGGTTTCCAGTCCGTGATCGACGGCGTTCCGAACCAGGTGAGTCAGCGGATCGACGATGGCTTCGATGAGCGTCTTGTCGAGTTCGGTGTCCTCACCGCTCATGAAGAGCTCGACGTTCTTTCCGGTCATTTGACCGAGGTCGCGGACGAGGCGGGGGAAGCGGCCGAAGGCATGGCGAAGGGGCACCATTCGGACGGACATCACGCGCTCCTGCATCTCGCGGCAGGTCCGCTCCATGCCGGCGACCGCATCGGCAAGCCGAGGGAGCCGGTCCATCGTAAAACCTTCGAGCGCGCCGTTGAGCATCGACTGGGCGATGACCAGCTCACCGACGAGATTAACGAGACGGTCCATCTTCTCCGCGGGAACGCGGAGGATCGATGCGTCGTGCTTCGCCAGGGAGGGTTCCGCTTTGGCCACCCCGCCCTCTTCCGTGGCACTCGTCTCGATGGTGGCTTGGGAGTCTTCCTCTGTCAAAACGAGATCGCCTGGCTCGGCGACGAATTCGAAGAGTTCTTCGATCTCTTCTCGCGGAAAGTGGGTCTCGAAAACGCCTTCCCACGAGAGATAGCTCTCGTGAGGATCCATGAGAGCTATCGAGGGAAGTCTTGAGATGTCGCAACGAACCTCCGGGAGATTGCCTCGCTCGGCGATGCTGATCAAAGGAATGAGCGGATCGCCCCCTCTGGCCATCACATCGCTTGAAGGCACGTATCGGAACTGATAGCGAGTCGTACGGTTCTCCGCTTCCGCAACTGACGCCAGGTTTAACATGGCCTGCTTGCCTGGTACGACTCTCTGAACGGCCGCCAGTTGAAGGGCCGCCATGAGCTCGTCGGAGTTCGGCGCCGACGCCTGTTCCCCTTTGACAACCGCGATGAGAGCTCTGATCTGGTCAACGGACTGCAGAAGAAGGGCGGGGTTAACGGCGGATTGACCGTTCCGCACTTCGTCCAAAAGGGTTTCAAGTACGTGGGTGAAGCGAGCCACCTCTGGCAAGCCAAATGTCGCCGCTCCACCTTTGATCGAGTGGGCGCAGCGAAAGATGGTGTTGAGCAGTTCGGAGTTCCCGGGATCCTTTTCGAGAATGAGGAGGGTGGTCTCGAACTCTTCTAGGTGCTCACCGGCTTCGACGATAAAGGCTTCTTGAAACTGTTGGGTATCGATGGTCACGAAGGAACCACCTTAGCGACGACCTTCAGGAGCTGTTCCGGCTGGAACGGCTTAACGATCCAGCCGGTCGCGCCGGCCGCTTTGCCAAGGGCCTTCCGGTCATCACCATTTTCTGTGGTGAGCATCAGAATGGGCGTAAAACGCATGTTCGGCTTGGCTCGGGCCTCCTTAATGAAGGTCAGTCCATCCATCACCGGCATGTTGAGATCCGTGATGATGAGGTCGAATTTCCCGCCGGCGGCGCTCGCGATCTTATCGAGCGCCTCTTTACCGTTTGCCCCTTCGGTCACCGTGAATCCGGCGCTTTTCAGGGTGAAACTAACCATTTGACGCATGGAAGTCGAATCGTCAACAATGAGTACGGTTTTTGACATTTTATTTCTTTGTCTAATGGGGTCTAGAAGAACGTAACGTTGTCGTCTTCGGTCTGATCGTAGGAAACGACTTCCAAGTGGGGTCGGGCCCCGACAGAGCGAGTTGTGAGTTCCGGCGCGTACCCGGCATCGCCTTCCTTGGCGATCGCCAACAGCGGGTCGTAGACATGCTCAAGCCGCTGCCGCAAAAGATCGTGATATTGGAACGCGATAATAATGCGCCCAACATCACTGGACATCCGGATGCTGGAATCCGAGATGCTCTGGACAAAGAGCTGCGAGGCGCGGTCTGCCTCACGAATCGAGCTCATGAGGAGAATGAGTTCTTGCTGCGCTTGGCAGGCTTGGTCGCGGCTACTCTGCGCGGCTTGGCCCAATTCCCCGCACACGCCGGTGGTTTGGTGGGCGATGTTGCTTACGAGGGTCCGGGTGTTCTTGGCCGCGATCCGGGAGCGCTCGGCAAGCTTTCGGACCTCCGACGCGATCACGGCGAAGCCACGGCCGGCGTCCCCGGCATGCTCTGCTTCGATAGAGGCATTTAGGGAGAGCAAATTGGTTTGATCAGCGATCCCTTCGATGGTGAGGATGAGTTCTCGGAGTTCGTCGGTCGTTTCAACGAGGCTCTGCATGCTCTGGGCGTTCGTCGCCAAATCTCTGGCGGTGTTTAGCATGTACATCACAAGTTTGTTCATCGCCTCGGTCGCAGCGGTGACGGTCTGGTTGACTTGGCAACTGCCGTGGACGCTTAAGCCGGTTTCGGTGTCCGAGGTGATCGCTTCGGCTTGGCCGGCGAGTTCTTGGAACGCGGCGATCGCTTCCCCTACGGCCTGTTCGGCTTCGGTCATGGCGACAAGCAGTTGGGCGGCGAGATCCGCGGCAACCTGCCCCAAGTAGTCTCGCATCGCTTCTGGCGGATCGGCATCACGCAGAGCGGTTTGCTGGGCGAGCTCTTCGCGGAGCGCGTCGGACTCTTTTCCCGCTTCATCGAGCGAACCCTGAAGGCTGCTCACCTGCTCAAGGTGAAAAATCACTTCCGCTTCGAGGCCAGAAATTCGATCCAAGTTTTCGGCAATCGCTTCTTCAAATCTCTTTGCGCCGGCAAGGTGTTTCTTTCCGTCCCGATAAAGCAAGGCCACAAGACCGATGGCGGCGACCAACGGGCCGAAAGGCCAGGGCAGGAGGAGGCCAACTGCGCAAAAGACCAGCGCGGGGAGAATAAGGGACCGGAACTTCATGCGCTTAAACCCACGAGGCGAAAGGCCTGCCGGGCGCTACTGTGGGAGGGCAATGTAATCTCGAATTCGCGCCGCTTCTCTTTTAGGGCCTGGCAAAGCGCGAGAAGAATCTGCAGCGATGAGAGATCGGTGTGCTCTACTTCGGCGCACTGGAGGTGAATCCTTTCCGCGCCGCCTTCTTCGAAAGCCCAGCGCGAAACCATCAAAACGTCTTCAGCATCGGCGACTGAAATCCGACCGTGAAGGGTTATCGTGCCAACCTTGCCTCGGCGGACGAAACGCACGACCGGCGTATCCATTTGCTGTTCTTTTCGACGACTCACGAATGGATAGTAGGTATTTCACCGGCAATTTATCGGGTCAAATTCCTGCCCGTTTTATCGCAATAACCGGGAATGTAGTTATCAGGCGATCTTGTCAGCAAGAACGAGGGTGTGCCCGTCGGCGGTGGGAGCCGAAAGGAACATAGGCCCGGGGACGATCGATGAACTACACCACTCCCGCCAATGAATCGGCGCGTGAACAGGCCCTCCGGGAGTACCAAATTCTCGATACGGAGCCGGACGCGTCGTTCGACGATCTAGTTCGTCTAACCGCTTCCCTGCTCGATGTGCCGATCGCGATGGTCAGTCTTGTCGACGCGGATCGGCAGTGGTTCAAGGCGAAATACGGAACCGATGCTTGCGGTTCTTCGCGCGAAGCTTCTTTTTGCACTCACACCATAAGTGGCAACGCCCCAATGATCGTGTGCGACGCGGCGAAGGATCCCCGATTCGCCGGGAACGACTTCGTAACTGGTCCCATGGGTTTACGATTCTATGCTGGCGTGCCCCTCGTCACCGAAGAGGGTTTTGCCTTCGGGACGCTTTGTGCGGTCGATACGGTAGCCCGCTATCCGACACCGGTCCAAATCGAAACCCTAAAAGCTCTGGCGAGGCAGGTCGTAGCCCAGCTCAACCTTTGGAAAACGAACCGGTCGCTCAGGCAGGCCCTCGCGGATGCGGAGGGGATGAGGACCGAGGCGGAGCAGCGTCAAGCCGCGATCGCGTCGATCGACGAAACTGCGAAGTCGATAACGAGCGAACTCGATCGGCAGAAAGCCGCGCTTGCGGTCGTTCAGGTGGCATCAAAGGTTTGCAACGCTACAGGCTCCTGCCTATGGTTTCGCGATGTTGAAGGTTCCGAGAAAATTCGGAAACGTAGCGACGGTCCGCAGTGGATCGAGCATCCGGATATCGAGCCGCAATCGACGATCGACTTACCCGCTGGCGCGAGGCATGTCGTCTTTCCCACTGGAAGTTATCTGTTCGCGCCCGTTGGCGCCTATGGCGAGGCCATCGGCCGCATCGCCGTCTTCGCAACGCACCCCAACGAATTCACTTCCGAACATGCGGCCTTTCTGGAACGCGTGGCGGCCCAGGTCGGGGTGGCCATGTGGAACGCCTCGAATCTCCACCGGATGGAGAAGGAAAATAGGAGCCGTATCTCAGCGATCCGAGAGGGTCAGAATTCTCTTCAATACACCGAAGATATCCTGGCTTCTCTAACCAGCATTCTCATCGTGATCGGCGCCGACGGAAGAATCCAGCGCTGGAACAGAGCGACCTCGTTGGCGTTTGGTCTCGACGAAAAATTTGCGCTCGGATTGGAACTAGATTCCCTTCCCATCGGATGGAGCATTCAGCCCGTTATCGATGCGCTTGAAGGGCTTCAGGTAAGCGATGAGCCCCGGTGGATGGAAGATCTGACCATCGATCAAGGAGATGGGCCGCCGCGAATTTTCGGCCTCTCCCTCCGGCGGCTTAGACTTGGCGAGGAGATCGTCTCCCTCATCATCGGGGCCGACATTACCGCCCGCCGAGCCGCCGAAGAGGCAGCGCGGCGCCAGGAAAAGCTCTACGGGGAGCTGGTGGCCAACGTCACCGACGTCATATTTAATGTCGATGCAACCGGCTGTCTGCTTTTCCTTAACCCCGCCTGGGAAAGCCTCACCGGCTACACGGTCAAAGAAAGTCTCGGCCGTTCCGTTTTCGAATTTGTCGCCCCGGGAGACCGCGCGGCACTCTTCCAGCAACAGATTCTGAAAGAGCCGGACCTGGAGGTTGAACATACGTCGGAATTTCGCCTAATCCGAAAAAGCGGCGAAGTGAGGTGGGTTGAAGCCCACGTTCACCGACAGTGGGATGAAGAGGGGAAACTCTTCGGATCAACCGGAACCCTTCAGGACGTCACCGACCGGCATCGGGCGGACGTTGGGGAGGCCGAGCAGGCAAAGATTGCCGCGTTCCTTACTTCGCTGTCCACGGAGTTCATCAACCTAAGGAAGGAAGAGATGGATGGCGCTGCGGTGGCCGCCCTCAAAACGACCTCCGAATACCTTGGGCTTGACCGGAGCGTGGTTTGCATGTTCTCCGAAGATCGGCAATCGTACTGTTACGCCCAGGGCTGGTCAAACGACGAGTTCGATTTCGAAAATGCGGTTCGCGTGTGGCATCCCGTTGCGGAAATCCCCATAGTCGCGCAGAACATGGAGCGGGGGCAGGCGATCGTTTGGACCAACGTCGATCAGCTTGGACGGGAATGGGACCTAGAAAAGGCGGAGGCCAAGTCGGTCAACGTTCAATCCGCGGTTTTCATTCCTCTTTCGTCGCGCGGCCTGCTCCTCGGTTTCGCGGCATTTTCAAAGCGAAATCCCGTAACAGAGTGGGAGCAACGGACGATTTCCCTTCTAAAGATCGTTGGAACGGTTTTCGCAAATACCCTTCTCAGATTTAGGACCGACGCCGAGGTCGAGTGGCTCAGCGCCCTTGCGTTGGCGGAGTCGGAGAACATTCTTCGGTCCGTCCTAAATTCTGCGCCCATTGCGCTGCAGGCCATCGACCGTCTTGGAACAGTTACCCTGTGCGAAGGGCGCGGGCTGGCCGCGCTTGGAATAACGGCGGATTTGGCCTTGGGGACAAACATCGTGGATCTCTACCAAGATCTTCCCCACCTACTCCGGCACTTCGTGCGATCGATGACCGGCGAATCGTTTACGGTTGAGGAAGAATGGGCAAGTTCCACGCTCGAAATTCACTTCTCGCCGATGCTTAGTCCAGAAGGCGATTGTACGGGCACCATCGCCGTAGCGATCGACATTACAGAGCGGGTACGGGCCGATGCGTCGGCCCGAATTCGCGACCGGGCGATCGCGGCATCGAGCAACGGCATTACGATTTGCGATGCAACCAAGCCTGATTTCCCAATCATTTACGCCAACAATAAATTCCTCGAATTAAGCGGATATTCGGAGAGCGAAATACTAGGCCGGAATTGCCGGTTTCTTCAGGGCGCCGACAACGATCAAGAAGTCGTCAATGAAATTCGCCACGCCCTGAAGAACGGCCTGGAGTGCAGAGTTTCCCTGCGAAACTATCGAAAGGACGGAACGATGTTCTGGAACGATCTTTCGCTATATCCCGTCCGCGATACGTCCGGCCGGGTAACCCATTACGTGGGAGAGCAGAACGACATCACGGTTCGAAAAGGGCTAGAGTCGCAACTCCATCGGGCACAGAAGATGGAGAGCATCGGTAACCTCGCGGCGGGAGTAGCCCACGAGATCAACACACCTATCCAATACGTGGGCGACAATTTACGATTCTTGGCGCAAAGCTTCCAGGACTTCGCGAAGTTGAGCGACGAGTGGGACAGACTGCTCGACCATTGCACCGAACACCCCGAACTTGCGACTTATGCCCAGTCGGTCAACCGCGTAGTGGAGGAGATCGAGGTTGCCTATCTTCTGGATGAGATCCCTAAGGCGATTAGCCAAAGCCTTGAAGGGGTTGGCCGGGTCGTCGAGATCGTTCAGTCGATGAAGGTTTTCTCGCATCCCGGAGCCACCGGGATGGAGGCAGCCGATCTAAATCGTTGTATCGAAAGTACCTTGACGGTGTGCCGCAACGAATGGCGATACGTCGCGCAGGTCGAGACCTATCTGGATCGCAACTTGCCTCTCGTTGAGTGCCACCCGGGCGAGCTCAATCAGACGATTTTGAATTTGGTGGTCAATGCCGCCCACGCGATTGGGGATTCAAAGAAGCCGCAAACCAGCGGACTGGGAAAGATTACGGTGACAAGCCGGATGTCCGATGGGTTCGCGGAAATCGAAATTCGGGACTCGGGCGACGGAATTCCCGGTGGTCATTGGAACAAAATTTTCGACCCGTTCTTCACGACGAAAGCGGTTGGGCGGGGTACCGGCCAAGGCCTAGCGATCGTTCACTCGGTCATTGTCGACCACCACGGTGGAACCATCGATTTCGAAACTGGAGACAAGGGCACGACCTTTGTCCTTCGTATCCCAATAACCGCTACAAACCGTATTGCGCAGGCCGCCTGAGGGACCGAAATAAACCCTATGAGCGATCGAATCTTATTCGTCGATGATGAAAGCAATATCCTCGATTCGTTCCGTCGGCAACTGCGCGGCAAATATGAGATCCAAACCGCGACCAGCGGCGCGGATGCCCTGCGCGAGTTGCTCGCTAGCGAGTACGCGATCATCGTCTCGGACATGCGAATGCCAGGTATGGATGGTCTCCAGCTGCTGGCTCAAGTCCGAGAAGCCCACCCTCGGGTGGTGCGGATGATGCTGACGGGCAACGCCGATCGCCAGACGGCAGTCGATGCGGTTAACCAGGGCCAGGTTTTTCAATACCTCACCAAGCCTTGTGTGCCGGACCAGCTTACTGGAGCGTTGAACGCCGGATTGGAGCTCCACCGCCTCGAGGCCCAAATCAATCAGATCCAGACGTTCTTGAGCGCGGCTTAGTTTTTTCGGCGCATTAAAGCCTTTGGGATGGCAAAAAAGCATGGGCAAATGCCCGCTCGCAGGTTGCGCGGTAGCAACGCGATTCGACCAATCCATAGTGTTTGCTCCTTTCGACCTATTTTCACCCCCGCAAAATTCAAGGTGTTTTATTGCCATTATGCGCACAACTAAATGCGTGTTACCCCGGTTTTCCGAGTCCGAAAATTCCCTGTGTCACCGAAGTTTTTGGAGCTTCGCGACAGCTCAACCACCCACGTTTCCAACCGATGGTACGCCAATGCAGAAAAAAATCCTCGTGACAGATGACGCAATGTTCATGCGTCATATGCTCAAGACCCTCCTAATCGCGAACAAATTCATGGTCTATGAAGCCGCGAACGGCCAAGAGGCGCTTGCTCAATATGCGCAGATTCAGCCGGACCTCGTGCTGATGGATATTACGATGCCCGTCATGGATGGCATCGAAGCCACCCGTGCTCTAAAGTCCGAGCATCCTGACGCGAAGATCGTCATGTGCTCCGCCATGGGCCAGAAGAACATGGTCGTGGAAGCGATCCAGGCCGGCGCGAAAGACTTCGTCGTTAAGCCATTCCAACCAGAGCAGGTTCTGGAATGTGTCCGAAAGCAGATCGGGTCGGCATAAGGAGAAGATCAATGGACATCGAACTCATTAATCCCTTCATCCTTGCCTCGTTCTCCGTCCTCGAGATGCTTCTCAATGCGGCTCCTACAAAGGGTGCGCTCAGCGTTCGCAAGAACGGAATCACAAGCGAGCAGGTGAACGTCGTGTGTGGCGTTACCGGAGACGCTCGTGGCCAGGTCATTTTCGGAATGTCTCTGACGACCGCGGATCGCATCGCGTCGACGATGATCGGCGCTCCCGTCGTGACTTTCGATAGCCTCGCGGCTAGCGCGATTGCCGAACTCGGAAACATGATCAGCGGCAACGCGATGCTTCATCTCTCCGAAGCGAAGTTTATCTGCGACATCACCCCACCCGCGGTGATTCGGGGCACCAATGTCGAGATCAGCACCCTTGCGATCCCGTCGATCGTGATTCCCCTAAACACCCCTGAAGGCGAGATTTTCATCGCGGTCGGACTTCAGCGAAACAATAAGGGAGCCGAGGTCGCAAAAGCGGCTTAAGTTTCTTTCTGAGGAAGATCTATGAAATGGTTCAATAATTTAAAGGTTGCGCGCAAGCTCGGCCTTTGCTTTGGTCTCTGCATTGCTCTCTCGGCAGCCATTGGCTTTGAGGGCGTTTCGAAAATGGCCCAACTCTCCGCTTCGTCGGAGGCGATCATTAGCGACAGCACCGATGGCGAAACCTTCATTTCGAAGGTCAGCAGCGGAACGCGAGATGTACGCATCTCGAACATGCGAACCGCGATGAGTTCCAGCCGTGAGGATCGCCTCGCGGCGACGGAAGCGGCTAAGAAGAGAATCGGAGGAGTTGACGAGAACCTCAAGAAATATGAGGGAACGATTAATGATGTCGAGGATCGAAAGAACTTCGAAGATTTAAAGACCGCTTGGACCAAATACGTTTCGCTTTCCGATGCTCTCGTCAGCAAAATCGACGACTCCAAGGACAACGCGGAGGTTAAGGCCGCGGTTCTCGATATCAAGAAAGACTTCGACGTTGTAAGAGATCTGTCAGACAAGATCCTTGCTTGGAACGGCGAGGCCGCACATAAGGAAAGCAAGGCCGCCACGGCCGAAGCGGCCCGCGGTCGAACGAACGTCATCGTGTTGGTCACCTTGGCGATTGCCATCAGCATCGGCGCGGCCGTCCTGATTACCCGCCAGATCGTCAGCAACCTGACCACGGTTTCGAAGAGCGTCAAGTCGCTGAACGAGGTTAATATTGCCGCTCTTCGTGAAGCGGTCGAAGCCATGGCGAATGGCGACCTCACGAAAAAGATTACAACCGAAAAGATTGTCGCAGAGATTAGTAGCCGAGACGAATTCGGCGATCTCGCGAAAGACTTCAACGGCGCCTTCGACGGAACGGAAGCCACGATTGAGGCGTTCCGAACCTCTCAAGAGAGCCTCCGAGCGATGGTGGCCCGGCTGCAAGAGTCGGCTGCACAGGTCTCCTCCGCCTCCGATTCTCTCGCCAGTTCGGCCGAAGAAGTCGGCGCGGCGACGGACGAGATCAGCCAGTCGATGCAGGCAGTCACGGTTGCATCGGATCACTCGTCCCGCGGTGCGATGGACGTCGCTCAAGGCAGCGCCAGTCAGGCCCGTTCGGTTGCCGAAGGCGCCGAGATGGTCCGCCAGCTTGCCGAAGCCGTTCAAAGTGTTTTCCACGACGCCGACGCCGCCGACCAGGCCGCGAAGGGCGCCCTGGAGACTTCCGAAACGGGTCGCGAATCGGTGAAGCTGAGCGTTGAAGGGATGCGGCGCATCCTCAGTACGGTGACCGAGTCGGCCGAGGTGGTCGATACGCTCGGACAGTCGTCCACACAGATCGGCGCGATTGTCCAGACGATCGACGAGATCGCGGCGCAGACGAACCTTCTGGCCCTTAACGCCGCCATCGAGGCAGCTCGAGCTGGCGAAGCGGGACGCGGTTTTGCAGTCGTCGCCGACGAAGTTCGAAAGCTAGCCGAGCGCTCCAGCGCGGCCGCTCATGAGATCGGCGAACTGATCAAGCAGGTTCAGGTCCGCACCGAAAGAGCCGTCGTCTCGATGGGCGTCGGAATGCGGGAAGTGGAGACCGGCGCTTCGCTCGCCGAGCAGGCCGGGGGCGCGCTGGAAAGCATCCAGGGTGCGACCGTCGCCGTCTCCAAGAGAATTGCCGCCATCAATGCGGCGGCCCTGAAGATGTCCGAAAGTTCGGACGAGGTTTCGAAGGCGATCGCGGATATCGCGGCCGTCGTCGAGGAAAGCAGCGCCGCGGCGGAAGAGATGTCGGCCACGGCCGAGGAAGTCACCGCTTCGGTGGCCTCGGTTGCCCAGACGACGGTTCAGCAGACCGCGGCGGTCGGCGACCTGGTTGCCGCATCGAACCAATTGGCTTCGATTGCAAGCAGCCTGAACACCGTTGCCTCCCAGTTCAAGATCGATGAATACGAGATGAAACAAACCAGCTCTCCCTCTCACCTGACTACGCTCAAGAGGGCCGCCTAATGGCTCTCGCACCTTCACTTGAGGCCGTGAAAGCGGTTGACGGCGAGCGACAGATTGTCGCGATGAGCGTCGGAGGCGAGGTTTACGGCGTCGCCATCGACCTGGTCCACACCGTGATCCTTCCCCAAGCGATCACCGTTGTCCCGCGCACTCCGGAGCATGTCCGGGGCGTGATCAACCTTCGTGGCCGCGTGGTTCCGATCGTAGACCTCCGCACCCGCTTTGGCTTGCCGGCTCTCTCCGAGGATCGCGTTCGCCACTGCCGGATCGTGATGGTCGACATAGACGGCCATCACACCGGGCTCATCGTGGACAGCGTCTCCGAAGTGCTCCGGCTGCCGGAGTCCTGCATCGAGCCACCTTCCGAATACCTGGCTCCCGAGACCGCCTATGTTACGGCGATCGCCCGGGCTCCGATCGTTCGGCAGGGCGCCGGTGCCAAGGCGGGAGACGCACAGAATGCCGAAAGGCTGATTCTGATGCTCGACGTTCGCAAGGCCATTCAGGGCACCGAAGACACGCTCCACAGTCAAGCGGGAACTGAGGATCCCGCGATCGCAGCCTAGAGCCGCGGACCCTTCACAAATGGAAAATCGCGTAAGAGTTTTAGTTACCGACGACTCGGCGTTCATGCGCAAGATGATTTCCGAGATCCTTTCCAAGGATCCGGCCATCGAGGTCATCGGTACTGCCCGGGACGGAGCGGATGCAGTCGCCAAGGTCCTTAGCCTCAAGCCTCAAGTGGTCACGCTTGACGTCGAGATGCCGATCATGGACGGCTTTGCGGCCCTTACGCGAATTATGAAGGAGCAGCCCACTCCGGTGGTAATGATCTCGTCTCTGACCCAAGCCGGGGCAGAGGCGACGATTCGCTGCCTTGGAGCTGGCGCCGTCGATTTCGTCGGCAAACCTTCCGGTTCGATTTCGTTGGATATCGAAAAGGTTGGCCAGGAGATTGCCGCCAAAGTAAAGATGGCGGCGCGGGTACGGATGTCGTCACAGGCACCCGTAGCCCCGGTAGCCCCTCCCAGACCGTTTCTTCCTTCGCCTCGGGTGCCCGCCCCCGGTGGAGGAACGCCCCTACCAAGAGTTCTCGTCATTGGCTCATCCACGGGCGGCCCCCGAGCGTTGCAGGCTCTCATGCCATGCATCCCTGGGGATCTCAATATCCCAATCGTGGTCGTTCAGCACATGCCTTGCGGCTTTACCGCCGCCTTGGCCAAACGGCTCAACGAAGCTTGCGACTATGAAATCCGAGAGGCCGCGACCGGCGACATGTTGCGACCCGGCCTCGCTCTCGTGGCTCAGGGAGGCAAGCACCTAGAATTTAGTAGCGACGGCCGAGCCCGCCTGACCGAAACGCCTCCTGTTCACAACGTTCGCCCCTCCGTCGATGTCACGTTGGCCTCGCTGGTGCAGGCCTATAGCGGCCGCATTATGGCCGTCCTTCTGACCGGAATGGGCGACGACGGAGCCCGCGGTCTCAAGGCCGTCCGCCACCTGGGCGGAATCACCTTTGCCGAAGACGCTTCCACCTGCGTGGTCTATGGAATGCCCAAATCTGCCGTGGAAATGGACGCCGTCGATCACCTATTACCTCTGCCCGCAATTGCCCCCGCTATCGTAGAAGCCGTTCGTGGATGTACCGATCCAAGGGCGACGAGATACCCATCCTTCACCATCAAGTAGCCCTCAAATGAATAACTCAGATATGTCCCAGTTCGTGGGCGTCTTTCTTGACGAAGCCCACGAAGTGCTCGCCCTTCTCGAAAGCGACGTTCTCCAGTTGGAGCGCGGTAGCGATGCTCCGGAGCTACTTCAGTCGATCTTCCGCGCGGCCCATACCCTGAAGGGATCTAGCCGATCGATGGGATTTCTCCACATCGGCGATCTCACGCATGAGATGGAGAACGTGCTCGACGAGTTGCGCCAGGGCCACTTGCCCGTCAATACGGCGATCGTCAATGCTCTCCTCGACTGTTTGGACGCCCTGAACACGCTGATCGCGTCGGTCGCCACCCACAGCCACGACGGAGACACCGACGGGCGAGACATTCCCGCCCTCGTGGTTCGATTGGGCGCCCTCCTTTCGGGCGGAACCGAGGTCGTCGCCCCGGTCATGGAGGACATCGAGTTTGTTCTCAGGCCCCACGAGGAAGCGGCAGCGGTCGAAGCGGTTCAGACGGGACTGCTTGTTCATAAGGTTGAAGTGGAATTCGATTCCAACTGCCTTATGAAGGGCATCCGGCTCATGATGGTCCTCTCGGCCCTCGAGCCCGTCGGAAGTCTCATCGCCTGCTCGGTAAACGAGGAAGCGATGGAAGCCGACACCTTTGCCGACATCGTCCATCTTCTTTTAGCTGGCGAGTCCGGGCCAGAGGCGATCGAAGCCGCATCAATGTCGGTTTCCGAGGTTCGCGGCACAAGGGTCGCGGCTTGGAGCCCTGCGGCAGAAGGCAAGGAATCGGCTCCGGCGAGCCCGGCCCAGCCCGTGGCGGAGGCCACCGTCCCGGCAGCGACCGCGGATGCCGTCGCCGTGGCCGCCGTTCCGACGGCCGCGAAGGCAGCTCCGACGGCCAGCGCGCAGTCGAGCACGCCCATCGCGCCGCCCGCCGCAACGGTTCGAGTGGATGTCGGTCGGTTGGACAGCTTGCTCAACTTGGTTGGCGAGTTGGTTATTGACCGCACTCAGCTTGTCCGCCTCACCACCGAACTCAAAAACGAGTACCCCCGCGACCTCCGGATCGCGGAACTCCTCGAAATGAGCCACCGAATCGCCCGGACGACCACGGAACTACAGGACGAGATCATGAAGACTCGAATGCTGCCGGTCGACGGCGTCTTCCAGCGCATGCCGCGAATGGTTCGCGACCTTGCCCAAAAGACCGGCAAGGAAGTCGAGTTCCTCGTCACGGGTGGAACGACCGAAATGGACCGCTCGATCCTCGAGGTTCTGGCCGACCCGCTCATCCACTTGCTGCGAAACTCGGTTGACCACGGCGTCGAGCCGCCGGAAGCGCGACTTGAGGTCGGGAAGCCTCGCGAAGGCATCGTGACCCTGGATGCTCGGCACGAGCGAGGCGGAATCGTGATTGAGATCACCGATGATGGCCGTGGCATGAACCCCACCTTCCTCAAGGAGTCGGCGATCAAGAAAGGCATTCTGACCGAGTCCGCCGCCGCCGCAATGGCGGACCGCGAAGCCCTCAACTTGATCTTCGCCCCCGGATTCTCGACGGCCGCCGTTCTTTCAGACGTCTCCGGACGAGGTGTGGGGATGGACATTGTCCGATCCAACCTGGAGAAGGTTGGCGGTCGAATCGAGATCGACAGCGTGATCGGCAAAGGCAGCCGCTTTACGATTCACCTGCCATTGACGCTGGCCATCGTTCGGGCTCTCCTCGTGAATGCCGACGATGCGACCTACGTCCTGCCTCTCAGCTCGGTCGTAGAGACCCTGCGACTGGACAATTGCGGATTCAACCGTTCCACCGTCAGTGGCCGATCGGTTCTCGATCTTCGCGGACGAACGGTGCCTCTCGCGAACCTTGCGAAGCTGTTGGAAGGCGATGGCACGTCAACGGCACCGAACAGTATTCCAGAGAAGGCCCACGTAGTCGTCGTTGGAATCGGGGAGCGTCAAGTCGGACTGTGCGTCGATTCATTCGCCGGCGAGCAGGAGGTCGTAATCAAGTCCCTTGGAACTCTTCTCGGAGACCTGCCGGGACTTTCTGGTGCGGCCATTATGGGAGACGGACGGGTTGCGTTGGTCGTGGATGCGGTTCGAGCGGTCCAAGCGATCGTTGAAGGCGCTGCACCATCTGGAGCTACTTCGACCGGCATGGCTGTTGTAGGGTTGGCGAGCGCACGATGAATCAGTTTGTACTGAATCCAGCGGCGGCAAAAGCGCCCCTCAGCAATGAACCGTTCGGAGAAGCGGACTATCGATCCTTTGAATCGGCGGCTCAGTCCAAGTTCGGCGTCCGGCTCCGCGACTACAAGAGCGAACAGATGCAGCGCCGGCTGTCGACCCTCGCCAAGCGGCAAGGCGCCCGATCCTTCATGGACTATGTCTCGCGCTTGGACCGTGATGCGGTGCTTCTGCAGGGCATGCTCGACGAGGTCACGATCAACGTGACCGAGTTGCTGCGAAACCCGGATCTGTTCGTGCAGTTGGCAAAGCAGATTATTCCGCCCCTGCGGGCAAGCCATCGGTCGGGTCCGTTCTCCGTTTGGAGTGCCGGATGCTCCTACGGAGCGGAAGCGTACTCGGTCGCCATGCTGCTCCATGAAGGGGACCAAACGGCCCCGTATCGGATCTTAGGAACCGACGTGGATTTGACGGTAGTCACCCGCGCCAACTCCACTTCGTTCGTCGAAGCGGATATGAAGAACGTGGCCGAGCCCCGTCGCAAGGCCCATTTCCAGGAGATCATCGACGGACGGTTTACGCCGGCGATGCACCTCAAGCGAAACGTGTCGTTTGCGCGACACGACCTACTGGCAGATCGGTATCCGCCGGATACGTACGACCTCATCTGCTGCCGAAACGTGGTGATCTACTTCACCGATGAGGCAAAAGATCGAATCTTCCGTGGATTCTTCTCTGCCCTTCGCCCGGGTGGCGTTCTGTTCATCGGGGGGTCGGAGCGAATCTCGAACTTCCAGCAGCTTGGATTTGAAGTCGTCTGCCCCTTCTTTTACCGCAAGCCTCTATAAGAGCATCGGTGAAGGCGAAAAACAGATTCCAAGGCAGAAATGCCTTGGAATTTTTGTTTTTTGGATTTCCCGCCTTATGTCGTAAGATTCAATGACACGGCATGACGGACTCGCAACTTCCGGCTTGTTCCGTTGTGGTTCCGTAATCGAAAATGTTGCACCGGCCCGAGGGCTTGCGATGTTGACAATCTTAAGACAGACTCCCAACCACGACTTCCCCTACCGCGGCACGTCGCACGATCGGCTTTTGTCCCTGCTTGGATTTGCGATCCTGGCGCCTTCATTCAGGAACGCCCAGCCGTGGCGATTCGAAGTTGGGGAGCATTGGGTCGACATCAGCATCGACCCGAACCACATCTCGCCCGTCGCCGATCCGGATGGCCGGGAGCGGACGATGGACGTGGGCGCGGCAATCGACCATTTAAGCCTTGCCATGCGTTGGCATCTGATGGAGCCCCGGGTGGAGTACTTCCCGGACGCCGATAAGCCAAACCTTCTTGCTCGGATCGTTCACGATGGCGACTCCGACCCCTCGACCGAAGATCTCGTGCTCTTTTCTCAGATCGAGAAACGCCACACCGCCGTCGTCTTCTCCTCCCAACAAGAGCTTCATCCAGGACGGCTTGAGCAACTGGAAGAAATGGCGACCGAGCGCGGCGCCGGCATGGTCTGGATTCGGCACGGCGCCTTTCGGCGGGAAGTCGCCGAAATGGTGAAGCGGGCCAACGAACTCCACTTCGACAATGAACTTTTCCGAAAGGAACTGTCCACTTGGACGCGAGAGGATCATGCCGATTGGGAAGCGGCAGGTGACGGTGTATCTGCCGAGCAACTTGGCATCACCGGACTCGTCCGGCACATCTTCCCTTGGCTTGTCGCCCATGTCGATCTCGGCACGGCGGTTGGAAAGGAAGAAATGATTCGGGCCGCCACCGCCCCTGCGCTGGGAGTGCTCTGCACGCGAGGCGACGAGCGTCGCGACTGGCTGGATGCCGGCCAGGCGCTTTCGCGACTCTTGCTACGAGGCTGCGCATCCGGTCTCCGGGGTTCGTTCCTCAATGCCCCGATGGAGATTCCCGGCATGCGAATTCGGCTTCGCGAAGACCTACGTCTGGTTGGCTTCCCTCAGGCCCTCGTGCAAATCGGCCCCGGACCCGAAGGAAAGCCAACGCCGCGAAGGCCTTTGGAATCCTTCATCGACTGATCTGGGAAGGACATGAACTCTAAAGTATCGAAGGGAACTCAACACGTTGCCGGAATCTAACGGCGCCCTTCCCGCCGAGGCAGTCAAGAGTCCATCCACCCCCTGGATGGACTCTCTTCGTCTTCCGTTGACCGCACTGTGCGGGCTCTCCCTGGCCCTTTCCTTCATCCCCACTTGGACTCCGCTCGCCCTCCTCTCGGTCGCGCTGGGCCTGCCCTTCGCGCTCGACATGGCTTGGAGCTCCTTGCGGGCGCGCACTCTGGACGTGAACATGCTGATGGTGCTCGCCGCGGCGGGGTCGATCGCGGTCGGCCGGTCGCAGGACGCGGCGGTGCTACTGTTCCTGTTTAGCCTATCGACGTCGCTGGAGAACTTGGCGATGATCCGGACGAAATCTGCCATCGAGCACCTGGTGCGATTGCGCCCGGCGAAGGCCATGCTAGAAGACGGCGAAGCGTTCGAGTGGGTGCCAGTCGAGCAACTCGTCGTCGGCGATACGATTCGCGTCCCGGCTTTTGAATCGATCCCCACGGATGGCGAGGTGATCGAGGGTCAGAGTTCGGTGGACGCGAGCGCCATGACCGGTGAATCGAAGCCTGTCTCCTGCTCGAAGGGAGACACGGTGATCGGAGGAACTCAAAACCTGGACGGCAGCCTCCGGATCCGCGTTACCGCGGTCATCGGCGACAGTGCGCTGGACCGCATTGTCGACCTCGTTCGCGACGCCCAGGAGAATAAAGCTTCCGGCGAGCGGGTCAGTGAGTGGTTCGGGCAGCGATACACGCTCTTTGTCCTTGCCGCCTTCGCCGTCTCCCTGGTGGTCCGCCTGGCTATGGGCGAGCTTGCCCCATCCGCCTTTTACGAATCCTTGACCTTGCTGGTCGGTTTGAGTCCCTGCGCCCTCGTCATTTCCACGCCGGCGACGACGCTGAGCGCCCTCACGTGGTGCGCCAGAAACGGGATCCTTGTACGGGGAGGCGAATTCATCGAACGCGCTGGAAACGTCCGAGTCGTCGCTCTGGACAAGACGGGGACACTGACGGAAGGACGACCATCCCTTCGCCGGATCGCCTTAGTAATGAGAGACGCACCGTCCGGAGTCCTTGGCTGGCAAGCCGGCGAAAAGCTTTCGGACGAAGTGGCAAAGACCCTTAGCCTAGCGGCTTCCGCCGAGGGCAACGCCACTCATCCGCTCGCGGTCGCGGTTGTTCGCGCCGCGAGGGACCAAGGGCTTTCGGTGCCTAGCTCCGAACAACGTGTCGTTCCAGGTCTCGGCGTGACCGCCCGAATCGCAGACGAAGAAGTTTGGGTTGGACGAGAACGGCTGCTTACCGAACAAGGCATTTCGGTGCCGGACGTCCTGCGCGCGGCAATAACGGAGATGCGGACGCAAGGCATGACGGTAAGTCTGGTCGCCGACCGGAGCGTCATCGCCGCCCTCGCCTTCTCAGATTCCCTGCGCGAAGGCAGCTCGAACTTTGTGGCTGAACTGCGAAGCCTGGGGATTCAGCGTGTCGTCATGCTAACCGGCGATCGGGCCGAAACGGCGGAAGCCATTGCCAGGGATGTGGGCCTGGACGCGGTTCTTGCCGGTCTCATGCCGGGGGGCAAAACGGACGAGATTGCGCGGCTGGGCGCAGAGGGTGGCGTGATGATGATCGGCGATGGCGTGAACGATGCACCGAGCCTCGCCGGAGCCTCGGTCGGAGTGGCGATGGGAGGGCTCGGCAGCGACGTCGCGCTAAACGCCGCCGACGTCGTGCTGATGAGAGACCGCCTCCAGTCAGTGGTGGATCTGATCCGGCTGGGACGCCGAACAACCGCGACGGTCCGATTCAATCTGATCTTTGCGGGATCCGTAATCGTCGGCCTCGCCTTGACCTCACTTTCCGGAAGGCTTCCCCTGCCAATCGCCGTGGTGGGCCACGAGGGGTCCACGGTGCTGGTCATCCTGAACGGACTGCGTATGCTCCGCGGGCCGCGTGCCTAAGCGCGTCCTTGGTTTCTATGACTTCCAAGACCCGACTTGGCTTCGGCGCCTGAAACGGCAAAAATGAGCTTGTGCTCGGACAACTCAGCCCCGAAGAAATCGAGACCACCCTCAACGAAGCAACCTACGGGCGGCTCGGCTGCCACGCCGACGGCCGTACCTACATCGTTCCGATCGGCTTCGCTTACGATGGCAAACGGCTTCTTTGCCACAGCTCCGAAGGTTTGAAGGTCGAGATGATGCGAAAGAACCCGGAAGTCTGCTTCGAGGTTGAAATCGTCGAATCCCTCGGTCATTGGCGATCCGTAATCGCCTGGGGCCGGTTTGAGGAGCTCAAGGGAATCGATGCCGCGAACGCCCTCGGGCTGCTTATTGACCGCCTCATGCCTCTTCTGGATGGCCCTAACATGCCCGCTCAGGGAATGCGAGCCGTGACCCCTCCTTCCCGAAGCGGCGACCTAAGATCGCCGGTGATCTACGCCATCGAACTAAGCGAGAAGACGGGCCGCTTCGAACGTTTCGAAGACTAAGAACGCCCCTGTTAGATTTGTCCGACCTGCCGGGTTCACGTCTTGAAGGCCAGATGTGGGCTTTCAAAGGACAAAATGCCTGACAACGCCAATCCTCCGCGCCGCAGTTGCGGCGCCATGATCGTCTACCACGCCCTGCTTGAGACGGATCCCGATTTCCGTAGCAACCAGTTGGGCCTCCATGAATTCACCGGCCGGATGGCCGCCGGTAAGGAGGCCCACCGCACCGGGCCCATCACCATCCCCGTCGTCGTACACGTCGTGTATCGACTCGCCCGGGAGAACATCACCGACAAACAGATCCAGACGCAGATCGACGTCCTGAATGAGGACTACAGTGCGACGAACGCCGATCTAGCGGGACTTCCCGCGCCCTGGAAGGGTCTGGCCACCGACTCGGGAATCCGCTTCGAACTGGCAAAAGAAGATCCCCACGGAAAGCCGTCGACCGGCATCACCCGAAAGAAGACGACGGCGAAGGGGTTCAAGCAGGCCAGCAACCCGGTAAAGCACTCCGCTACCGGAGGAACGAATGCCTGGGATACCTCGAAGTATCTCAACATCTGGGTCTGCAACCTGATGGATGGCCTCCTGGGATACGCCCAGTTCCCAGGCGGCCCGGCGGACACGGACGGGGTCGTGATCCTCTTCTCCGCGTTCGGAAGAAAGGGCTCGGCAAAAGCGCCATACGATCTCGGCCGGTCGGCCACCCACGAGGTAGGCCACTTCCTAAACCTCTTCCATATATGGGGAGACACTCAGAACTGCCGAGGAACGGACTACGTGGACGACACGCCCAGTGCCCAGCTTCCGAACTTCGGAAAGCCGGCGTTTCCCCATGTTTCGTGCGATAACGGACCGAACGGGGATATGTTTATGAACTACATGGACTACGTCGACGACGATTCGATGTTCTTCTTCACTCAGGGACAGGTCGATCGAATGCGGGCCGCTCTTGCCAGCCTGCGTAGCAGCCTAGGAACTTAGGCTATGGAACGCGATGCACTAGTTGGACACTGGCTGCACGCGCACGAGGAGGACGCGGAAGGCACAATGGTCTTCCGCCGGGAAGGGACACCCCTTCCCCCCTCGCGCGGCCGGATCTCTCTTCACTTGGAATCCAACGGCTCGGCTCAGGTCGGCAATATCTCCCCCGAAGATGGCATCGCTTTGTCTCCGGCAAAGTGGTCGGTCGAAGGGAATCACCTGTCCGTTCTAGACGATAAGGGTGAGACCAAGAATTGGCCGATCGTAACCAGCGAACCGGATCGTCTTGTTCTGCGCTCGCCGCAATAAAAAGGGGCTTCCTCCCGTGGGGAGGAAGCCTCTTTGGCTCTCTAGTTGCCGCCGCCGTCGCCAACAGGGGGAGGCGGATAATCCTTAAGGACGACGTCCCCGAGGAACAGGTGGTTCGGATCATCCGGGTCATCCGTCACTACAGGCACGATACCGCAGACGTAGGGTGTGCCCGTGTTGTCGATATCCTCGACGAACATGGTGGGCAGACGCTTGCGAACGTCTCCCGCCCGGATGTTGAAGGTCTTCGGAAGCTCAACTTCGGGCTCTAGGGAGGACATCCCGGGAGTACCCTCTGCCGCCATCGTCGCATTGGCAATTTTGCCCCCGAGGCCGAATTGCGCGTTCAGGCGTTGACAAGTTCGTGCCGGATTCTCCAGATGATCGACGATGAAGCCTGCGCGCATCCGAGGTAACTGTCCAATGTCGAAGTGGACGGTCGCGGTCTGGGTTTGTTCAACGAAGCAAAGAATGCTCTGTGTCAGCCTACCGCCCGGGTAATCGGGCGTCGGAGTATCGTAATAACCCTGGGCAGCCGCCGCGTTGGGCTGATTTCGGGCCTCTGCGATTTCCGGAAACTTGCTAGCAGGCGGCAAGTAGGCGATCATCAGACTGCGTGTATGGGGCGCGAACTCTAGGAGAAAAGCGCCATTGAGCAGTTCCGGTGTCTGGAGCGCCTCTTCGAAAGAAACCTGGCCTACAATGCCGTCCGTTCGGGCCATATTCATGAAGCGCTGCGTCGAAGAAAGTCGTCCCGGATTAACCATCTTCGCTGAAGGACCAAAGCCAAATGTGCTTACGGGTTCGATCCGCGCCGTTACCGGTGCGTTCAGTTCCCAAGCCACGAGCGGGTCGGGAAACAGCTTTTCATACTCCTTCAGCATTCCCAGGGGATCGGTCAGAAAGTCGACCAATTCATCCCAGTTCGGGTTGAAATAGAGGATCGAGTGCTCCTTCCGGCTCTGCTCCGGAAAGCTGTAGTCAAGGGTGACAACGGACGCCTTACCAGGCAGCCGATTGGGTGAAAGTTGAGGCATAAAGTTCTTCCATCGCCGTCCCCGGATAAGGGACGACGATGGAGAGAACCAGTCAAACGGGCTTGATCTAACAGACGTCAAGGCTGTGTGGAGGGAGGCGGATAATTCTTAAGGGTGATTGTTCCCAGGAAGTTGACCGGTTGGTCGTCAACTACCTCGACCGAGATCGGAGCGATGCCACATACAAAAGGCATGTCTGTGTTGTCGATATCCTCAACGAACATGCGAGGCAGCATATATCTGGGGTCCAAGCCGGTTCCAGAGCCTCCACTCAAAGCAACATTGGACGGCCGAATCCGAAATGGGTCCAGGCCAGTAGTGTGATTCGGGGTGGAAACTGGAATGTCATGATCCTCTGGAGTTAGCGCTGTCGGAAAACAAACATTGTTTGAGCGATGAAGGTTCAGAAGCTGACAGCTTCTCGCTGGGTTCTCCAAGTGATCAACGATAAAGCCGGCGCGCTCCTTGGGCTGCCTCCCAATATCAAAGTGAGCGGTCGCCGTCGTGGTCACACTAACTTTTCCTAACGTGATCTTCGTGAGGGAACTCCCGTGGGGATAGTGGTTCATGACCGGAGAACCACAAGGATCACGCCTAGTGTGCTCAATCTTATCAATACACACTTTCGGCGGGAGATAGGCGATGAAGAGGCTTCTCGTGAAAGGCGCGAACTCGATCATAAAGGCGCCGTCATCCAAATTTTCATCGTCAAGCGCCTTTACACCAACGCCGGACAACGCCAGGAACCTGTCTCGCGCGACCTTCTTCGAGACGTCGTAGTCGTCGGCAACGCCCCTTCCAAAGGGAGTTACCGGCTCGAAGTAAGCAGTCACCGGCCCTTTCAGATTCCAATCCACTCCGCTTGATTTAAATTTTTTGCGATAATTGTAAAGCTCGCACAAGGGATTTTCAAGAAATTCGGCCAATTCGCACCAGTTCGGATTGAAGTAGAGGACGGTGTGCTCTTGCCTGCAACTGCCCCCAATGCTGAAATCTAGTGGGATGACCGCTGCTTTTCCTGCTTTTCTGTGACCCATGTCTTCTTAGTTATATACCAATTCATAAATAAAATAATATTAATGTTCATACAGAACTAATGTACTAGATAATCACTACCTTACCGCACGCCAAGTTTACGGATGCGTGTACGGATTGGGCAGCCTCCCCGCCAGAACCGTCCAATCAACTGCGGAAGCCTCCGACTCAGCTACCTGCAGATGAGCCTCAAGCGGCCCCGTTCGCGTTTTGCGAATGAAAGTCTGGATCTTCTTTTGAAGATCGCTTGAGACCGTGCTCGGCATACGACTCGCCGCGGCAAGGGCAGCGGCCGCCTCCCCGTACCGGCTCTTGGCGAGGCTTGCTTCCGCCAATTCCAGAAGCGCCTTGCCCACCGAGAGGTGATGCCCAAACTCGATGGCCTCTCGCACCAATCGGTGACAGAGTCGGGCGCTGTCGTCTGGACGCCCCGCCCCCCTATAGACCTGGGCGAGAGCGATCCAGAGAAAGAGGCAGTTCCGGTCGGAAGTCACCGTTTGCATCTCCGCCTCCACCGCTTCGCAAAGCGCCACCGCCTCGTCTGAATGACCCTGCTTCAGGCGCAACTTCGCCCGGATCGCCGGAGCACTGGCGCGCACCGGACCAGGGGCCAGATCGATCGACGAGACCGCATCCAACGCCTCTTCCACCGTCGTCAGGTCGCCAAATTCCAGCGCGGTTGCGGCGATATCGAGGAGGGAATCGGCTTGGCCTTCTTGGTCGCCGGCAGCTTCGCAGAGGGCGGCACGGCGGCGCCACTCTACCTCGGCTTCTTTCGGCCGCCCTTCCCGCTTGTAGAGCTCACCCCGCAGGCCATAAAGTTCGATCAGAAGCTGGGGGTCGGCGTCCGGGAGTTCGGAAGCGGCATTCACCAAAGCCTCAAACTCCCGCCGCGACCCTGCCTCGAAGTAGACCCTGGCGAGACAACGCGCAAAGTGCTGCACCCGTCGCCCGTCCGCTTGACGAATAGCAAATCGGATGGCCCGGCTAAAGTTTCCAACATCGACCCACAGGAGATCGCGGGAGTAAGCGTATTCTCCGGTGTCGAAAAGCCGCCGCACCTCCGTCGCCTTCTCGGCAAAGCAGTCCGCATGACGCTCCTCGACGGCAAGCGGGATGACCATCTCCTCCAAACATTCGCGAACCGTGTCGAGAATTCGGTAGCGAGTGGCCCCGCGGGCGACGTGCGTCATGAGGAGACTGTGTTCACGGAGAACGATCAGGCCCTCCTCAATGTCGGAATTCACCACCGCCCAGGCATCTTCGCTGAAGAAGCCGCCCTGAAACACCGCCAGGGCGCGGAGAAGGTCCCGATCTGCCTCAAAAAGCAGTTCAAGCGAATCGGCAACGACCCGGCGGACGTCTGCGTGACGATCGTTCGCCCCAAACGGGCGGCGCGTAAGCGTGTCCAGTTTCCGGGTCCGAACCCGCTCGGCCAAAACGGCCAAATCCATATGGCGTAGCCGGCTGGCGGCGAGAACAAGTGCCAAGGGCACGGCTTCAAGGTCGCGGATCAACTCCTCAACCAGGCGTCGATTCTTGGGCCTAAGTTCAAAATCGGCCCGGGCATGTTTCGCGGATCGGAGAAATAGATCCGTGGCTTCCGCCGGGACCCCATTTCGGCCCAGGCCGGACATTGGCGACAGGACGAATTCACTTTCCGCCTCGACACTCAAAAGCACCCGGCTTGTAACGAGCATCCGGACATTGGGGCAGCGCCTGAGAATCTCGACGAGAAGGCCCGATTGGTCGACGATTCTCTCAAAGCAGTCGAAGACAAGGAGGATGTGGCGGTCCGCAAGGTGCTCCAGAACAGAGTCGAGGGTCAACGGGAGCGCGTCGATGCCAAGCGCCGCCCCGAGGGTGGGGAGAAGCTCGCTGTTGATAGACAGGGCCTCGCATTCGATCAGCCATACCCCTCCGGAAAACTGGCCGACAACATCGAGGCCGGCCCGTTTGGCCAACCGCGTCTTGCCCATCCCGCCCATCCCGGTCAGCGTGATGAGGCGCGCTTCGCCGGTCAGCAGACAGCCGGCGAGGTCACTCCGCTCTTTCACCCGGCCAACGAAAGTTCGGTCGTCGGCTGGAATGTTGTGGCGAGGCTTCGGCCTTGTGTCGGTCAGGCGAACCTCGCATGATAACGTCAGAAGAGGGGCCGCCCAATCTTCTGTTCCCCGAATTGCCCCGCGTGCCTGGGCGACCGCCGTCTCGATCGGGAGTCCCTCAGCAAGACCTGCGTAAAAGGCGCGGGCAAAGTAGTGGGCCGAATCGTCTCCGACCAGTGAGCTCATCCCGATGACCGCGGGTACCCCGTGACGAACCAACTCTGCCCCAACGCTACCGGCGACCCCGGCCGTCAGGCACCCCGAAAGAACGACCAAACGAGTTCCGGCGGCAATCAGCTTTGCGGCAAGATCGTCCGCATAGAAGTCTTCGTCGCCCCCTGGCGCCAACCGGCCGGATTCGAGCACCAGTTTGCCACCGGTGGGGCTCCAATCTCCGTGGCCGACAAAGTGAAAGACATCGGGTTGGACTTCATAGATGGCTTCGGCCAATGAACGAGGGGTCGCAGAGTTGAGCCGCCGGATGTCCAGGCGACGGTTCTCCGCAGTATTAAGCGCCCTGATCACGCTGTCGGCCTCGCGTGCGGCGGATGGAAGGTGCGGATATCGGGGAGATCCAGGATTAGCGACGGCGACGAGGATCCTGGGCGCCCCTTCCTTTGCCCGCCGTACGGTCGCCGATTCAGATTTCGCGTGACGGTAAAGGTGAATGCGCGAGTCTTGGCACAGAGGCCCCTTGATTCCAAAATCTGTCCAGAGGCACTCCCAAGGCAAATGGGCGGGAACGCTGGCATCCAGGTCCAAACCAAGCCGAACATCGCCGGCCTCAAGCCGGGACTGGAGAGCTCTTCGGAGGGCGGCCGGCAATCCAGATGCCGCAAGTGCCCGGCCAAGCGCGGGCGAGACCGTCTCGAAATGTTCGGGCGGCAACGGCCCGGAACCCGAGGCGATGCAGTCACCAGACCGGCGATCGACCAACCCGCACTCCATCGCCTCTCCAGCGATGCGTAGCGACAGAAGCAAGTCTTCGATAGCCATTACTTTAGTCTTGGTTGTGAAATCGGAGGCCGGTTTCACGTTCTCCTCACTAAACTGATTCTATCCGTACAATCACCAGGTTAGGGGGTACACCGCTAGATAACGCCTTCTCTTCCGGTTGTACATTGATATGGAGACTCGTGCAAAGATACAGGGAATGGACGAGATGCGGGAGATCGAGCGCTTCGCGGGGGACGACGAAGTGGCGGCGATGGAGGCTTTCGATCGGCTTCATCCTGTGATCCGGGCATTTCTCCGGCGGCATCTCGCCGGCATTTTTCTTTTCCCCGAAGAACGCGAAGACGCCATTTCGGAAGCGGTTCGAAAAATCCTGGAGGGACGACGCAGATTCAAATTTCAGGGCGTCAAAGCCTGGTGGAGCTACGTCGGAATCACCGGCCGACGATGCGCCTTTAACCAGATCGGCGCGCGAGGTTGGGAACAGCTTTTTGGCGAGGAAGGATTTTCCTTTGACCCCGCGGAAGAGATGGAGCGGGTGCGCGTTTTGCGGCGAATCTAC
>FTBF01000159.1_pt1 | contig 32372 bp, 23 predicted proteins | sample 1639301 | NCBI WGS metagenome assembly FTBF01 (sample SAMEA3914864, study PRJEB12502) | metagenome | biome: forest; material: soil | place: USA | collected 2012-03-12 | depth 0.3 m
ACAGATGTGGTATGGAGTCCTGTTCAAGGCTGAGCTGTGCGAGTTTGCGATTCCCATATGTCCTGGTAGCTCTCTGCGACCTGGCGGAAGTGGGAACATCCCACACATCGCCAGCAGCCTCATTCCTTGGCGGGGTGAGATCCGTCAGATCAATCACCTCGGTCTGTGTGGCCTCGCGGGTCCTCTTGGACTTGCGACTTGCTGGCACGGGATCGGTAATGAACGTGAGAGAGGATTGATTTTTGGCCTGGTTCTTCTGCTTCTTTCCCAAGGGTGGTGCTGACGACAAATCCGACCCGGTCCATGTTGAGGGGTCGACTGGGGCTGTGTCGGGGATCATATCCGGCATAGCGACAGCGGCTTGCTGCCGGTCGTATATGCGCTGGAAAAATGAGGGGTCCGTCGAGTCTGTGCCCGCGTGGTGTGACGCGTCCATGTCAAGAGTTGCGTCGACCTCGACGAGATCGTGGGGCTCATGATTGTCAAGGAGGGGCATTTCGGGGTGCGCGGCGACCCAACGGTTCGTGATCTCGATATCGGGGTTCCAGAAGCGATCACGTCCCCAAGAGTTAAAAGAACCGTGATCGCCCGTCTCCTTCACCGTGTCGAAAATGTCGCAGTCCTCCACGAGGTGGCCGCCCCAACAGCCATCGCCGATGTTAATCCCTGCCCGGGGCATGTCGTAGATTGAGCAGTGGCGGACGGTGATCGACCGCGCAAGATCGATGTTGACCCCGGCGGTCTGCTTCTCCGTGCGTCCCGTCCGCTCGATCAGACAGTCCTCGACGAGACAGTCGGCCGGATAGTCGTCCGTCTGAGGGCCGGGGGTGAGGTCGATCCGTTCCAGCGGCTGAGTCTGATCGTAGTTAAACAGGGCCGATCGGGCCGCCTTCGGGTCGCCCACAAATTGAAAACCGCTTGCGCCGGCGCGGCTGATATGGAGGGTTTGGAAGGTCAGGCGGCGGGCGTAGCCGTCCACAAAGACCGCATTACCGCCAAGCTGGTCAAGAAAGCAATCTTGGAGTAAGCAGTCCGCCGCACCCTTGTAATACACCGCGCCGCCCCGGTAGATCGCCCAGTCGGTGCGCAAAAGCGGCTCTCGCGTGTCCATGAACGTGCGCGCCGCGTGGCGAAAGGTCAGCCCCTTCAGGCGGATGTCATGGACGGGCCTCTGCGCACTTCCCTTGAATTGGACGAGCGTTCGCAGCCGGGTCGCCTCAACCGTCGCCTGGGCGAGATCGATTCCGGCGGGCGGGTAGAAGTAGAGCATGTGGGTCTTGCGATCGAGATACCACTCGCCCGGCGCGTCCAGCTCCTCGAAAATGTTCTCGACGAAGCGGTGGAGCTGATGGGGGCCGGCGGGACGATTGTTCTGCCACCCCCCTTCAAGAGCGACCTCGCCGTCCGGCGTTTTACCGGTGATACGCCAGGTGTAGTCGCCCCACTCGGCGGGATGCATCGCGTGGAAATAGCCCCCCGTCGGGTCGGCCCAGTGAGCGACCCGCTCCCTAGAGATCGCATCCGCCGCGAAGCCATTGAAGATGCGCTGATTCGGGTCGAAGTTCGGGTACCGGGCCAGAACCTGCCGGTCACCGTTTACGAACAACTCCTCGGTCTCCAAATCGTCGGGCGCCTTCGCCTGGAAAATGCCCCCCCGAAAGGGCTTCCAAACCAGTGAGAGCCGCTGCCCGCCCGAAACAACGACGGTCTCGTTACGATACGCCTCGATCGTCACCGGGGCGTTAGACGTTCCCGAATGCTCCGGCGTGAAAGTGAGTGTGGTGGGCAGGTAGTACGTCCCGCCGCGCACATGAACCGTGAGTCGAGAGTCCTTCGGCCTAGCGGCGATGGCCTTAATGGCACGCCCCAAGGTCGCAAAGGGCCTGGCCTGACTTCCCGGTGCCGCGTCGTCGCCATGGGGCGACACATAAAGGTCGTGGACCGAGAGGGCGATCAAGAGCGTGATGGTTGTCATGGGGGAAACACGATCTGTGCTATGGTAACGTCAACATAACCTACCTCAGGGAACGATCTTAGCTAAGAGGGTTGGGTTGGACGCACGTGAATTCATGGCTCTAGTATCGCTTCTCACCATCATAGGGCTTGGAGTCTCGGTCCGGCCCCATGCCTTTCCGGCCGATCTTGGTCGGGAAACTCTTTCCCTCGACCAGGGTTGGCGGTTCCATCTGGGAGACATCCCAAATTCATCCTTTCGCGCCAACGGAGACGAAGCGGAAGGTGGCGGAAAGGGAGCGGGAGCCTGGGGGGCGGCAGCTCCGGCTTACGACGATAGCCAATGGCGAAAACTGGATCTACCCCACGACTGGGTCGTAGAACAGCCCTTTGATTCCGGCGCCGTGCGCAGTCAAGGCTATCGCCGTCGCGGTATCGGTTGGTATCGACGGCAGTTCAAACTCGATCCTTCGGACCGAAATAAGCACCTGGAACTGCAGTTCGACGGAGTCGCCACCCACTGCACCGTTTGGGTCAATGGCTCGCCGGCTCATCGCAATTGGAATGGCTACACGTCATTCAATATCGACATCACTCCGATGGCACGATACGGCGACTCCGCGAACAGCATCTCCGTCCGCGTCGACGCCGATGAAATGGAGGGCTGGTGGTACGAAGGGGGTGGTATCTATCGACACACGTGGCTTGTCAAGAGGAACCCCGTTCACATTGTCACGGATGGCATCTACGCGAACCCCATCAAGAATCCCAATGGCCGATGGACCCTCCCCATCCAAGCAACGGTAGAGAACTCCGGGGCTGCCACGTCCCCGGCAACCGTTCAGGTAGATCTATTCGACCCGCAAGGTAAGAAAGTCGGCGGGGTTCGAAAAGAAACGCCCGTTGCTCCATGGGGACGGTCCGTCGTTCAGCTTTCGATCCCGGTCACTTCCCCGCAGCTCTGGTCCGTCGATCATCCTAGTCTCTACACGGTAACGACGAAGGTGGCGAGCGACGGAAAGTCCGACGGAGTTGCCACTCGGTGTGGCTTTCGGACCCTTCGTTTTGACGCCAAAAAAGGGTTCTTCCTTAACGATCACCCCCTCAAACTGCAGGGAGTCTGCAACCATCAAGACCACGCCGGTGTTGGCGTGGCGGTGCCAGATTCGATCATCGAGTTTCGGCTCCGTAAGCTAAAAGAGATGGGCGCAAACGCCTATCGATCCGCCCACAACCCACCGAGCAAGGAGCTACTCGACTTATGCGACCGGATGGGGATCCTCGTCATGGACGAGAATCGGCACTTCAATACTTCCGCCGAATACCTCGGTCAACTTGAATGGCTGGTTCGTCGGGACCGAAACCATCCCAGCGTGATCCTTTGGTCTCTTTTCAACGAAGAGAACGCTTTGCAGGGCACCGAGCAGGGTCGGCAGATGGTACGGCGCATGATGGCACTCGTCAAAGGCCTTGACAGTACGAGGCCCCTTACCGCCGCCCAGAACGGAGGGCAACTGAGTGGCGACCGAGCCAACCCCCAGAACGCTGCCCAAGAGCTCGACGTGATTGGCATCAACTACCAAGTCGATCTCTATGACAAGATTCGGGCGGCGTATCCGAACAAACCTATCATCAGCACAGAAGATACGTCGCAGGTTATGACGCGAGGCGCGTTTGCCACCGATTGGTCCAAGTTAGTGCTTGCCTCCTACGATGACAAATATCCGGGGTGGGCGTCGGACAACCGCGGTGCCTGGGAAGCCATCGCGAAACAACCGTCCTTTGCGGGCGGCTTCATCTGGACTGGATTCGACTACCGGGGCGAGCCATCTCCCTTCGGGTGGCCCGCCGTCAGCTCCTATTTCGGCTGTCTGGATCTATGCGGATTTCCCAAAACCGCCTTTTATGTCCGTCAGGCGCTCTGGATACACGACCGGCCGATTCTGACCCTGGCGCCCCATTGGAACTGGTCGGGCAAGGCGGGTCAACCGGTTCGCGTCATGGCCATCACGAACTCCGAAACGGTCGCGCTCTACCTAAACGGAAAGCTAATCTCGGAGAAGCCGGTCGATCCGTTCAGGATGGTCGAGTGGCAAGTTCCTTTTGCGCCCGGCCGACTCGAAGCCGTCGCCAAGAAGGGCGGGAAAGAGGTCGCACGTTATTCGGTTGAAACCACCGGCCCCGCGGTCGAACTACGGCTGATTCCTGATCGCTCGAGTCTTACCGGTGACGGGAACGACACCGTTCCCATCACCGTCGAGGCGGTTGACGAACAGGGCCGCGTGGTGCCCACCGAGAACGTGTCCGTCGAGTTCGAAATCGAGGGGCCGGGCGCCATCTTGGGCGTTGGCAACGGCGATCCGACCAGCCACGAGCCCGACAAAGGAACGCGGCGCAATCTCTTTAACGGGCTGGCGCAAGCACTTGTTCAAAGCGCAAGGGGAGGTACCGGTCTGCTTCACTTACGCGCCAAGGCCGAGGGACTAAAGCCGGCCGAAATCACCGTCCCTGTTCTGACCCCATCTACCGTCGGTATCCAACTCTGATCAACCGCCATGATCCTTCCTCTCTCACTTACCATCACCGAGCTCCCGAGCAGGGCCGCCATTCAGACGTCGGCCGAGCTTCAAAGACCCCCACGCCCTCCGGTCCGCGAGCTGAAAACGGATCAAGGAGTCACTCAGCTCTCGGACGCAAAGATGAAGTGGATTCTCGACGCGAAGTTCGGGATGTTCATCCATTGGGGCCTCTATGCCGGTCCTGCGGAGGGGGAGTGGATGATGGAGAACAAGGGGATGCTGCCGCAGCAGTACCGCAAGTACGCCTTTCCCGAAAGCGGCGATGAGCAGTTCGACGCCAAGGACTTCCATCCAGAGCAGTGGGCTCAGCTTGCGAAGGATGCCGGGATGCGTTGGATGTGCCTGACCGCGCGTCATCACGAGGGCTTTTCGCTCTTCGACACGCCGCATCCCAATGCGTTCACCAGCCAGCAAACGTTGGGGCGAGATCTGGTTGCCGAGTACACGAAGGCCTGCCGGGCCGCGGGACTCAAGGTCGGCCTCTACTACTCCCCCCTCTCCTGGCGCTACCCCGGCTACTACGACGTCACGGGTACGAACATGCATCCGAACAAGTTCGGCTACAAGCAGGACCCCTCGGATAAAGAGAACGCCCGGTTGATGAAGGAGGAGAACTACGTAAGCGTGAAGAAACTTCTGACCGGTTACGGCAAGATCGACTACATCTTCTGGGATGGTGGGTGGCTCGCCCAACAGGGCTCGGATGCGGACGCCGCATTCTTCCACGAACCCGGCAAGTTCCTCGACCCGAAGAACGAGTGGTCAATTTCCGCGAAGTATCAGGACTTCGATAAAGCCACTGGCCGGCCGCTCGGCATCATGGGCATGGTGCGGAAGTACCAGCCCGACGCCATCACGAACCTTCGCTACGGCTGGGTAGGCGACATGATCGAGGAGGAAGGGGGCGGCCACACCACCGGACCTATCCGGAATCAGACGTATCAAAACAAAAACATGACCATCGTCCGAGGTCCCTGGGGCTATTCCAAATATGCCCTAACCGACGACAAGGTGCTTAGCGTGGACGACCTCGTCGGCTACCTCGCCAACAGCGTGATCCGGAATATGACGTTCCTCCTGAATGTCGGCCCGGATCGCCACGGCGTCATCCCCGAGACTCAACAAAATAGGCTCCATCAAATGGGCGCCTGGATGAGGCGGGCCGGAGATTCGATTTACGGAACCCGAGGCGGCCCGTGGGAGCCGGTGGATGGGCAGTACGGTTATACGTACAAGAACTCAACCGTTTTCGCGCATCTCCTGGGCGGTTACGCGGGAGGAACCTTCGTGGTCCCGCCAATGGGCAAGCTCAAGGCTCGAAGGGTTTACGAAGTCTATTCGGGGAAGCTTCTCAACTTCGAGAAGACGGATCAAGGGGCCATCAGGGTAACCGGCTTGAACCGAGCCGCATCTCCCGCCGACACGGTGATCGCCGTCGTCTACGACCAGCCCGTTCGAAACGTTTGGAAGGACTGATCTAGGAAACGATCTGACTCAATTTTGACCGTTGACATCAACAAAATCCGGGACCGCACCCTTCAATGACTCTCCTTCTCCTCACCGCCGCTCTCCAAACCTCTACCCTTCTTTCCCCGGATAAAAGGCTTGCCGTCCGTGTTTCGCCTGGTGCGCTGGCCTACGAGGTGACGCTCGATGAGAAGCCTCTGATCGCTCCCTCCGCGCTCGGGCTGACGTTCTCCGATGGCTCCGCCCTCGGCAAGGGGACGCAGATTTTGGATGTCTCGCGCCGCTCCTTCCGAGGCGCGTGGGTTGACCCCTTCGGAACCAGCCGCCGGGTGCTCGACCGATGGAATGAGGTCCGGCTGTCGTTACGTGACGCGGGGCGCGATTTTGGTCTTGTGATCCGCGCGTACGACGACGGGGTCGCGATTCGCTACGAACTGCCGACCGGAGCCTTCACCGTTACCGACGATCGTACGGAGTTTCGTTTCCCCGAGGACGGCCCCGCGTGGGGCGGGGAGTACAGTTCGTCGACCGAAATCCAGTATCCAGGAACGCGCCTGAGTAAGTTGCCGATGGGCAACGCGTGCCTTCCGGTCGTTGTTCAGTCCGGAAACAGTTACGTCGCCGTCGCGGAATCCGATCTGCGAGACTGGGCGGGGATGTTCCTTCGTCGAAGCGACTCCACGACCCTTCGGGCGGCCTTGGCATCACCAACCGTCGGCTCGGGACCTCGTGTCTCACCTTGGCGCGTCCTGATGGTCGGCCGCACGGCGGCCGATCTCGTGGCTTCTAACCTGATCAAGAATCTGGCCGAGCCCTCGCGATTGAAAGACACCTCTTGGATCAAGCCCGGGATTACCGCTTGGGATCCTTGGTGGACGGGGCAGAATCCGACGCTGCCGCAACACCGCGGGCTCGATGCTCGGGGTGACACGGCTGCGCACAAGCGTTACATAGACCTTGCCTCAGAGATGGGATGGCCCTACCAACTTATTGATTGGTATTGGTACGACATGGGTAGTGCGGACTCTGAAACGGCCACCAAGCCACTGCCCCACGTCGATCTCCCTGAACTCTTCCAATATGCCAAATCAAAGAACGTCCGGCTGTTCCTCTGGGTTCACAGCAAAGACGTAAAACGGATTGGCGCGGACCGCCTTTTTGCGGTTTACGAGGCGTGGGGCGCCGCCGGCGTGAAGATCGACTTCATGGACAGCGAGTCCCAGGAGATGGTGCGCTGGTACGAGGAGACGCTGGCCGCTGCCGCACGCCATCACCTAATGGTGAATTTTCACGGCGCCTACAAGCCGACGGGACTCGCCAGAACCTACCCGAACTACATTGCTCAAGAGGGCGTGCTTGGAAACGAATACAACAAGCTGCCCGGCGAGCGGTTCGATCCGCGTCAGATGATCACGCTCCCCTTCACGAGAGGCCTGCTCGGCCCGGCGGATGTGACACCCGGCGGCTTCGTCAACCGGACGGTCGAAGAGTTCCGAACAAACGCAATTCCCACCCAAACCATGGTAACGCGTTGCCGCCAGCTCGCCCTGACCATCCTGATGACCTCTCCGCTCACGTGCCTGTGCGATGCCCCCGAGAACTATCGCGGCCAAGCCGGCGTCGAGTTTCTCCGAAACTTGCCAACCGTATGGGACGAGACACGCGTCCTCCACGCCGACTTCGCCAAGAGCCTGGTGACCGCCCGCCGTAAGGGGGCCGACTGGTGGATCGGAGCCATGAACGATTCCGAGCCTCTCGCTCTCGAGGTTCCCCTTGCTTTCCTTGGCAAAGGGCGATTCCGCCTGGAAAGCTTCGCCGACGGGGATTCGCCCTCCGACGTCCAGATCACGACGCGGTCCGTCCGGTCGTCCGATCTTCTCAAACTTCCACTCGCCGGGGCGGGTGGCTTCGTGGCCCGCCTTCGCGCCGAAAGATCCTAACGATGCTCCCTTCTGGGCCCTCGCTATGATCAGTCCAAAGTTCGAGCCAATTGGGAGTCGACCAGAGCAACTTCCCAGGTTCCCGGGATTTCTGCAACAACCCTAAAAGATGATTGCGTATCTCTAAGATTTTCAGCTACTCTGTGTGCCAATCATGGAATTTGGGCCGCTCTTGCGAAGGGCATTCATTCTCGTTTCGCTGTCGTCAATCGCGCGGTTGGCGAGTGCCGATCCTTACGCCTACGAACTTTCGGGCGCCGATCGCTTTGGCCTCGCAAACCTTGCCACCGGAAGTTTCTCGCCGATCGGAGGGACGCTATCGACCAGCCTTTGGGGAATCGCGGCAGGACCGGGCGGAGCGATTTACGGGATGGGCTCTGACCAGACTTCGCTCTATCAGGTCGACACCTCCAACGGGTCTTTGTCGTTCGTCGGGTCCCTGAGCTTTCTCTCCGGCGAGGGTGGTTGGGTCCTCGGTTCGACCGCGAACGGATCGCTCTACGTCGCCGGAGTGGATACGGTCGGTAACTATTCGCTTTACAGCATCAATCCGACGAACGCATCCACGAACTTCATCGGATCGATGGGCCAAATCGGCGGGAGCGTCATGGGCTGCTCGTCCGGTTCTTCAAGCCTGTACGTCGGGAGTGGTCAGACGCTCTACTCCGTCGATGTGACAACCGGCCTCACCACGGCGGTCGGTTCGGGCATGGGAAGCCTCGCGGGAAATGGCCCCGGGGGACTCGTCGAAGTCGGCGGCACGTTGTACGGCGGGGCCTGGGGCGAAGACCCGGCTCTCACTGCAAGCATTATCTCCATCGACCAAACCGCCGCCGCCACGACGTTCGTGAGCCTTCAACCGGGCCTGACTGGTAGGGGATGCTGGGGACTCGCCCCCGCCGCCGTGCCGGAGCCCAGCGCCTTCGCGGCGGTCGGTCTTGGTCTCGCCGGCCTTGCCGTTCGCCGAAGACGGAAGTAGGGCGAAAAAATTCTACGGGCGGCTAGTCCGCTGGGCAACTCTCGACATGGCTCAGAGAGGCGGCATCGCCGCCTCTCTGGGCCAACCCTTCAGCTCGTTCGACTTTGCCCCTGAAGTAGGCACCCATTGTTCCGTCGCCTTATCAGCAGCCGACAAACTGCACGACGGGTTCAGAGAATATTGGTTCGAAACGCGTCCACTATTCTCCACCACATATAGATTCAAAACAGCCGAAAGGCCGGTTCCTGAAACTTCAAGGCCCGGCCTTCTTCGTATGCGCGGCCGTTGCTGAAGGGCATCGGGACGGACGATCATTTTCCCGGTTCACTATAATGAGGCGGTGCTTTCGTTGCTCGCAGGTTTCGTCTTGGGGACTCCTCATCGGCAGGACGATGCGGCAGCGGTTTACAAAGGGGCCTTGCCTTCCGTGATGACGCTATTGGTGCGAACAAAATCCGGCGGCGAGGCAACGGCGACGGCGTTTGCTTCGTTAGGGAACGGGTTGGCGGTGACTTGTTGGCATGCGGTGAAGGATGCCAAGGAGGTCACGGTTCGGTTCTCGGATGGGGAGGAAGCCGAAGCGACGGGACTGGTGGACAAAGATGAGAAGAAAGACCTCGCGCTCCTTCGCATCCGGGCAGCGGGCAAGCCGTTGTTAGCGTTGGCTCCCGGGATCGTCGAAACGGGGCAGCCGGTTTTTGTGATTGGGGCGCCTCGCGGGTTGGAGTTCAGCGTCACCTCGGGCATCGTCAGCAGCATCCGGCAGATCGAAGGCTATAAGCAGTTGCAGTTCAGCGCCGCCGCCTCGCCAGGAAACAGCGGGGGTCCGGTTTTGAACGCGAAAGGCCAAGTGGTGGGTGTCGTGGCTTGGCAAGTGACGGACGGACAGAACCTGAACTTCGCGACCGCCGCGTCATACGTCGGCGGCCTGGATACCACCCTACCCACCACCCCGTGGGCGAAAATCGAATCGCAACCGGCCAAGCCGGCGGTGGCTCCGCTCCAGGTTGTCACCGATGTGGCGGCCGGTTTGAATACGCTCTGGAGGTTGGCGGTGAGAATGCACATCGACACGGAAGAAGTCATGAGAATCAATGCCCGGCCCACTTCCCCCCAACTCCTTGAGGAGCTGATCAAGGCCAAGGTCGGTACCTCTCAGCTACAGCGCTACCGGGGCGAGTCAGGGTGGGACTATTTCGCCGCGTCCATCGCCGGAACCTTATCGGTTGCGACTTCGGCGGCGGATCGGCTCATCGAGTGTTCGGACGACCGAGACAGCTCCGAGCAAATCTTCACCTCGTCCGTCCGAACGTACGTGGCCACCTACCGCCTTGCCGACTTGGACGAGCCACTAAAACCGTATCTCGCCGATCCGGCCAATGCCGAGATTCGGTCCATCATCGGCGAACTCCTCACGACGAAGCTCCTAGCCTCAAAGACGCAAAAGGGCTGGATACCGGGCGAAATGGAGAGGACCTCGCGCAAACGTTTCGACGGCGGTTACCTGCTGCTCTCACGGCTGGCGTTGGACGTCGATTCCACCGGCTACGTCTTCGGTTTCCTGGTCGACCCGGAAAACCAGGCTCGCCTGATTGAGGTGCAAGGGGACACTCCACCCAAGTCTTGGGGCTTCCAAAAAGACGACGTAGTTCAGGAGATCGACGGAAAAACGGTTACTACCTTCGAGCAGATGAAGCGCGAACTCATCGCAAAGCCAAAGTGGAAAGCCGAGGTTAAAATTCTCCGGAAAGGCAAGACCGCGGTGCTGAAGATAGACGCTCAGAAGTACGCACCTTAGGGTGCCTTTCCGAGCTTGCGAAGCAGGGCCGAAAGCTGTTCCTGCTCCTCCGGAGTCAGGACCGAGGTCTCTCGCACTAACTGTTTTACGAAGAGCGGCATCGCCGCCTCGATCCGCGCCCGGCCCTCGTGGGTGAGATGGACGATCTGGGAGCGGCGATCCCTTTCGTGTGACTCCCGCCGGACTAGTCCGTCGCGTTCGAGGTTTGCGATCACGAGCGTGAGGTTGTTTCGGCTCTTGAGGTTCTTCTCGGCCAACTCGGAGGGCATGAGAGGGCCGAGATAGTAAAGAGCCTCCAGAACCCCGAACTGGGTCGGGGTTAGGCCGGCTTCGATGATCGGAGGCAGAAGCCGGCCCATGAACGACTCGGACGAGCGGGCAAGCTTGATCATGAGATCGAGACTTCGCCGCTCTTCTTCCGTTCCCTCGTATCGAGTTGGCATTTTTCTAGATGGTTACGGTGCTTGGCTGAACGTTCGGACGAACCTGCGTCCCCAACAGTTCGATGGCTTTGAGCCTCAAGTCCGGCGCGATCGTGCCGCTGTCCAGCAGGATGGTGACCCGGTTGACCCCGCCGAGCTGCGTATCGACCGAGCGAATCTTCGCCGCCACCGTCTCGGGGGAGCCGACCATAAGGATGCCCGCGGGGCCGATGACGTTATCGTACTGCTGCCGCGTGGCGGGTGGCCACCCTCGCTCCTTGCCGATCCGGGCGATGACGTCGCTATACCAAGGGTAGTAGGTCTCGGCGGCAAGCTCGTCCGTTTCCGCAATGAAGCCGAGGGTGTGAACCGCGACATCGGCCAGCGCCGGATCGTGGCCGGCCTTCTCCCAAGCCCTTCGGTACAGCTCGACCATTGGCCGGAATCGACCGGCTTCCCCGCCGATGATCGCCACCGTCAACGGCAGCCCAAGGGTGCCGGCACGGACAAACGAGGCGGGTGTGCCACCTACGCCGAGCCGGATGGGTAGCGGGTTTTGGTACGGGCGGGGATACACGCCTTGCCCGGTGAGAGGGGCGCGATGATTGCCCGACCAATGCACCTCGGTCTCCGCCTGAACCTTCAGGAGAAGGTCCAGCTTCTCCGCAAAGAGGCTGTCGTACTGGCCGAGGTCGTAGCCGAAAAGGGGAAACGACTCGATAAAGGAGCCCCGCCCAACGATGATCTCCGCCCTACCCTTTGAGATGAGATCGATCGTCGCGAACTGCTGGAAGACCCGAATGGGGTCGTCGGATGAAAGGACGGTTACGGCGCTAGCCAATCGGATGTTCTCCGTTCGAGCCGCCGCGGCAGCAAGCAAGACGGCGGGGGCGGAGGCAACGAACTCCGGACGGTGGTGCTCTCCGATGGCAAAGACGTCGAGGCCGACTTGGTCGGCAAGCTCGACCTCCTTAAGAAGGAGTTGCACCCGATCCAGGTCCGTGTTAGGTCCACGCTGGCTGGCTTGGAGAGGATTTGAAACGAAAGTGTCGATGCCGATCTGCATTTGGTTCTCTTTGCGTGAGACTCGGCGATGAGCTGGTCCGCTTACCTTCCAAACGTCGGCATCGCGAAAGTAGTTCCATGTCGAACTATCTCCACTTATTTATGTCCCGTAGCCGGTGGCTTCAGCCGCCGAAGAACCTCTCAATCTTGCGGGGCTCCTTTAGGCGGCTGAAGCCACTGGCTACGGGGATTACCAGTTCAGGCCCGAGACCGGCGCTTCCTCAACATCGCCAGGACGCCCAAACCAAGGGCCGCCATAGGGGCCGGTTCGGGGACGGATTGGACGACGAAGTCGTGAATTTGCGGGTTGGTCAGGTCGATCGCTCCACTGCCAAAGTAGGCGGTGTTCGGGGGAATGGTGTAGGAGCCGTCCTGGGAAGTGTAGCCGTCGGTATTGCGGCTGGGAAAACCGTAGCTCAGGTACTTGGGCTCGGTTTCGGTGCCGGACTGGGTGTCGTTGAAGGTGAACACCGAGGTGCCGACCAGTTTGCCATTCGAAAACCAGCCGCCTCCGGAGTCAAGCGAGCCAAGGGCGGCCTCTCCCGGTGCCTTCAGGTAGCTCACCATCGCGGGGCCGCCGGTGACGAAGGACGTTCCGGTGTCCACCACTCCGAACCCGTCGATCGTATTGTCACCCTTCCTCCGCGTCCCGGCGGCGATGCTCATGCTGTACCCGTCGCCGGAGACGAAGCCGGATTTACCGAAACCCACCATGGTGATGGTGTCGCCGGTCGAGACAGAGTCGCCGATCGAGTAGTAGCCGGGGAGCGTTTGGCTCACGTAGACCACCATCAAGTCGACGCCCGTCGTATGGCCCGGCCCGATGACATAATCGGGCGCCCGCTTGCTCCCAATGCGGGTGTAGGAAGTCCCGTCTAAGATGAAGTTGCCCGCGTTCCCACCCGAGTGGGCCGCGGTGAGCACGGAATGAGGGCCAATCGCCACGGCGGAGGAGCCATTCATCTGGCCAACAAACTGGTAGAAGGTGTCCTCCGGGTTCGGCGTGGTGGTAGACGTAGTGGCCACAACCGCCGAGGCCTGCGACGCGAGAAGAGCGACGGCCGCGGTGCTGAAGAGATCTCTCGAAAAAACGGACATACCGTATTTTTGTACGGTATCCGGGGCCAGAAGGTTTGGAGTTCAGGGAATTGTCGCAGAGTTTATGGAGTTATTCTGAAATCTTGATGAAGACCAGCGCCGGCCGGACACTCTGGACGCTCGTCCGAGATGCCCCCAGCAGAACAAAGCACGAGTAGCTCAGGCAGTTATTAGGCTTCTAAGCGCCAGCCCGGGGAGTACTTCATTACCGCCTATCGCGCCAAGATCTCTCATCTCTTTCTGTGCAATCCGGCGCAAACTTAGAGCCGTTTAAAGGGGGCATCTACAGAAGGAATCTCCAAGCCACGAAATATCCCCGTGTGAAACCATGACGGTTTCAGGAAATGGTTACCTTGAAGACTTGGCTTGCGAACCTCAACATCTCGAGAAAATTGGCTCTCGGCTTCGGCGTCTGCCTCCTACTTACCGTTCTGATCGGCCTGAGATCCGTCAGCGGTCTATTGGCCACGAGCGATGCCCTCTCGAAGGTCGTTAACCAATCGAATGTGGCAATGAAAGCGGTCGCCCGAATCGGTACGGAAGGCATGCTGTACCGCACCCGCCTCTACCGGGTGGCTGGCCTAACTGGCAAGGAAGCAGACGCGGCGGTACTCCTCATGGATGAGTCACGCGCAAAGACGGACGCTGGTTTCGATTCTCTGGACAAAGCGTTGGTCGGCGTTGGCGGCGAGCAAGCCCAGGCAGCGAAAGCTTTGCACGACGTCTGGGATAAAGCAAAAGGCATTACGGAAGAAATTAAGCTCAATGTGAAAGATCTGGATCCGGTCCGGGGTTTCAATCTAACTGAAGAAAAAACAGCTAAGGTCTTCCGCGACGAATTGATCCCGCAACTCGCCAAAACGGACGAGGTCTTCGCGAAGGCAGCCGAAAAGGACCAGACCGAAGCTTTTACGACCGTCGCGATGGCGAAAAACACCGTCCTCTTGCTCACCGTCCTGACGTTTGCGTTTGGCATCGCCATTACCGCCGTTCTCACGCGTTCCGTCACCGTGCCCGTGTCGCAGATCAAAGAGCGACTCGGCCTGCTTGAAGCGAACTGCGTTGCCGACTTAGAAGGCGGACTTTCTGCGTTGGCGATGGGTGACCTAACGGTCGAGGTTAAAGCCAGCACAACGCCCGTGCCTTACATATCGAGGGACGAACTCGGTGAAATGGCCAAGACGTTCAACTCGTTGTTGAGCCACGTTCAAGGTTCAATCTCCTCATACAACGAGGCGCGTGCCTCCCTTTCCAATCTCGTCAGCAAGGTCATCTCCAGTGCCCAAAGCGTTGCCGGCACGAGCGCAAATCTGGCGGCGGCTTCCCAGGAGAGCAGCGCCGCCGCTTCAGAGATCGCCTCGGGCGCCGCCCAGCTAGCGGCAAACTCCACGGAAGCGGTAAACCGAGTCCGCCACGTGGCAGCTGGAATCAGCGAAGTCACGGCGGGCAGCGAAACTCAGGGGCGTCTAGTTGAGGACATGAGCGCGGCGATCTCCGAGTCGACGATCGGAATGGAGAGCGTCTCGGATTCGGCCCGCAATATGCAGACCGCGGCAACTGACGGAAGCGTCGCCGTGAAGGAGACCGTTGCCGCAATGGACCGGGTCAAGGTTTCGGTTCAAAAATCGACGGAACAGGTCCAATTGCTGGATGAGAAAGGCCGGGAGATCGGCAAGATCGTCGAGACCATCGAACAGATTGCGGCCCAGACCAACCTCCTTGCCCTGAACGCGGCCATCGAAGCCGCCCGGGCCGGAGAACATGGACGAGGCTTTGCCGTAGTTGCCGATGAAGTTCGCAAGTTGGCGGAGCAGTCGAGCCAGTCCACAAAGCAGATCGGCGAATTGATCGCCTCGGTGACTAAAACCGTAGAGGAAACGGTTTCCGCGATCCAGATCGCTCATGCTGAAGTAGCCACGGGCACCGAGAAGAGCGGCGCGGCCGGGGCCGCCCTTGAACAGATCCTGGTAGCGGCGCAGACGGTTCTTGATCAGAACATGACGGTTGCATCGCTATCGCGGGAGATTTCCGCGAGCATGGAGCAGGTCTCGCGGACGTCGGAGCAAAATCTTGCGTCGGCGGAGTCGATGTCGCACGACGCGAACACCGTCCTCCAAGAGATCGATAACGTGGCGGCGGTCAGCGAGGAGTCTGCAGCGGCGGTTGAAGAGTTGTCCGCGACGATCACCGAAGTCGGGTCGGCCGCGAACGAACTCTCCCATATGAGCAAGGACCTCACGGAAATCGTATCTTCCTTTAAGATCGAAAGCGAGACGGCGACCCCCAAGCCCAAATTGAGAATCGCGGCTTGAGGCTATTTTTGCCCCTCAATCGGGGGGCAAATCGCCAAATTTGAACCTAGATAAGCCAAAGCCTGGACACAATAGCAAGAACAATACTTCGGTTTATTGCGATTCTTAAAGCAGGATTCTATCGCACATTCAGTAATTCCTGCAGATTCATATGCTGAATACCGGCTATGGATTTACGGGGCCAGTGGGCTCTGACAATGGTGGCCCTGTGAAAAACTGGCTCGAAAACCTTAGAATTTCTTCAAAACTATCGCTAGCCTTTGGCATCTGCTTGTTCTTTTCCATCGTGATCGGCTTGAAGTCGATTAGCGGACTGAACGCAACGAGCGCTTCCCTCTCCCAAATCGTCAATCAATCGAACGCGGCAATGAAAGCGGTCGCCGGAATCGGAACCGAGGGCATGCTCTACCGAGTGCGGCTCTACCGGCTTTCCGGACTGCGTGGCAAAGAAGGCGATGCGGCGGAGACCGTCTTCAACGAATCGCTCAAAAAGACCAACGCCAACTTCGATCTTCTTGACAAAGCGCTCGTAGGAGTCGACGGCGAGCAAGCGAAAGAGGCAAAAGTCCTGCACGACATTTGGAACAAGGCAACAGGCCTTGCCGAAGAGATTCGGCCCCAGATGAAATCGCTGAGTCCGGAAGAAGCATTCAAGCTTGTGGAAGCGAAAACCACCGTGGTGTTCCGAGACGAGTTCAATCCTCAACTCACCAAAGCTTCCGACCTTCTTGCGAAGGCGGCCTCCGCACACGAAGCAGCGGCCTTTGCGACCGTCGCCGAAGTCAAACGAACGGTGGCCATTCTGATCTTCTTGACCCTGGCCTTCGGAATTGCAATCACCTTAGCTCTAACCCGTTCCGTCACCGTGCCCGTCTCGCAAATCAAAGAACGGCTGAGCCTGCTTGAAGCGAACTGCGTCGTCGACTTGGAAGGCGGACTTTCTGCGCTGGCAATGGGCGACCTAACGGTCGAGATTAAAGCCAGAACAACGCCCGTGCCTTACACCTCGAAGGACGAACTCGGTGAAATGGCCAAGACGTTCAACTCGATGCTCAGCCGCATTCAAGGCTCCATCGCCTCATACAACGAGGCGCGCGGCTCTCTTTCCGATCTCGTCAGTAAAGTCATCTCGAGCGCCCAGAGCGTTGCCGGCACCAGCGCAAACCTGGCGGCGGCATCTCAAGAGAGCAGCGCCGCCGCCGCGCAGATCGCGACCGGAGCCGCGCAGTTGGCGGCAAACTCCACCGAAGCGGCAAACCGGGTCCGCCTGGTAGCCTCGGGCGCCGGCGAGGTCAGCGCAGGTAGCGAGAGCCAGGGTCGTCTCATCGAAGATATGAGCGCGGCGATCTCCGAGTCGACCACGGGAGTGGAAAGCGTTTCATCCTCCGCCCGAGATATGCAGACGGCCGCAAACGCCGGAAACGTCGCGGTGAAAGACACGGTCGCAGCAATGGACCGGGTCAAGATCTCCGTCGAGAAATCGACCGAACAGGTTCGGCTACTGGACGAAAAGGGCCGGGAAATCGGCAAGATCGTCGAGACCATCGAGCAGATCGCCGCGCAAACCAACCTCCTGGCCCTGAACGCCGCCATCGAAGCCGCCCGGGCCGGAGAACATGGACGAGGCTTCGCCGTGGTTGCCGATGAAGTTCGCAAACTGGCTGAGCAGTCGAGTCAGTCCACAAAGCAGATCGGCGAATTGATCGCCACCGTTACCAAGACGGTAGAGGAAACCGTAACCGCCATTCAGGTGGCCCACACCGAAGTAGCCACCGGCACCGAGAAGAGCGGTGCGGCCGGGGCCGCCCTGGACCAGATCCTGGTTGCGGCGCAGACGGTTCTGGATCACAATCACGCCGTGGCGACCCTGGCAAGTGAGATCTCGTCGAGCATGGATGGCGTGTCGCGCACGTCGGCTCAGAATCTCGCCTCCGCGGAATCGATGGCAAGGGACGCCGGATCGGTACTTCAGGAGATCGACAGCGTAGCCGCGGTCAGCGAGGAATCGGCGGCCGCGGTTGAAGAGCTTTCGGCGACCATTTCCGAAGTCGGATCCGCGGCGAACGAGCTCTCCTACATGAGCAAGGATCTCACCGATCTAGTCTCCTCCTTCAAGATCGATGACGGAAGCGAAGCGTCGAAATCCACGGGCCAACCGAAGCTGAGGGTTGCCGCGTGAGGCCCGGCAAGTACGTTGTCTTGGCCCTCGACAACGAGCGATACGGCCTCCCGATCGAAAAGGTCCAGCAGATTCTCCCTTCAGCGACGGTGACGAGGGTCCCCCACAGCCCGCCGGAAGTTCTTGGAGTCTTCGATCTCCGTGGCGAGACCATGACCGTGGTGGACTCCCGATTCCTTCTCGGCATCGCCGAGAAGGAGACCCGGATCTTTCTCGTCGTCGAGTGCGATGGAAAGCGAATCGCGCTCACCGCCGACACCGTGGATCGCATCGAAGAGTTCTCCGAGGACGAAATCGAACAGGCCTCGGAATGGGTCGAGTCGGACGCCGGATCGTTCGTGGGAAGAAAGAACGGAACCCTAACCGTCCTCCTCGACCCCCGCGCGCTACTGGCCCGAGGGACCCTCCTCGAACTGGCCGAGGCTGCGTAAACCCGGACTGTCCGGGGCTTCAGGAGGAAAACGGCCGCAGCCAAAAGGTCCGCGTGTACGCCACCCGCAAACCCGCCCGCTCCATGTTCCGATGGCTCGTGACGTCGAGCGCCGCCTGAGCGGCAACCAAATCGCACCCCTGGACCGCCGCACTCCGAAGCCGAGCCCGAAGCAAAGCCGCCTGGCACCCACGGCCTCGGAATTCGGGCCGGGTGGCGGCCATCACGACAGAGCCCACCCCACCCTCCACGTAAAGGGCCGCAACCCCCGCGGCCGTTCCTTCCCAAAGAGCAAGGAAGAAGGTCCACCCGGGCTCACCAATAAGGTTAGCGGTAGCGGCAGTGAAGGCGTGCTGGCTCTCTGGTTTGATTCCGGTCACCTCGACGAAACCGGCGGAAAGAATGGCCGCAACGGCCGCCCGATCCTCCCCACCTGCTTCCCGAACGACAACCTCGGTCGGTAACGGCAGAAGATCGTCGGATGGCACGCCCACTAAATGGTCGTGATGGCGGAAGGGGTAAAAGCCCGCTTCGACAAGGCGTCGCATGGTGGCCGTACCGACGGCGTAAGGATGGACGTCGATTCGGCAAGGGAGACGCTTCGCGGTGTAGTAGCCGACGATCTCGTCCAAGCGGCCCACTTCTCCATCCGTAAAGCCGATCACCCGGTTGAACAGAGGCCCCAGACTCGCCTCACCCTTCCCCGCAAGCGCTGTGGCTTGGCCAAAACGGCGCACCTCGGCGCCGAATGGATCCCCGTCGATCTTCCCCATCGCCGACAGCCAGGAGACCATATGGTCGACTTCCGACAGCCCAACGCGCAGACAGAGAGATCCGGTGAGTTCGGGAAACGGCACCCCGTTAGCTTTGCATAGGAAAAGCCGACCTAGGCGACAGCCTTGCGGCGGACAATCTTTGGTACGACGTCGATGATGATCCGAAATGGACCCTCCGGACAAGGGATCTGTCCCTGCGGAGGCACTTGCTCCGTGATATCCACCTGCCCAACCTGATGTTTGACCGAAACTCGATCAACGTTAAGCCCTTCGGACATCTGATAAAGTTGGGCTGCGACGTCATCTAAAGTGGAATGCACACTGGGTTAGACGCCCCGAAGATCTGTTCGACTCCGATTTTCAGAGACACTTTCATACTTGAGCCTCTATCTCCGGCAGATGGCTTAGAACTCGCCGGATCGAGAGCTTTGTCTCTGCGCGTGGGAGGCAGAACGAACGATCGCGGGTGCGACATCGATGACGATTCTGAATTCGCCTTCGGGCCGAGGAATCTCTTCTTCCGGGGAAAGCTGGCGGATAATTTTCTGCATCCCCACCTGATGCTCAACTGCTATTCCCAGGACATGCATACCTTCTGACATTTGATACAGTCTTCCGGCTACGTCATCCAAAGTGGCTTGCATGAACTTATTAGACGTCTCCCGGAAACCAATCGGGGGAAGGTTTCTTGCGATTTAAGGGAATTACTTTCGAGTTTTTGTTCGAAACCCCTACTTCGTCAATGCCCGGATCGAGTGGCTGAGGCCGTAGTCGCGGATATGGCCAATATCGTCGAAATCACCCATTGGCCAGGGCGTAGCCCCCGTCCCATAGAAGGAGACGTCGAGGTTGTTGTTCCGGTTTGGGTCCCCGTCGTAGTGGCGGATCCCGTAGACGATGTCCCCGTCGAAAAAGCAGGCGGCGGGAGCCGAGGGGCTGGTGAAATTCGGTTGGCGGTACCGGTGGTAGATCCAGCCGCCAGAGTAGTCGGGATACGGAATGTTCATCGTAATGTACTGCTCCGTCCCGGTGGGTCCGCCGCTGATCCCGCCGGTGAGAAGATACAACCGACCCTCGGGCAGTTTGCCCGGCTCATCGCGCCAAAGCAGGGTCATCCGGTGGCGGGCGTAGGTGCCGGTCACCCAGGATCGATAAGCAACCTGCGTCCCGCCGCTCGGACCGACCAGCATCCGGATCACCTCAGTCTGTCCCCCGTTGGGCAAACCGTCCAATTCGATCCGGCCAACCCAAAGCGACGAGAAGTCGTCCCCCAACTTCCCCGCCGTCGCCCCCACCGGCACGTCGCTTCGAAGATCGAGCGGTTTCTCCCCTCCCATGATCAGGCCATCGCCCTTGGGACGAAGGATCGTGAGGCCAAGCGGTAGCGCTTTGCTCCGCCAAGAAAGAAGAACCAACCGGTCGCCCAGAGCGGCGAGCGTCGGCTGCACGCCGACCGTTCCGTTGAGAACCGTAGACTTCCCAAGCCGCGGATGGCCACTACCGTCCACCGTGACCGGGCGGAGCGCAACGCCCTTCGCCGTCGGATAGGCAACCCACGTGGTGCCGTCACTGAAATAAACCGCGGTCGGGTCGCCCGTCAACGCCGCAGCATGGTCGTTCTCCTCGTCTGACCATCGGCCACCCTCGGTGTCCCGGTTCAACCCGATCCAGGCCCGGGCGGCAAGACTCGCACCCTGCGCATAGATGATCAGCGGCCGAGGCCGCTGGCCGCCGCCGTGGGCCACCAGAACGGGAGCCACGTCCGTCTTGGCGAGGGTGTACTGCGCTCCAAAGTCGGTCCCGTGGGTGTACTTCACGTTGGCCACCACATCGTCCTCGCCCAAGACCCCGTTCCAGTTCCAATCGATTAGCGTCCCCTTCCCGTCCGGCGTCGGGGAGACCCGGTAATGGTAAGGCTCGGCGCCGAGGAATCGGACCGTTTCGAAGTTGAAGGGGAGCTTCTCCGAAAGGTGGCGTGGATTCATAGCGAACGAAGCCCTCGCCCCGTCCGAGTAACCAATCTTGTCTCCGCTATTATCTAGACCGTACGAGTAGGTGTAACTCATCAAGCTCGGGTAGATCGCCGAGCCCGTATCGCTTCCCCACCCGCTGCCGCTGCCGTAGAAGCCATCGTGAGTTAGGTCGAGCTCGTGTCCGAACTCGTGTACGAACTCGGACCAGTGGCCATTGAAATGACCCTTGTCTCCGTTGATCTGCGCCACAAGCGGCCCATTGACCTCAGCAAACATCGTGTGGACGATGCCCCGGTGATCCTTCCGCGGGAAGATCTGGTCGAAGCTGCCCATGATCTTGTCGTGGTCTTTGAGGGGCCAGGGTTCGTAGTAGAGCACGTGGAGCGCGATCCCGGAAGTGCCGTCCGGGTTCTTCAACGGGATGGACGCAAAGTACTGAATCGCCCGGTTCATGTGGTTCTTAAGGTCGTTGAAGTCGACATTATCGAACCGCTCGACCTCGACGATCACGTCCCGGTGACCAGGTTTGCATCCCATCGTGGCAAGGTCCAGCCCGCCGGGCTTCACTTTGCCGAGCTTCCAAAAGTCGGGAAGCCCGTCGTTGGCGGTGGAAAGAAAGCCCTTCGTAGGTTCCGTAGAGTCGTAGCTGAAGTGGACGAACACATCCTGCGCCCCCCATCGTTCATGCCCCTCGTGATGGCGGATCAGATCGTCCTTGCCGTTGCCGTCGATGTCGGCCACGTTCCAAACTCCGTCATCTTTCGCCTCCTTAAGGGTTGGCAACTCCTTTTGAAGCACCGGTGTCTTTGGGTCTCCGCCGACAAAAAGACGTTGACCGACGAGAATGTCGGCCGCCTTCCCGCCCCGAAAACGCCCAACCGCAAGATGCTCGTCCGGCGAGCCACTCGCCAGGATCTTCGGCTTGGCAAGGTCGTAGGAGCCATCCGGCTGCTTCACCACCTTCGCCGCCGAAACGTTGCCCGATTCGTCGATCCAGACCACGCTCGCCGCCATTCCGCCCGCCAATGTGCCTGCGGCGTATTGGCGGACGCGTGGGATGGCCGTCTTAAGCGCGAACGGCTGAAAATGGCCGGTTCCATCGTTGCGGAGCAGAACGAGCTTGCCGTTCTTGTCCAAGATCATCACGTCGGCTTTCCCGTCTCCGTCGAAGTCGGCGGCCGCGTCATGGGTCGGGGCTTGCGGGACAATCGCCTCGGGAATCTGCCCGGCCGGATCGCTGTTCAAAAACAGGTTTCCCCCGGGCGCCATTCCCCAGGCCAGTTTGATCACGCCGCTTGAGAACACGTAAACGATGTCCGCGGCATTCTTACGGACAAACGGACCCGCCGACGAAGCGATGAGCCCCGGCCCCTGGTTGCCGAGGGCGATATTCTCGATCACCGGCTTGCCGAGGGGCGAGGTCCGGCAGATATCGATCACCGTATTCCCGTCGGTGCCGATCGCAACAAGGTCCGCCTGTCCATCGCCATCCACGTCCCCCGCCATGGGATACCACGGGCCGGACCCGAACGCGGTCCGCCAGAATTGGGCGGGGGAAATGCCGTAGGTTAAAGCTGGTTTGGCACCGGCGAGACAGCTAAGAAGGGTCAGAACAAAAACAATCCAGCCGGCCCTACGCATACGTTTTGTTATGACGTTCGGCAGGTTGGTTAAGAAACTGGCGGGCCGGTAGCGTCAGGTTTTTCGCATTGTTAAATCACATCCAAATTCGCCCCTTCAAGGCTATCCAGTGAGGCCCCTCTCTCACCGCTCTCAGCGTCCCCCTCTGCGTCCTCAGTGTCCATCCGGACAAAGAACCGCGTGTCAACCGGCCACTTTTCCCTAGGCCCAACGGGCCGACATAAGATAGCCCAGGCCAAAGGCCTGGGTCCGAGGATCCCGAGAATCCAAGCCCTGTAAGGGCGGAATTATTCGGATTCCGATCCGACCGAAAAGCCGGATTACGGGCGAGCCCATAATGACGTGTGGCGGAATCTCCGTTTAACATCGCTCCCGCCCGCTCGACCGCCGACATCCAGGCTGCCGCTCGCCTTTTCCAGGAGTACGCCGACTCCCTGCCGATCGACCTCTGCTTCCAGGATTTCGACGCCGAAGTGGCGAACCTTCCCGGCAAATACTCGCCGCCCCAAGGGGAGCTTTTGCTTGCAAAAGATGCCAGCGGGGTCTCGATTGGTTGCGTTGCCGTTCGGCCGATGACGGAAGAGAGCGCCTGCGAAATGAAGAGACTTTACGTCTCACCAAACGGGCGAGGAAAGGGGCTCGGAAAGGCGCTGATGGAGGCGATCGTGGTGAGAGCCACTGAGATGGGCTACGCCGAGATTCGGCTAGACACGCTGTCTAGCCTGACGGAGGCGGTGGCGATGTACCGCAAGTACGGCTTCGTCGATATCCCGCCCTACCACGAGACACGTATCGAAGGGCTGCTGTTTCTCGGGCGAACGCTTAGGAAAGAGCGCGAATGACCCGATACGACCGTCGATCCATCGCCCTCGCCGTCGCCCTGTCTGCTCTGGCCGGGTATGTCGACGCGAACGGATTTCTCTCCTTCGGGGGAGTCTTTGTCTCGTTCATGAGCGGGAACTCCACCCGCCTCGGAATCGCCGTCGCCCGAGGACAGTGGGACAGCGTGCTCCTTATTGTCGAAGTCGTGGGACTGTTCGTGGTGGGCGTCATTCTGGGAACCCTCCTCGCGCGCCGGGCCGGCCAGTGGCGAAAGCCGGTGATTCTTCTTCTAGTAGCCGCTCTTCTCACCATCGCCGCCATCACCCAGGACCTACACCTGACGCGTCTCAGCATGGGCGTAATGCTTCTGGCGATGGGAGCGGAAAACGCGATCTTTCAGAGAGGGGGCGAGGTAAGCATCGGCTTAACTTACGTCACCGGAGCCCTTGTCCGGGTGGGTCAGCGCGTCGCGGCGATCGTCGATGGCGGAGCCCGGTGGGCCTGGTCGCCATACGCCCTCCTTTGGCTTGGCCTTGTTCTCGGCGCCACGTTGGGCGCTTACGTTCACGAGGCCTACGTGTTGGTTGGATTGTGGCCGGCCGTCGTCTTCGCGCTGATCCTCTCCGTGTTCGCCGTTCGAATCCGCCCCCGGTTCGAGTAGGGCAATAGACCCTTGTTCTAGTCCTTTCGACCGAAAGGACAGCCCCGTTCCTGCCTACACTGAAGCCAGGTAACCGATTGATCGACCCCACAACTCTTGGCCCTCCCCCGCGAAAGATTCGTCTTTCCCGCCCTGTTCGACGAAAGCGTCTAATCAGCATTGCCGCCGTGGCCACGGCTCTGCTCATCGAGCTTTATTTCTTCTCCGCCCCTCTCGGACGGGAAATTTCCATGCTCCGTCACGCGGAGCCGGTGAGCGGTCGCGTTGTGGGTCACGAGATTCGGTCGTTGGGAAAAGGCAGCCGCTTCTTTGTCACGGTGAACTACGATACGCCTTCCAGCCACCGAGAGACAGAGGTCGCAGTGAGCGGGTCAACTTACGACGCGGCCTGGGACGGAGCCCGGGTTGCCTTCTACGTCGATTCGACGGACCCCACCAATGCGATGGAGGAGGCGCCGACGATTTGGAAGGCGATGGGGAACGTCTCCATCGTCCTTCTCATGAACGGAGCCTTTATTGGGATGGTGTTCTTGACCCTCTTCTCCCCAAATGACGAGACCAAAAAGAACCGGGAGGCGCTCAGGAATTTTAAGCTAGCAGAAATGTTCGTTCGCGAAGTCAAGCAGATCGAGCCATCCAAGCCCGACTGCTATGTAAGCGGTTCCTATCTGGACGATACGGAGAAGCGGTGGAACGTGACGATGCTTCAGGTGGGGCGGACCGTTCACGTGGGAGAAAAGATCGCGGTCCTTTACACCGACGGAAAGGAGCCCCTCCGGGTGCCAGAAGAACTCACTGGGGTGGAGATTGCCCCGTAATCTTGATGGCCATTAGGGCCCGTCCGCTGACGGGAAGGAAACCTTTCGCCGCGTAAAGCCGCCGGGCTCGATCGTTGTTGTCGAGGACATAGAGCTCAACCTGGTGGAGCCCCTCCTCCCGAGCGATTTTGAGGATCTCGTCAACGAGAAGCGGGCCGAGGCCTTTACCCCGGGCCTCTTCGACGAGAAACAGGTCCGTGACGACACCCAGTCGTCCACCGGCCTCCGCGTCGAAGCCGTAAGTTAGGGCGCAGTAACCAACAACCGCTCCCTCCCACCGGACTAGGAAATAACTGCCGAGGCTCGGATTCGCGAGCAGCTCCGCAATGGCCCGTTCCGTCTTCTCGGTGAAATCCAGGTTGTCGAACCGAAAATACCGGGAGGCGAGATCTCGAACCGCCGCAAAGTCCTCCGTCACCGCGCGGTCAAGGTGGATGGTCATTGAACAGCCTAGCAATACGGTTCGGTCGGCTCGGAACCGATCGCGGCGATAAACACGGACGTGAGGTCTTCCTTGCCTTCCAGCTCAAAATCCGTAGACCATCGCCCCCAGCGCCGGGCGGCTTGGCTCGCCGACGCAATGGCCGCCTCGCGATTGTCAAACGGGCCGTAGGCTTCCCAATCGAACTCCTCCATGCTGCTGCACTCACGCAGCATGACCGCCCATGCAATCTGTCCGTCCGCTCCGACGATTCGGTAAAGGGAGGCAGACTCGTAGCTGGCCGACTCAAGACTCGCATAGAAGATCTCGTCCTCCTCGGGCGTCAGTTCTGCTCCCGCTGCGATCTCGGCGATGCGTTCCGGTTCGAGGTCGTACTCGATAAGATGAAGTTTGTCGAGGCTCCATTCGGGATCGAAATACTGGACAATCTCGAAAGCTGCCTTTTCAGTGTCGAGAAAACGAAGGTTGTCCACCGCCTCACGGTCTTCCCAGACCACTCCCTTCGCCAAAGCCTCGAAGACCCTTGCCTTATCGGACTGGATTTCCACGCAGAAAAGTCTAGCCCGAGGAGGCGCGAATAATCAGTTCCGGCTTGAGGATGCAGCGCCGAAGCTCCGCCCTTGGGTCTTCGATCTGGGCTTGAAGAAACTCAAAGGCCATCGCGCACATCTGTTCGATAGGTTGCCGAACGGTGGAGAGAGGTACGGCAAGCCGGTCGAGTCCCTCGGTGCCGTTGAAACCGACCAGGGCGACGTCCACCCCCGGCTTCAGGCCCATCGATTGGAGAGCGACCACCGAATCGATCGCCATATCGTCATAAAAACAGAACAAAGCGTCGGGCAGAGGGCCAGCGGAAAGGGCCTCGATGATCGCCGCGACACGTTCGGACGGAACATCCGAGACTGCGATCGTTCGGGGCTCTAAACCAGCCTCCAACATCACATCTCGATAACCCTCAAACCGATCGCCCGCCACCACGAACCAGGTGTCGTAAGGCACCAGGTAGGCAATGCGGCGCCGTCCGGTAGCGATCAGGTGACGCACTGCTTCTTCGGCGCCCGCCTTAAGATCCACCCCGACATAGCTCCGCTCCTCCGACCAGAAAGCTCCCATGCTCACAAACGGCAGATTGGGCGCCAGGCGATCGCTATCCTTCAGGAACGCCCGCGAGGAGACCGAGGCGTCGAACGCGATGACGCCCTCTGCGGGGACTCGAAGGGCACGTTCGATGGAGTGATGCCAGGCGAAGTCGTCATCGACGTCTGTGACCGCGAGGGCGAACTCCGTCTGGGAAAGTAGGCTGCGCATCTCCGCCAGCACCCGACTGCGGTAGAGCGAATACTCCAAACACATCCAGAAGCCGATCAGTCCGCTTCGGCCGCTACGGAGCGCCTTCGCCGCCGAGTTCGGACTATAGCCGAGTTCGCGGGCCGCCTGGAGAACCCGGTCCCTCGCCTTCGGCGAGATCGACTCGTCGGCCCTTCCTCCCAGCACCCGCGAAACCGTCGTGCCCGACACGTTAGCCAGCGTCGCAACATCCTTCCGGGTCGGTCGCGCCTTCGCGGAGATAATTTCGCTGGACACGTGACCATTTTAGCCGAAGACGCTGTATAATCCGAGTTGTCATCCAAATTGGACACGTGTCCAAATCGACGTCTTGAAGAAGAGACCTCCCATGCAACGCAAGGCATTTACCCTTATTGAACTCCTCGTCGTCATCGCCATCATCGCGATCCTCGCCGCCATCCTCTTCCCCGTTTTCGCCCAGGCCAAAGCCGCGGCCAAGCGAACCGCCGAACTCAGCAACACCAAGAACATCGCCATGGGCATGTTCATCTACGCGGGAGATACCGACGACGCCGTGCCGCCCATCGCGCAGGGCGTGATCGACCAGCCCCTCACCCAGTTCACCTGGAAAGACTCCGTCTATCCCTATATCAAGAACGGCGGCCGCACCAACTACGGAGTGAACAACACGACCAAGGGCAGCGGCGGCATCTTCGAAGCCCCGACCTACTCCGGCAACTGGGGCCAGAGCGACTGGTGGGGCCTGAAGTCGCCCGGCGACTACTCCACCCGCTTCCCCCGCGCCTACGCCCTCAACTACGCCGCCGGTTCGAACGAAGCCGGGTACTACGGCTGGAACGGCTCCTCGAACAACGAGATCTGGCCCGACCTGCTCAACTGGGGCTGGAGCCCGCCCACCCAGAACAACGGCGGAAGCGGCTCCATGACCTCCCTCCAGAACCCCGCCGGTACCGAAATGGTGGGCGCCACTCGCACCCCCAAGATGGTCGTCAGCCCGCAGGAACTCGCCTACGGCTGCGATAACGCCGGCAACTCATGCGACACCGTCTCCAGCTCGGTGACGGTCTACCGCGGCGTCGGCAACAAGCAGATCGTAATCGGCTTCTTCGACGGCCACGCCAAATCGATGAACGCCTACTCGGCCCTGGATGCCGACGTATTCGGGTTCAACACCGCCGCCAACATCGTCTCCGCCGGCACCGGCTGGCCCGCCAAGGCCCAGATCGAAGCCTACATGCGCGGCATTCCCGAGTGGAAATAGAGCTCCGACCTCCCCTCGCCCCTCCCAAGGATTTGTGGGACGGGGAGAGGGGCCGGGGGTGAGGGGTTGATAGCGTCCGGATTCGGTTCCCGGTCACGTTTCGCCCCTCACTCCTCAAAAGCTAAGACCCCCTCACCCTCACCTCTCCCCCGGCGGGGCGAGGGTGTTCTGAAGATCGATACATTTTATGAACACACGAATCGCTCCCCTCTCTATTCTTCTCTTTGTCGCCGGTTGTGGCTCCTCGGAACCGGAGCATAAGGAGAAGCCGTTTACGGAAAAGCCGCCGGTGACCGGGGGGATTGGGCCAAATAGTACGGCGGAGGAGAAGATTAAGTACATCGAGAATTCGAAAGCGCCGGAAGATGTGAAGAAGGCGGAGATCGCCAAAATCAAAGCCGGACAACTTTAAATCGCGAAGCGATTTGTAGGCGCAACCTCCGTGGTTGCGGTGAGCCTGCCAATCATCGATCAACCCCCGCACCCACTGAGGGTGCGCCTACAAATCGCTCCGCGATTTAGAACGAATTCATGCCCCTCCCTCTTCTCGCCTCGGCCCTTCTCCTCTCCGGCACCCCCGAACGAATCCCCCTCGAAGGCGCCTGGCGGCTCACCCAGGCGGAACGCAAAATCGCCATCCCGGCAACCGTCCCCGGCGTCGTCCAGACCGCCCTGATGAACGCGGGCAAGATTCCCGACCCGTTCTTCGGGACCAACGAGAAGATCGTCCAGTGGGTCGGCGAACTCCCGTGGACCTATTCGCGCGAATTCAAGGTCCCCTCCAGCTTCCTGAAGCACCGCAAAATCGTCTTGCAAGCCGACGGCCTCGATACGCTGGCCACCCTGACGGTCAACGGCAAGGAAGTCGCCCACCCGGACAACCCCTACCGAACCTGGGAGTTCGATATGCGGCCCTATTTGAAGGCCGGCGCCAACACAATCCGTCTCGACTTCGCCCCCATCGAACCCTTCCTCAAGGCCCACGAAGTGCAAGCGAAGTTCCCCGGCAAACCCGTGCAAAGCCACGGCTGGGGTTATGTGCGAAAGCCTTCGTTTCAAATGGGTTGGGACTTCTCGCCAAAGCTGATCACCGCAGGAATTTGGCATCGGATCGGCCTCATCGGTTGGGACACGGCGCGGCTCAACGACATCGCCATCGCCCAGGACCACCGCGCGAAAGGCCGCGTTGGACTTGACGTGAAGATCGCCGCCGATACCGAAGGCCCGACCCAGGCAAACGTGTCAATCCTCTTCAAAGGCAAGCCCGTCGCCCAGTCCAAAACCCGTCTCTCCCACGGAGCCGCCGAAGCAAAGCTCACCGTCACCCACCCCGAACTCTGGTGGCCCAACGGCATGGGGCCGCAAAACCTCTACGACGTTCGCGTCGAACTTCTAAACGCCAAAGGCCAGCTGGTGGATCGAGGCAATCGCCGCATCGGCCTGCGGACGGTGAACTGGTTCGACAAAACCGACCACTCCCCCCTATCCCTTGCCGTCAACGGCCGCCGATTCTTCGCCAAAGGCTCCAACTGGGTCCCCGCCGATTCCCTCCTCCGCACAACCCCCGCCCAAGAACGCTCGCTCGTGCAGAAAGCGGTAGACGCCCACATGAACCTGATCCGCCTCTGGGGCGGCGGCCACTACGAAAGCGACTCCTTCTTCGACGCCTGCGATGAGAAGGGGCTGCTCACCTGGTTCGAGTTCAAATTCGCCGACGCGACCTATCCCGCCTTCGACCCCGACTGGCTGGCCAACGTCCGCGCCGAGGCACAGGACAACGTTCGCCGCGTCCGCCACCACCCAAGCGTCGCCGTCTATTCCGGCAACAACGAGGTGATCGGGTTCATCGTGGACAAGACCGTGCCCTCCGGCATCAGCCGCGACGACTACAACCTCCTCTTCCACACCACTCTGCGAGACGTGGTGAAGGATCTGGCTCCCGGCGCCTTCTACACTCCCGGTAGTCCCGAGATCGGGGACGATCACTACTGGGACGTGTGGCACGGCAGCGCGACCTTCGCCTCCTACCGCGATCGGCACGGCTTCATGTCCGAGTACGGCTTCCAGGCCTTCCCGGTCCCACGGACCGTCGAATCGTTCACCACCTCCGCCGACCGATCAAGTGTCGAGACGAAAGCGATGCTGAACCACCAGAAGAACTGGCGCGACGGCAACGCCCTGATGGTCAGCACCTTTGAACGCAGTTTCCGGAAAGCGAAAGATTTCGACTCGACCCTGTGGCTCAGCCAGATCCAGCAGTCAGACGGCATCCTCACCGGCGTCGAGCATTGGCGGCGGGACTGGCCGCACTCCTCAGGAAGCCTCGTCTGGCAGTTCAACGATCCCTGGCCGGGCATGTCCTGGTCGATGGTCGACTACTACGGCCGCCCGAAAGCGCTGTACTACGGACTGAAGCACGCCTATGCCCCCGTCGCGCTCTCCGGGCTAACCGACCCGGACAAAGGCACCGCCAAGCTCTGGGTGGCCAACGACCGCCCCTTCGAGCTGCGCGGCCGAGTGGAATGGACGATCACGAAGGTCGACGGAACCGTTTTAACCAAAGGGATGCGTCCCGTCTCCATCCCGCCCGGCACAAGTCAGACGGAGGCCGGCACGCTGGATCTCGCGAAGCTGGTCAAGGCCAACGGCGCCGAAAACATCCTGATTTGGGCACGCCTCAAAACGAACCGTGAACCCGATTCCACCACCCTGCTCCGCTTCGCCAAGCCGAAGATGCTTCCTCTGTCGGATCCTCACCTAAAAACCCTGGTGTCCGAGGCTCCTGGCGGCTTCAAAGTAACCCTCTCCGCCGCCCGTCCCGCGCTCTGGACCTGGATCGAGCTAAAGGGCATGGACGCCGATCTCTCCGACAACTTCATCCACCTCCGCGCCGGAGAACCGGCGACGATTCTGGTGAAGCCGGCCGCGAAGACATCACTCTCCGCGATCCGTCAGTCCCTGCGCGTGCGGAGCCTCTACGACACCTATCGCCCCGGCACCGAACCGAACCCCGTCACCCGGCCCGATGGCGCCGGCCGGCTGGTCGCGACCGCCGACAACGCCGAGGTGGTAGGCGATGCTGCGATCCTGGAGGTGGGTACGCCCAGCAACATCGGCAACTGGGCCAAGGTCGAGGACGGGCTTTCCTGGGCGGTGCAAGACGCCAAAGCCGGGATTTACAACGTAACCGCCACCGTCTCGATCCCCCACGAGGAGGCCGGAAGCACCTTCGACGTGATCGTCGCTGGCCGTCGAGTCTCCGGCACGGTGCCCGGCACCGGCAGTTGGACCACCTATCGCACGATCGACCTGGGAACGTTATTGATCGACAAGGCGGGCCCGCTCAAGATCGAACTCAAACCCACAAAGCTCGTTCGAGGCCACGTGATGAACCTGAGATCGGTGACCTTCACTCCCGCGCCAAATCCCTAAAGCCCGACACCCGGTGGAACGTGAGGTAGTTCGCATCGTGGAAGTTATGAGCCCCGCTAAAGGCAGTTCGACAGACGGCCACAAGATCGTCGCCGTCGAACTGCCAATCGACATACTGGAAGCCGTACTTCGCCGGATCCGGATGGCTGAGAATCGTTGCGCGAATCTCCCAACTACGAAGGTCCTTTGAGCGGGAAAGCACTAGACGATTTCGGAACGCTGCCGGGATCTCCTTCGTGGGGTCGTCCGGAGCGTCCGAAGCCAAAGTCCAATAGAATTCGCTCTGCGGATCGAACCGAATCGTGAACTTCTTGGCCCCTCCCGGAAACGGAACGAAGTCTCTCAGTTCATCGAAACTCGCGATCTTCCCCGCTCCATCGATCCTCACAATGGCCGCCTTCTCGGCCATGGACTTGGTCTCAACTCGCAGGACATCCACCATCTCGCCATCGGGCCCAACCACAGCGTTTCCCTCCAACCATCCGCCCATATCGCCGCCGTTCCAAGATCGGTCGCTGGCCAGGAAGTTGGTCAACGTCCAGCTATCGGCGCGAAGGAGATCGGCGTCGATCGGAGCCGACATCATCCCGGCCTGAAAGTTAATTCCCCAACCCGTCGGTGGATTGCGCCGTTCGATGCCCCGCCATAACCGCCCACCATGCTCGATCACGGGGACAGGCGCACCGTGATACTGGTAGTCCCTCCGCAATAGGCCCGTACTACCGTTCTTCGGCTTGCTCCAAGTGAGTCCCCCATCCGCCGAACGGCGGATGACAAGCTGTCCGTATTCCCGGTCCGTCCCCAACAGATAGAGGTTCCGCCGATGCACGAAAAGCGTCGACCAAAAGGCACCGCGCAGGGTGGCGATCCGGTCCCACGTCTGGCCCCGATCCTGAGAACGAAAGACCCGCGTAAGCGCCAAACTTTTCTCCGTGCTGCCCGGCCCGAACTCGTCGTGTGCCGCCACCAAGTCTCCGTTCGGCAGAATCGCAATCGTGGGCGAGCCCACGTACTTC
>FTBF01000237.1_pt1 | contig 32348 bp, 30 predicted proteins | sample 1639301 | NCBI WGS metagenome assembly FTBF01 (sample SAMEA3914864, study PRJEB12502) | metagenome | biome: forest; material: soil | place: USA | collected 2012-03-12 | depth 0.3 m
GGATAGCTACGGCCAAACCTTAGCCAATAGTGAGTTCAGGGGCCGGGATACCGGCTACGACCAGTTTAGGATGGGGACCACGCGGGTTTACGATCTGAAGGTCTGGTTTCCGAGAGCCAAGCTGTCCTACACCAAAGGCATGTTCGAAACGTTCTTCGACCTACACGGACCGGTGGTCGACCGGTTACCCGATGCTTTGCTCCAGGAAGCCGATCGATCTCGTCGGCAACGCCTCGCTGACCTCAACAAACCAAAAGCCAACCCGACCGTCAAACCTCGGTGATACTCTGTCGGTAGAGGATCTCCAATGGCGAACATCCCAACCAACGGCATTCCGCCCCTCGCGGGGCTGGCAACGTACGAACAGGCCGCGCGGCCCGGAATCGGCGTCGACGACAACGTCGATCTCCTTAGGCGCTACAACTTCGTCGAGACCCGGCTCTACAACCTGAGCGCCGCCCTCATGAACCCCACCCCGGAGTGGGAGGTAAAGTGCGCCCTCAGCCTTCACCTTTATCTGGACGGCGAACATAGCCAATCCCTCCGCCAACGCGTCGCCGAGCTTCGCCGCCCCCCGCTCTATCTCGACAAATCCCCCGACGAGGCCCTGGAAGCCTTCTTGGAAGAAGCCCTGCGGTCCCAAAACACCGTCGAAGCGCTAACCGCCATCTTCCGCGTCATCCGCCCCGCCCTCTTGGCCGCCTACAAGACCCACCTCGCGGCCATCAACCCGCTGTTCGACTTCCCCACCGCCCGCCTTCTCGAGATCGCCATTGCCGACGAAGAGCAGATGATCGCTTGGGGACAAGCGGCGCTTGGCGCCCTAGAAGGAGAAGCCGAGGATTGGGAAACCCACCTCAACGCCTACCTCTCCGCCGCCGGGGGCATCGACGGCCAAGCGCCCCGCACAACCGTCGTCCCACCCAAACGCGCCACCGAGCCCTTCGTCCCCATCGTCGACCCTCAGCGTGATGCCCGCTCCGGCGACATCTACAACTTCAACTACCGAGCCAACGACGTCTACCAAGACGACAAGGCCGACATGGACGAGCGTGTTCTCGCGCTCATGTACAAACGCTTCCACGAGATGGACGTCCCCGAGATGATGTCCAGCATCCTCCTCCAAACCCCCGGCAAACCGTGGGAGTACTACCGCGACATGGGCCGCCAACTCTGGGACGAGGCCCGCCATGCGATGATGGGCGAGGTCTGGTTTGCCAAATGGGGAGTCGATTGGAGCCGCTACCCCAACCACGTCGGCTGGTCGATGCACCTCAACCTCGACCGCACTCCCCTCGAGCGCCACATCATCCTCTATTTCATCGAGCAGAACCTGATGGACGGCAAGACCGGCAAACGCCTCGAATGGCAGATCGCCCAATCCGCCGACGACGATCTCGCCACCTATTTCCAAGACTACGACTGGGCCGACGAAGTCCTCCACGCCCAAATCGGCCGCCGTTGGCTCAAACCGGATGTCGGTGACGTCAAGACCATGCTCGAACGCGGCCGAGAAATTGCCGCCCGCGAAAGCCCCACGTTCAAAGCCCGCGAAGCCTCCACCCAACAACGCGACTGGTGGCCCGAAATCGTCCGCGACGTCCTCGGCAAAGAAAGCACCTCCCAGGTCGCGGGCGACAACGCGGTCGTACCAAAGTTCGAAAGCCTAGCCTCCGGCTAGAACCCCCTCGCCCCTCCGGGGAGAGGGGCGAGAGCCTCTCAAACGGTTGAACCTTCGGCCATGATAAATCATGGCCCCCTTCGCCGCTCTCCTCGCCCTTGCCCCGTTCTTCCAAGAGCCCGTCGTAGGCGCCCCAAATCCCGAACTCCTCTTCACCAGCAAGGACCCAAAACTAAAGGCCAACAAACAAGTCGTGCTCCACATCGTGCGCGACCTGCTCGAAGCAGGCCACTGGAAAGATGCGCCGAAGTACCTGACCGCGACCTACCACCAGCACAACCCGATGGTCGCCTCCGGCCTCAAGCCGGTCATGAAATTCTTCGCCGGAATGCCCGAGCGCCCCATCCCCAAACCCGGCGAATGGCGAACCCGCGTCGTCTCCGTCACCGCCGAAGGCGACTTGGTAGTGGTAGCCACCGTCCGCATCGTCCCCCACGGAACAAGCCGCTACACCACCACCTGGTTCGACATGTGGAGAATCAAAAACGGCAAAGCCGACGAACACTGGGACGGCGCAACCTTACCAACCCCATAGTGCCGCCTTCCAGGCGGCATCTCCTACGGTCACACCGGCTTTCCAGCCGGTGTGATCTACGCCTCGAAGTACTCTTCCAACCGAAGGCAAAGCGCCTTCGAAGGATCGTCGAACACGTCCAGCGCCTGCACTAGCGCCTCCGCCGTATCGATCGAAGTCACGCACGGAACCCCAGTCTCGATACAAGCCCGCCGAATCCGCGCCGCCTCGCTCTCACTCGTCTCCGTCAGACTCGGCGTGTTGATCATCAAGCAGACGTTGCCCTGCATGATGTGATCCAAAATATTCGGCGACCCCGCCTGGATCTTCTGAACCTCCGTGCAAGGCAGCCCCGCATCCCGGAGCGCCTGCGCCGTTCCAGGAGTCGCCGCCAGCGAGCGACCCCGCTCGTGCAGCGCCCGCCCGATCGTGACCGCCATCTCCTTGTCCCCCTCACGAACGGTGATGAGCACGTCGCCCTCACCCTTGAAGATGATCCCGCTCGCGACCATCGCCTTATACAGCGCACCCGCAAACGTCTTGTCGATACCCAAGATTTCGCCCGTCGACTTCATCTCCGGTCCGAGCGAAGGCTCCACCTTGCCCAGCTTCTGGAACGAGAAGACCGGCGCCTTGATCGCGTAGAGGTCAACTTCGTTCGACCGCAGCTCGATCCCCGCCGCCAGATCCGACTCCGGCTGCACGTACCCCGGAGCGTTCGTCCCCTCCACCTTCGGCTGCCCGTGGGCGAGTGTCCACAGCCCGCTGGTATAGCCGAGGTCCGAAAGCTTCTCACCCATCATGCAGCGGGTCGCGAGATCCACCATCGGGATTCCCGTCACCTTGCTCAGATAGGGCACCGTCCGGCTGGCGCGAGGGTTTACCTCCAACACATACGCTCGGCCTTCCGCGATGACGAACTGAATGTTCATCAGCCCCTTCACCCCCAGTGCCCGCGCGATCTTGCAAGCGCTCAGCACCATCTCGGCCTGAACCTCCTTGCTCAGCGTCACCGGCGGATAGACCGCCATCGAGTCGCCCGAGTGGACGCCCGCCCGCTCGATGTGCTCCATGATTCCGGGCACCAGGGTCATCTCCCCGTCCGAAATCACGTCGACCTCCGCTTCCTTACCCAGCAGATACTTGTCGACCAAGACCGGCTGATCCGGGTTGGCGTCTTCCGCCTCCTTATAGAAGCCGGCAAGCTGAGACTCCGAGAACACGATCTCCATCGCCCGGCCGCCCAGCACAAAGCTCGGCCGAACCAAGACGGGGTAGCCCACTTCCTCCGCGACCTTTCGCGCCGCCTCCAAAGACCGCACCGCGCGGCCCCTCGGTCGCGGGATGTCGAGCTCTTCCATAAGCGCATCGAACTGCTCCCGGTCCTCCGCCATCGCGATGGACTCCGGAGAAGTTCCGAGCACCTTGAAACCCGCCTTCTGAACCCCTTCCGCCAAGTTGATCGCCGTCTGGCCGCCAAACTGGCAGACCACGCCGATCGGCTTTTCGTGGGCAATGACGTCTTTCACGTCTTCCAGCGTCACCGGCTCAAAGTAGAGTCCGTCGCCGGTATCGAAGTCGGTACTGACCGTCTCCGGGTTGTTGTTGACGATAATCGCCCGGTAGCCCATCGCGCGCAGAGACCAAACGCAGTGCACGCAGGAGTAGTCGAATTCGATGCCCTGACCGATTCGGATGGGACCGGAGCCAAGGACGAGGACTGTGTCGGGCATTCCGAATAAAGATTGTGACACGTCGGGCCGAGTTGGCGGATAATGCGGTCTACACCTTCATGCTCACCCTCCTGCCAATCCTCCTCGTACCGCCTCGAATCCTCATCGTGGGAGGCGGGCCCGATAAGGAATACAACCAGGTGGCGATCGAGAGCAACGTCCGCTACTTCGCCCGAATCCTGCCCAAAGAGTGGCCCTACCGCCTCCTCTTCGCCGACGGAACCACCACCGCCGAAACCGTCCGCTACACCCCCGCCGGCCAAACCGATCCGCGCAAGGACAAGTACCGCGCCCCCGACCTCCCTCAGCTCGATGGCCCCTCCCGCCCGGATAACGTGGTCAAAGAAGTCACCACCATCGCCACCAGCCAACCCGCGTCCGTCCTCCTCTACTTCACCGGACACGGCAGCATCGCCCGCGACCTCCGTCCCGCTACCAGCCAGTTCGATATGTGGGGAGACTCCCGCATCGCCGTCCCCACCCTCGCCAAGTCTCTCATCGGAATCCCGAAAGACGTCCCGATCACCGTCCTCATGGTCCAGTGCCACTCCGGCGGCTTCGCCAAACTTCTCTTCCCGGACGGCGATCCCACCCAGCCTCCGCTCGACAACCGCCTTTGCGGCTTCTACGCCAGCACCGAACAGCGCTACGCCGCCGGCTGCACCTCGGAGATCAACGAAGCCAACTATCGAGACTTCACCTCCTATTTCGTCGCCGCTCTCACCGGCGAAGACCGCCTCGGCAAGAAATGGACCGGCCAAGCCGACTACGACCACAACGGCAAAATCGGCATGAACGAGGCCTACTGCTGGTCTCTCGTCAACGATGAGTCGATCGACACCCCGATCTGCACATCCGACGAGTTCGTGCGAGACGTCCTGACCACCGAAGACAAAGAGATCTTCGCGACGAAATACTCGGACGTCCTCAAATGGGCCACCAAAGCCCAACGCGCCGCCCTCGAGGGTCTCTCCACCATCCTCAAACTGGATGGCGAAGACCGGCTCGCCACCTCCTACGCCAAGTATCTCCGCCTAAACGACGACGAAGAAGACCTCACCCCCATCCGCGGCTACCGCTTCATCCGCCTCGCCAAAACCGTCGTCCTCACCCACCAAATGGCCAAATTCCCCGACCCCGTCGTCAAAAAACGTTTCGAGACCCTCCTAGCCGACGAATCCCAAAACCCCCTAAGACCATAACGCCTCCCCCCTTTTCCTTCTTCCCTTTTCTCTCTTTCCTGTATCCTTCTCCCATGCCCGTGCTAGCCGCCGCTGTCCTCGCACTGCTCACCCAACAGGCCGACCCCGCTCCCCAAGTCATCCACCTCTGGCCCAACGGAGCCCCCGGATTCGAAAACCGGAAAGATGAAAAGGAAGAGGCTAAGGACTGGTGGGTCAAGAACGTTCACAACCCGTCGATCACCGTCTTCCTCCCGCCGAAGGAGATTGCCAACGGCACCGCCATGGTCGTCGTCCCCGGCGGCGGTCATAGCCAACTCGTCTTTGGTCCCGAAGGCGTTGAGCCCGCGAAGTACCTGAACAAGCTCGGCATCGCCTGCTTCGTCCTCAAACACCGCCTCCCCCGCGAACTCAACTCGCCATACAAGATCGAGGTCCACGTACGCCAAGACATCGAGCGCGCCATGCGCCTCGTTCGCAGTCGGGCGACGGAGTTCAACATCGATCCGAACCGCCTCGGCGTCATCGGCTTCTCCGCCGGCGGCGAAACCGGCGCCTTCGTCGCCTACAACGATCTCCCCGGCGACCCGAATGCCAAAGATCCGATCGACCGTCTCGACGCCCGGGCCAACTTCTTCGCCTCGATCTACCCCGGCCCCATCGGCTACCCCGCCGTCGTCCCGCCCGACGCCCCGCCCGCCTTCATGCTCTGCGCCTACGACGACGAGTCCCACGCCAAAGTCATCGAAGACATCATCCCCAAATACCGCGCCGCCAAGGTCAACCTGGAAGTCCACCTCCTCTCCGGGGGTGGCCACGGCTTCAACCTCGGCGGCCGCTCGAACCTCGCCGCCGTAAAAACCTGGCCGCAACGTCTAGCAGACTGGCTGAGCGATCGCGGTCTGTTGACCAAAAAGTAAACCCACCCATGTGGAGTGCGCAAAATTTATTTGCCCACTCCACATCCGATTCACTCCGAAGCCGGCACCGTCGGCCACCCATCCCGATCCCAAGTGATCTTCGCGATCTGCAGCATCGGTCGCCCGTTGTTCTCCGCGTCGTACGCGTGATAAACCAAATAGTCCGTGCGCCCGTCGTGCAAGACCGCCTCGTGCCCGGTCCCTTTCCACCGCGTACCGCCCTCGATCACTTTCGTCCCGCCCCCTTCCAACATCGACTTCCCATCCCGGTCGGCGTAAGGCCCCTCGACCGACCGAGACCGCCCCACCCGCACGTTATAAGTGCTCCGCGCCCCTCGGCAGCAGAAATCGTACGAAGCGAACAGATAGTAAGACCCGCCATGTCGCACGATAAACGAGGCCTCAATCGCGTCCGGCGCCTCCGGCCGCTGAGCAATTCCGGCCGGCTTAGCCCCCTCGGCGACGCGGCCATCGTCATCCAGCTTCACGAGTTGCAGGCCCTTCCAGAAGCTCCCAAAGGATAACCATGGCGTCCCCTTCGCATCCAACACCACGTTCGGATCGATCGCGTTGTAGCCGTCCGTCGGATAAGACTGGAACACCGGCCCCTCGTCCACCCATTTGAAATCCCTGCTTGACGAGTCCAACGTCGCGTTCGTCGCATGCCCAATCGCCGACCGGTTCTTCCCAAAGGTCGAGATCGAATAATAAAGGTGCCACTTCCCGCCAAACCGGGAAACATCCGGCGCCCAGATGTGATCGCGAAATCCGACAATCGTCTTGGGCGCCCACTCCGGCGGTGACGCGAAGACTTGGGTTTCCGGTGTCCAGTTCTTCAGGTCCTTCGAACTCCGTGTCGGAATCCCTCGCCCCGTCATGAAGAGGTAGTAGGTCTTCCCTTCCTTCACGATTGTCGGGTCGTGCGCCCCGGGTTGCGTAGTCGCCTCGTTCGGAACTTGCGCAACCTCGCATCCGCAGTCCGCCGGAGAAGATGGAGCCGCTCTCGCCAGAAGCACCCCTGTTACGCCAAGCGCCAGGAATGCACCGCTCCATTGCAGTATGGGCATAACCCTATTGTGCGCTACGGAACCGCAACCTGAGCCGCTCTCTTTCGTACTCTCAGCATGTTCGGTCTTCTGCTCAATCGCATCGAGCCCCTATGGGAGTTGCTGCTACGACCCGCCGTTCGGAAAGACCTTAAGTTCACCCGTGCCCAAGATGTCGCCGTCATGAAAATCTGGAGCGACGCCGAAGAGCGCCTCGAACAGGTCAACCGGGGGCGCATCGACCCCCGAGCGATCAGCCATCAAGGAATGGTGATGGAGATCGCCCTCCCCGCCTTCCGCCGCTTCGGCTCCGGCCTCACCGACGCCCAAACGGACCGCATGGTCGAACTCACTCTCCAATCGTTTGGCCCCAACGTTCTCGCCTATCCCGGCGTCGCCGACTACCTTCACGTCACCCCGTCCCAACTCCAAAAGATCGGAAGCGATCAGCTATCGATCCGAAAAACCTGGGATGCCCGCATCATGGCGTTCGCCAAGCGCCGCCACGTGAAGATGGTAGGCCTGAAAGGGGGCGGACATCGGCCGATCGAAACTCCGGAGATCGCCCAAATGCAGCGACAAGAAAACGCCGAGCTCGAGCGGGTCATCCGCTTCACCTTCTCCCCCAAACAAAACCTCCTCTATCTGCGCCTCTCTGGCCGCGCCGGAAAACCGAATTAAACGCCTACCGGCGCGCCGAGAACCAAAGCTGAATCGAGACGACCGAAAGAGGCGGAGCGTCAAAGCTAACCAGTCCCTTCGAAGCCGTTGCGGCCAGCTTCCGCGGCGCCGACAAACTTCCCTCCAACCGCGCATAACCGGCCACCCGAGCCGGAACTCGACGTCCCACATCGATCTTGAATGGCCTAACCGAAGTGGTCTTGTTGATCGCGACCAGGGTCATTCGAGACGGATCCTTCGAATCGCCCGCCGCATACACCGACTCCGCCGCCGCCTCTGTCCCGGTCACCGGCAGTGCCCGATCGCCAAACTGGCCGCCCCGGGCATCCATATCTCGGAAAGCCTTAAACCCCGCCAACATCCCGACGTCGTCCTTGCCCATCGTGAAGATGCAAGCCGCGAACACTCCTTCCCGGCCGAAGATCCCAAGAACGTCGGCCTGAGCCAGCATCCCGCTCACCGTCTTCCCGCCGCCGTAGTTGTATTCGGTGATCCCCAGTTTCGTGCCCGGATAGTTCTTTGCGATCTGCCCCATCAGCCGGGGAAGCAAGGCGATCGGCTTATGGTCGATCGTATCTTCGATCCAGCTGTCCTCCACGTATGTCGGGTCCCAAAGGGAACGCGGCGCCTGAATCCGCGCCGCCGTCGTCGCCGGCTTATCCCCGCCAAAGGCGATCCTCTCGCCGCCGCCTTTCGCCTCCGGATACCAGTGGATATCGAATACATCCAGCAGCCGCTTCCCCGCCGTAGCCTCGGCCTTCTTCATCGACGAAAGATAGAAGTCGGCGAAGTCCCGCCCGTTCGCATCGGGCGCGTTCTGAAACGTTCGGAACCCCATCCAGCCGTAGTTCGCTGGTCCGAAGACAAGCGACTTGGGCGCCTGCGACTTGATCGCGCCCGCAAATTCGATGCTGTTCGCGAGGATCTGTCCATAAGTGGGGGGTTTCGCCCAGACCCGTTGGTGAGTCGAGCCCCACAGGTCCGGCTCGTTGTCCAGACTGAACCAGACCGGCGTCGAAGGCGACTTGATCGACTCGATCCAATGGACGAACTCGTCCTGGTACACGAACCTGTCCTTCGTATCCGGCGGATAGACGAACGGCTTCCCTTTGCGGGCTAGCGAGCGATGGAACCGCGTCTGGAGGTAGTTCGGTGTCTTCCCGACATCCCCATCCCCCTTCTTGTCCGCCGAGACGTAACCCATCGTCGGGACCGTCAAGAGCGCCGCCGCGCCGTGGGACTGGGCGCCATTGAGAAACGTCCGAACGGTCAACCCCGCCTCGTTGCTCTCCCCCATAAACCCATCGTTCTGATGCCGGTAGTCGTTCCCCGCATTGCTCGCATTGGTCTCCCAGTTGTAAGCCGACAACCGGTTTCCACCCTGACGGTCCACCGTAACCGCCCGCTCCGCCGTCCCCCAATCCGTAAAGTTGCCCCCATAGATATAAGGCGAGATTGGCTTCGAGTGGATAGGATCAACGGTAATCGTATGGCCGGCCCAGAGAGGAAGAAGATAGATCAGCATCGTCGCTAAACGTGAGATTACCGTCCGGAGATGGTTCCCCTTGGAGCGAGGCACGAGCGTAAGGGGAACCATGTGGGAAGGCATTCCGGGTGCGCCCCCAAAACCCAAAACCTGATCTCCTAACTCCCTAACTCCCTAACTCCCTAACTCCCTAACTCCCGAGTACCCTTCCCCCGTGCCCCGCGTCGATTTCGTCACCCTCTTCCCGGAGATGGTCCGGCCCGCGCTGGAGCACAGCATCCTCGGTCGGGCATCCGCCGCTGGATTAGTTGAATTTCGCACGGCCAATCCACGCGATTTCTGCCACGACCGACATTCGAAAGTAGACGACAAGCCCTTCGGCGGCGAACCCGGCATGTTAATCAGAGCAGAACCGGTCGCAAGGGCGTTGGAATGGCTTGAAAGCCCAAAACCCAAAACCCAAAAGCCTAAATCCGCCATTGTCCTTACCGCGCCTACCGGACGCCAATTTGATCAGGTTGCCGCCCGCGAACTTGCCTCTTACGACCAGATCGTCTTTCTCTGCGGCCACTACGAGGGCATCGACCACCGCATCGAAGAACGGTTCTGCACCCATGTCTTCTCCATCGGTGACTACGTGCTCACGAACGGCGAACTCCCGGCTCTTGTCATGGCCGATGCCATCGTCCGGCTCCTCCCCGGCGTCCTTGGAAGTTCCGCGAGCCTTGACGCCGACTCCTTCTCCGACGGCCTCCTCAGCGCTCCCAACTACACCCGCCCCGAAACTTGGCGAGGGATGGACGTCCCTCCCGTCCTCCTCAGCGGCGACCACAAAGCCATCCAGACATGGCGCCGTACCCACGCTTTAACCCTCACCCGGTCCCTGCGCCCTGACCTGTTCGCGCGAGTGAAACTGCAAAAAACAGACCTGGAAATCCTGAAAGACTAGGAAAGCTGGAACGGTGCCTCCCGGTTGGCCTGGCCAGGAACTAGGGGCTGTTGCAGGGCATTGCCGCCAAGAAAGGATGTTGCCACATGCCAAATCCAATTTGGCGATGACGAGGAAGTGGCGAAGACAGACCGCCAAGCCGGCTGAAGACCACAACCTTCCCAAGGGATTGACCCCGAAAAGTGTCATAGTAGACATATGTCTACTTATCTAGGCCGTCCTCTTTTCGATAAAAAAATCACGGGATTTCCCCGTGAAAATCTCGCCAAACTCGCCTTTTGCAAACGAAGACAAGGCCTCGTCAAATGCGCCTCTTGCGGCCGAGCCGCCCGCACGACGGGGGAGAGGGATGGGGCGGTAAAATTAGAGTAGCCATGGCCAATACGCCCGACGAGCTGAAGTACGCCAAAACCCACGAGTGGATCCGCCTGGAGGGGGATGTTGCGACGGTTGGAATTACCGACCATGCGCAGAGCGAACTGGGAGACGTGGTGTACGTCGACCTTCCCAACGTCGGCCGCATTTTGAAGGCGGGCGATTCGTTCGGCTCCGTCGAGTCGGTCAAGACGGTGAGCGACGTTTATGCACCGGTTGGCGGTGAGGTGGTCGAAGTCAACGGCGCTTTGGGCAGCCAGTCGGAACTGGTAAACGAAGATCCTTACGGCAAGGGCTTTATGATCAAGATTAAGGTTGAGAACCCCTCGGAACTGGATTCGCTCCTCTCCGCCGCCGATTACGCCGCCGAAAACGCCTAAATGCCCGCACCCTATATTCCTCACACCGACGCCGACCGCGCCGAGATGCTGGCCACGATTGGCGCGGCTTCGATCGACGAACTGTTCCGGGAGATCCCCGCGAACCTTCGCGTCGCGCCAGGCACGATGGATTTGCCGCCTGCGCTCGACGAGCAGCGGCTCATGGCCCATCTCCACGAGATCGCGGGCAAGAACGTGGATCTGGCGAGCACGGTCTGCTTCCTCGGAGCCGGCATCTACGACCGTTATATTCCGGCCACGGTTGGCGCGGTTATTTCGCGTGGCGAGTTTCTGACCGCCTACACGCCGTACCAGCCAGAGGCGTCGCAGGGTTACCTCCAGACGATTTACGAATTCCAGTCGATGATCGCCGAGCTTTACGGCTCCGATCTAGCGAACGCGTCGATGTACGACGGCGCCACGTCGATGGCGGAGGCCGCGATCATGGCGACGGGCGTGAACGGCCGGAACGTGGTGGCGGTGAGCGAGGCGGTTCATCCGCACTACCGTCAAGTTCTCACGACCTACTGCTGGTCGATGGGCATCGAGGTTAAGGTGTTGCCGCAGGAGAAGGGAACGACGGCTTCGCTCGAAGCCGAGGATTGCGCTTGTCTCATCGTTCAGTCCCCCAACTTCTTTGGGACGATTGAGGATCTGAAGGGGGCCCGTGAAGCCGCCGACAAGGCAGGAGCACTTCTGATCGTGGTCGCCGACCCGGTGGCTTGCGCACTTCTCAAGTCGCCGGGCGAATTCGGCGCGGACGTAGTGGTTGGCGAAGGCCAGCCGATGGGCATTGCGATGGGTCTCGGTGGTCCGATGCTTGGACTGTTCGCTTGCAAGAAAGAGCACGTCCGCCGCATTCCCGGCCGCATCGTCGGCCGGACCAAGGAAGTTCACGGCGACCGAGAGGGTTACGTGATGACCCTCCGGACCCGCGAGCAGGACATTCGGCGCGAGAAGGCGACCTCCAACATCTGCACGAACGAGGCGCTGATGGCGCTGGCGGCGACGGTCTACATGATCGCTCTCGGCAAAAACGGCATGACCCAGGTGGCGCAGACCTCGCTAAACAACGCGCGATATCTACAGGCGCGATTGGGCGAGATCGGACTTTCGGTCTGGAACGAAGGAAAGACCTTCTGCGAATTCGCAGTCGACCTTCCGAAGTCGGCGGTCGAGGTTCGGGATGCACTCCTCGAGAAGAAGATTCTTGCGGGTCTCCCATTAGGCGGCTACTACCCGGGGATGGAGAATCGGTTGCTGATCGCGGTGACGGAGATTCGGACCAAGGCGCAGATCGATACGTTTGTCGACGCGCTGAAAGCCGCGATTTAACGTGGCATGGGCTAGAAGCCCATGCCACATTCGTGATAGGATGACGAACGTACCATGAGAGTTCGTTCCTCACTCGCGTTCGTCATCGTTGCCGGGCTCGCTTCAGCGGCCCCTCAAGCTCTCCAGTTTGCTCGCACCTATGTCGTGGGCGATTCGGACAGCTATCACATGCAGATGAAGATGGAAGGGCAGATGGCCATGGAGATGAACATGGACATGACCCAGAAGGTGACCAAGGTCTATGACAACGGCGATGCCGACATCGAGTCGACCGTGACGGGGGGCAAGATGGCAATGATGGGCCGGGATCTGCCAATTCCGTCGGGTAAGGCGACCACCGCGCGGATCTCCAAGTACGGCGGAATGGTCAGCGGCGGTCCTGCCGGCAGGTCGGCAATGGGGATGGATTTTGCCAAGTACGCCCGCAGCCTTCCGAAGGAAGGCATTACGGTGGGGCAGACGATCAACATCGACGAGGCCGGTCCCGAGGGAGAGAAGGTCCATTTGAAGGGCTCCACGAAGCTAGAGAGCATCGACGAGGGAGTGGCGAAGTTGCACACGGTGCTGGATATGTCGAGCGAGAAGGCACCGGGAACGCCGATGCACATGGACTTCTTGACCTTCGTTGAGACGGCGTCCAGCAAGATGAAGCGGGTGGAAGGGAAGATCACGAACCTTACAGGCGCGGCCGGGATGCCGGCGGGAATGAAGATCGACTCCATCACGATGGTGATGGAACGTAAGTAGCGCCCCCCGGTCAAAGGGGTATGAACTCCAAACCCCTTGACGTCGCTCTTGCTTTCACCCATGCCTGGACAAGTCACGACCTCGAAACCGCCAAAACTTTGGTAGCGTCCGAGGTCGTATTTGACGGGCCAATGCAGCAGTCGACGGGAATCGATCCTTACTTCGAAGGATTGACCAGACTGGCGGAATCGGTCAAGGGCGTGGAGATCATCGCCGTCTTCGGAGACGACGAAAAGGCGCTCGTCATGTACGACCTTCTGACGGGGCCGTTCGGACGTTTGACCTGCGCAAAGTGCTTTACCGTGCTGGATGGGAAGATCCGGAAGGATCAACTGACATTCGATTCGTATAAGATCCGCAATGCAAAGTAGTCCGGGGGCGAGGGGAGGGCCGGATAGGCCAAAATTAGTCTTCGGAACTTATGCCGAAACCCTTTTCCGACCGACTCTTGTCCGCAATCGAGCACACGGGGTCGACCTGTGTCGTGGGTTTGGATCCGATGCCCCATCTTTTCCCCGCCTGGTGCGCGGCGGGCGATCCAATCGAGACTTGTCGGAGCTTCTGCTTCACCGCGATCGACGCTGTCGCGGGACTCGTCCCCATGATCAAGCCGCAGTCGGCCTACTTCGAGGTTCTCGGGCCAGCGGGGATGCAGGTCCTTTTCGACGTTCACAAGTACGCGCAGTCGGCCGGGCTCCTGGTCCTGCTGGACGCAAAGCGAGGCGACATCGCATCAACCGCCCAAGCCTACGCGGAGGCTTACCTTGCGCGGGGAGAGGGACGATTCGAGTTCGATGCGATGACGGTCAACCCGTACCTGGGGCCCGACAGCCTGGAGCCGTTCGTGAAGGTCGCTAAGAATGCGAACGCGGGGCTCTTCGTGCTCGGCGTGACCTCGAACCCAGAAGGGGGTTACCTTCAGAAGGCCGAACTCGCCAGCGGCGGACCGCTCTACGCGAAAGTAGCGGAGATGGCGGCGCCCATGAATCAGGAACTGATGGGTGAACGCGGTTACGGCGGCGTGGGCTTGGTCGCGGGGGCGACGTTCCCCGAGGAAGCGCGGCATCTACGGGCGCTGCTTCCCCAGTCAATCTTCCTTGTTCCCGGCATCGGGGCTCAGGGCGGAGACTACGAGGCGTTACGCAACTTCTTTAATCCGGATGGCCTGGGGGCTGTAGTGAGCAGTTCGCGCGCGGTTACCTACTCGGCCCCGGCGGCGAAGAGTCCGGCAGAAACCGTCGAAGCGATCCGCATCGCAGCCCGCGAGATGACGGATCGGGTCAACGACGTGCGGGCTTACTAGGTTTGTAGGGACCTTCTGTCGCCCTTTCGGCAGATCCTCGGTGTCCCGAGAGGCAAATTTGAACCTGAACCACCCCTTTAGAGGGGTGGCGGTGGAGGATTTACTTTGTCCGTTTGGCAGTAATTGTCATCCCTTTCGCAAGCCTCTATGGGCGGCTTTCTTCCGGAGAGCGGAACAACTAGGTAGAGGCGATGAAGATTAGGTCTAAAACGATTGTACGATGTTGATCGCTCCTCTTCCTACGGACGAGGCGCAAAGACTTGAGGCGCTGCATGCCTATCAAGCATTTCGCACCGGTCCTGAACCAGGATTCGACCGGATCACTTCGCTGGTCTCCCGCACCCTGGGAATCCCTTCGGCCTACGTTTCGCTTGTCGGGGAAGATACCCAGTGGCTGAAGTCTTGTTTCAATGTTCCCGGGCCGCGCGAGACTTCAAGGGACATCGCTTTTTGCGCTCACGCAATTCTGAGTGACGATGTCTTTGTTGTCCCAGATGCGACGCTTGATCCCCGATTTTCAGATAGCCCGTTGGTGACGGGACCACCTAACGTCCGCTTCTATGCTGGATGCCCTTTGCGAACCCCTTCCGGCTACAGCGTCGGAACACTTTGCGCAATCGACAGCGAAGCGCGGACTCCGACGCCCGAGATGCTCGCCACCTTAAAGGATTTGGCCAGTTTGGTCGTCGATCAGCTTGAGCTACGAAAGTGGATGCTCGGCGAGGAATCTCGCCAAAAGCTCGAGGCGGAGGTGAACTACCGCCGTTTGGCCGAGGCGATCCACGGCATGGTGTTTCGAACGAAGTACTTGCCCACCGGAGAGTATGAATACCTCTACGTAAGTCCCGGAAGCAGTCAGCTTCTGGGCGTAGACGCCGGCAAGTTCGCAGAAGACCGCTTTGCCTTGGTGGATCGAATTCATCTTGACGATCTGAAAGACTATCGAGCCTCGGTCTGCGAGGCGCTGCTTGGGCACGGCGACTGGAGCTGGACCGGGCGAATGACGACCAGCGCGGGGGCGCTGAAGTGGGTGCAGGGCGATGGCCGCTGCGAAGCGATGTCCGATGGATCGTCGATTCTTGAAGGCCTCATTTTCGATATCTCCGAGATGAAAGCTCGTGAAGTTGCCCTTGGTGTCGCGAAGGATACGGCGGAAAGGGCAAGCCGGGCGAAGAGCGAGTTTCTGTCCCGGATGAGTCATGAGCTTCGGACCCCGATGAACGCGATCCTCGGTTTCGCGCAGATGCTGGAGCTTGAACCCTTGGGGAACGAAGCGCAAGAGGACCTTTCTCAGGTGCGCAAAGCCGGAGATCACCTTCTTGGCCTGATCAACGAAGTCCTCGACCTTTCGGCGGTTGACGAGCATCGGCTATCTCTTTCGATCGAACCGGTGCGCCTGGACGACTTAATGTCCGAAACGGTCGGACTTCTTCGCCCGCTTTTCGAAGCGAACGGGATCCGACTGAGCGGCCTTCTATCCACCCTCAAAATCACGGTGGCTGCGGATCGCCGCCGTCTCAAGCAGGTCGTCATCAACCTGCTGACAAACGCAGTGAAATACAACCGGCCGGGTGGCGTCGTGTTGATCGAAGTCTCGCAAAACGGCAAAGGGACCGTTTTGCTTGCGATTACGGATGAGGGCCCTGGGATCGAAGCGGCAAAGCTTGAAAGACTCTTTACGCCTTTTGACCGTCTTGGCGCGGAAGTCACGGGAATCGAAGGTACCGGCCTCGGCTTGGCCATCACCCACGGTCTTGTTAAAGCGATGGGTGGTGAACTGGAGGTAGAGACCGCTCCTGGAGAGGGCTCGACCTTTACCGTCCACCTTCCAAGCGCCGTGATTCCAGTTGCCGCCGCTCCTTCGACCGACACCGCGAAGGAGGACCAAAATGGTGTTCTTCCGCGGAAGCCGGGCTCTCGGCACATTCTCTACATTGAAGATAACGAGTCGAACATTGAACTCGTCCGGCGGATCCTTCGACGACGTGAGAATGTTCGACTCGACATAGCGCGGAATCTGGCCGAAGGCTTGTCCCATCTCAGTGCGGTTCTTCCCGACGTCGTCCTTCTCGACTTGAACCTGCCGGATGGATCCGGGCAATCGATTGTGCGATGGGTACGAACCGAACTGCAGAATTCGGTGCTTCCAATCATCGTCCTAAGCGCCGACTCCACGACTGGACAAGCGGAACGCCTTATCGCTTCTGGGGCGGATTTCTACATCACCAAGCCGCTCGACATGAATTCTTTCCTTCACATCCTGGACACCGCAACCCGAGGAACTGCCTCATGAACTTCGAAATTCGAAAACTCTCTGGACGCATGCTAATCATCGACGATTCAGTCATGAATGTTCGTTTGCTTGAGCGTATGCTCCAGTGCGCGGGCTGCACCGACTACTTCTCCACCACGGATCCTCGACAGGCGATGGATTTGTGCGCGACCGTCAAACCGGACGTGGTGCTTCTCGACTGGAATATGCCGTTCATCGACGGCTTTACCCTTTTGGGAATGCTCGGAGAACGGTTCCCGTGCCGAATCACGATGCCCATCGTTGTGCTGACGGCCGATGCAACGAACGAGACCAAACACCGCGCCCTTCAGGCTGGGGCGACGGACTTCCTAACGAAGCCCATCGACGCGTTGGAGTTGGTGCTGAGACTCGGAAATCTTCTCGATACCAAGAAATATCATCTGGAGGCGATGCTCGGCAAAGAGCGAACGTGGGACCTCGAGAAGGCGCAGGACGAGATTATCGAGAGGCTTGCCGCTGCGACGGAACTGCGGGACGACGATACCGGGGGGCATGTCGAGCGGGTCGCGACCATGACGGGCAAAATCGCAGAGGCCATGGGAATCAATTCGGGCGAAGTCGATCTTATTCGTCGAGCCGTCCGGCTCCACGATGTTGGAAAGATCTCGGTACCCGACAGCATTCTCCTAAAGAAGGGGCCCCTTACTCCGGATGAAATGGATTTGATGCGCGAGCATACGACGGCGGGTGGCCGGATACTCCATGGGAGCCGCTTCCCGGTTCTTATCTTTGCGGAGCAGATTGCGCGGCATCACCACGAAAGGTGGGATGGCACGGGCTATCCAGATCGCTTGTCGGGGGAAAAGATTCCTCTGTGCGCGAGGATTGCCGCGGTTGCCGACGTGTTCGATGCGCTGACCAGCAAACGCCCTTACAAAGAGGCGTGGTGCACCGATGCCGCCGTGGCAGAGATTGTCCGGCAATCCGGCGCTCATTTCGACCCCAAGGTAATCGATGCTTTCTGCAAGGTCGTTGGCTACGAAACAGAAAGTGAACGGCGCCAAGAACTCCTTCGCGCGGCTTAAGAGCGCAGCAATCTCGCTGCGCTCTTTGATACGTCCTCTATTTCTTGTCCGGCTTTCCCGACTGATCGCCGAGGTGCTCTAATCCTTTCATCGCGTCGCCGATCACAGACCCAAGGTCGATCTCTTCGATCTTCGCGTCCTTAGGAAAATCTGCCCGGAGCAGGTTCTGATCGACCCGGATGCCGAAGCGCATCTCCATCTTGACGTTGCTCTTCCATGAGGCGCCGTCCTTCTGCTCGACTTCCAGCTTCGCGGGGAGGTTGGTGTCCGCGTCGACGGTCATTTCCACGCGCTCCGGTTCGTTTTTGTTGGCGAGGGTGACATGATAGACCCGCTGACCGTCTTCAACGGCGATCGGGGAAATCTGCACGCCTTCGGAGCCGTACTTGGTTTTGTAGTCCTTCAGCATCTGCTTCAGGTCCATTTCCTTGAGTCCTTGGGAGATGCCCGATTGGATCTCTTTGGCCACTTCTTGGGCGTCCATCGACGTTCCGAATTTGATGCGGGTGAGGGTTCGCTCGGTCGGATCGTAGATGCTCATCACGCCGGGGGTGACTTCCATGACACCACCTTCGCCGGTCCGCATATAGACGTGACCGTCCGAGCCGGCGATCGTGAACGCCTCGTGCTTCTTCTCGTCTGAGATCACCGAGAACTGGAACGAATTCACTTGCGCGGCGGCCTCTTCAATCAGATCGAACGTCCTCGCGCTGGCCTTCGCGGGCATCATCGTGGTGACGGCGATCAGCGACGCGGCAGCGACGGCGGCTCCTGCGGGTAGGGCGAGCTTTAGCCAGCCGAACTTCGATCTTTGGGGGGTCTCATGGGCCAGGACTCGGAGACGGCGCATGAGGTCTTCGGAAGGAGCGCGGTCCATGGGGGCAGGCTGAAGGGCGATTTGGATTTGGTCTTCGTTGTCTTCTTTCATCTTGGTTCTCAAAAAGCGGTTCCCAGGGCTTCGCGCAGGCTGTCTCGGCCGCGCTGAAGCAGACTATTGGTGGCGGCGAGGGATCTCCGGGTGATCTTGCCGACCTCTTCGATGCTTAGGCCGTTGACGTATTTGAGGGTGAGCACCTCTCGTTGGCCCTCCGGCAGGTTAGCAAGCGCATCCCGTGCCGCGATCTGCGTTGGGTTCGGCATCTGGTCTGGCGCCGCAAGATCGGTCTCGGAGAGCGGCTGTTCGGCCCGTCGGTACTGCTTGCGGTAGCTGTCGGCCACCTTCTTCCGGGCAATAGCGAGAAGCCACTGCCGCTGGTTGTCTACCCGTCGCAACTGTCCGAAATCTCGAAACGCGGCGGCGAAGACTTCCATCACGATGTCTTCCGCATCTTCCCGGCTTCGAACCTGCGCGGAGGCAAATCTCCACACCTCGCCCGAAAAGAGGATGATCAGCTCGTCGGGGTTGTAGGCGCGGACCGCAGGTTGTTCGTCTGTTTGGACAAGGTTTATTTTCGGCTCCCAAAAACGCATCTTCGATGCGCGAGTTAATGGTGTCATGCTCTTCGGCTTTCGTCCTTTTGGACGGCTCCGGTAATGGAGTCGCTCGAGAGACCTGTAATCTATCGCGGTGGGGCGAAAGTCCTTTTAGGGAAGAGGGAAGAGCCTCCCGGTTCGAGAGGCTCTCCGCAACCACGGAGGTCTGCGCCTATAACGCTTCGCGTTAGACGGCGACCGGCAGCGGTAACGACCGACCGACCGCATCCGCGATCTTGGCTAGGGAGGGCATCGTTTCGACGAACGACTCGATGGTGACGCTTTGGGCGCCGTCCTTCATGGCGTGATCGGGGTCCGGGTGAACCTCGATGATCAGGCCGTCTGCCCCTGCTGCTACCGCAGCCCGACTCATCGCTGGGACCAGTTCTCTTCGCCCGGTGCCTTGCGAAGGGTCGATGACGATCGGCAGATGGGAGAGGGTCCGGATTGCCGGGATGGCGGAGAGATCCAACGTGTTGCGGGTGTAGGTCTCAGAGGTTCGGACGCCGCGTTCGCAGAGCATGATTTTCTCATTTCCGCCGCTGGCGATGTACTCCGCCGCAAGAAGCCATTCTTCGAACTTCGCGGTCATGCCGCGCTTGAGCATGGCTGGGGTTCGGGACATTCCTACCTCGCGTAGGAGCTCGTAGTTCTGCATGTTGCGGGTGCCGATCTGGAGGATGTCCGCGTACTCGGCAACCTCTTCCACCTTCCGCGTGTGCATGACCTCGGTCACGACCTTCAGGCCGTAGGCATCGGCGGCCGCGCGCATGAGCTTAAGGCCTTCGAGGCCCATGCCTTGGAACGAATAGGGCGAGGTGCAGGGCTTGTAGGCTCCGCCGCGTAGAACTTTGGCACCGGCTGCGGCAACCGCCTTGGCGGTCTTGAAGAGCATCTCTTCGCCCTCGACTGTGCAGGGTCCAGCCATCACGACGACTTCGTTGCCGCCGATCTTGACTCCATCGCCCAGGTCGATCACGCTCGTTTCGCCGCGGTTGTACTCGCGGGCCACGAACTTGTAAGGCTTCGTGATGAGCATCACGTCCTCGACCCCCGCGAACCCCTTTAGGCCCTCCGCGGCGTCGATCTTGTCCTGCTCGTTGCCACCGACGGCTCCGATCACCGTCTTTTCGACGCCGAAGATCGGGTTCACAACGTAACCCAGTTCCTCCAATCGCTGCGAAACCTCGGCCACCTGACTTTCGGCGGCTCCGGTCTTCATCACGACGATCATCGGCTAACCGCCGCGCTCATTACTTCTTTCAACTCTTTCACAAAAATCTCCATTTCCTCATCGGTTCCCACGCTGACCCGCAGGCAGGTGGGGTTACCGAGCACATCGCCCGGGCGGGTGATGACGCCGCGCCGCAGAAGGGCGTCGAAGACGGGCCGGGCGGGCCGTCCAAGATCGGCGTACACGAAGTTCGCAAAGCTCTCCATCGGCTTTGCGCCAACTTCTTCAAAGACGCCGGCGAGGCACGCAAGGCCCCGCCGGTTCGTCTCCACCGTCGCTTGGATGTGCTCGTCGTCGCTGAGGGCCGCCACGGCGGCGACTTGGGCGAGAGAGTTGACGTCGAAAGGCTCGCGGGCCCGCTCGATCGCATCGGCGACCACGGGGGAAGCGAAGCCGTATCCCACCCGGATTCCCGCCAGGCCATAGGCCTTGGAAAAGGTCCGGAGTCCGACCACGTTCGGCCAGCCGGCCTTGATGTAGTCGATCGAGTTGGGGAAATCGGTGAGGTGGGCGGCGAACTCGTAGTAGGCCTCATCCAAGACAACAACCGTGTCGACGGGGATGTCATGGAGGAACTTGCCGAATTCGGCTTCGCGAACGACCGTGCCCGTCGGGTTGTTGGGGTTCGCAATCCAGATGAGACGGGTGTTCTCGGTAGCGGCGCGGGCCATGGCGGCAAGGTCGTGCCGGTAGTTGGCGTCTAGGGGAACCTTGATCAGCTTGGCGTCCGACAGGTGAGCTGCGGCGTCATAGCGGCTAAAGCTGGGGTCGCCCATCATCATCTCGCTCTTCTCGTCGAGGAGCACGAGACCCAGAAGGTGGATCAGCTCATCGCTGCCATTGCCGACAAGGATCTGCTTTGCGGGAAGGCCGAACTTCTCCGAGAGAGCGGTCCGGAGGTTGTGCGCCGCACCGTCGGGATAGACATGCATCCGGGCGGCGGCTTCCTGAACGGCAGCGATCGCCTTCGGCGAGGGGCCAAGGGGATTTTCGTTGGAAGCCAGCTTAACGACTCGGTCGAGACCGAGTTCGCGCTTTACTTCGTCGACCGGCTTTCCGGGGGAGTAGGGCTGCATCTGCAGCACGTTCGGGCGGATGCGCGCGGCCATTGCCCAACAGTTTACTTCCGAGGGCGGGCGAACTGCGGGTTTCGGATAGGGAAGGAGGGTTACGTTTCGATAGTCCCATGCCTTAAGACGCGCTAAGGTTTTCGTGCGGTATGTTGTCTGTCGTTGTGATGCGCTGGTTGCTCGCCCTCGTGCCGATCTCGTTGGCGATGGAATATCTGTTCCATGCGCCTCCGACCGCAGTCTTCGTGGTTTCCGTTCTGGCGATCATCCCCCTCGCTAGCTTGGTGAAGGATGCCACCGAAGGAGTGGCGGGCCACTTGGGCTCGACGATCGGGGGGCTCTTGAACGTCAGTTTCGGGAACGCCGCCGAGCTGATCTTGGCGCTGTTCGTGCTTCGTGCGGGCGAGGCGAACGTCGCGAAGGCGCAGATCACCGGTTCGCTGATCGGCAACAGCCTCCTTGGTTTGGGTTTGGCGGCGACCGCCGGCGGCATCAAGTTCCCCACGCAAAAATTTAACCGCGACAAGGTGAGCACGCTTTCCAGCCTCCTCATCCTGGTCGTCTTCGCCCTGCTCATCCCGGCGATGTTCGACTACACGGAGCGGGGAATCAAGAACATCCCCGACCCAACGAAGCTGGACGAGAAGATGAGCCTCGGGGTCGCGATCGTGCTGATCGCGATCTACGTCGCGAACCTGGTCTACACCCTGGTGACCCATAAGGACGCGTTCGAGACGTGTGACGACGAGATCGAGGTGGAGGCGCACCATGCGCCGCTCAAGAAGTCGATCATGACGCTCCTGATCGCGACGGTCTTCGTGGCGATCGAGGCGGAGTTGGTGTCCGGATCTCTGGAAGCGGCTTCGGCAAGCCTCGGGCTCTCCAAGTTCTTCCTCGGTATCACGCTGTTGGCGGTGGTGGGCAACGCGGCGGAATACATCTCGGCGGTCTACTTCGCGCGGAAGAACCGCATGGATCTCGTACTGGGGATCACGCTTGGCTCGACGATCCAAGTCGCGCTTCTGGTGGCGCCGATTTTGGTGCTGGCGTCCTACGCGATGGGCCAGCCAATGACGCTGGTCTTCCGGAGTCCGCTGGAACTGGTCGCAGTGGCAGCGGCCGCGTTCTCGGTTAACGCGATCTCGCGGGATGGCGAGACGAACTGGTTCGAGGGCGTTTTGTTGCTTGGGGTCTATTTAATCCTGTCGATCGCGTTCTTCTTTGTGTCGCCGTAGAGGGGGCAGCAACAATAACTGAATCAAAACAAACGGCCCCGACGGATTTCCGTCGGGGCCGCTTTGTTTTGAGATCTAGAGCAACTACCGTCGGCGCGACTGGTGCACGAGCGGCTGCGCTTCAGGTGCTTCAGCGAGGTGCTTCTGGATCAGGATGCGTAGTTCAGCGCGGACATCGGCGCCGATGAGAACGGCTTCATCCACGCCACGGGCGGTGATGGGAGCGCTAAGGACGGCATCGACCTCTTCAACAATCGCTTCAACAATCTTCTTATTCATAAAGGGCTCTTAATCTGCTCCCTCCTTCTACGGCCGGAAGGGAACGACTGTGACATCCGCCACGTCAGGGAGACCGCGGCGACAGGTGTTCGGTAAGGCGGCGGTGGGTGCCGAACGGGGTCGCGCTCCAATAGAGTACCTGCCCTTTAAGGCCTCAAATACCCGGGACTCCTGACAGTTATCGCGAAGTGCGCAACACAATGAAGTCAATGTCTGCAATCGAGCCCAAGCCGGAGCCGGATTCGCCCGAAGCGGTCACCCCGCGCCAAGAAGCCATCGGTTTGGCGAAATGGCAAAAGCTGCTCACGGTGACGGCGACGCTCTTGGCGCTCATTGCGCTTTGCGCAATCTCGATCCGCTTAGGAATGGCGATTCACCATACGCTTCTGCTTTTCGCCTTGGGAGGGCTTGTGGCTTACGCGCTGAATCCGCTCGTCGAGATTTTACGGAGGCCTTTATTTGGAAGGACAGGGAAGCCGCTCAGCCGAGCGGCCAGCGCTTCCCTGGTCTTTGTCGGACTCTTCGCGATCTTCGTTGGCGGAATCTGGTGGCTCGGCGGCCAGGCCGGGCATCAGATGAAGGTCTTGCAGCAAGATGCGCCTAGCTACCGTGAAAGGGCGATCGCGTTGGCGCATGACGTCGACGAGAACATGTTGAAGCCGCGCGGCATCGACTTTAACCTGGAAGACGCATTGCAGAAGCCGCCTCCCGAGGTGACGGCCTACGAGGAGAAGGTGACCAAAGAGGCTTTGCCCATCATCGCCCACACGGTGACCAACGTCGCCGAGTCGGCGGTCGTCCTACTGATCGCGCTCTACTTCCTCATCTTTGGAGCAGACATGAAGGAGCGGATCAATCATGCTCTTTCGCCTTTCCTGCTGAAGTACGCGGAGCCCTGGGAGAAGGACGTGAACCGGATTCTCGGGGGCTTTGTTCGCGGACAACTTCTCTTGGCGCTGATCACCGGAGCCAGCGCCGCTCTCGTTCTGCTTGCGATCGGCGTTCACCTGTGGCTGATTATCGGGATCTTCATGGTCGCGGCCTCTTTGATCCCGGTTTTCGGGCCGTACATCGGCGCCATTCCAGCGATCATCGCGGCGCTGGTCGGACCGACCCATCTGACTCCGGTGGCGGGCGCGGTCACCGTGGCGGTGCTTCTTATCCTGATCAACGAGGTGGTCAGCAAGATCCTCTATCCTAAGTTTGTGGGCGGGGCGTTGAACCTGCATGAGGTGGTGGTTCTCTTCGTCCTGTTCGCCGGGCTAGAGATCGGGGGAATCGCCGGGACGCTGTTTGCCGCGCCCGTCACCTCGCTGGCGGTGGTGACGCTGGTTCACCTGTATCGAATGTGGCAAGAGCTTCCCGAGGAGTCGATCGCGGATGCCAACGATATCGATTCGCCTGGTAGCCCAAGGTTGAAGATCTTCAAGAAAAATCGAGTGCCAACGACCGAGGTTTAGCGGTTGCCTGTAGACTACGGCGATGCCGATCCTCGCGACGCTGCTCCTCGGCCTTCACGCCATGCCTACCCTTTCGCAACCCACGGTGCTCCCCTTCGCCGGGGGAAAGAAGGCGGCTTTTAGCCTCGAGTTCGATGACTCAATGGTCTCGCAGATTAAGAACGTTCTTCCTCTGTTGTCCGAATACCGATTCCCCGCCACCTTCTACATCAACCCGGGGCGGAACGACTATAACGCCGAGGTCTGGGAGAAGCAGGTGCCGGCGGCGGGGCACGAGTTGGCCGACCACACGCTGCATCACGCCGATACGGTGGGTGCAGAGCAGGCGGGGAAGGAGATCGGTTCGGTGGCAAAGATCATCGAGAAGGTTTATGGCGGTCCGCGGCTGACCGTGTTTGGAACCCCTGGCGGCGTGAAATGGGAGATCCCGAAGGACGGTTTCGAGCGGATCCTTAAGGAGAACCGGCTGATCTTCCCGGGGCGGATGGACTTCTATCAGGACGGTCAGGGAGACATCACTCGGTTCGCGCAGACGGCTCTCGATAAAGGGATCTGGCGACAACTCGGGATGCACGGGGTGGGTGGCCAGTGGTTGAGCACGAGCGTGGAGAACCTGACGCTTCTGCTCAAATTCCTGGATGCCCACCGGGACCAGATCTGGGTGGCTCCGACCGGCGCGGTTTGGAAGTACGCGCACGAGCGCGATGCGGTTAACCATATCTCGGCCGTTTCCCACGGGAAGGAGATTACGGTGACCCCGAGCTTCGACCAGACAAAGCTCAAGCCGTTCGAGTTGTATAACGAGTCCCTCACCATCCAGGTCCCGGTTCCGGCGGACTGGCGGGGCGCCCACTATTCGGTCGATGGGAAAAAGCACTGGAAGCTGGCCGCGCGAGCGGCGAGCAGCGTGTTGATCGATGTAGCGCCTCAGGTTCGGTCGGTCATTGTTGAGCGGGCCTGAAATCCCTGCAACATCGGCTTTCCGAGGGATGCTTTGGTCGAATCTCCGACGATTCTTTGATAGAATCCGAGCGTAGCGTCGATTTGGGGGCATCCCGGTTCGACTCAAAGACGATCATGAAAAACCATCGCTCGCTTGCCGTTATCGCGTTCGCCTCGTTCACGGCTCTCGCCGTTGCCGGTCCTTCGCCCATGGAGATGGCCAAGAAGGCGGCCGCCGACTATCAAGCGGCTACCTTGAAAAAGGACGTTGCCAGCTTCGAGAAAGAGTCGACGCCCGATTTCGTCTACATCGATGCCCATGGCACCAAGGCAACGAAGGCTCAGGCGCTGGCGGGGATGAAGGGCTTCTACAGCGGGATGAAGTTCTCCAAGGTGAAAGTGGTGGCGGTTTCCGCAAAGCTGGCCGATGGCGGGCTGGTCTACGTTCAGGAGAGCTGGGTCGATGGGAAGGTCAAGATGGGCGGACCGAAGGAATCGCTCTTTACATCGCACAGTCTCGACGAGGTCCACCTTGTCAAACAGAAGGGCAAATGGCTCACCAAACTCGTGAAGAATCTCAAGTCGGACTCAAAGGTCGATGGTAAGAAAATGCCCGGGATGTAGGTAATTTTTCTGGGACCCGGTCGACTCTGATACAATCCCTCCGAGGATGAGCCCGACCCCTGATCCGCTTGGCTCCCCCATGGCGCGCGCTGCGTTTGATGTGGGAGCCGAGTGCGTGATTATCCTGAACCCGGAGGGCATCGTCCTTGCGGTCAATCGGGCTTTTTGCGAGCTTTACGCCATCGAAGAGGCGGAGACGGTCGGCTTCCACTATCTGAAGTTCAGTAAGGATTTCGAGGTTCGCCGGTACGGAAACTCTCTCGACCTCTCCGGCTGGGTTACCGCCAGCGCGCTCCGCGGCGAGTCGGTAAGGGACATCATCCAGGGCGTCCGAAATAAAGCGACGGGCCGCCAATTTTTTGGCCGTTACGCCTGCGCGCCGTTTTTCGAGGATGGCCACTTCATCGCGACCATTATCACCGTTCTGGATATCACCGAGACGACGCGTGCCGCGAACGCCCTCGATGCCGCTCTTTCCGCCGCCGAAGTGGGAACTTGGCGTGCGGATATGAAAGCCGGGCTGGTCTGGGTCGACGCCAATTTCGCGCGGCTCTGCGGTCTTGCGACGACAGAGATCTCGGGGATGCCGCTCGAAGAACTCTATCAGATCATTCACCCGGAAGACCGTGACCGGGCGATCAAGCAGTTTAGGCAAGCGGCCGAGGCGGGATTACCTCACGAAGTTGAGTATCGGATCGTTCTCCCGGATGGCAGCATGCGCTGGCTTGTCGCCCGCGGGCTGATGGTTCTCTCCGACTCGGGCGAGCGGAACGAGCGGGTGGGTTCTATTTTGGACGTCACGGCCCGCAAAGCGACGGAAGCGGAACTGGAGCGCCGAGTTGCCGAGCGGACCGCCCAGCTACAAGCGGCAAACGACGCCCTCCAGGGGTTTACCTATCACGTTGCTCACGATCTGCGGGCTCCGCTGCGTTCCATCGGTTCGGCCAGCCGAATGGTTCAAGAGGATTACGGCACCGCTTTGCCGCGGGAGGCGCACGAACTTTTGGACCGGCAAGCGGAGGCCGCCAGCAAGCTGGGTCGCCTGATCGACGACCTTCTGAAACTGTCCCGCCTTTCCCAAGCGGAGATTGTCCGCAAAGCCCTGGACCTCAGCGCGTTAGCCACCGAGGCGGCCCGCCAAGCCATGCAGGCCCATCCGGAGTCGTCGGTCGAGACCGTGATCGAAGAAGGCCTCGTTGCCCAAGCCGACCCCAGCCTGCTCTCGCTCGCTTTGGGGAACCTCGTGGAGAACGCGGTGAAGTACAGCCCCCAAGGCGGAACAGTACGGGTGGGCAGTCAGGGGGAGGGAATTTATTACGTCCAAGACGAGGGCATCGGGATCGATCCCAAGTACTTTGAGAAGATTTTCGAACCCTTCGAGCGGCTTCACCGGGACGAAGAGTTTAAGGGCACGGGGATCGGCCTGAGCAACGTCCGCCAAGTCGTCGAACGTCACGGCGGCCGGATCTGGGTCGAGTCGGAGCCCACCAAGGGCTCATCGTTTTTCTTCACGCTCGGTTGATTTGCGCATCTACCGAAGCGTCCAGCCACCGTCGACCAAGAGGGTGGCGCCGGTGATCATTTTCGCGGCTCCGGAAAGGAGAAACGTGACCGCGCCCGTTACGTCCTCCACCTGACCAATCATCCCGAGCGGGATCATGTCCAGCACGTGACGCTCGAATACCGGGTCGGAGAGGGCGGGCTCCGTCCCGGGAGTGCGGATGAAGGTGGGGGCAACACAGTTCACGCGCACGGATGGCGCCCACTCGACGGCAAGGCATTTTGTGAGGTGGGCGACTGCGGCTTTGGCCGCGCAATAGACGCTTTCGGTGGGCAGCGCGACTGCGCCCGCCTGGCTGCCAATGTTGACAATGCAGCCGCCACCGCCGGCCAGCATCGCTCGCCCGACCGCCTGCGAAACGAAGAATGTGCCCTTGAGATTGGCGTCGACGATCCAGTCGAAGGTCTCCTCGGTCACGTCGAGGGCATTTGCGATTCGGCCTCCCCCGGCGTTGTTGACGAGTGCATCGATCTTGCCGAAAACGGCCAGGGCCTCCGAGACCGCGGCATCGATTTCGGTCTTTCGTAGGACGTTCAGTTGGAGGGGCAACGCCTTTTGACCGAGCGCCTCGATCTCGGCCACTAGCCCTTCGTCTTTTGCCCGATCACGGAGGCCAAGGGCCACATCGTAGCCTTCTTGTGCGAGCGCCAGTGCGCATCCCCGGCCAATCCCTCGCGCGGCGCCGGTGACGAGGGCAACTTTATCCGCCATTCCGTGACCGTACCTAAGGTGTATCGTGAAAATAAGCGAAAGGATTCGTCGCCCGGACGGCACTAGAGGGTGAGACGGAAAATGGAAACGCCCCTTACCGAGCTGACCGATATCCTCCCGCGAGCCCACGGGGGCGACCCGGCGGCGTTCGGTCGCTTGGTGAATCGGTACCGGGATATGGCGGTTGGCTACGCGATGTCGCTTCTCGGCGACGAAGCTTCGGCGGAGGATGCGGTTCAGGAGGCGTTGGTGGTTGCGTACCAAAACCTCGGCAACCTCCGCCAGCCGGACGCTTTCGACTCGTGGCTACGCGGCATCGTCCGCCACCGCTGCGGCCACGCGCGGCGTCGAAACGCCCGGTTGGTTTCGCTGGAGGGGCTCGCCGATGTTTCGGCTTCGTCGATTCGGGAGAGTACGGTCGAAGTTGCGGCGGCGGTAGCGAGCCTCCCGCCAAGACTTCGCGAAGTGGTCCAACTCGGCTACGAGAGTGGGCTTACGCAGACCGAGATCGCTTCGCGGCTCGGCCTCTCCCAGGCCACGGTGAACATGCGGATCCATGCCGCCCGTACCCGTCTCAGAAGGAAACTGATGACCCCAACCAAAACGATCGGCCATGTCGAAGAGACCTTCGGCCCCGTCGTCACCGTGCGCTTCGCGCCCACCGTCCTTCCTGCGATTTTCGGGAAGTTGACCTCGCAGTCCGGCGATGAACTCTGCGTCGTCCAGATTTTGGGCACAGATCGAGTGAAGGCTTTGGCGCTTCGCAGAACGGCGCTCTGGACGCCCGGGATGGAGATCACGTGCAGCGGCGAGCCGTTTCTGGGTGCGATTCCAACGGAAATTGTCGGGGCAGTCGTGAGCGCCCTGCGTTCGTCCTCAACAGATGAAGCGATACCCAGCGGAATCCGGGCGGTTGAGCAGTTCGCCCCGCTCGCCCGGAACGGCAATCTGGGCATCTTCGCGGAGTGGGGGGTCGGAACCTTGGTCCTAATCCCGGAACTCCTTTTCAATCTCCGCCGTGTGTCCGAGTCGCAGACCGTCTTTGTGTTCCTGCCTAGGTTGCGTGATGCCGCGCATCGGCAGGAAGTGGCAGCAGAGATCACATACGGAGACCGGTCGGTCAGTATCGTTTACCTCCCGGTCGACGACCCCCTGGCTCTTCCGGGATTGAAAGGTCTAGATGCCGAGATCGTCCTATCCCGCCGTCTTGCGGAGCAGGGAATCTGGCCCTGCATCGATCCTCTGAGCAGCCAGTCACGCCTGGCTAAGGGTGACCAGCGCGAAAAGATTAGAAATCTGACTCGGGACTACTACGTGCTCCAGTTCGGCGAGGAGCGGCGGTCCTTAAAGCCTGAAGAAATCGACCTTGTCCGTCGAGGCCGCCAAGTGGTTCGCATGATCGCTCAGCCCTTCATGGTTGCGGAGCCTTATACGAAGGTTCCCGGCGTCTATGTGGAAGCGGAAACGGCGTGGGCCGAATTCGGCGGTCTGCTGGAATAAGTTTTAAGAACGGAGGCTGAACGTCACCGAGGTTTGGGTCTCGGCGACACTCAGCCTCCTCACGATTTGATGCGAATTTGAGACGGTCCTTGGGTTGGTTTGGGCCGGAAGCGAAATCCATACTGGCCGTACCTTCGTATGCTTCATATCCTTTTCCCCCTTACTCTCGTTGCTCGTCCAATGCTCCAGGGCGACCGGGCTATCCAGACCAAGATTGGCGAGGCCAAGACCGTTTCGCTCGAGAAGGGCAAACGGCAGGATTTCACGATCGCCCTGACCAAAGGTAGCTACCGCGTCGTCCTCGACGCCAAAGGTTCGGACGACGAAGGCAAGCCGGTTAACGTGGTTCAAGGCGCCGTCAAGCTCATGAAGCAGAACGGGGCCACCGATTCGAGCCTCGCCTATGACTTCCTCGGTTGGTATGAATTCGATGCGCTACACCGCGAGGTCCGCACCATCACGCTCACGAAGAACACCGCCCTCCGCTTCCGCGTGACCAACTCCACCTTGTCGAAAGCCGAAGACACGCTGACGATCGTCTCCGCCGCCGCCCCCTTCGTACCGTTCGGGTTTAAGGCTCCCGTTGAAGCGGCGAAGGTGGGCGACGAGACCGGGGTGGGCGGAAAGATCGACGATCTGAACTACGCCTATTATCGTGCCAAGTTGCCCGTCGGCAAATGGTCGATCAGCCTCGGTCTTCGACGTCCGGAAGGCACCGATGCCTACGTCTGTGGAACGTTGACCTTGTTGGACGAGCAGGGTAAGCGTCTCCCAGATGAGCCCTTAAAGATCGATGTGACGGAAGACACGGGCCGGGTCGAGAAGGTTCTGGCGGTTAAGAAGCCGCGCACGGTGATTCTGCGGGTGAAGAACATCTCGAACAATCACGGCACGCTGGACTACGACGTTACCGTCCGGCCTGCTTCCTAAGGAATCATTTGATTCGCGTCTATCGTATGCTCGATAGACGCCCCTCCGGCGAAGGAAAACGCATGATCCTCGTTCGCACGCTTCGCCGATCCGCCGCTCTCCTTGGCTTGCCTTTCGCCTTAGCCTTGGTGCCTGCGCCAACCGCTTCAGACAACGGCCTCGCCGCATCCCCCTGGCCTAAGCTCAACGGAAACAATCTCAACTCCGGACAAGGAGTTGGCCCGGCTGCAAAGGGCGTGAAAAAGTGGGTGTTCGATACGAACGAGATGACCTACTCTCCATCGATCGCAATTGACGGAACGGTCTACGTGGGCATCGATGGAGGGAAACTCTTTGCCATCGATCCTGACAAAGGCAAAAAGAAGTGGGAGTTCCCCGCCCACGCGAACGTTCATTCCTGTCCGACGGTAGGGGCGGACGGAGTGATCTACTTCGGTACGGACGAGGGCAAGGTCTACGCGTTGCGGCCAAACGGTCGCAAGAAATGGGAGTTCGAAGCCGGCGCCCGCGTGGAGTCCTGTCCCGCCCTCGGCCCGGACGGCACCCTCTACGTCGGTTCTTACAACGGGAAAATGTACGCGCTAGATTCCCACACCGGACAGGAACTCTGGTCGTTCGACGCCGGTGACCTTATCTACACCTCGCCTGCCCTTGGCCCGGACGGCACGCTGTATTTTGGATGCTGGAACAACTACGTTTATGCCCTTGACAGCCGGAACGGCGAGTTCAAATGGAGCTTTAAGACACGCGATCACGCGGGCACGGCCACAATCGGAAAGGATGGCACCGTCTACGTTGGTTCTTGGGATCGGAAGCTCTACGCGCTGAACGGGAAGACCGGGGAGGAGCTGTGGAGCTTCCGCACGCGAGGCAAAGTGGACTATCCCATCGTGGACAACGAAGGCACCGTCTATGTCGGGTCGGATGACCATTCGGTCTATGCGGTCGATTCCGCGACGGGCGACGAGAAGTGGTCCTTCAAAACCGAGGGCGAGGCGGCCGGTTCAATTGCGTTGGGTAACGGCGTTGTCTATGCGGGGTCGAGGGATGGCAACCTCTATGCCCTGGATCGCAAAACCGGTGAAAAGCGCTGGTCGCTAGAGACCGGCGGCATCTTCCTCTCGATGCCCGCCATTGCCGCCGACGGCACGGTCTACGTTGGCACGATCCACCGAAACCTATTCGCGATCAAGTAACGGTTCGAAAGAAGCTAGCGAGATCGTAACGGCTGCACCCCCGTTCGCGACCCGATCCAGGCGTTCCCGCCGTCCAAGAGGAAGGCGGTCGCTTCCGTCGGATCGACGAGCCGGCCCGACCGGAACACGCCCTGCCGAGTGGCTACCCAGCCGTCACCCAGACCGGTCACGCAGGTTCCTTCTGTCCCTGCAACCGGCTCCCAGCTGCCATTGTACGTAAAGGCGCCGCCTACGAAAGTGCCTGCCTGAATACGTTGGTGTTCGTCCCGCCCTAGGCCCGTAATCCAGTCGTCTCGGAGTCCGTTGCGCTCGTCGTGCCACGTCACCGCACCGGTGGTTCGGTTAACTTCAGCGATCCCGCGCCCCTGGGTTCCCAGCCAGACCCGGGGGCCATCCCCCAGCAAAGCAGTTACTACGATGCCGGAGAGCTCTTTGGGGAAGACAGGTCGGGCGCCGTCAAAGA
>FTBF01000056.1_pt1 | contig 31971 bp, 28 predicted proteins | sample 1639301 | NCBI WGS metagenome assembly FTBF01 (sample SAMEA3914864, study PRJEB12502) | metagenome | biome: forest; material: soil | place: USA | collected 2012-03-12 | depth 0.3 m
CGATGAGGAAGGGCCGAGAGGCGACGATTCTTCTTATCGAAGATAATCCCGCCAATGTTCAACTCGTCGAGCGAATTCTGAAAGCGAAGATATCCTATCGTTTGGTTGTGGCGAGAGACGGACAGTCCGGTCTGGATATGGCCATGAACTGCAATCCGGATATCATCCTCCTCGACCTCGATCTCCCGGATATTTACGGCGGGGAGCTGCTCAAGCGATTCCGGGCCGGTGCGGTAAAAGCCGGTACGCCCATCGTGATTGTGACTGCCGATTCCTCCGCCTACCACCGAACGGCGCTTTCGGCGGACAGTGCAACGGAGATTCTCACCAAGCCAATTCACGTGCAGGATTTCCTAGGCCTTATCGACGATCTCTGTATGGGAGACCTTCGCATGGTCGCGTAAGGATCAATTTCGTGGTTTCCACCGAACATTCCTTCGGAACCTTCAATAAATTGAAGCCTTAATGGGTTACACATCGTCATAAACGCGTGCTCGAATCAGCAGAAACCACTAAGAGGATCCTCATCGTCGAAGATGATGCTGATGATGTCATGCTGATCGAGCGCGTTCTCGATCGGCTCCCGACGTCGGTTGAAATCATGCATCTGGAAGACGGCAACGAAGTGCTCGCCTTTTCGGAAGCCTGGGAGCCGCTTGGCGACTTCTTCGACCTGGTGCTTCTAGACAGCAAGGTGCCGGGTGCAACTGGGCTGGAGATGCTGCAAGCACTTCGGAAAGTCGACCCCTTATCAAAGGTCCCAATCGTTCTTCTGGTCGGCGCCGCAGGCGACGACTTTTCCGATATTGCGATGGGACACGGAGCCGACTCTTGCGTCATCAAACCGCTGGTCCCCGAGATGTTTATGGACAAAGTCCGCCGAATCGCCGTCAATTGGCTAGAGTTGGGCTAATGCCTCCCGGAGTACTGGGAAATCGATTAATCAATTAGCAAGTCTCCGGTATATAATCGCCGCGTAAGGCGACGATCGATGGAGACCATTCGCACCCTGCTGCTTTCGCTGCTGTTTCTGCTGCCCTCTGCCGCGAGCGTGGTCGAGCCACTACGGCCCCCGAAGTTCCACCTTCTCGTGGTCGCCTCCCGGGCGAAAGATCACCTCAAGATGATCGCGTCGGCCCGGCCGGTGTTCGAGGCCATGGCCAAAGAGAAGAACTTCGCCGTCGACTTCACGGACGACGCGACCACGATCAACGACGAAAACCTGACTCACTATCAGGCCTTCGTCATGCTTCACCTTGCCCCGTTCGATATGACGGCCTCACAACAGGCCGCGCTCCAGAAGTTCATCGAGCAAGGGAAGGGTTGGGTCGGTATCCACGCCGCCGGGCTCACCGGACGGGAATTCCTCGATCCGTCGACCATCTACTGGGACTGGTTCGAAGGCTTTTTGGGTGGCGTGCTCTATTCGCCCCACCCCTACTATCAGAAGGGCACCGTGGTCGTCGAAGACCGAAAGCATCCTGTCACTAAAGGGCTCCCCGCTCGGTTCGAGATCTCCGACGAGTGGTACGAGTTCAACCACAGTCCCCGCGGCGCCGTCCGCGTGCTCGCTACGGCCGACGAATCGACTTACAAACAGAACAAACCCATGGGCGATCACCCCGTCGTCTGGGTCAACGAGAAATACCGCCGCATGATCTACCTCGCCATCGGCCACGACCCCTCGATTCTCGGAAACAAGGATTACCTCCGCATGCTGACCAACGCCGTTCTCTGGGCAGGTTCGAAATGATCGGTGCCCTCGCCCTCTCGCTCACCTTGGAACCCAAGTTCCGCGTCCTCGCGCTCTACGAAAATGGCGGCCACCACATCGCCTACTCGACTCGCGCCAAAGTCTGGCTCGACGAACTGGCCGCCAAGTCCGGCTTTGCCATCGACTACATCCACAACACGGACCAGGTCGACGAAGATTATCTGGGCAAGTATCGGCTCTTCCTCCAACTCGACTACCCGCCTTACGCCTGGAAGCCCAAAGCCGCCGTCGCCTTCAAGAAATACATCGAAGAGGGAAGGGGAGGCTGGATCGGCTTCCACCACGCCACCCTCCTCGGCGAATTCGACGGCTACCCCATGTGGGACTGGTTCTCAAACTTCATGGGCGGGATCCGCTACCAAAACTACATCGCCACCTTCGCCAAGGCCGATGTCAACGTTGAAGACAAAAAGCACCCGATTATGAAAGGCGTTCCAGCCAAGTTCCCGGTGCAGACCGAGGAGTGGTACACCTACGACAAGAGCCCCCGCCCCAACGTCCACGTGATCGCCACCGTGGACGAATCGAGCTATCAGCCCGATTCCAAAATCAAAATGGGCGGCGACCACCCCGTCGTCTGGACCAACCCAAAGATGAAGGCCCGCAACGTCTACATCTTCATGGGTCACTCGCCCGACCTCTTCGACAACGAAGCCTACAAACGCCTCTTCCGCAACGCGATCTTCTGGGCGGCGGGGAAGTGAGCCCGCTTCTCCGCCTCCTCGCCGCCAAGGCGCCCTTCCACGTCCTCGCCTTCTATTCCATGAAGGTCGAACCCGACCACATCGCCTTCGCCCAAAACGCCATCGGCTTTTTTAAAGGCATGGGCACGAAAGACAACTTCACCTTCGAACCCACTACCGACTGGAACCGCCTCAGCGACGAAGGCCTCAAGGGAATCGACGTCGTCGTCTGGCTCAACGATTTCCCCCAGACCGCCGAGCAGAAATCCGCCTTCGAACGGTTCGAAACCAAAGGCGGGGGCTGGCTCGGCTGCCACGTCGCGGGCTACAACGACAAGTTCACCAAGTGGTCCTGGTACGTCGAATTCCTTGGCGGCGGCATCTTCTACACCAACAACTGGCCCCCCATGCCCGCCTCCCTTCTGGTCGACGACCGCCGTCACCCCGTCACCAAAGGCCTCCCCGCCCAATACCAATCGCCCGCCAACGAATTCTACATGTGGAAACCGAGCCCGAGGGAGAATCCAAGGGTAAAGGTCCTCGTGACCCTCGATCCCAAGAACTACCCCCTCGGCAAGAAGGACCTGCTGACCGAAGGCGATATCCCCGTCGTCTGGACTAACACCCGATACCGGATGCTCTACGTCAACATGGGCCACGGCGAAAAGATCTTCGACTCGGACATCCAGAACCGGCTCTACGAAAACGCCATTTTGTGGTTAGGAAAGAAGAAGTAGCGCAGGCCCCCGCCTGCAGCCAACCATCAAGCAACAACAACCCTACAAACAAGCGAGAACGCCTGCCGTGATCCTCCACCTCTTCCCCCCACCGCAACTCTTCGTCAACCAGATCGGCTACGAACGAATCGGCCCCAAAGAGGGAATCGTCTCCACCTCAACTCCCCTCACCAACAAAAGTTTCGAACTCCGCGAGGGCCCCAAGATCCTCTTCCGTGGCACCCTCGGCCCCGCCATAGCGGTGAAAGACTGGTCCCCCAACCGCACCTACTACCGCGCCGACTTCTCCAAGTTCCAAAAGAGCGGCCGTTACACCCTCGCCTACGGACAAGCCACCTCCGCCCCCTTCGAAATCGGCGACGACGAACTCACCAAACGCACGTCCCAAACCCTCGTCGACTACTTCCGCAAACAACGCGCCAATACCCCCGCCGAACTCGCCGCCGACTCTCACCTCCTGCTTTACGGCAGCAACCAGCGCGTCGACCTCCGCGGCGGCTGGTGCGATGCGGGCGGCGATGTTAGCAAATACTTCTCCCATCTTGCCTACGCCAACTTCATGTCCCCCCAACAGACGCCCCTCGTCGTCTGGTCTCTCGCCAACGCAAAAGAGAAGCTCAACACACCCGGCGCCGAAGCCGAAACCCTCTGGGGCGCCGACTACCTCATGCGCTGCCTCTCGAAAGACGACTACTTCTACATGATTGTCTTCAGCTACTTCAACAAGGACCCCGCCGCCCGCCGCGTCGTCGGCCTTCACGCGAACAGCGTCACCACCGACGAATACCAAGCCGCTTTCCGCGAGGGTGGCGGTCTCGCCATCGCCACCCTCGCCCGGGTTGCGCGCTGGAAGAAGGACGGCGACTACACCTCCGCCCAGTACCTCGCCGGTGCCAAACGTGCCTTCGCACACCTCCAAAAGAACAACCTTCGTTACGATGACGACGGCAAAGAGAACATCATCGACGACTACGGCGCCCTCATGGCCGCAACCGAACTTTGGATCTCTACGGGTGACGCCACCTACCACGACGACGCCCGTTTCCGTGCCCAGAACCTCGTGGGTCGGATGACCCCCGCGGGCTGGTTCCGTGCCGACGACAAAACACGCCCCTTCTGGCACGCCTCCGACGCTGGCCTCCCTGTCGTTGCCTTGGCTCGGTACCTGGAGATCGAGAAGGATAAGGCGTATCGCAAATCCGCGCTTGAAGCCATCCGCCGCAACCTGGATTACAATCTGCGCGTGACCGACGCCGTTCCCAACCCCTTCGGTTACCCGCGCCAAACCATCTCGATGAAAGGCCGTGTCCAGGACGGCTTCTTCATTCCCCACGAGAATGAAACCGGTTGGTGGTGGCAGGGCGAGAACGCCCGCCTAGCCTCGCTGGCAACCGCCGCCATCGTCGGCGGCCGCCTCGTCGATCCAGGTCCGGGACCCTACGGTGTCAAGCCAGCCCTCGCCCAGTTCGCCACCCGCCAACTCTCCTGGATCCTCGGTCGCAACCCCTACAATCGCTGCTTCATGCTCGGCTTTGGACAGAACAACCTGTCGCCGATGAAGTCCAATTTTGGTCACGGATCGGAGATCGGTGGCATATCCAACGGTATCACCGGCCTCAACCCGGACGGCTCCGGTATCGAATTCAAAACCGAAGACAATGGCAACGAATGGCGCTGGACAGAACAGTGGCTCCCGCACGCCGCCTGGTTCCTCCAAGCGACGACAGCGCTATCAAAGCGTTAGCCGCTGACCCTTAATCGCCTTTGCCATCAAGTCCGGAAACGCATCCGGAGTGCAAGCTAGACAAGGGATCTCCTGACTCGCCAGCCACGCCGCGTTGCTGTGGTCATACGCAGGCGTCCCTTCGTCGCTCAACGCAAGTAAACAAATCAGATTCACCCCCGACGCCTTGATCGCCGCCGCCCGCTTCAGGAACCGCGCATTGTCCCCGCCCTCCATGAGGTCGCTGATCAGAATCATGATCGTGTCGCTCGGGTTCGACACCAGCCCCTGCGAATATCGGAGTGCCTGCTCAATATCGGTTCCCCCGCCCAACTGGACGCTAAACAACAGTTCGACCGGATCGCTTAGCACCGGCGTCAAGTCCACCACCGAAGTATCGAACGCGACCACCTGGGTCTTCAGCGCCCGGATCGAAGCCAGCGTCGCTCCGAATACGCCCGCATAGACGATCGAAGCGGCCATCGACCCGCTCTGGTCGAGGCACAGCACAACGTTCTTCAACGCCTGCCCTTTCCGGCCGTGTCCGATCAGTGTCTCCGGAACGATCGTTCGGTAATCCGCCTGGTAATGGCGAAGATTCGCCCGAATCGTCCGGTCCCAGTCGATCTCCCTTAACTTCGGCCGCCGGTTCCGTACCGCCGACGAAAGGCTGCCGGTCACTGCCTGCCTCATCGGACTATCTAGCCGTTGCGAAAGATCGTCCACCAGCCGCCGAACCACCATCCGCGCCGTATCCCGCGTCTTCGCCGGAAGCATCCCCCGAAGCGAAAGCAGGGTCGTCACGAGGTGAATATCCGGCTCCACCGACTGCAGCGTCTCCGGTTCCAGAAGCATCTGACGTAGCCCCAACCGGTCAATCGCATCGCGCTGCATCACTTGCACCACCGACTGCGGGAAGTATTTCCGAATATCTCCCAGCCAGCGAGCCACGTTCGGCGACGAAGGCCCAAGGCTCCCTTTTCTCTCGTTGTCGTAAAGCGCCGACAACGCGCGGTCGCGATCCAAATCGAGCCCCGTCAACTCCATTCCCGTCCCATCCGCGTCTTCCGCGCCAAGAATCAGCCGCCAACGCCGCAACTGCTCGCTCATCGCCCCAGAATCCTCCGCACGACCGGAATCACGCGCTCCGCCCGCTCCATATTCAACGTCATCACCTTGGCCACCTCTCGTGTGCCACCGGAGGCCCGCTCCCCAAGCTGTCGCCGCTCGGGGCGAGAGAAAAGAGAAAAGGTGCGCCGAATCAAGGGGAGCGTTTCGTCGAATGACTCGGCGGGCAGACTCGCCACCCAGGCATCCACCGCCGACCAAAGTGGCTCATGGTGCAGTAAAAGCGCCCCCGAACCTTCCAACAGCCCCTGCACGAAGGCCGCCATCTCCTTTGCCGGAGCCCCTACCGAAGCCTCCAATCCAAGCCTGGTCGCGAGATCCTCTCCCGATATTGCCCCCAGATCGAATCGCAACCGCTCCGCCTTTCCGGCAATCCGCGGATGGATGCCCACGTGGTCTGCCACCACCGCCAGGGCCGTAAGCCAGTCAGTGGTCTTCGACGGATCGTCCAAAGTTCGCACCACCGACTGTGTCCCATTGAGCCGTTCGCTCATCCGCTCTGCCGCCTCGTCGTCCAGCCCTCCGCAGGACCCCGGAAGCCCCAGGCAAAGCCGAGTCAAGATCGCCTCGACTACCGGTTCCAGCCGCGCTGACTCCGTCTTCCGCACGTTCCCGTACCGCAAAGCCGCCACCAGCGGGGGAAGCGCGTCCGCCAGTTCTCCCACGTCCGCCGCCGTTGCGGAAAGATTGAGCAATCGCCCGATCGCCGGCTCGATCGCCCCTTCCAGGTCGGCGAGGATCAATGTCTCAACCAGGGCGGCAATCTCGCCCAGCGCCTTCACTTCTGCGGTTCTGGCGGCGGCGCGTACGGTGGCCGCAACTTCGACTGTGTTCCCCCAAGGGCTCGCCTCCACCACCGAGAGCGCCAGTTCCGGACGCCACTGAATCCGCCAATGCTCGTGGAACGTCCCCTTCTTCCCGCTCCCTACCCGCTCCGTAGCCCCCCAAGGGATGTCCAGCAAGAGTAGCCGATGCAGTAATCGGCTTCGCGCCAAATCGTTTTCCGTTCGCAGATCCAGCTCCAGCTTACGATCCGTTTCGTCCACGGTCATCCGAAGCCGCTTCTGAATCGCCCTCAGATCCAGTTGGAGCGGAACCGCCGGCGTCCGTTCCGACACCTCGCCCATCCGCTCGCCCACGATCAAGCGCCGTCCGATCAGGCCCCGGACTGCCTCATCCTGCACCAGCACAGAACCCGCCGCCTCCTGAAGTTCACGCAACCCCGGCCGGGGACGGCCGCGAAGGGAAGCGAGCGCATCCGCTAGCCGAGAAGCCTCGATCACGCTCGCCGTCGACGCATCGAGATCCTCGCCACGAACTAACCGCGCCACGTTTAAAAGCCACCGCCGCGTCACCTCCTCCGCCGGAGATATCCAAAGCAGTTCGTAGAAAGCCGGCGACCGCGCTCCCGCCCCGTACCCCGACGCCGAGGTTAGCCGGTCATAAGACCACGGAACGAGCGTGCCCGCTACCTTCACCTTCGGCAGCTTCTCCACCTTGCCCGCTTTCTTCCGCAAAGCCGGCGCATGCCAAGCCCCGCAGACCATCGCCGCCTCCGGCCCCGCCGCCGCGAGAGCTCTTCGCATATGGTCCTCACGAAGCCGCTCGTAATCGGCGTCGGAAAACAGGGGCCGCTCGTCCTCCTCTTCCTCCTCAATCGGCACCACCTGCCGGGGCTCCAAACGAAGCTCCGCCATCAAGGTCTCCAGGCCTTCGAAAAGGGAAGTGGAGTCCGCCCGGTGTTCCACAAGATGCTCCCACCAGTCCTCCACATCCTCGAAACCCGCCGCCTCCGCCACCCGTGACATCGCATCCGACCCCGAATCCCGAGCTACGCGCATCCCCAACCGTGCGCTGGCGGGAAGATCGACAAACCGGATTTCCACCCCGTTTCGATCTGCCCAACGAATCGCCTGAAGCTCCGGCGAGAATTCGGCGAATGGGTAGTAGATCGCGTTTCGAGGCTTGTCGACCTCGTAAAACAGCATCGCCACCGGCGGCGTCGCCTCCAAAAGATAAGGCACCAGTTCCGAAGCCTCCGCCGGTCCCTCCACCAAAAGAACCTTCGGCTGGGCCGCTTCCAGAGCCGCCACCACGCTCCGCGCTGAACCCGGCCCGTGGTGCCGGATTCCAAGGACTAGAGCCTTTCCCGACACGCCCGATAGAGGTCCTTCCAGCCCTCGCGCTCCTTCACGACCGTCTCCAAGTACTCCTTCCAAGCGAGGCTGTCCGCCGTAACGTCTTTGATCACCGCCCCCATCAATCCGCTTGCTAAGTCCCCTGCGCGCAACGTGCCGTCCCCAAAGTAGGCGGCCATTGCCAACCCGCCGTTCAGAACGGAGATCGCTTCCGCCGTGCTCAAAGTCCCGCTCGGCGTCTTCAGCTTCGTCTTCTTGTCCAGCGTCTGCCCTTCGCGAAGCTCGCGGAAGATGGTCACCAGCCGTTTGATGTCGTCCAGCGTCGGCGGCTCCGCGGGCAACTCCAGCGCTCGGCCCAGCGACTCCGATCGCTGACGCACGATCTCCGCCTCTTCTTCCAAACTCTCCGAAAGCGGAAGCACCACCGTGTTAAACCGTCGCCGGAGCGCCGAGGAGAGATCGTTCACGCCGCGGTCGCGGTCGTTGGCCGTGGCGATCGCGTTGAACCCCTTCCGCGCCTGGATCTCGTCCGAGAGCTCCGGGATCGGCAGCGTCTTTTCTGAAAGGATCGTAATCAGCGCGTCTTGAACCTCCGACGGCATGCGCGTCAGCTCCTCGATCCGCACGATCGTCCCGTCCTGCATCGCCCGCATCACCGGCGACGGTACCATCGCCTCCCGCGAAGGCCCTTCGGCGAGGAGCCGCGCGTAGTTCCATCCGTACCGCAAAGCCTCCTCACCGGTGCCTGCCGTACCCTGCACGAGGCGCGTCGAATCTCCCGAGATCGCCGCCGCGAGATGCTCCGAAAGCCAAGTCTTCGCCGTTCCCGGTACGCCCAAGAGCAGAAGGGCCCGGTCGGTCGCGAGGGTGGCTACCGCGATCTCCACCACGTTTCGCCGTCCGATGTACTTGGGCGAAACCACGAAACCGTTCGGGAGCCGACCGCCCAGTACGTAGGTGGTCACCGCCCAGGGCGAGAGTCGCCAGTTGGGTGGGCGCGGCCGTTCGTCGGCTTTGACCAGCTCATCCAATTCGTGGGCGAAGGCCTGTTCGGCGTGTTGTCGAAGGAGGTTTTCGTTCATTGGAGACTGTTCCGAAGGCGGGTCCGAAGGTCGAGGGCAGGATACCAAGCTTGCCGAATCTTTTCCGGCGTCCCCTCGTCGGCCCATGGTTCGCGGAGGAGGGGAAGGAGAGACAGGTCGAGGAGTCGTCCGAGATCGGTGTACAAGTAGGGGTGCTCGGCTTTCTGGGCCTTGGCCATGATCGCACGGGAGACCACTGGCGAGAGGGTGCGAGATCGTTGCGGCAGGTGCGCAAGTGTGTGGTTCAAAGCCTTGTCCGCCCCCTTGAGCCAGCCAACGACCACTGCATCGAAAGCGGATTCCGAAGCCCGCCGCCAGATCTCGCCCCGCACCGGTGGCTCGACGGCGAAAAGCGTGTCGATCCATTCTTGGTCGTCGAACCGCAGCGCCCCTTCTTGAAATCCATCCAGAAGCTCCCGCGAGAATTCCGACTTCTGGGCAAGTTGCACCAAATCCTGCCGGGAAAGCCCCGTGGATCGCTCAATTGCCGATGGCGGCGTGTGCGCCACAATGTCCGCCAACGCCGCTGCCTTTGGACCCACTCCCGCCCAAGCTCCGCGCGGTAGCCAACTCGGTAAAGCCTCTACTTCGGGCAAAGCCACGTTCAACGACGTCTTCAACAACGACCGCTTCACCCCGATCGCCGCTTCCACCAATGTAATTACACTCTTCGCCTCTGTCGTGTTCGGCAAACGGACGATTAAATCCGCGGCTACCGATCGGACCTCTTTCCGTCGGTCGAGGAGAGCGTGCAGAAGGAGGGGTTCATCCACCGGCGATAGCCCCTCACGTAGGCGCGCAATCGCGGTGGCCCGCTCGCCCCAGGCCATCGCCTCGTATTCCGGTCCCATCTCCGCCCGTTCCGGCACTTCCTCCACCGGAATCGGAATATCCATCAACGCCGCCATCCACCGCCCGCGCTCCCCAAGAACTGGAGCGATCTCTCGGGGATGTCGGGCCATCTTCTTCAGCAAGCCAGGAAGCGCCTTAGGTGGCGCGATAAAGCCTCGTTCCGCCGCCAGCTTCGCCCACTCCAATAAGATCGGTTCGCTCGCAAGCGCCTCATCGAGAGGGGCGGTGTGGGCGACTTTCAAGACTTCGGGCGGAGCGGACGAAAGCTTTTCGGCCGATCCAACCGTCGCCCCTGCGCGGGCCGTCAAGTCCAAGAGTCCAGCCTCTACAAGGGCGGTTTTCTCCGGAGATTCAGATGGGTCGGGGTCCAGCCTCCCCGACCGAACGGGCGTCGCCTTTCGAACGCCTATCTGTAACGCGGCCGCGGCTTCCTCAAGCGGATTCATAGCTCGACAAACCCTCCCTCTCCCCACGCGGATAGTAGTCGCAAGGTCTCGCCGTCGAACTCGCCAAACAGCGCCCCCGACGTATTGCCTGTCCTCGCCAAAAGACCCCAACGGCTTTCAGCGCTCAGTCGAAGGGGAATCGCCTCACCCCGAGAATCCACGGCGAGCCACTGATCGCCCGAACAGCCCAAAGCCGCGTCATTCAGTAGAACCGGAAAGGCATCCAGCCAAGGATTGAGCGCCAAAGCATCGGCATAGGCTTCCAACGCTTCCGCCCAACCTTCTCCGGGTCCGGGCTCAAAGCCACTGCCCGATAGCTCCTCAAACTGCGCCCGCAACGGCCAAGCAGAAGGGAAGAAGACCGCTTCTCCGGAAAGCGAACGTCCCGGTAAGGGCCTCGCCGGTGCGACTCCTCCAACCGAAAACGAGAGGTGCATCGCCCACCGTCCGGTTCGCCTTCCGCGAAGCCACGTCCGATAGGTCATGACCTTCAGATCCTGCTCGACCGCCGCGCCAAGAACATCCCAGTCGTCGGCCACGCCCTCGGTCTCGGGCAGATCTTCCTTCCGGAAAGGGATTCCCAATGCCGTCCGCACGTCGGGGGCGAGTTCCCCAAGCACATCGATATTCCGTGCCGCCGCCGTAAGCAATGTCAGGTTTCCCAACTCGGATGCCGCGCGCTTGCCCCAATCTGCGCCCACGCCGATCGTTTCGCCGAGCCGCCGCAGCCGCCGCGCAACCCCGGGGGCCTGCGCGTCCACCATGCGCGCCGCCATCTCGTCCCAACTCCGGGCCGAGCTCATGGAAAGCAGACCGTTGCTCGCCACGTCGCACAGAAAAGTCTCGCACTCCTCCAGCCCTCGCAGCACGTTGGTCCACCGCTTTTCCGCGCTCTTGGGGTCGGCCTGCCGGGGAGGCGCGGCCGCCTTTTCGGCCTTCGCTACCGCCCGCCCGCCCCGCTTATCAAGCCACTCCGTGGCCCATGCAACTGCCTCGGCAACTGGGACCTCGTTCTGCGCCACACGCAGCAGCAGCCCGAGAGCATGTTTACAGGGGAACTTTCGACTCGGGCAGGAGCATTTCGACGCGCCGTCGCCTAGGTCGACCACCGTTTGGTAAGGCTTGGCGCCGCTCCCCTTGGCCTCTCCCCAAGCCGCCACCTCGTTCCGACCCGCGCTCTGCCACTTCACCGCGCTCGCTAATCCGCGACCCGCGGCGGCCGATGCTGCGTCTGGCGCGAGGGACAGCACCTGTTCGACCGACCAAGCCACCGCCTATTCTACTGATCGCCGCGCTTTCACGTGCGGACCACTCGAAGGACGAACCACCAGTTCCATTGGAACCGAGATCTCTCGATTGGCCGTTGCCCGGTTCACCAGCGGCTCCGACAGCCGTTCCAACAGCAAATGCCCCGCCGCTCGGCCGATCTCGTCGAAGGGCTGAAACATGGTGGTCAGTCCCATCACATCCAAATAGCCCGACGCGTCGTTCCCAAATCCCGTCACCGCGATGTCTTCGGGCGTTCGGATTCCATCCTCCCGAAGAATGAGCAACAGACTTGAGGCGACCCCGTCGTTTGAACAAACGATCGCCGTCGGCTTCTCCTGTAACAGCACCCGAATGTGCCGGGAAAAAGCCGGTTCGTGACGGCCGTAGACCAGCGTGGTGAGATTCTCGTCCGGCGTAATCCCCGTTACCTCAAGCGCCTGCCGATATCCTCGCCAACGGTTCTGGACGCTCTCCACAAAAGGTTCGTCGCCAAGGAAGGCGATCCGGCGGTGCCCGTTCGCCAACAGATGCTCCGTAACCGTTTGACCGGCGCCGAGATCGTCGAAGAGAACGCTGTCCGATTCGAATCCGAAGACCCGACGGTCAACTAGAACGAGGGGCGTGGAAGACTGCAATCTCCCGAGCAGCCGCTTATCCACCGAATTATGCGGCCACATCACAATGGCCCCCGCATCGACGGTCGTCAACTGTTCGATGGTTTCGATGTGCTGGGCCTCTTCGTGCGCCTGCGAGTCGTAGCGCAAGAGTTCGATGCCTTTCGAGTTGAGAACCTCGCGCATGGCCTCGGTCAACCGGTCGATGGTGGACCCGGAGGGGCGTCGGAAGGTGACCAGCATGACCCGCTGTCCGGAGAGCGCCTCCTTTCCCCGGCGGGTCTCGGCTTTCGTGACAAACCAACCGCTCTTTCCGACCGATTCGATTTTCCCTTCCCGTTCCAGAAGGCCCAAAGCCTGCCGGATGGTATTCCGCTGCGCCTCATAGGTTCGACCGAACCATCGCTCCGAGGGAAGTCTCCCGTCCGGACCAAAGGCTCCGCGGCCTAAAGAGAAGCGGATCTGCTCGGCAATCTCTTCGTACCGGTGGAGGGGTGAACGGGGGGGCATGAACGTGTTTATTATAGATTGACTATCTGGTACATGATTTGTATACCAGATTTTGGGCAAACGTTAACTCTTAGAAAACATTTGTGGTCCATAGTCCCTATCCAACCAGGGTCACAAGTTATAATCGGCGTAGCCAGTGTCGGCACATCTGATTTAAATTGGGTCATACACTGTACCAGTTTGGTCTATTTGAATCAGCGTCATATTTGTCGAGCGGCCACCTGGAACTCAAATTGAGGCCTTTGTTCATGCAGCAACATCAATCGACCCGTCGCGCTTTCACGCTTATCGAACTTCTGGTCGTGATCGCCATCATCGCGATCCTCGCCGCGATTCTCTTCCCCGTCTTCGCCCAGGCCAAAGAAGCCGCCAAGAAGACCGCATGTCTCAGCAACACCAAGCAGATCGCGCTTGGTCTGCAGATGTACATGAACGACAACGACGACTCCTACCCGGGAGCGCTCCCTTGGATCTACGACGCCAAGAACCAGCACCCTTCTAGCTCCGTCGGAAGCCGCATGCCCATCGACATGCAGATCTATCCGTACACCAAGAACGACAACATCTGGAGCTGCGGCAGCGACGGCAAGAGCCGCCCGGCCTCTACGGATCCGGATCTCGAGTGGTGGGACAACACCTACATTGCCAAGCACATCCCCCGCTCCTACGCCTATGTAGCCGAAATCACGACGAAGGAAGGCATTGCCCGCGGCGAGAACCCGGACAAGAACACCGGCCTAAGCACCTATAACAACGCCCCCTCCCGAACCGGTAAGAACGGCTCGCAGATCGATCAGCCTTCGGACACGATCGCCCTGGTCGAGAGCTACACCGAAGGCGGCGATAAGTTCAGCGGCGGCTACGTCGGCTCCTCCCACGGCGCCGCCTTCACCGGCTGCGATGCCTGGAAGCTTGCCGGCCGAGACGCTACCACCACGGCTGGCGGCAACACTCTCGCCCCTTGCGGAGAAAACACCAACAAACCGACCAAAGGTCACACCGGCGGCAGTAACTACTCCAACTGCGATGGCTCGGCCAAATTCCGCAAGTGGAGCCAGGTTCGCGCTAATGACTTCTACATGTTCAAACTCATCAAACCAACCGGCGTAACCTACAGCCCGTAGTCGTCGTGTCGTCCGGTCCCCTCCTCGTTTCCCGCGGGTCCCCCGTGATCAAATCACTGAGGCCAAACAGCGTGAGGAAATGGGAGGGGTTAGGGGTGGGGCTCCGGTAAAACGTTACGGTAGCCGCAATGCTCCGATTCTAACACTCCTTTCTAACCCACAAATCCCCCAATGCCCTTCTTCCTCCCCCAGGTCGACCTCTCTAAGCCCACCGTCTACCTCGTCGGCTATTCGCACCTGGACACCGAGTGGTGCTGGAACTACCGCCACTCCATCCTCGACTGCATCCCGAAGACCCTCACCGAGAACTTCGCCGAATTCGAGAAACACCCCGACTACGTCTTCAACTGGACCGGCGCGAAGCGCTACCAGTTCATGAAGGACTACTACCCGGCGCTTTTCGCCAAGCTCAAAGACTACGTCCGCCAAGGCCGCTGGGTCGTCACCGGCTCCGGCTGGGACGAGTGTGACGCCAGCATCCCCGCCCCCGAATCCATCATTCGCCAGGTCCTTTATAGCAACCGATTCTTCAAGCGCGAATTCGGCATCGAGTCCAACAACTACCTCGTCCCAGATGTCTTCGGCTTTCCCGCCTCGCTCCCTTCGACCCTGGCTCACGCCGGACTGAAGGGCATGTCCACCTGCAAGCTGAGCTACTACCCGGACACCAGTAGCCCCATCCCCTTCAACGTCGGCCGCTGGATCGGTCCCAACGGGGACTCCATCGTCGGTGCCCTAAACGCCCAGAGCTACCACACCCAAGTCCGCGAAGACCTCTCCTCCAGTCCGACGCTCCTAAAACGAATCGAGGATGAAAAGGAAAAGTCCGGACTCGCGCTGGACTACACCTATTACGGAATCGGCGACGAAGGCGGGGCCCCCGACCCCGAGTCCATCCGCTGGGTTGAAGAAAGCAAGAAAGGAAAAGGCCCCATTCGCATCATCGCTAAAGGTGCCGACCAGATGTTCGACGACCTCAGCGCCAAACAACGCGCCGCCCTGCCCTCGTACCAAAGTGAGCTGCTCATCTCAAAACACTCCGCGGGAACCGCTACCTCCGGCGCGATGATGAAGCACTGGAACCACCGCAACGAACTCCTCGCCGACGCCGCCGAACGAGCCGCCACCATCGCCCAGGTCCTCACCGGCACTCCCTACCCCCAAGCCCGCCTCACCGACGCCTGGCAACGCTTCCTCGGCGGCCAGATGCACGACATCCTCCCCGGCACCGCCCTCCCCCAGGCCTATCCCTTCGCCTGGAACGACCAGATCGTAGGCCTCAACGAATCTGCCGATGCCCTCCAAGCCTCCGTCGGCGCCGTCGCCCGCCAGATGGACACCCGTGGCGACGGTCAGTCCGTCGTCGTCTACAACCCCCTTTCTACCGCCCGAGAAGATGTCGTCGAAACCGATCTCCCAACCGGCGCTCGCGTCCTCGGCTCCGATGGAAGGGAAGTACCTGCCCAAAGAGCAGGCAAGAAGCTCCTCTTCCTCGCCAAACTCCCCTCCCTCGGCTTTGCCACCTACCACGTCCTTCCTGGCCTCGCTCCGAAGACGGACAAAGTGATGAGAGCCTGGTCCGAAGGCCTCGAGAACGGTCGCTTCCGCGTGAATCTAAACGCCAACGGCGACGTAGCCGGCATCTACGATAAGCGCGCCGAAAGGGAAGTCCTCTCCGCCCCCGCCCGCCTCGCTTTCCTATTCCAAAAGCCGAGCCGGCATCCGGCCTGGAATATGGATTGGGACGACCAGAAGAAGCCGCCCGTAGGCTACGTGGACGGCCCCGCCAAGATCACCGTGGCCGAAAGCGGCCCCGTCCGCGTTGCTCTTCGCATCGAACGCCAGGCCCGCGGCTCAAGGTTCGTCACTTTCGTCCGCCTCACCCGCGGAAGCAATCGCGTTGAATTCTCCCAGTCCATCGACTGGCGTTCCACCGAGTGCAGCCTAAAGGCCGTTTTCCCCCTCGTAGCCCAAAACCCCACCGCCACCTACGACTGCGGCATCGGCACCGTCCAACGTGGAAACGATTGGGAAAAACTCTACGAAGGCCCCTCCCAACGCTGGTTCGACCTCACGGACACCAAAGGCGACTACGGCGCCAGTGTGCTCAGCGAAGCCAAATACGGCTCGGACAAGCCCGACAACCAAACGCTCCGCCTAACCCTCCTCTACACCCCGGGCGTCCGCGACAACTACCAACACCAAGGCACCGGCGACTGGGGCCACCACGACATCCTCTACGCCTTGGCCCCGCACACCGGCGACTGGGAAAAGGCAAGCACCCAGAACGAAGCCGCCCGCCTCGTCCAGCCGCTGATGCCCTTCGCCGTCACATCCCACCCCGGCAAGCTAAGCCGCCAACTCTCCTTCGCCTGCACCACCGCCCCCAACGTCGCCCTCATGGCGATGAAGAAGGCCGAAGACAGTGACGAAACCATCGTGCGCCTCCTGGAAACCAGCGGCAAGAAGACGTCGAAGCTAACCCTTCACTTCAAACAGCCCATCGCTTCGATCCGAGAAGTCGACGGCCAAGAGCACCCGCTGTCCGGACAAATTCAGTTGTCGAAAGGCGACGCCCTGCTAAACATCAAGCCCTTCGGGGTTCGAGCGTTCGCGATTAGGTTTCAGAACCCCCTCGCCCCTCCGGACGAGAGGGGGCAGGGGGTGAGGGGCGGTCGAATCTCGGAAGACCTCGGAATCCCCCCCGGACTCCTCCCCAAGACCCTAGAATCCGGCGGCGTCACCTTCCGCCTCCAAGCCCCCGCCAGGACAATAAGCCTCCCGAAGGCCAAGCGCGCCTACCTCCTCGCCGCCTCCACCCAAGGAGATCGCCCGGCTACCTTCCTCATCGACGGCAAGCCCCGAACCCTCCTCATTCAGTCCGGCCAAGGATTCGTCGGGCAGTGGGACACTCGCCAGTGGGAAGGCGCGACCGAGGACGAGAGGGCCTCCCACTGGGAACACAAACTCCTCGCTATCGCCCCCGGCTACATCAAGCGCGCCCCGATCGCCTGGTACGCCGACCATCGACGTCTCCCGGATGGCCGCAACGATCCGTATCATTTCTGCTACCTTTTCCGCTACGCGATCGACCTGCCCAAGGGAGCCCAGACCCTCCAACTCCCCAGGGATCCCAACATCGTCATTCTAGGAACGACCTTGGGCAACGCCCCGATCAGCGAAGTCCGCCCGCTAAGACCCCTCTACAAATAGGGCCCGAAGCATCCGCTCCGAGCCCTAACGCCTACGGCAAAATATTCCCCGCCGCCCGGTAGATCTCATACCAGTGCGGGCGAGAGAGCTCGATCTTGCAGGCCTCAACGACTTCCTTCACCCGCGACGGGTTCGTGGTCCCCAGCACCGACTGAATCTTCGCCGGGTGCCGCTGGATCCAGGCGATGGCCATTCCCGTCTTCGTCACCCCGTACTCGGCGCAAAGCGTGTCCAGCACCTTGTTAAGCTCGGGGAATTTCGGATTGTCCACAAATACTCCCTCGAAGAACCCAAACTGGAACGGTGACCAGGCCTGGATGGTCAGCTTCTTCAGCCGGCAGTAATCCAGAATCCCGCCATCCCGCACGACCGAGTTCTCGTGCTTCATGTTCACCGTCAACCCGGCGTCGATCATGCCCGTGCACATGATGCTGAGCTGAAGCTGGTTCACATGGAGCTTCATTGGCAGGGAAGCCTGCAGCAGTTCGACCTGTCCCGGGTTGAAGTTGCTGACCCCGAAGTCGCGAACCTTTCCGCTCTCCTTCAGTTGGGTGAACGCTTCCGCCACCTCATCCGGCTCGATCAGAGTGTCCGGCCGGTGTAGCAGCAGAATGTCCAGATAGTCCGTATCCAGCCGCTTCAAAATCGCGTCCGCCGACGTGAGGATGTGCTCCTTCGAGAAGTCGAAATACCCCTTCCGAATCCCGCACTTGCTCTGCAGAATCAGCTTCGACCGGTCGATCCCGAGCCGCTTCACCGACGCCGCGAATACTTCCTCGCACTTGCCCCCGCCGTAGATGTCGGCATGGTCGTAAAAATCGATCCCTAAATCAAACGAGCTTTGGACCAGCTCATCCACCGCCGCCGGCTCCATCCCTCCGATCCGCATGCACCCCAGCGAAACCTCGGAAACTTCCAACTCTGACGTCCCGATCTTCAGCGTCTTCACGCCCGGAAGCGTACCGCCTCGTACACCCCCGAAAACCTGTGCCATAATAACCCCGTGAGCGAGGCCAAGCTGGTGAACGGATACGTTTCCCCGTCTGCCCTCCGTCCTGCTTTTTGGTACGGCTTTTTTTGGTTTAACACCCGGAACACGCCGTAGGAACTGCTTAACCCAACTTGGAAAGAGCCCCTCCGGCAAGAAGCCGGAGGGGCTTTTTTATTGACTCAATCGAAAAGAAGCCGACACCATGAATCCCCAGCAACCGACCCTCTCGCGCGAACTCGCCCTCGTTCGCGTCGTCGCGGAACAGCAAGACGAAGCCCGCCTGGAAAATGCGTTGAGCCTCGTCGGCGCTTGGAGCGCCCGCCTGATCGAACTCCGCGAAGGTCACTTTACGGCCGAAATCTCCGCCACCCCGGAACGGCTCTCGAAGTTCCTTGCTGCCCTGGCCGAGTTTGGGCAGGTGACCGCCGTTCGTAGCGGCGCCGTAACCCTAAGCTAGAAAAACAAAAAAGGCCGGCCGCCTGAGAGTGCGACCGGCGAGATTCCCAGTGATATTTGCGCCCCAATCAAAGCGAGGGGCTACGCTTATCGAAAGTAGGACGACGGGGGAAACAAAAAGGATTCCGATAGGGGATCCAGGATGATCGACCCATAAAAATATCCCGCGGGTTCAGTGGCCCAGGTCATCATCGCCCCTAAGCCCGCGCGGGTTACTATTGTTAGTCGACAACGGGGGTCAAAAAGTTCGGCAAATCGACCAAAACAGTAAAAAAGTACTGCGATTTAACGCTAACACGGTTTAGCTAACCGCCGATAACCCTCTAGTCGTGATAGTAAAATGGCCGCCACCCTTGATAGGGTGGCGGCCCAGATGAAGCAAGCCAAAGAAAACTTCCGTTGGCAAGTAAAGACGAAGAACCGGCACTGGCCCCTCGGAGACATATTGGCACCGGATACCACCGCCGCGCGCGTCCCTTTAACATCGATCATCTAAGTAGTGACATTCCACTGCAACACAAAAAAAGAAACCGCCCCAATAGGTGGCGGTCTCGGATTGCGCAATTGCGCGGTGAGAATTTCAATGGATGACGTTTTTTGAGAACAGGAATCCGCCCAGCGAATCCCATTACAAGCGTAACACGATTTCTGTAAAAATCCTAAACGGGAATCGGTTATTGCGGAGGATCAAGCCAGGGTGAAGTAGAAAGTGGTTCCCACCCCAGGCTCAGAATTTGCCCAGATCCGTCCTCCGTGCCTCTCCACGATCCGGCGCACGTTGGCAAGGCCGATTCCCGTACCGCTGTAAGCATCGTTCCCGTGAAGCCGCTGGAAGGGTTCGAACACCTTGTCCACGTACCGCATATCGAACCCGATTCCGCTGTCGCGAACGAAGTAAATCGCTTCTCCGTCCAAAACATCCACCCCAAAGCTAATCCGGACTCCGGGCTCCGAGTACTTACAGGAGTTCTCAAGCAGATTCCGGACCACGAGCTCAAACATGCTCTTGTCCGCATCCGCGAACACCCCTTCCTGGATTTCGAAGCTGGACTGCCCGTCGTGACAGTGCGGCTTCAACTCCGCCACGAGATGCCTCAGCAGGGAACTCGCGTCGATCCTCTGCCGCCGAATCTTCTCCTGCCCCAGCCGAGCAAAGGCCAGAAGGTCATCCACCAAGCTCGCAAGACGAAGCCCACTCCGCGCCATCGCGTCGACATGGGCGCGCGCTTCCGCCGGCAGGTTGGTGCCAAAGTCCTCCTCGAGAATTCTCGCCCGGAGGACGATCGATCGGATGGGAGCCCGCAGATCATGGGAGATCGAATAACAGAATCCCTCCAATTCGAGGTTCGAAACCTTGAGCCGTTCGCCCAACTCGTCGCGCTCCTTCTCGATCCTCTTACGCTCGCTAATGTCGCAGACGACCTTGGCGTACCCGGTTAAGCGGCCATGATCCAGGATCGGATACATAAAAACCTCCGCCATGAAGGCATCCCCGTTCTTCCGCCGCCGAAGCCACTCTTCGTGGTGCCGCCCATGCTCAAGGGCGTCCCGAAGATTCGATTCCGGCCGGCCCAACGCCCGATCCTCCGGGATGTAGAGAATGCGGAAGTGCTGACCGATCGCCTCCGCCGAAGAGTAACCCTTCATCCGCCGGCACCCCTCGTTCCAGGTCATGATGATCCCCTCCGGATTCACCGTGATCACCGCCTGGTCTGTGAGGCTGTCCAAGAAGAGCCTCAACCCGAGATCGTGGTCGACCTCTAAAGTAAGGCTCGTATCTTTCATATTGAGGACGCTCCCAGCACATCCTTGGCGACTCAAACCACCCCGCCAGAGTTCCTCAACCGGTTATCGCGATGGCTCGAGACCGCTACCGATAGCCCGGCAAAACTCCTTTCTTGCGAACGGTTCTTTCTCCCTGGGTTTCGTTAACCCGCTTTTTGTTCGGACGTAACCGAGGTCTGATCCCGAAGGAACCGCAGAGTTTAGCGCGGGGTCGAAGACCCCGGTAAGTCAATCCAGTTTCTCGGACCCCGAAGGTGGTCCAAGAAACTGCTGCGCCCCTTAACTAACTCCCAGCTTCAATAAGCAGCAACTCAAGCGGAACGTTATACGCTTTCCGCATCCTCACCGCCTGCGTAGCCGTGATCTTGCGCCGACCGTTCAGGAAGTCTGAAATCTCCACCGGAGGAAGCTTCGGCCAAGGGTCGGTCCGCTGTTCGTAATCCCGGACCAGTACGATTAATGCGTCGCGCTCCGCCGCCGCATCGGTCCCATTGTCTGCCATCCACAGATCTCGAATTCGAGAGAGTGCAGCGTCGTGCCCTCTTTCGAGGAAACCACCGGGATCGTCATTGTCTTCACAATATCCGATCTTCTGTATGTGAAAATTGGTCATGCCCAAGCATGGTTGGAAGTTCAGAACAGAGCGGCTCCGAGCCATGACCCGTGGTGAACTCACGGAGTACCTGCTCTCGCGTCCTTCGTCGGCAAAACTCGCTCGGTGGGTCTACAAAGAGTTGGCGTCCGACGACATCTACCTTCAAGTCAAAGCACTGGAGGCGATCGCCTGGGACGAGCGGATCCCATGGAAACACCGCTGGCTGTGGCAAGAACTTGAACGGACCAAAGGGGACTCTTTTGGCGATTGGGTTGTCATAGCCATCGCTGGGGCTCCCATTAGAAAGGTCTCCGACTTCCCCCGCTTTATTAGTCTTTATAACGATGAAACGGCCCATCCGCACACCCGTGGCTCCGCCGTGTTCGGCCTAAATAGCTGTGTGTATCAGGCTGAGTTATCGGAGTTTGACGATGGCCTGAAGAGGCTAACGGATTCGAATCTGGAGCAAATCCGGACTACCTGCAAACAGGCTTTATGCAATGAAAGTAACGCGTATGCCCGTGCCGGGGCTTGCTGGCTGGCTATGACGTTGGGTGGTTTCGAAGAAGACCTTAAACGGCTTTCGAAGGATCAGACCCGAATAGAAGTCAGTGGAGGAGGGATTGTCGCCGAGTACGCGGTTGGCTAGATAGACGTCCAGAACATAGCCCACTTAAATCGAAAAAGCAGACCGTCCTAAGAACGGTCTGCTTCACACGAATCCTAAACTTGGTGGAGGATAGGGGACTCGAACCCCTGACATCCTGCTTGCAAAGCAGGCGCTCTCCCAACTGAGCTAATCCCCCAAAGAGGGAAACATTATACCCCGCCCGTAAAAGTCCTGCCCGGGGGTAGGACCGGCAACGAACGAAGCATCCCAAGACGTCCCTCATCCATGCGCCGCCGAGGATTCAGCCTGATCGAGCTTTTGGCCGTCGTCGGCATCTTGGGACTCCTTGCCGGCATCGCGGTGCCGACCGTCGCCGCCGTCCGCAGCCGTGCTACCCATGCGTCCTGCGCGGAGAACCTCCACCAACTCGGCGCGGCGATGGCCCTCTACGCGAACGACCATGAAGGCTGGCTGCCCGCGGCGACCACCGAGGAGTTCGTCTGGTCGAAGGTCCCGGGGGCGGACGCGCTCGCCTCGCCCGCCGTCCTGCGCGCCGCTATGGCCCCTTACGTCAAATCCTCCGCCGTCTGGTTCTGCCCGGCCGACCGTTACGCGCACAAAGATATCCTCTACCTCGCCCAACGCCATGTGGTGACCAGTTACCGCTACGACCCCCGAATGCCCGGCCAGCTCATGACTTGGCCGCCCCGCATGCAGTTCATGCGCGACCCCATCCCGAACGGTCCAAAAATGGATGCCGACCTTCCTCTCGTTTGCGACGCGGTTGGTCTCCCTTCGGCCGATTCCGATCCTCGTTTCCAAGACCAACAAACCGCCCACTCCAACCACCCCGACGCCTATGTAAACGCCGTCCGCCACGACCTCGGCCTTACCAGGTTGCCGGCAAAGGAATGGATCGGGTCCGAGAAGTAAGCCCTCGTGGCGATGGTCTCCCGACCATCGAGCCTCTCAGGCCTGTGGCCCGATCGGAATTCAGGGCCGAAAGAAGCCAGTTTTTCGATCGAACGGTTGTCCCTCTTTCCAATGAGGTCCTTCTCTCACCACTCTCGTGTCCCCCTCCGTGCCCTCGGACAAAGCGCTTTTGATCAGCTTAGAATAGGTCGGCTAAGTCGGGAGGTCCGATGGTCGGGAGACCATCGCCACCGGGACCTACCCCCCAGTTGGTACGAGATGCTCCACCGCTCGTCGTTTGCCGGCGGGCGCGGGGGTGAATTTGAATCTCTCCACCACCACCTCCAGCGGCCGCCCATCCGTCGGTGGCTTCCCCTGATACAACCAGAGGTTGATCAACGCCCTCTCTTTCCCGGGCCGTGGAATCCCGCGCCCAAAGATGTGCTCCGCCAGGATCTTTCCGCCGGGGGTTCGGCTGGAGAACGCGGCGCTCTCCGGCAGCCACTCGAATTCGTGAATCGTCCGCGCCAACGGCGGCAACTCGAACCGCACCAGGTTCCCCAGAGTGTCGTACGGCTGGACCACGAACTGCGCGTTCGACCGGAGCGGGTCGGCCCAGCGGGAGAACTCGAAGTCGAGCTCTCGGTGCGCATCCTCCTCGTCGTTATCCCAAGTAAACAGCCCGACCACGCTCTGCCGGTCTAGAGCATCCACGCGGCTTCCGATCGTGAACCGATAGGTGCCGTAGCCAAGCGACTTCGAAAGCGCGACTTCGGCGCAGGTCCAGTGGTCCCCGACTTTCCGGATCGCCAAATGGAGCCGGCCCTTCGCGTCCAGGGTCACACCAGCGCGCGCAAATACATTCGGTCCCGGTCCCCGAACCTTCCCTTGAGACTCCGAAACCTCCCAATCGTATCCACTGAACCGAATCGAAGAACCCGCCTGGGCGGCAAAAAGAGCAAGGGCACCGGTGACCATCCCTCTACTCTACAGCCCAAACCGGAAGTTTTCTTCGGAGATGGTTCCCCTTGGAGCGGGGCACCGAAGGGGAGAGGGTTCCGGGCATAAGCGCTAAGATAAGCCGTTCGCATATGGTGACGCGAAGCGTGTAGCCGGAGCCGCAAGCCTTCGGACAGCCCGTCAGACTTTCTGAACAACCACAAAAACACGCAGTACAGGGCTTATGTTGATCGCTCTTATGCTGCGCCAGAACTCACCAATGCCCTGGTAAAATAACAGACAAAGCTCTACATGATTGGGTCACTATTCAAAATAACATGGTTTTGCCTCTATGAATCAGTACGTTGTCGCAGAAGAAAAAATTTACGAGGGATCCTCGTTGAAATCTCGTAAAAATTAATCGACAAATATTTGCTCTTTAGAATAAGCTTCCGAAAATCCGGACCGTATTTCAGCAAAGAGAGTGGATCGCACCCATCCCCCGTTCCCGGAGAAAGCCCCACCTCCCGGTATCCTCCACCTTGATGTCTCCCCGCCTCGCCTTCGCCATCGACGCCGCCTACCGCGCGGGTAAGGGAACCCTGGCCCACTTCCGGACGGGCACGGCCGTGGAGATCAAGTCCGACGCCACTCCCGTCACCGTGGCCGATAAAGCCGCCGAGCGCCAGATCCGCGAAGACATCGCCCGCGCCTTCCCGCACGACAACATCCTCGGTGAGGAAGAGGGCGGCGATATGACCGTCGCTGACCGCTGGGTCATCGACCCCATCGACGGCACCAAGTCCTTCGTCGCCGGCGCCCCCCTCTACGGCACCCTCCTCAGCTACGAAGTCGACCAGGTCCCCATCCTCGGCGTCTGCTATCTCCCGGGCCTGGACGAGCTGCTCTACGCCGAACGCGGCGGCGGCGCCTTCCTCAACGGCCGCCCCATCCGCGTTTCCCAGAAGGACACCCTGGACAACTCCATCGTCTGCATCGGCTCCCACCGGGGCCTCATGGATACCGGCCGTTGGGACGGCGTAACGAAGATCATCGACCGCGCCATGGCCGTCCGCACCTGGGGAGACGCCTTCGGCTACTCGCTAGTGGCGAGTGGCCGCGTAGACGCCATGATGGACCCGGCCGTCAGCCGCTGGGACCTCAGCGCCTTCCACGTCATCATCCCCGAAGCCGGCGGCAAGTTCACCGATTTCGACGGCAGCGACGTCTTCGCGAAGGGAGATCGGAAGCTTGGCTGCGTTGCCTCGAACTCCGCGTTGTACGACCAGCTGCTGGGAATCTTTAACTAACCCCAAAAGCCCGGTGTGGGGTGGGCGGCCCGCCCGTCTTGCCCGACTCCTGACATGCCAATCACCCCCAAAAGGCCACAATAAACCGTGCGGCTTCTCGGCATCGATTTTGGCTTCGCGCGCATCGGAGCGGCGGTCACGGATGACGCGGTGGGACTACCCACCGCGCTCACGACCATGAACGCCAGCGGCAAGCTGAAAGTGGACGCCCAATCTATCGCCACCCTGGCCAAACGCCAAGAAGCCGACAAGGTCATCCTCGGCCTCCCTCTGGAAGACGGTGAGGAAGGGAAGATGGCCCGCATTATGCGCCAACTCGGCGGGCACGTTGAAGCTGCCGGACTGGTTGTGGACTACGTGGATGAGACGTTGACCAGCGTAGAGGCCGAAACCGCCCTGCGGGGCACCGATATGAAGGCGAGCCAGCGCAAGAAACTTCGAGACGGCGAAGCGGCCTGCCGGATCCTTGAGAGGTACCTGGACCGTTGAAGCGCCGCATCCGGCGCATCGTCGCCCTGATCTTCCTACTCATCGTCGGCTTGGTGGCCTTCCTCACCAAGCGCGCCCTCGAACCAACCGGAGCCGGGGAAGGCTATCTCCGAATCGACCATCAGACCCCCATCGTCGAGGTCCTGAAACTGGCCGAGGAGAAGGGCTACGTCCGCAGCGCCCAAACCACCGCCTTCATCGCCAGCCTCTCCGGTCGCTCCAAGATCTCCATCGGTACCTACCGCCTCTCTGGCAAAGTAGATGGCCTCGCCAACGTCCGACGTCTGTTCCACCCGATGGAGCAGATGGTCCGCATCCCGGAAACTAACTGGGCGAAGCGAACGGCGAACATCCTCCAAAAGAGGGAAGTCTGCTCTGCCGAGGAGTACCTCGCCGAAGTCAACCATCCACAGGGAAGAAAGACCGACTTTCCTTTGCCGGACGACACTCTCGAGGGCTATCTCTATCCGGACACGTACGATCTTCCGCCGCTGATGGGCGCGAAGGCGGTGGTCGGCCGCCAACTTGAGGCGTTTCGCAAGAAAGTTTGGGAGCCCCTCGGCAAACCCAAAGATCTCCACCACATCCTGATCCTCGCCTCCCTCGTCCAGCTCGAGGCCGGACCAGACGAAGACCGCCCCATGATCGCGGGGGTCATCGAGAACCGTCTGGCCAAGAAAATGAACCTCCAGATCGACGCCAGCCTGCTCTACGGCATGGGCAAATGGCGTCGCCTGACGTTCAAGGACTACAAGGAGTTCGACTCACCTTACAACCTCTACACCCACGGCGGACTCCCGCCAACGCCCATCTGCTCGCCCTCGATTGCAAGCATCCGGGCAGCGATGAATCCGGCGCGTCACAATTACCTTTATTACGTGGCGCTGCCCAGCGGAAAAAGCCTCTACGCCGCGACCTACGAGGAGCATAAGAAAAACATCGAAAAGCGAAAGGAAGCGCTCAAGCAGGCGGCAAAGCCATGAGCCATAAATGGCAAAGCGGAGACTTCGACCGGCAACGCCTCAGCGGTACGGTCCGCCACTTCGCGCCTGCCCACGCGGCCGATAGCCTCATCCAGATCGATCTCCAGCGCCTTTGGGATCGGGGAAAGCGGCTCTTGCTCCTTGACGTGGACAACACTCTGGTCCAGTGGAGAGGGGAAGAGTTCTCACCGGAAGTGATGGACTGGGTCGAACGTGCCAAGACCCTGGGCTTCGATATCTGTATCATCAGCAACACCCGGAAGGAGGTCCGCCTCGCTCGGCTGTCGCAGATCCTAGGCGTCGAAACCGTCCGAGGCCGCTTCAAACCCAGTCGCGCGATGTTTCGCTTGGCCCTCATGAAATTCAAGCGCAAGCCCGAAGAGGCGGTGATGGTGGGCGACCAGATGATGACCGACGTCCTCGGGGCGAACCGCAGCGGAATCGATGCCATCTGGGTCCGCAAGATGGAAGGTCAGGAGTTCAAAGGGACCAAGATCAACCGCGCCATCGAGCGATTCCTCACCGGCCACGTTTACGAGGCGCTGATTTCGCCCGTCGACGAGGCTCCCGGGCCGGAGCCAAAACGGACGCTGATGCACCAGATCATCCGCTTCGGCATCGTCGGCGGCACGTCCTTCGCCGTCAACGCCGCGATCCGGTGGTTCCTGATGTTCAAGGTGCCTTTCGGCTCCGAGCGGTTCAGCGTGATCGCGGGGGACTGGCTTCAGGGGCATATCGGTTGGCCGTTCAGCCTTTTTTCCAAGCCAAGCGACGCGTTCTTCCCGATCGCCTGCGCCGTTGCGGCCACTTTCGCGATCCTGAACTCGTTCGTCTGGAACCGCAGCTGGACCTTCGAGATTCGGGGCAAGGCCCAGCGGGCCGCTCAACTGCGCCGTTTCTTCCTCGTTTCCTGGATCGGAGCCTTGCTGGACCTCATGATCTCCTCTTTCCTTAACCACGTTATCGGTGGTCAAGAGAACCGGAGCGTCATGCTGGCAACCATTTTCTCCGCCGCCATCGTGGCGGTTTGGAATTTCATCGGTCAGCGATTCTTCGCCTTTCGAGCAACACAAACATGACCCCTTACCTTTGGCACGACGCTCCCCAGGCCGACTTCGCCGTTATCGGCGACCCGGTGGCCCACTCTCGCTCCCCTCAAATGCACATGGCGGCATTCAAGGCGCTGGGACTGGACTATCGCTATGTCGCCATCCAAGTCCCGCCTGGGGAAGTTGCGGAGGCGCTGACTCAGCTTCGGGAAATGGGCTACAAAGGCGTCAACGTCACGGTGCCCCACAAGGGCGAAGCTATCGCCTGGTGCGCCCACGTCGACCGATTCGTTACGGAGGTCGAAGCCGTGAACACGATCGACCTTGAGCGGAAAGCCGGGATCAACACCGACGCCAACGGTTTCCTGGAAACGATTATTAATGTCGACGGCCGAACCGCGCTCATGCTCGGCGCCGGCGGCTCGGCGCGTGCCCTTTCGCGAGCCTTGGTACGCGAAGGCTGGGATGTTCGAATTCACAACCGTACTCCGGAGAAGGCGGTCGCCCTCGCCGGCGCCGTTGGAGCCATCGCGGTCGACGAGGCCGACCCCACCGGCGCAAGTCTGATCCTCAATACGACCTCCGCTTCTTTGGACGGGGAAGATTTGCCGATCCTTTGGGACCGCGCCGATAAGAACGCTCTCGCCTACGATCTGGCCTACGGAAAGGATTCGACCCCGTTCCTTCAGGCGGCCCATGGACTCGGCCTGGCGACCATGGACGGCTTGCCCATGCTCGTAGAGCAGGGCGCGCTCTCCCTCGAATGGTGGATCGGCGTCGACGCTCCTCGTGACGTAATGGCCGCCGCCATCGCCAACGGGATCGTCGAGTAGGACCAGAAGTTGATCGTTTCCCCCACCCCTGAAAACATTGCCGCCGCCGGCCTCGCTCTCGTAAATGGAGAGCTTGTGGGGATGCCGACGGAAACGGTCTACGGCCTCGCCGCCTCACTCTGGGATCCGGATGCCATCCGCCGGACGTTCGCCGTCAAAGGCCGTCCAGCGGACAACCCGCTCATCGTCCACGTCGCTCACCTCGAACAGTTGGAAGACGTCGTTGCCACCTGGCCCGGCACGGCGCGGCGGCTCGCCGAGAAATTCTGGCCTGGGCCGCTCACCATCGTCCTCCCCAAACAGCCCGACGTGCCAAAGGAGGCCACCGGCGGCCTCGACTCGGTCGCCGTGCGTGTGCCCGCCCATCCGGTCGCCCTACGCCTGATCGACGCCGCCGGGACGCCTTTGACCGCGCCCAGCGCCAACCACTTCATGGGCTTATCGCCTACCCGTGCCGAGCACGTCACCATCGAAGGTCTCGCGATGGTTCTCGACGGTGGCCCGTGTGAGATCGGTATCGAGTCGACCGTCGTAGACCTCTGCGGCTCGATGCCCCGCCTTCTCCGGCCGGGCGGAGCCACCCGGGCCGAGATCGAGGAGACCCTCGGTATGAAGCTCCTCGGCGCCGAGGAAGGAGTGCGAAGAGCCCCGGGCAGTTATGACCGCCATTACGCCCCAGGAACCCGTCTGCGCCTCGCGGAGGGCCTCTTAGCTACAGATGCGGGTCTGACCTTCAACGAGCCTTCAAATGAGCTTCAGGTGAAAATGCCCGCCTCCCCCGCCGCCTACGGTGTCTCCATGTACGCGGCGCTACACGGTCTCGACGCGCTGGGCGTCCCGGAGATCGTTGTACAGAGCCCACCGCAGACCCGAGAGTGGGAAGCGGTTTGGGACCGCCTCAGGCGCGCGGCGACGGCCTGATTTCGACGATCCGATACTCTGGGTCCATCACGACCCACACCTTGGGCTCGCCCATGCCGAGCGCCCGTCGCGGATTCAGCGAGCAGGCCCGAATTGCCGTCTCGACCCCGAAATCCTGAGCGAGGTTTCGGAACGCGTCATAAAGCGTGATCGCGCTCCCGGCCAATGTGCCGTCCTTCAGCCGAACCTCCCCCGGCCCGGTTACGCACTGAAGGCCCCACATGGTGATTTCCTGTCCGGGCGGAAGCCCGGCGGCCATGGTAGCGTCGCTCACCGCGATAACCCCGTCCAAGCCCTTTGAGCGGAAGAGCAGTTCCGCCGCCGGTTTGGAGACATGAATCCGGTCGTAGATCAGCTCGCAGGTCAGTCTCGGGAGCAGTAGCGCGGCGCCGACGGTCCCCGCCTCACGGTGGTGAAGGGGGCGCATGGCGTTGTAGGTGTGCGTCGTATGACGCGCTCCGGCGGCAACGGCCGCCTCCATTTGGACAAAGGTCGCGTCGGTATGGCCCACGCTGACGATGGTCTGCGTTTCGTTGAACCGTCCGACCAGCGTCAGCACCTCGGGCACCTCAGGCGCCAAGGTGATGTTTCGCAACTGCGGATGCGACAGAATCGGCTCCCATTCCAATGAAGGCTGGACGATGAACTCTTGCGGCTGCGCGCCAGGATGCTTCGGACTAATGAACGGTCCTTCAAGGTGGAATCCCGGCATTCGGCGATCATCCTTCGGCAGGTTGCCCAGAGCGCGCTGAACATCCGCGATCGAAGCGGTCACCGTGGTTGGCAAAAACGCCTCGTATCCGACCTCCTGGAGGCCTTCTGCCATCGCGAGAAGGTCCGCTGCCGAACCGGACATGAAGTCATAGCCGAACGCGCCGTGGATATGGATATCTACGAACCCGGGGACCAAGACGCCGTCCGCAGGTTGGTCCGACTTTTCGAATCGGTTGGTTGCGAAGTCGACGGAGTAAGTTCCGAACCCTTCCGGACCGATGGCTTGAAGAACGGGAAGACTCATGGTTTTAGGGCGTAACCTCCGGCGTCGCGAATAATTCGTCCGTCCAGCTCAAGAAGGGTCAATTCGGAAAGTACCGTGCTTGCATCGAGGCCGGTGCGTTCAACCAACCGCTCTGGGGCGATCGCTTCCACGGACATGGCGGACAAGATCAGTTCCGCGTCTCCCTCAGGCACCGCCGCGGCCGCGACGGCCCCGCCTGGCTCGATTCCCACACTCGCCAAAACGTGGTCGGGATGATAAGCCAGTCCGGCTCCATCGCGGAGCAAATTAAAGGAGCCCCAATAGGCGCGATTATCGATCGTCGCAGGGACGACGAAAACTTCACGTCCCAACTCAGCCGCCGTTGCCGCGGTTCGGAGCGCACCGGATCGCGTCGGGGCCTCGATCACCAGTACCGCGACGCATAGAGCGGCGATGAGATCGTTTCGGAGCAGGAACTTATGCTCTCCCGGTTTCACACCGCAAGCAAACTGACTGACAAGGCACCCCGACTCCTTGATGCGGGAGAAAAGACCAGCGTGGACCGAAGGATAGACGTTGTCTACGCCTCCGGCAAGTACCGCCGCCGTACGTCCCCCCCCCGCCAGCGCACCCGTGTGGGCGGCGGCATCGATGCCCAGGGCGCCTCCGCTCACGACGGTTACTCCCGCGCGAGCAAATCCCTCGGCAAACTTTTGGGCGCAGGCCTTCCCGTAGATGCTCGCGTTCCTCGTCCCGACAATCGCGATACAGGGGGCGTGAAGGGATGAAAGGTCGCCGTCGACAAAGATCGCGGGAGGGCCGACGGCTTCTTGGAGAGCCTCGGGGTACTCCGATTCTCGGAGCAGACTGGCACCAGGAGAAAAGGTGCGAGGAGCCGCCGCCATCCGCCTTCGTTCAGCGTCGGTGAGCAGCGAATGCTCGAGCAGCCGCCGCGGTCCGTCGGGGTTATCGGCGAGTTCCTCCGCCAAAGCGGAGGCCTTACGTGCCGACAACTCCCCCGCAAGGAGGAGTTGCCAAAAGGAATCGTTGGTCATTGGTTGCCGAAAACGGCCTAGCCGCTACCGCTGCCGCCTTTTCCACCGTTGTTGCCGCCGCCGGGGCCGCCGCTCTGACCGGTCTGATCCGCGCCCGGAAGCGGGAGCGGCTTCAGGGAGTTGTCGATGACCACCGAGTAGGTCGTCTTCGAAACATTGCCCATCCAGTCGGTTGCCGTCACCACGACGGCGTGCCGGCCGTCCTGGAGCGTATTGTTGCGCCGGGCCGTCGTTCCATCGCCCTGAACGGACAATAGAGGCGCCTTCGAAGTATCCGGAATGGTAGAGAAAGCGACCCGAAGGTAGCCGTCGCGGGAGTAGCTTGCGCCGACTTGCTCGCCATCGATCTCGACCTTAATGGTCGATTCGTTGATGCCGGCCGCTTCGTCCTGGATTCGGAAAATCAGTTCGAGCGGAGGCTGGCCCGAAACGACATCGCCAGGAGTCGGCCAAAGCTGCTTAGCCGTCGGAGGCGTAAGGTCAACGCCAAGATCCTTGTCGAACGCGAGGATCGAGCCATCGCGGGCAGGAACCAGCAGGGTCTGCCCGGCAAGTACCGCCGAACCGCTCGCCGGAAGGGAAGTGATCAGTTTGCCCTGAGGCTGTTGACCACCGCCGAAGCCGCCTCCGGCACCTGGGCGTCCTCCGCCAGGAAATCCGCCGCCGCCGGGACCGCCCCCGCCATTCGTCGGAGTGGAAGGCGTATCGTAAATCTCACCGATCGGGCGAATCACGTAACTCCAGATGAGGGAGCCGGAAGTGGGATCGAAC
>FTBF01000134.1_pt1 | contig 31874 bp, 28 predicted proteins | sample 1639301 | NCBI WGS metagenome assembly FTBF01 (sample SAMEA3914864, study PRJEB12502) | metagenome | biome: forest; material: soil | place: USA | collected 2012-03-12 | depth 0.3 m
CGACTAACCTATAAATTTCTTATTAAAAATGGTAGGCATTCTTAATGCCGAAGCAGTTCGATCGGGCCGATCTCGACTGGTCGTTGGTGGGAGAGAATATTCGCTGGTGGCGGCACGCCACCAGCGTGACGCAGTCGGAATTAACCGCGCGCAGCGGGTTGACGGCGATGACGATCTACAACGCGGAGAAAGGGCGGCCGGTGAGCACGCGAACACTCAAAAAGATCGCCGTGGCACTCGAAATCCCGGTTTCTGAGCTTTGCCTGGATCAGCGCTTGGCCCAAAACAGGGACCAGGGATATTTCCTTCATCGGGCGGAGACCACGGTCTGGTGGCCGCTGGGCGTCAAGCGCCAAACCGGACGTGCGGAACCGATCTACTCCGAGATCGACGCCGCGGAGCGAAGGCGGGTCGCGATCCTCGGTTTCGTTGCGGGATTCGTTCATTCGACTCAGTTCGTCATGCCCGAAGGGCCGGGGATCAACTACATCGAACTCTACGGAAAGCTGGAGGAAGCGATTAATCAGACTCTCTACAAAGATGCCATTCTCCTTTGCCAGGAAGGTGAGGTCATCGCGACGATAAAGGGATCGCCCGTTCTGTTGGCAAACGGCGACGCAATCGGATTTAGCACGAAGCATCTCACTTCCCTCGAACCGAGCCCGCGCATGACGCCGGCCGACCTGCCCGTTCGGCTGCTCTGGGTTGGCGCCAATCGGCTTGGTAACGTGCCCGGTGCTTCCCCCCGGAAGAGGGTGACGGACCGTTCCGGAAAGCCGTTTCCCAATCGAAAGAACTCTTAAGGCCGCGGGGGCGTTGCACCCAAACGACCGATTTTGGAACTCCACCGAGGCAAACGATATTCGGAGAGTCATGCGTAATCGCCACAGGTATGGTCCGGACAACGCCCCATGACTCTCGGTCTCCTCAGTCTTCTCACCTTCGGCTCGCCGACAATCAACCGCGACGTCCTCACCCCCGCTGCCCCTCAGTCAGTCCGGATCCGTGGCCGCCTGGGCGAGAAGCTTGACCTATGTGTCCAGAACCGTCTCCTGGCCCAAGACATCGAGCCCCTCGTCGCCCCCTACCGCAATAAAACTGAGACCGGCGGTGCGGACTGGCGCTGCGAATATTGGGGCAAGTGGTACACCTCCCTCACCCTGGCCGACGCCTACCAATCCACCCCTGCCACTCGGGAAAAGCGCGACGAAGCCGCCGCCGCACTGATCGCCACCGCCGACCCGGACGGCTATCTCGGAACCCGCCGGCCGAAGTACCATCTCGACGGCTGGGATGTCTGGGGCCGCAAGTACGCGCTTCTCGGACTGATCGCCGACTACGATCGAACCCACGACAAAGCCATCCTCCAGGCCGCTCGTCGGCAGACGGACACCCTGATCGCCGAACTCGGACCGGGCAAGACCGACATCGCAGACGTCGGTGAATGGAACGGCCTCCCCGCCTCTTCCGTCCTCGAACCGGTCGCCTTGGTTTACGAACGAACCGGGGAGAAGAAGTACCTCGACTTCGCCGAGTACATCGTCGCCTGTTGGAGCCGGCCATCCAAACGCCTACCCGCCGGAATGAGATTGGTGGAAGATTCCCTCGCCGGCAAGCGTCCCTCCCAAATGTGCGCCCCGAAAGCCTATGAGATGATGTCCTGCTTCGAGGGACTCTGCGAGCTTTATCGGGCCACCGGCAGGCCGGACTACCTGCAAGCCGCGGTCAAGATTGCGGACGGGATTCGCCAAGACGAAGAGACCTTGGTCGGCGTGGGAACCAGCAACGAAGTCTGGTTCGATGGCGCCACAAAGCAGACCGGCCCAGTCCAGAAGCCGATGGAGACCTGCGTGACCGTCACGTGGATGAAGTTCTGCGACCAACTCCTGCGCCTCACTGGCGATGTCCGATACGCGGACGACATGGAGAAGAACCTTTACAACGGTCTCCTCGGCGCGATGATGCCGGACGGAAAGTGGTGGTCCTACTTCAGCGGCATGATGGGGCCTCGCGTCCCCAGCTATGTCCAACACGCCGACGCCGGCCTCAGCTGCTGCGTCGTCAACGGTCCCCGCGCGCTCGTGCTCACCCCCGCCTGGGCCTTCATGCAGAGCGCCGACGGTCCGGTGATCAATCTGTATGCCCCCAGCATCGCCAAAGTCGGCAATGTGAAACTCGAGATCACCGGCGACTATCCGGTAAGCGACAAGGTCGAGATCCGGGTATCTCCCGACCGCAACCGGACCTTCACGCTCACCCTTCGTATTCCGGAATGGAGCGCGAAGACCGACCTCCAGGTGAACGGCGAGAACATCCCCGTCGCTCCGGGCTACGCCGAAATCCGCCGGACCTGGCATCCCGGCGACCGGGTCTCGCTGACCTTCGATATGCATGGCCGGGTGGCCGAATCGAACGGCCAAGTCGCCCTGCAACGCGGCCCGGTCGTTCTCTCCCTGGACAATCGCCTCACCCGTCCGACGGCTAGCCAAGCAACCCTTGGCCCGCACCCCCAGCTCAAACCCAACCCCGCTGCAGCCAAAAAGATCGGCGCCTGGATGGCCTTCGATGTCGGCCCCCTCACCTTCTGCGACTACGCTTCCGCTGGCAACGGGTTCCAGGAGAAGAACGTCTTCCGGACCTGGCTCCCCCAGCCGCTAAACCTTGCCACCGTCTACGACACCGGCCAGACTTGGCAAACCCTCTCCCACGCTAACACCTGGACCAACCCGCCCCCCACACTGAAAGATCGGAAGCGTGACCTCGCTCTAGCCGTCAACGGCGCAAAGGCCATATCGGACAGCGAGTACACGAAAGAGCCGAACTGCACCGCTAACGTGATCGACGGGACCATTGCGACGCTCCAGGACTTCAGCAATCGCTGGCACTCCTCTGTCGAGCAGCCCCACCCCCACTGGGTCGAGGTTCACCTGGCCAAAGCGGCAAAGGTCGCCCGCGTCATCGTCCACTTCGCCGATCCAAACGGCTACCCCACTAACTTTGAAGGGTCCGTTCTCGTCGAAGGCAAACGGCGTCCGGTGTTCAGCGCCAACGGTAACCGCCAGGCGCAAACCTATGAAGCCGAATTCTCCCCGGTGACCACCGATGTCTTCCGCCTCACCATCCATTCCTCCGCGAACCCAGCCTTTCCCAACGCCGCCCAGATTAGCGAGATCGAACTTTATTCGAACTAGAAGGCCGGGCGATCCTTTGCTCGGCCTTCTAGAAATCTCCTCTGTTCGTTAGCCCGTGATGAAAGCCAAGAGGTCGGCGTTCACCTTATCGGCTTCCGTCGCGCAGATTCCGTGCGAACCGCCCTGATACAACTTCAGCGTTGCGTTTGGAGCGATTTCTGCTGATTTCACAGACGCATTGGAGAATGGGACGATTTGGTCGTCGTCGCCGTGGATGAAGAGCGTCGGCACGTCCATCGCCTTAAGATCTTCGGTGAAGTCGGTCTCCGAGAACTGAGCAACGCAGTCGTACAGCCCCTTGATGCCGCCGAGCATCCCCTGCATCCAGAAGGAATCGATGAGCCCCTGCGACGTCTTCGCACCTGGGCGATTGAATCCGAAGAAGGGAACTGCCAGCTCTTTGAAGAACTGTGAACGGTCTCCGGCTACGCCAGCACGGATTCCGTCGAACACTTCTAGGGGAAGTCCGCCAGGATTCGCTTCCGTCTTAAGCATCTGGGGAGGTACGGCGCCGATCAGAACGGCCTTGGAGACGCGGCTTGTGCCGTGTCCTCCGATGTACCGGGCAACCTCGCCGCCACCGGTCGAGTGTCCGATAAGGATGGCGCCCTTCAGATCGAGCGCCTCGATCAGAGCGGCAAGGTCGTCGGCGTACGTGTCCATATCGTTGCCCGTCCATGTCTGCTCCGACCGTCCGTGCCCCCGACGGTCGTGGGCGATCACGCGGTAGCCGCGCTGGCCCAAGAACAGCATTTGACTGTCCCATGCATCGGCGGAGAGTGGCCAACCGTGGGAGAAAACCACCGGCGTACCGGTCCCCCAGTCCTTGTAGAAGATGCTTGTTCCGTCCTTCGTTTTGAATGTGTTCATCGGCTTCTTGGCTCCTGGAATTTCGATGTGTGTTGTGGCCGTTGTAAGGCAGCCCGCTCGATCATCTTGACGACGGTGTCCGTGTGCGCCGGAGGCTCGTCCGCTTCGCTTGGGAATCGCCCAAGACTCAGCATCGCCTTCCGTAAGGAATCAAAACCGGCGCATTAGCGAACGCGGTCGAAACGGATCGGCTTCTAGCTCAACGCCCAAAAGGTACCCCCTGGACGTTAAGAGGCATGGATATCGAGCGCAAGCCGAAGACCAATGTATCGATCGCGATATCCGGGATGGTTCGAATCTCGGCAGATCGATGCGGAGAATTCCTCGGCGGTATCGTAGGAACCGCCGCGAGTAACCATCCTTCGCTCGCGCATGGCGCTATCATCTGTGGGAACATCGATGCTGCTGGTCCAAGTCCAGACGTTGCCCGTAAGATCGTAAACCCCCTCCGGGGTTGCATTAGAAAACAGGCCGACAGGCGACGGCCGCCAAATCCGGGTCGCGAAGACATTGCATTTCGTCGGGTCGAACTTCGACCCGTAAGAGAAGGTCCTTCGTTCGAGGCCGCCGCTTGCCGCTTCATATTCCAACTCGCTCAAGAGGCGGTAGGGAAGCCCTGACCGAATAGACAGCCATCGGCAATAGGCGTTTGCTTCGAACCATGAAATGTCGGCGACCGGTTGAGAAGGTGTGGTGAACTCCGCGTTATCCCACTGGTTTGGTGCGGTTAATCGAATTCCACTGGGAAACTTCTCGCGGAGCCAAGCTTCGAACTGGGTCGCCGGCCAGTCGAGCCGGGCAATTCTCTCTTGGGCCTCCACGAAAGACCATCTCCGCCCGATCTCTTGACGAAGATACTCGGGTCCCCACTCTCGATCGATTTCGCGGTTCACCCGTTCTTGCCAGTGGTTGCCTTCGGCGCTCGTCTCTCCCAAACGCCACTGTTTTGCCTCCTCGCCTTCCCAAAGGGCTTCGTTTTCGTAGCCACCGTCCCGGATGAACAGCGCGAACTCGGCGTTCGTCACCGGAAAGGCACTGACCGCAAATGAGGCGACGTGGACCTTGTGCAAAGGAAGGGTGAGCGTGTTCGCGTGGTGACGTAAGCCTTTTGCAGATTCGGCTTCGCCACCCAACCAATAGTCGCCGTCGGGAATGATTGACAAAGGCGGTAATAGGATGGGGTTGCCCTCTCCTTTCCATTGGAATCCAAGCTTCGTCAAGTCCGTCACGAGCAGCCCGGCCTGGAAGCGTGCTCGCAGGTCGACCTTTGGATCTCGCATTTGGTCCACCAGCGCTCGTTGGATTTCCGACGACAATGCCTCCGGGACCGAAACCTCGTCCGAAGCCACGCAACGCGCGGCGAGGATCGTATTGTGCTGGAAGACCTTCTCGACAAACGTGGCCTGGTCGGAGGCCAATCCGGCCGCCATGATCGTGGTCTCTTCCCAGCCGGTACTCGGCATCGGACCAAGCCGTTCATCTTCCGCACCTGCGGGGACCGAAGGCTCTTCTTGATTGAGCGGTCGTTCCCGCCATCGGGTCGGGTCAAAATGCTCGGCCATGCGCCTCGCCGCGAAGAACTCCCGAAGCAGTTCGTGATAGAACCTTACCGAACCGTCTTCAAGATCTTTTTCGAGAATCGACAAAGCACAAGCCGCTTCGACCGCCTTGTCGACCGCTTCCGGCGGTTGGTCTTTCGCCAGCGCTCGGATGCCCCGGGCGGTGGAGTGAACGAAAGGCGTATCTCCGTGCAGCGCTTCCTGAGTTTGAAAGGCGAGATCTGTCAGGAACGGGACAAAGTAGCCTTCGTCGGGCAAGGCGGTGGGTTTAGTAAGGCTGCCGGACAGATTGATTCTCGCCCGATCGTGGGTCGAGAAGAGAGGATGCGCAAAAAAAGCGGGGCTCTTGGGCAATTCCTCGCGCAGCAGACTCCATACGTATCGCGAGAACAGTTGGGCGCCACCGCTAGATATCTGGCGGACGTCCGTCGCTGAGCCGAGCAGAATGGTTAGGAAGTAGGGGTTTCGATAGAACGAAAGTAACCGCCGATCTCGCTCGAAAGCCCGGACCAATTCCGGCGCGATATCTGGACGAGCCTCCTTGACGAAGGCGGTTACCACCTCAGGGGCCAGCGGTTGCACCCGGAAGGTCGGGACGTAAATGCCGCCGAGGGGCAACGGGTCGGTATATTCCAACTGACGACAGGTAAGGACGGCCCGATTTCCTGGGTACCGAAGGAGAACTTGCCGCAGAAATTGGCCCCAAATGCCGATCCCGGTCTGCACCGCGTTCGCCCCGCGGATCTCGTTAACCGCATCGAGGAGGAGCAGAACTCTTCCTTCTCTGAGTCGTTGTGAAAGGCTCGGGCCGATTCTTCCGGGAGTTGAGTTCCAGCGCTCTTCCAGCCACTCCATGGGATCGGTCAAACGTTCGGACGAAAGCTTCACTTCGTACTCGCGTAGTGAAGCCAATAACGGCCAGAGGTCGAGGGATGTCGCTTCTTTCTCAAGCCCCTTCAAGATTGTGGTCTTGCCCGCGCCCGAAGGTCCCAAGATGACCAGCGCAGGGAAATCGCTTGTTTGTCTTAGGAGTTCGGCCAAATCGGAATAGGACTCTTCCGAGATAAGCCGTTCGCGGTGATCGCCGTCTCGGTCCAAGACCAGGGTTAAAGGAGCGTAGTGCCGCGTTGGTAGATCGGTTGAAGGCGAAGATTCAGAAGCGATTTCAAGTCGCCTTCTTGTCTCGAGATCGTGCCACCTTGCGGCCGAGATGGGGGCGGGCAGTTTTTGCTGCCCCACCAACACCCGAATCACACGTGTGGCATCCTCCGCCAGTGGCTTACTCGAGCCTCTTCCCTTAAGAAAGAGGCGGCTCACGGTCACCTCGTCGCTGCTGTCGACGGATCGCCAGATATCAGGTGGCTCGCCTTCACTCGCAACGTGATCGATCCGCTCTCGGCAAAGGCGCTTGAGAGTCGCCGCGGCGCCCCAACGACCATGAACGGCGAAGAATTCCTTGGACGTATCAGGATGCAATTTCCAGCCTGTGATCTTTTCCGGGCCTGCCATCGGCGACGGTGACTTTACCGTTTTTGGGGACTAAATTCATCCAATTCGTCCAAATTTCATCCAATCCTCACAAGAGCGCCAAACCGAATTCGAATGTAGGCAAAAGTGATGTCGGTCAATCGCCTTAGAGTTCCTCGAGCGGACTTTCCGGCGGAACCACCTGGAACCTTCGGTGCAACATTGAAACGCTTCAAGTTCATTTCCCTCGTCGCAATCGCCCTGGGCGCCACCGCGTCTCAGGCGCAGACCTACCAGCAGTGGGGCGGTAACGGCCACTACTACACGGTCATTTCCTTGGCATCCGGTCAGGGCTGGGAAGCCGCTAAGCTGGACGCTCAGTCTCGCGGCGGCTACCTCGTCACGCTCACCTCGGCCGCGGAAAACGACTTCGTGACAAACCTTGTAGATAACCCGGCCTATTGGGTTTCCCAATATGGGCAATGGAACTTCGGTCCGTACATCGGGTTTAGCCACCCGGATGCGCCGGGGCCTCACCCCACGGGTTGGCAGTGGGTGACCGGCGAGGCGGAAGGCTACGCGAATTGGGAGTTCCTGAGCGGAGAGCCGAACAACTTCGGTGGCCATGAGAACTACGCTCACTTCCATTCGGTCGGCAACTCGAGGAACGGATTCTGGAACGATCTCAACTCCGACTATCCGATCCAGCCGAATTCTTACGTGTTGGAGCGCAACGCTCCGGTTCCTGAGCCCGCAAGCATCGCGGCCCTTGGTTTGGGGCTTGCGACCCTCTCGCGCCGGAGCCGGCCTCAACGGAGTCTCGGACAGGAGGTCGGACGGTGAGTATGTCGACCACGAGAAAGCTAGCGTTGACCGTTACTTTGGCGGTGGGGGTGGCCGGCCTGGCTCACGCTCAGGTCTTCGGCTACACCGGACACGAGCAGATCCTAACCGTTCCTACTGGGGTTTACGCCTATACGGTGCAGACTTGGGCGGCGGGGGGCGGAATCTCCGGAGGCTCCGGGGCCTATGTAACCGGTCTGCTGCTGGTGCATCCTGGGCAAATTCTCACGATGACCGTTGGAGGTGCCGCCGGTGGTGTGTACTACAACGAAGGCGTCGCGGGCCGAACCTTTGGTGGAGGCGGCTATGCTTACGGAGCCCATGATGTGCTCGCTGGAAACGGAGGAGGTGCTACCTTTGCTTTCCTCGACGGGACGCTCGCTGCCGTAGCCGGGGCCGGCGCGGGAGGCACCCGCGTAACCATCGGTGCCCATAACACTCGAGGAGGCGGCGCCGGAGGAACCTATGTGGGTGGCCTCCCGGGCAACAACCCCAGCGTTGGCAACGCGACGGGTGGAACCCAGTCTGCTGGCGGCAGCGTAAACGGCGGCTACCTGCATGGCGGCGATCCGATTGGGCCGGGGGCCGGAGGCGGAGGTGGCTACTATGGCGGAGGTGGCGGCACGGGCGCCAATCTATCGCAGTATTCGTTGTTCCCGGGCGCCGGCGGGTCCTCATACTGGGGAGGTCTGCTCAACCCCTACTTCGAAGGCGGAACTACGGGAAGCATTTCGGGCAATGTCTTGCCTGGCGGCGCGACGGCTCCGAACTATGTGGCCGGGGCCGGAATCGGAGGCTTCAACAACGGCGGCAACGGGTTGATCGTCCTCACCGCGACACCCGTTCCAGAACCTTCCATCCTCATCACCCTCGCCCTTCCCGCCGTCGGTCTCTTGCGGCGACGAAAGACCGTTGGCATCACAAAGACAGGAGAACAGACTCGATGACGCTCAAAACCTTCGCCTTCATCGGCCTCCTCGCCGCCGCGGCGCCGAGCTACGGCCAGTACACCTTCTATCCCAACGACGCAACGATCAACTACACGTTGAACAGCAATGCTGTTATTGGTTATGGAAGCTACTACCCCTGGCAAAATGGTCACGGGACGGCTAGTCCCCACGTCGGCATCATTGCCCCGGCCTCCATTTCGGGCTGGGCCGGGGCCTCGGCGTACAGCTTCGTGACGATGAGCGGCGGGACCGTCGGTCGCCTGCTCGCCGACGATCACGCCAGCCTTCGGCTTACCGGGGGGACGGTCCTCAACGACTTCGGTGTGGGCTTCAATACGGTGAGCGAGATTCTCGGCGGAACGGTAATGCACGGCGTGGTCGTCGAGCAAAACGCCCGCGTTACGATTTCCGGCGGGAACTTCTCAGGCGGCTATCTGGGAGGCGGGGTGAACTTTATCCTCCGCGACCACTCGGTGGCCACCTTCGTGGGAACCGGGATTACCGCCACCTACCTCTACTCGCAGTTCAGCACGAAGTACTACGGACTGTCAGGAACGTTGGAAGATGGCCACTCGCTTACCGGAAAGCTGCTGGCCATCGATCCGAATGCCTCATTTCAAGTGCAAGTCGCGCCAGAGCCGCAATCGATCGCGGCGTTTGGCGTCGGTGCGCTGGCCTTACTTCGACGTCGCGCAAAGCGCTCGAAATAACCATTTGAGCCAGGCGTGCCTGGCTCAAATCATATCGATATTCAGATCCACAGAGGCGGCCAAATTTCCGCTTGAGGTCTCGCCCCGGGCATGGAACTTATGGAATCCTGGCACCGCCGATTGCCAGGTCCAACTCCCGGAATCCCCGGCAGTTTCGCCGACTTTTACATCCCCAGCAAAAAACTCGATTTTCGAGATCGGCTTGTGCGCGATCAAGCGGAACTCAATAGGTTCGCTCGCCCGGAACGGTCCGGGTCTCATCAGACTTAAGGCGAGAGCCACGGGGCGGGTCGGAGGTCCTTCGAGGGTGGGGAAGACGGGTGCGATGGTGCCGTCCTGATTGAACACCATCCGATCGATGCAGATTCGACGGTCGGCATCGCCTTTATGGTTGTGATAGACGCACCACCATTCGTCCGTGCCGGGAATGCGAATGACGCCGTGGTGCCCCGTGCCGATCGATTCGATTTCCGGGCGGGATGAGAGCATCGGGTTATTAGGCGCCACGTGCCAGGGACCCAACGGGCCAACGGCGGTCGCGTAGTTCACCCGGTAGCTTCGCTCCAAGTCGGGCGAACTGAAGCTTCCCTCGGACCACTGAATGTAATAGGTCTCGCCCCGCTTGACCACGTGCGAAGCCTCGATATGGTCAAGATCGTGCCAGTCGTCCCTCAGCCGCCGCGTAAAGACCGTGGGCATCTCCTCGCCGACAAAGGTGACCATGTCCGGCGCCAGTTTACGCACGGATAGATGCATCCGTACGTACTCGACTTGTCCCTCGAGCCAGAAACCCGGGACCGCGCCCCAGTAAAGGTAGGCCTGTCCATCGTCGTCGATAAACACCATCGGGTCGATCGCGGAGAGATCGTCGCGGTACTCCACCAACGGCTCGCCTTTGGCGTCAACGAAGGGCCCGGTGGGCGAATCCGAGACCGCCACGCCGATTCGGCTATCCGCGCAGAAGTAGAAGTAATACTTCCCGTTCCGCTCCGCCAAGCACGGCGCCCAAGCGTGCGGTAGATCGCGTGCCCAGGCAATATCTGCAAACCGCAGAATCGGCCCCTCGCTCCGCCATGACCGCAAATCCGCCGAACTCCACACGGCAAACCCATGCCCGGTTTCCGTCTTCTGCCCTGTCTCAAAGGCCTCCTTCCCCGGGTAGAAACCCGCGTTGGTGGCATAGATGTAGTAACGATCGCCAATCAAATGCGCATCGGGATCAGCGGCGTAAACCGGAATAACGGGATTGCCAGGCAGGGTTTCGGACATTGGTACCCTTGTTCTACCCACGCGGGCTTAGGTTCGGATTTGATGCCAGGTCTAGTTGAAGCCCATGACCGTGCCCAAAACGATGGGAGGACCGTTTTCGGGGTACTCGATTCTGACGTGGGTGGTGACCCAATGGTATCCCCCGCTTCTTGCCTTTAAGCGATGGGTGCATCGTGCTTGGGTCTGGCCGGCGGCGATGGCTTTGACCACGAAATTATTGGCAAGTTCAAAATCATCGGGATGAAATCGTTTCAGCGCGGCCGCTCGGAAATCGGGTGGATTTCCTTCGATGCCAAGGATTCTCTTGAAGGCTTCATCGCCCTTAAGTTCGCCGGTTTCCATATCCCGCTGCCAGTAGCCAACGGTGATCGACTGGATCGGAGGCGGCCCAAGGTTGAGGATTCTGGAGCGACGGCCAAGCAGCTTCACCGCCGTCCCCTGTTCGTCCCGGATGACGCGGACGTAGGCACTGGTCTGCCTTGGGCCCTCGGAAGTCAGAAGTCTAGCCGTGAAAGAGAATTCATCGAGGGTGTCATGCGTGACGCTCTCCAAAAGCTCGCGAATGCCGGACCGGTCGTCGGGGTGGAAATGCTCAAACATCTCTTCGAGCCCAATCTCGACGCCCACCCCCACTCCCATCGGCATGATCCGGTCGGAAAGCTTGCGCCAGATGTTCCGGCGAAGATCGAGTTCCCATTCAAACGGACCGCTGTCCTCGCCCGATTCACGCGAGTTCCGCTCAATGTAAGCGGCCGCCAACGCCGTCCGCGACCCCTCCCCGACCTTGGCCCTAATTCGCGTCCAATAAGTCCGCAACGTATTGAGCGAAACCCCCAACTCAAGGCCGATTTCTTTGTCCAGGTATCCGGACGCGGCAAGCTTTAATACCTGCTCTTCTCTCACCGACAGCTCAGCCAGAGCCTTTGTGTCGATCGGTCGAAGGGCAAACTTCATTGTTCAGATCCCGCCTAGATCTTGAGTATAAGGCGGGCTCCAATCGATCCGGAACGAACGACGCTCGCTTCCGTTCATTTGAGACAAATCCAGCAATATGAACGGCTCACTTGCCGGAAGATCATGCAAGTGATGACCACCAGGACTCCTACATCGGTCGGGCTCTGCCCGCATCGAAAGCGTAATTTGAAGTCAGATCATACGTCCTGGAATTGGATCGTCCGATGCTGACCGCCGCGTTTTCGTTCGCCCTCGTCTCAACTCTCCAGGCTCCGTCAAAGCTCGAAAACCCTTTTGACCTCAAGAAGAATGAGATGCTCGCAGGGAATCCGCTGGCCGTCTATATTGAGATGGTGCGTCTGGAGAAAGCCTACGACGCCGACCTGGCGATGCGGGGCACCTACTGGCAGGCCCGCGGAACCTACGCCGCCTACATGGGAGACACGGTCGAGGCGGACAAAGATTGGAACCTCGTCATCAACGACTTACCCTCGCCGAATGTGTTCAAGTCGAGCCCCCTGGAAGGGTATCGTCCCGAGGATGCGGTGGCAGCGATCGCCCGCGCCGCCCGAAAGCATCGGTGGGTGATGGTCGGTGAGGAGCACCTGAAGCCGCAGACCCGCACGATCCTTCCAGACCTCCTGCGAACGCTCCGGAAGCAGGGCTTTCGGACCCTGGCCGTTGAGACCCTCCGCGCGGGTGAACCGCTGGCCGCCACCCAACGCACGGGAACCGTCACCTACTCAACCGGCGGCTACACAGCCGATCCCGTCTTTGCCGCCGGAATTCGCGAAGCGGTACGGCTGGGCTACCGGCTCGTACCGTACGAGGCCGAGGAACCGCCGAAGGAGACCTCGCCGGGCGACCCCTATTTCGCGATGAATTTTCGTGAGACGGTACAGGCCCAGCATCTTAAGGAACGGATCTTCGATAAGGATCCTACGGCGAAAGTCTTGGTGTGGGCGGGCCGGGCTCATGTCTCGGAGGTGCCGGAGACCATCGAAGAGGGCAGGCTTTGGACGCCAATGGCCTGCGTGTTTAAACGACTGACCGGTGAGGATCCGCTCTCGATCTACACCGGCACCTACGCCGAGCAGGCCGAACGCCGATTCGAACGGCCCCTCTACCGCTGGGCCACCGACCATGGCCTAGTTAAGCGGCCAACCGTCTTCGTCCGTTCTGACGGCAAGGCCTATGGAGACGTCTTCGATATGCAGATCTTCTGGCCGAGAACCACCTGGATCGAAAGTCGACCCGACTGGCTGCTGCGCGAGTTGGGGCGCCGACTCAGCCCGATTCCCACGACGCTTGTCCGGGACACCGGTCTACAACTCGCTCAGGCATTCCACGAAGGCGAACCGGCGACCGCCGTCCCGATTGATCAGGTCATCATCCGCCCCGATGCGCCGGTCCCTTCATTCATGCTCCCGAAAAAAGGACGATTCTGGATTCGCGTCCTCGACAAAGATGGCAAGGAAAATGGCCGCCTCGGTGGAACTTTGGGCCGGGCTAGTTGCGGTGAATGAACGGCGCCAAGGCCTCGACCTTAAAATAGCGATTCTGGTCGGGCATTTCACCAACGGCGGGAGGGATGCCCGATACATCGGAAGACATGGCGCAACAGGGCGGCAAAGGTCTTCATTTCTTCCTCATTTCGATGTGATGAAATTGCTCCGGCTTCGAGAGATGTCGGAGGCACTTTAAACTATGCGAAAAACCATTCTTTTCTTGACGACCGTCGCTTTGGCCGTCCTCACCCCGACCGTTCTAAGTGCCCAAGGACCTCCCCCGGGTGGCCCCCCTCGAGGAGGCTCTCCATCCGGAATGCTCTTGCGTCGGCAGGACGTCCGAAAGGATTTGGCTCTGACGGCTGCCCAAAGGGCGGCAGTCGATAAGATCGTCGGCCCTCGCTCCGGTCCACCTCCGGCTCCCGGCGGACCGCGCCCGGACGGCCAGAAGCTCGAAGCGCTCTTGACCGCTCGGCAGCGCACTCGCCTTGGTCAGATCCGGATTCAACTTGTTGGTGCGTTTGCAGCGCTCGATCCCAAGATTGGCGCGGCCATCGGTCTGACGGCCGTTCAGAAGACCCAACTCGCCAAGCTTCGCCCATCCGGTCCGCCGCCGGGCGTCCCTGGCCAGGCTGGCCCTCCCCCAGGCGGTCCCGGTCGGGGCGGCCCACCTCCCGGTGGCCCGGAGAATGGCGGCGATCCCATGGCCGCGCAGAGCGCCAAGGCCGCCAAGCTCCTCTCCGTCACGCAAAGGGCAAAGTTAAAGGGGCTCGGAGGAAAGCCTTTCGCTCGCGATTCCCGCGAAGAACGGCCCGGTCCTCCGCCCCCTCGCTTCTAGCGAGCGCCTTCGGTCTGCCGAACTGTGCTCGGCAGACCGTCCAACCAAAGCTGATGGGCAAAGATCAAGTACACGCTGGAGGTCCAGGTGTACGCGCCATCTCGAAGGCCGGCGCCCGTAACTGCGTCGAAATTCTCGGCCATTGTCTTGCTCTGTTGCGCCGTTGCGCAGAAATCAACGCGTAGCTGACGAGCAAGCTTAGACTCTCCAATCGAGTCCATCCCTTCCGCCAACAACATGGAAGTGGGTGCCCAAACCGGCCCCCGCCAGTAGCCGTCGGCTTCATAATATTTGCTGCTCGGAGGTTCGCTGGCGTATCCGTGGCTGGTCCTGAAGCGGCCTTGTTTCGTGAGGCCCACGATCATTTTCTCCCTTACATCAGGCGGAAGCTTTTTGCCGAGAATCAGCGGCATGTACAGCAGTAGGCTATCGCACTCCACGTCAGCTCCGCTATCAACTCGAATGGCGACGAAGTGGTCGTTGCGCCAGAACCTCGACAGCATGCCCTGGAGCAACCGGTCCGACCGGTTACTCCACTCCTTAGACTCCTTTTCATGGCCAAGGGCGTGCGCGACGGCCGACAGCGTGTCCATCTGGAGGATCAAATAACTGCTCAAGTCAGGGGTCTCCATGGAAACCCCCGCGGAGAAAACCGTCGAGTTGTCCCATCCCGAATCGCATCCTTGGGGGTACTCGGGGAAGCCGTTGTGGTTCTGGTCGCGGCTCTGAAAATAGAATTCGGTCCACCTAACAAGTGGGCCGTAAATTTCGGCGAGGTGTTTCTTGTCCTTGAATGCGCCCCGCTGCATCATCCAACCCAGTGCCCAACCATGAATGGGAGGCTTTGAGTACAAGGTCTCCTTGATCATCTCCCGGGTCGTATCGGGCAAGGCTCCCGACGGCTCCTGATTGTCGATGGGAAGCATTAGCTGCTGCCACGCGAGTTCACGGTCGGAGGTTGAGAGGGCCATCGCGTTGAAGCAGTGGTCCCAAGCCCACACCCTCGCCATCCAATTCTTCGACATTAGCATCGCCGGCCGGTCGAGAAACCCCTTCGGCGAGACGACGCTACTCCAGTTAACGTAAGCCGCTAGTTCAGCGCCCGCGCCGAACTCCGGTGAAATGCTGGGCATCCGATCTAACCACTTTCGATACTCCGACCTGACCGACTTAAGTTCTGAGTCGAAGGTGGCTCTGGCAGGAGGGACCCAGCGATCGTCGAAGGTAACGATGGAGCCATCGACCTTTCCCGAGGTCGAATCCGGCGTAAACGTGGCGGAGGAGGCTCTATCGGTAGCTCCCGTTCCCCGTGAGTAAACGCTTATGCCACCCGCGGAAGAGAGCGCATAGTTCTCTCCGCTGCCAGCTTCGGAACTCATCTTCCATCGCCCGTCTCCGAAGGAAACCATCCGCTCGGCTCCCGCCGACGCCACGCGGACGGAGACACCTTTTGCTCGAAAGCGCACTCGGTCACCCTTGGCGAAGAAGAATTCGGCTTCGCCCGCGTCGGAACTCAGGCGAAGCCGCGTCGGGGAGGCGAAGATCTTGTATGGAATCGGCGCGCCGCCCCTCAACAACTCGACCAAAAATACCGGGTGCTCGGAACCGTTCCGGCCGCCCCGCATGGTCCTCAGATAGAGGCCAGCCTGAGAATGGGGAGCCCGGTCCGCAGGGAAGTAGGAGAAGGCCATATAGGAGCCAAAACGAGAGAACGGCACCCGCTCGATATCGTACGAAATGTCTCCGGTGTAGCGGTAGGAAGAGGCGCCTTTAAGGGCGAAAGCTGAGGCGGAAGCCAAAAGCATCGCCATCCCAAACAGAAATCGGACATGCCCAGAAGATGAATTGATTTGCGCCATTATTTGTTCGTTCCGAAGGCAAGTGTCCGCACGAATATGTGCGAATCAAGGATGCTCGGGATATCCTAAGGCAGATCATACGGTGGATACCCTTGATCATTCTCTTGTGCCCCCGAGATTAGCCGCGATCGCGGCAATGGGTGCAACCGCGGTTTCGGGGCGGCTCTAGAACAGAGCGATCCGAGCTTTGGAACCCTTGTATTGACCGTGACGTTGAGTAAAGTAATTGTCGTGCGCGCTGCAACCTCCCTCCTCATAAGGTGGATTTGCTCGCTCGCCTTGGTTGTGGCCGCGATGCCAGCCAAAGCGGGAAGCGCGTCGTGCCCAATGCCTGTTTCGACGGCTGTTTCCAGGAATAAGGCCGGTTGCGGAATGCCGTGCTGCGAGGCACTGCCTGCAAACAAAGGCATGGCCTGCGACAGGCAAGCGGGCGACCCTTCAGCTCGCTGCGAGATCGATGCCAAGGCGGATGCTTCGGGCCACCCTAAATTGGCGCAGGCTAACGCCGGCTGCAAGTGCGAGATTCGTTCGGCGCCCAGCGCACCAGCCGCGATCGAGATCGCCGTCGTTCCCGATGTCCACCTCCACGCGGTGGTCGCGGTTCTGCCAACGCAGTTGCCCGCCTTTCCAGGCGTTATCCTGATTGCGGAACCCGGCTTTTGCGGGACTGACGCCGGCCCTCCGGCCAGCGCTGATCGCCAATCAGATCGCGGTCGCGCGCCTCCGGTTGCGTGAGACACCTTTCCCGGCGCTTTAAACAACGCTGGGCTTCGTCGTTCTCACGATTTCACATCCGGAAAACAATGTTACTGTCCACTCTCGTGGCGACGGCCTCCGTCGCGCTCGTCCAGGCCCCCTCGGCCCCGATCAACTGTCCGGTCACCCTTCAGCCTGCCGTGAAGGGCATGGCGCTTACAGATTACAACGGCGTCCGCTTCACCTATTGCTGCCCCGGCTGCGACGCTCAGTTCGTCAAGGATCCACAGTCCGCGCTTGACAAGGCGGCCAAGACCGGCAAGACGATCGGCGTATTCCTCTTCGACCCCATCACCCGGAAGCCCGTCGATGCCGAAAAAGCAAAGGGCGGATCGTCCGATTACAAGGGAGTGCGCTTCTACTTCGACGAACCTTCCGAAAAGGCGGTCTTCGATAAGGAGCCGGCAAAGTTTGCCACCCTTCCGAAGAAAGAGGCGCTTTATTGCCCTGTCTCGAAAGAGGACGTCGCGGGCTATTCGAAAGCAAGCGGCTACGGCGATTTCGAAGGGACCCGCTACTACTTCTGTTGCGCGGGTTGCGACAAACCTTTCGATAAGGAACCGGCTAAGTACGCCCCCGCGGCCGCCGGCAAGGTCCAAGTGCCAAAGGCTCAAGCCGCTCCTGCCCCGGCTACTAAGAACGGAGGAAAGTAAAAATGGCCCGATTCGTTACGTCGGGCTTCGCGGCCCTCGGCGTAGTCTCTTTTGCCGCCGCCCACCCGGGCCACCACTTCAACCTTAAGAGTGCGACGCCCAAGACCCTTTCGTCTCTTCCCGCGCCAGGAAGCAAGGGCAAGGTGAGCGTCGATGAGAAGTCGCTCACCTTCACGGGCAAAGCGATCCGCCTCGTCGTGACCACCGGCCCGGAGAAGGACATGCTGTCTTACCGCATCCAGGGCTTGAGAAATCCAACGCTCGTCCTGCCTAAGCACGCCACGCTCCGCATCCTTTTCGTCAATACAGACGAGGATATGAAGCACAACTTCCGGTTCGCGGACGACCAGCAGCCGTTCCCGGCCAAGCCGACGCTCAAGAACTCCGCGGGCTCCCACGACCTCCTACCGGGCAAAGAAGCATTCCATCACGCAGAAGAGCTGGTGATCGCCGGCCCCGAAGTGGCCGGGAAGTTCAGCTACGCCTGTACCATCGCCGGCCACGCCGCGGGCGGAATGTATGGCCTTGTAGTGGTCCGCTGAACAGGACGCCGAAAACGATGAATAAAAGCACCAAAAGCATCGGCCGCCGTGAACTCCTCAAAGCAGGGGGCGTGGCGGCCGGTTTCGGCCTCTTCGGGAGATCGGTCAGTTGGGGCGCGCTACAGCAGTCCGGCGAAGCCGCTGCTGTTCCCGGAGCCTGGCCCAGCGAATTCGATCCCTCCGCGACCAACCCGAAATATCCGCCCCGCGAGATGCCGAAGAAGGGCGACAAGATTCGGGTCTTCGATATGGAAGTGACCATCGGCGTGCACGAGATCGTGCCCGGTGTCCAGGTCCACATGTTCCTGTTCAACGGAACCCATCCCGGCCCCGAGATCCGGGTGAAAGAGGGTGAATGGGTCCAGGTGAACCTAAAAAATTCGTCTCCCGAATTCCATACGATTCACTGGCATGGCATTCAAGTGCCCTGCGAGATGGACGGCGTGCCGCTTGGAACGCAGTGGCCGGTAGGACCGAACCAAGAGTTTCGATACCTCTGGCGAGCCCAGCCCGCCGGAACCCACTTCTACCATTGCCACGTCATGACGACCCTCCACTCGCAAGCGGGCCTTGTCGGCTCGCTGATCGTGGAACCCGAGCATGACTTGGTAAAGGAGCATTTCCCCTACGAGCGGGAGTACACGTGCCTGTTGTCGTCCATCGACACCAATTGGGCGCGCGACGAGCTTAACGAGATGGTCACGATGGGCACCCAGATGAACGCGATGAACAACAACTCGCGACTGATGCGCGAGATGAGCAGCCGCATGATGGGTTGGTTCAAGGACAAAGAGGCGTTCCGCACGGCGGTGAAGAAAGGCTACGTGCCTCCCTATCTGAGTTCGCGCATGGGAGCGAACCGGACGATCACGCCGAACTTCTTCATGGTCAATGGCAAGTCATATCCCATGACTGACCCGATGATGATCCGGCGAGGCGAAAACATCCGCGTCCGCCTCATCGGCGGCAGTGTCATGCCGCATTTCATCCACCTCCATGGCCACGACTTTTGGCACGTCTGCCAAGACGGTGCGCCGCTGGCATCGCCCGTCCAGCGGAATACGATCCCCATCTATCCAGGCACTACGTCCGACATCGTCATCAGCGGCACAAACGCGGGGAACTGGCACTTCCATGACCACAGCGACCTCGCCACCACGAACAACGGCAAGCATCCCGGCGGGATGATGACGATGCTCATGTACGAGGACGCGAAAGAGGCGGGCTTCAAGTTCGAGGATATCATCGCCGTAGACTCCTGACCGGCAAAAGGAAACCATGCAAAAACACATTAAAAAAGGTCTCGTCGGCGCCACCCTCGTCGGTCTTACGAGCTTCGGCTTCGGCCAGTCCCAGCAGGCACCGATCCAGGAAAGGCCCGGTCTCCAGCCCCAAATCGACCTTCAGGGTTCCGGGATCGGTACCCTCGACATCGGCCGCAAAAGCAACTTCGGCTCGAACGGGAACGGCACCGGCGGGCAGATCAACATCTCGGATTCAGCGTTGAGCCTCGGCTTTAGCGAGCGCCTCTATCGAGGGGGGATCGGCAGTTTCACGCTCGGAGCCCTCGCCCTGGACAAGGCGAACTCCGGCCAAGATTTCGGCCTCTTCCTCCACCAGGCGCTCGTCGACTACCAAACCGCCTCGTTCGAGACCTACCTGGGACGGACCGACAACCCATCGGTTCAACTCGTGCAGTTCCCAACCCTGCGTGGGGACGACCTCGTGGAGTTCACCTACCTCCTCAATCCCTTCTCAAACGGACAGAACCTTGAGGAGCACCGGTACGGAAACGTTGCGGCGGCGACCTTCAACAAAGGCCTCCGCCAATTCGTGAACGTCCACGCCCAAAGCCTCATCGACAGCGATAACCTCGAAGGCCCGAACAGCTCACAGCTCAACTCGTACGGCGCAAGCTATCAGTACATGGCCCTCCCGACGAACGAACCGCTCGACCGGTTCGTGTCCTACGGCGCGGGATTCGAACACCGCGCGGTGCCCCGCTCTTTCGGCGGCGCATCCGAGGCGCTCTATGCTGGCGGGGTGGTCAACGTCCTGCCGAGCCTCACGCATCGGGTGGATCTCCGACTGCTCGTCACATCGACCTTTGGCAACAGCACGAAAGGCTTCGACACCCTTGGCGACACGTATCGGGCCGACTCGACGACGGTCGCCGCCTCCTTGCGGCAGCTGAACAGTCCGTTCGGCCTGCCTGGATCCGCCCTTTCGCTCACCGCAGGCTACAAGACCTTCGGGCGCGTTTCCGACGCGAACGAGTTCGGCCTCGCCCTCACCGGCGCGAAGCGGCTCGGCGAGGGCTTTGACGCCGTTGCCCAGATCGCCTACACGCACCGGAGCGACGCCCTAGCCGCCGTCGCCGGAGGGCATGGCGACAACCTCGCCTTCCAGGTCGGCCTGTCGTTTAGCTTCGGTTCGGTCACGAACCAGAGCGTTGGTCCCCGTCGGACGCCGCTAAACACGCGGTTCCGCCAGATTCCCAATTAGGAGATACGAAGATGAAAGTAAAACGAATCATCGCCGTCGCGGCCGCCTTCGGGCTCCTCGCGGCGGTCCTCCACGCCCAGACGACGTCGCCGCCAAAGCTGGCGGCCACCCTCAAGCCTGCCGCTCCGGTCACGGGAGACAACACCCTGGATGTCGTAGCAACCGACTCGTCCGGGGCTCCCGTTCTCGGACTCAAGTTCACAAGCACGGTGCTCATGACGAGCATGAACATGGGCACCGCGCACCCTCCGGTTAAGGAGACCGGAAAAGGGCACTACAAGGTAACGGTCGGCTTTCTCATGGACGGGCCGTGGCGCGTTACTCTAAAGGCTGGCAGCCTGACTAAGTCGTTCGACTTTGTGGCCGGCAGCAAGCAGCCGTGGAAAATGCCCGCGGAGACGAAAGCCTCGGTCATTTCCAAGCAACCGGAATCTCCGACAAAGCCAACAGAACCACCGGTCCCGGTGAAACCGGACGAAAAGAAGCCGGACCAAAAGAAACCGGACGAGCAAAAGCCGGAAGTTAAGCCGCCCGAAACACCGGTCCCTCCCGCCAAGAAGACTGACGAACCGGCTGTGAAACCTGAAGCTTCGAAGGCGGGAGACCATACGGACCACGGAGCGATGAAGATGCCGCAGCTCCTCTCGAGCGGATCGACGACCGTCTCGGGGGACGAGGACTGGAGCACCGCGACCGGCTTTGGCCGGAACGAAGCCATGGTAGGAATGATGATCCAGATGATGGTTGGCGGCTCCGGCATGGAGGGAATGAAGATGGCGGCCATGAAGATGGACTTCGGCGACGCTAACTTCATGCCGGGAGAGGCCGGTGGCATGCCTGCAATGGACATGGATGGAACGAAAGCGGTCAAGGCCACGGCCAAACTCTCTGGAAGTCCCAAGACCGGCGAGAACCGGCTGGAAATAACGGTGGTCGACGCAAAGGGCAAGCCTGTCGAGAAAGCGAAGATCACTCTCTCCGTCGCGATGACCAGCATGGACATGGGCACTACGCATCCCTCCATCAAGGAGTTGGGCAAAGGCAAATATTCCGCCAGCGTCGGCTTCAGCATGGTCGGCCCATGGCGTGTGACGGCAAAGGTAGAAGCTGGCGGCAAGTCCGCAACGTTCACGTTCGATTTCAACGCGAAATAGCAAGCCGGAGCCAATCGCCGCAGGCGTCCTCTACTCCGGCCCGGGCGGGAGTAGAGGACCCGAGACCATCACCGCGGAAACGAATTCTTCACTAGGTGCTAAAGCCTCTGCGACCAGACGGTCCCGCTTTCGTCCGCCCATACGGCCATCCCACGGTCGCCGACGATGGCGACCGTCGGGCGTGTTCCCTGCCGAAAAGGCTGCGGTCTGCCTTCCGATACTCCCATGACCGTTTCTTCATTTTCCCAGACGACGAAGTTCACATCCTTGCCTGAAGCCATCCAGGGCTGCACACCCTCGCCTACCTTGACCTCAGCTTTCCCGGGCTGGCACAGGAAAACTTGACCGCCTCTGCGCCAGACCGTCGTCACCGTTCCATCTGGCGCGACGCCGATCGAGCCGCCGTCCATCGGGCAGGCGTTAAGCGGCCACGTTCCCAATCCTAACTTTTGAGCCGGGCCGTACTTTGAACCGCCGTCCTTCGAAGTGGACAAGTACATGTCTCGTGAACCGCCGAGCCAGTTACGGAACATCACATAAAGCTCGCCCCTTGGTCCGAACGCGGCCGAAGGGTGGCAGCATTCGCATACGGTCTTATCCGGGGAGCGGTAGACCCGGACGTTCTTGGACCAGGTCGCGCCTCCGTCATTCGAGATGGACGACCAGATTTCCGTTCCCGGAGATCGAAGGTCAAGCCATGTGCATGCGACGCGTCCCGTCGCGGACGCGGCCATCGCATGAAGCCCTTCGCGCGCTGCGCCAGGAACGTCGCTAACTTGCACCGGTGCGGACCATGTGCGGCCTTCATCCGATGATCGCCACGCCAGAAGATCGCCGTCAGCCCCGCCGCCTTCGCGGCCAAGCACCGCACTAACGACCACGGATTCTCCCGAGATCGCGATTCGAGGGCCACGACGCATCCCAAGCATGAGATGTCCGGAACTAGGAAGCCTCACCGGAACTCTGAACGTCCGCCCCCCGTCTTCCGACGCGAGAACATAGATCCGGTCACCCGCCCCACAAGCGACAAACGCCCGGCCCCCGGAACTCGCGATCTGCGGCTGAAATGCCGTAAAGCCGGTCGGAGCGATTGCCACCGCCACGGGCGGCGACCCAGCTACAAGAGCTAACAAGAGCATCGGACTCACCATCTATTATGGGACCGACCTCTGGCGAAGACCTTCCAAGCCCTTCGCCAGCAATCCCGGCACCTTGCGAAACAACACATGGCCCCAAAGCCTCACGAGAATCGTAACGCGACAGGTTATGGATCTCTTTTTTCGGACAGAACTGTTCCCTTAGATTTAAATCAGTGGCGGCCCCGGAGGGACTCGAACCCCCGACGCCCTCCTTAGGACTGAAATTATGCAGGCACGAACCGCAAGATTTCAGTCCGCAGCCGTCCCATTCCGTCCCATGTCGTCCGGGGCGTCTGAGAGACATTTGAGAGACCCGTCCGCAATCAAACATGCTCATTGCCAATTTGAGCTCACGGTGACGAGGCACGAGGGCTATGGTTTTGGTTGCCTTTTAGGTCTCTGACGAACGCACGCAGCAAAGGAGGCGGCGTTGAAGGATCTTCCCCTGCTGTCATCGATGGATGTCAGAAGCAGACGCGAAATCATAAGTATCTTGAATAGCGAAATATCTGTCCGATTGCAGGATTCAAAGTCGCGCACTTCTGAGGCATGCAGGTCAAGTAGCTCTGCGATTCGGTCCTGGCTAAGGTTGGCACGTTGTCGTGCACTCGTCAGATCTTTTACGATTTCCTGGTACGCCGCCTGGACGTCGAGAAGAGCTCTTCTCTCCAGCCCTTGCACCATGTCGTAGGTCCTTGGCGAAGCGTGCGTATGGTTGTCGGCACCGACCCATTCGGCGGACACCGTCTCTACATCTCTGCTTTTAACCAAATTTCACCGGGCCCTCGATACTTTCAGGCATAGTACGACAGTTATGCTCTGATCCTAATCAAACGACCCGCTTTTTAATCACTTTCCTTGCTTCTGATGCTGCTTTCTCGTCCGTCTCGGCTCTAAACCAACCCAATAGTGTCGCCAACTTTCCAGACGCGGGATTGGAAACAAGCTGGAAAACGGCATGCAACTTGGCGTCGCGGTGGTCGAACCGGTCGCGAAACACGACGATGTCACCGTCTAGCCCTCCAACGTCGACTTGTTGGACCATCGATTTCCGGGGAAAGGCACGGTCACTTCTATCGTTTTCGAGTTGGTGTGCTTCCATTTCGTCAAAATTTGAAGCTTCAAGCTGTTCAATCATCGCCGCCACCTGAACAGGTATTTCGCCGGCTTCGGTGTTGCTCAACGGTACCCACGGCAAGACAGGGCTTCTTTCGAGATCAGTAATTCGATACGTATCTCCGCCAACAATCTCCAGGGCTGGCCCGCCCACGTGGTGAACGGTACGCCGGCTAGCCTTGGCGGGGACCGCTGGGCTATAAGGAGGGACCGGTGTCATCACTGATCCCTCGGCTCCTCGCCTGGAGGCCGTAAGAATCTCGCGCAGGTCGCTGAAAAACTCCGGGCTAACGGCTGAAACCCTCAGTTTGGTCCTTGCGGACGTCCTAGGGGATTCTTGATTGCCAGTACCGAGGAGCGTAACATGCAGAGTCGTATCCTTTACGTTCGCGACGATCAAAAGACTAGGCACGTTCAGGCAACGAAGCTCATCATATCGCTTCGAGTCGAGGAGAAAATGCTCCCCTGGGCCGTGTTCCGTCGCCTTTACCTCGACGGCATAGATATTTATCGAGCCGTCCACGTTTGGAAAGAACGCAAAGTAATCGAGGGAGATCCTTGCCTCCACCTTAACAACGTCAAGGGCACCCAGTTCGAGCAAAAGGTTCTCTGCCATCAGTTCCCCTCGCCTCGCTAAATACCAGGCTCGACCTTGGCTCATCCGAAGTGCGACTCCAAGGGTTTACGAGCTCGAGATTGCCAAAACGCGATCACCTCGTCGTACAGTTTCCTCATGTTGTCGGAGTTCAGTTCATTCTTGAGGGGTATCGAGTAGCTACCTCCCGTCGGTGCCAGATGAACCGATCTTATGTACGCCTTCCCCGTCGGCTCGTGGATTCCAACAACGTAGGTTGGACCGGGCACTGCGAAGAGCCTCTCGCATTTCTCCTTCTCGGCGTTTATTTTAAGTACCCGCGATTTCGGGCCGAGCGGCGAGGCAGTGGCCTTGACCTGGACGAGGAAGTAAGGGGCATTGGCTTTGTCGACTTGGAGCTCAACAAAGTAATCCACTGCGGGCCATTTCTCACCAAGAAAGGCTGGCTTAAAAAGGGGCTTCGGGAAATCTCTGTATTCCGTGATAGCGATCTCAAAGATACTTTCACCACGATCGCCGATCACGCTTGACATGGTTGACCTGTTTCTTTTGGCTTGCATCACAGCTTCTCGCAGAAAAATATAGCATCGTGTGAGCAGGTGAATAGGCGGTCGTTATAGGTGGATGGGGGCTTAACTCGCCGATCCAGAGTATTTACATAGCCAGGCGGTTTTTTTACTGACCATCTCGGACACTTTTTCCGGTCGGCTGCTGGCCACGCGTCCGTTCACTTTAGGACAGAGGCGGAGTCCCACCTGTGCGTTCCAATCGCTCCAGAAATCCCTCTAACTGTCCCTTCGTTATCCGTCGGCATTCTCCGATCTTCACCGTCGAGAGTTCGCCCAGGTCAATCAGCCGGTAAAGCTGCGACCTGCTGATCGACAGCAACTCCGCCGTTTCTTCGACAGAGAATGCCAATTTCTCGTATCCTGCCCGGAGTTTACGGGACATTCCGGTCCTCCGGTGTTTTCCCTTTCCGTTGCGATCTCGCGGGTTCGGCCGGCAAACCCTCCACCGCGTACCACGCCAGCCGCGCCGCCCAGGCGATCGTCACCTTTGCGATGTGGAACGCCCAGATCAAAATCTTCCCGTACGATTCCAGCACCCGCGCCCGCTCGCCCAGGATCGCCTGGAGGATCGCGAGCCCGGCCCATACGACGAGCAGCGTCCAGGCGACCCGTTCGGCCAGTTCCCACGGCGACCGGTCGAAGACGTAGCGGAACAGCCGGTCGCTGCCGCGAAGGAGCCAGCCGCCCGCGAACAGTAGGCGGGCGGTGAAGATGACCGCAGTCCAGGCGAGGGCCCGCGATAGGCAGCCGACCGCCAACGCCGCAGGACCTTTGGAGAAATCTTTCGCCCCGCAGACGTGACAGTGCGAGGCGCCGAGCGGGCTCCCTTTGCCGCACGAGCGGCAGGTCAGCATCCTGCGCCCCCGGCGATTTCCATCATCGAAACCGGCGTATCGCCGAGCCGCCTGACCCAAATCCGGCCCATAGCTCCGCGATCTTCCACTCCTTCAAGCGTCGCGAACCAGAACGGCGGCGCAGGGACCTTCGCCGCGATCGCCGAAACGTGCCTGATCCGCCGCGGCCCCCCTAGGGTCACGAAGAGAACGGACGGAACCGCGTTGCCGTACTCCGCCGCGAACAACCCCAATGAGAGGTACCGGGAATAGGAGGCCGCGATCTGTTCGATCTTGCCGAGGCTGGAGGCGGACGTGTCGAATTCTAAAAAGAGCGCGCCCGAAGTACCGCCCACTTCGGCTCGGAACAGCCCGTCAGGCCTGAAGACGTGCCGCTCGGCCTCGCCGCTCACGACCACGTCGAATTCGTGGCGGACCAGCGGCTCCTGGACGAATGAGAACGCGTCTCCCGAGTCCCTGAGAATCGCCACCCTCGTGCGGGCGACGCCGAGGCAATGTTCGACCAGCATCCTTTGCATGGGGCGGCGGGCCTGCTTCGCAACGTCAGCGCGATCGGCAAGGCCCATCGAGGCCAGGAGATCGGCAGAAGGGGGTCCGATCGCGAACGCCGACCGGCCCGCCCTAGGGCCAGTTGCCACGAACAGCCGCCGGACGTACCCGCCCGATTCAAGCCGCGACATCCTGCGGCGAGCGCGGGAAATCCCGCGGAAGTAGAGTTCCTCCACGTGCTCGATGCCCAGAACGCCCGACAGCCTTATGTCGTTCAGGACCGCGACGTCACGGCCGGTGATCCGGATCGTTTCCGGGCCGGAATTACGCATCGCCCGCCTCCCGCCCTAGCGGGCGCTTCACGTTCACGACCGAAGGCGGCGAATTCGGCTCGGACCTTAGCGAAGCGATCCATTCGGCCCGTTCCTTCATCGCCGCCTCCGCGTCAGACCGCACCAGTCCCGTTTTGGCGAGAGCCGCGGCAGTGAAAGCGGCGAGGTCCGCCGCGGGCACCTTCGGCACCGGCGAGTCGGGCATTTTCACGACCGTCGCTGGCATCCCCCTCCGCACGAGGAAGGCCGTACCGACCGGCAAGCCGATCAGGATCTCGCGCACCTTCTCTCGCGGAAGGTCGCATACGATTTCCGAGGAAAGCTCGGTTGCTTCCGACCCGCCCGCCGCGAAATAGATTTGCGTTGAGCAGTTGGCCCTGAGCGCCTCGCGAAGGGCGGGCTCCGCCTGCTTCGTATGCTGCATAGCGACTATTAACGAACAATGCATACGTCTACCTTCCGCGAGAAGCGACTCCAATCCGAACCCGGCGACCCTGGAGGCTTCGTCGATGAACACCCTGAGGGGCTGGCGCTTTTCCTCAGGGATCTCGGACCGCGCCATGACGTGCCGTTCAAGCGCCGCGAGCAGGATCTTGGCGACGAGCACTCCCGCGGGCTGGCGAGCGACTCCGAGCGCGACCAGCGTAGCGCGGGACGGCTGGTCCAGCAGCCTGCCCAGGTCGGGAAACCCAGTCTGGCCCAAAGAGAGCCTCAGTGCGGGGTCGTAGAGAAAATTATGTAATTTATTTGCTATTTCTGTCCAATAGGTCCGGAGGGTTTCCGGCGGAAGCCGGTCCAGCTCTTCGAGCACCGCCCTGGCCGCATCGTCCTTGAGTCCGGCTATGACGTTCCTCCTGAACCCCGGGTCCTGGGCGAAGAGCGGCGCGAACTCGGCCACGGTGAAGCCCCGTTCCGACAGCGCCACGGAGGCACCGAGAGCGTTGAAGAGGATCCTGACGCCGAGGCCGTTCGCTTCCTCGCCGAGCGCCTTGGTGAAGGAGGAGGAGCGGGCATGCGGCGTGCCGGGGCCGCCCAGCACGTTTATGGCCGCCGCATAGGCCGACTGCCGGCAGTCGATAAGCGCAACGTCGGGAGCGTCTGCGCCCATGGCGCACAACGAGCGCAGCTCGCTGTCGCAACTATCGCCTAAGAAGTCGATATCGAATGTGGCAAATGCCCGTCTATACGCGTAGAGACGCATGCGCCTCATGAGCGTGCTCTTTCCGGCACCTGACCCACCAGCTATAAAGGTGTGCTTGCTCTGCAGGCTGTCCGAAAGGAAGACTTGGTTGCCCGCCCCTTCGTCCGGCTTGCCGAGCGGCCGAGCCGTCCCGATCATAAATCCGGCTTCCCGGCCGGAGCCGGGAAGCCTTTTCTTCGAGTTGTTGGTGGAGGCCGCTTTCGCGGCCCCGAAGACGGCGCTGATCGCCATCTCCAAAAGGCCCTGGATGCCCATGGCCTATCGAAGGACCCCGAACCAGCGCGGGAGACCCGTCTTCCTGATGAAGGGACGGGCCGCCTTCTTCCATTCGCTGTAGGCTCCGGCGGCGTCGGCGTAAGCGGAGTGGTACAACTTCTCGTCTTCGTCCGTCAGGGAGCCGTCGGTAGGCTTCCGTAGTTGGACAAGGTCGGATTCCTTCTTAGCGAACGCCCGGTCGACCTCCGCCAGCTTCTTCTCCGCCTCGGCCAGTTCCTGCTCCAGCCTTACTTCCGTGCTGGACTCGGCCGCCCGCGCCTTGTGGGCCAGCCAATTGGCGACGGCCGAACCGTCGTCCAACCATCCCTGGACGAACTTCCATCCGAGATAGAAGGCGAAGAAGACGCTGTAACCCAGATAGATCCACGCGAGGCTCGCTCGGTCGCCGGTGTTCGTGCCGCCCAGGGCGTCCGTCTGCATGTCCAGGGCCGCGAGCTTCAGGACCGCCGTCCCGGTCATGACGGTCTCCGCAAAAACCGCCGCTACCATCACCAGAATTCCAAGGCGCAAGTTCCAGACGTAGTCCGCCTTCTTGGCGGGGTCGCCCTTCATCAGCACTCGGGCTTCCGAAGCCTTCTTGCCGAGCGACTGCACGAGCGCCCCCGCCCAGTTGACTCCAAGGAAGCCGAACACCGCACCCGCCACGATGTAGAAGGGACTGCTCGACTCGATCGAGTCCAGGGAGACGCTGCCGCTGTACGACAGGATGCTCCAGCCCAGGCTGGCCCCGTACACGAAGCGGGTGACCCAGTCGATCACGTCGTAGGCGGAGACCTTGGCTTTCGGCTGCGGCGAGCGTTCGCCCTCGGCCGCGGCGATCACTCCGATGGGGAGCGGGAAGCGGACCGACGAGCCGTTTCCGCCTTCGTCCGCTTTGCGGTCCCACCGCGACTGCTCCTCCCTCAGGTTCTGCTTCGCCTTGTCACGAATACCGGAGAATTCCTTGAAGGCCTCCGCGCGCTGCTCGCGGAGGCTCTTCAGCGGCTTCTCGACGAATTCTTCATTGAACGTGATGTTGGTCTCGATCTCGATTCGTCGCTTTTCCACCAGTTGCTCGTGCAGGCGCAGGGCGCGGAGGGCGCTCGTGTAGACCGTCAGGTTCCAGCCCGCGGCGATTTCGAGGGCGTCGGAAGGCAGGATATAGAACCGCTTGAACATATCCTCGTAACGCGTTTCTTCGAAGCGGACCGGGGCCGGAACCGGTTCCCCGTAGAGGTTCGGCTTCCGGTTCCGGGCCGCGTAGCGATCGAGCGGCAGGTACTCGCCGTCTACGCCATCGTCACCGCACGCCGGCGCTAAGGGGACACGTCTCATCGCAGCGCTCCGACGATCTGCTGGGCGGTCGCGCTTTCGACGTTCAAGCGGACCAGCTTGCCCTGCGCGAGCGGGGCGAGCGTGGCATCGATGAACGCGGAGGCGGCAGGGCTCGCGCCGACAAGGATGATCGCCTTGCACTGGGGAAGCTTGGACAGCGCGGCAACGTTCGCCTTGAACGCATGGATTCTGACCTCGGTCAGGCCAGTCGCCATGAAGTCCGAGCCGATGACGAAGACGATCGGCTTGGTCGACATCTGGGCTTTTTGGAGCATGTCGGCGACGACGAGGTCGATGCGGCTGCCCGGGCCTGCAGCAAGCGGCCGGAGACGGGCGTTCAGCTCGCCTCTGAGGCGCTGGCCATTACGACCGGCGAAGTCCAACTTGATCGTTTCCAGAACGGTGTCACAACGTAGCACCGTCACGAAGGTGCCGTCGGGGCAGACTTGGCTAACCTTGCAGATCAGACGGACGTGGGTCGGAACGGCGTTCCGGTCGCTGCCGGAAGTGTCCACGTAGTACTCAATGTAGTACTCGCCGCTCGATCTCACGGCGAGCTTGGGCTTCTGTCCGCAACCCATGGGGGCGAGGGCGCAGAAGGCAAGGATGGACAGGGTCGCGAGGCACGTTGCCGTACCCCGATGCGTCACGAATGACGCGGCTTTACGGTTCAGGTCGTTAGACATAGGATTTGTTCCCGCTAACACAACCAATCGCGGTAGGATAACTATTGACTTACATTAGCCAAGATGTTATCGTGCCCATGAATCTTTGGTCGTCTAGCTGCTCTATTCAGCGAAGCGCCGGGTTCAACTCGGGGTTTGCGTTAGCGCGCGGCCCCTTTTTGGGCCCCTCGGTTTAACTGGCGCTCGACGTCCGCAGCGCTCCGGTTTTGGGCCGGAGGTTCGGGCGCAAAGAGAGGTTGAGGCTGCCGAACCTCCTTCCTGGAAGACCTGCACAAAGTGCAGAAAATTCCTTGGTCGGCTTCACTAAACTGAGTCGTCGCGCCAGGCATGGGATACAGTAACTTCGTGGGTTCTCACGATCCAGACCTCCGTCGGGCGATCGAAGGTGACCGCGACCTGAAGCCTATTCAGATCGCCCTTTGGCTGGCCGCGCAGACGCGCAGGGGGACAAAGACACTGACCGGCCACATGGCCGCCGAAGCCGCCGTAATTTCAGAGAGCCAATACGCTGCACTGAAGAACGGGAAAAAGGTCCCAACCAGAGATGCGATCCGAACGCTCGTAGTAGTACACGACGGAAACCCGGCGGCACAAGTCGCCTTGGAACTGGCTGGGTTCCAGGAAAACAAGCGGGGCAACCCTATCCCGCTTCGCCTATTCGAGGACGAACCCCTGGAGGAGTGGGAGGCCCTTGGTATGGGCCGCGAAGTGAAGAGGCTCTACAATTCGGGAGACATCTTGACCGCGCGGAAGATGGCGGGCAGGACACGTAAATTGATCCCGAAGGAGGCAAAATACAGCCGAGAGTGGGTTACCGTTGACACGATTTTCACTCGGATAGATTCCCAACTTGGTCGCCTCGACAGTTCGAAAGCGACCACGGGGGAATTGCTGACCAAGGCCGAGGCCAGCGGGGACCCGCGAATCGTCGCGTACGCACGGCACTCCCTTTTGGCTATCGAGCAGCGAGGGCGGACCACTAACGATCTCCTTGTCACGATAAATGAGTACCAAGAAGTGCTGGAAAGGCTTATCGTCCCGAACTTGGGAACGGACATCAACCACCGGTGGGCGAGGACGATGAACACGAATCTCCGCGAACAGCTCATGGCCGTTTTCACCGCCCTCGAGAAGGAGAAGGACCCCGGTTTCCTCGCCCTGATGGTGAACATTTGGCGCCGCCTCGAGGCAAACGCGAGACCTTACGAGCACTTGTACGACTGGTACGTTCCTACCGAACTCTGCCACGCTAGGGTGCTCGCATATAGCGACGCCGACCAGTCCCTGGAAATGCTTAGTTCGCTCGACCGGAAGTGCCGGACGCTTTCCGAACTCTGCGCAATTGCGGTTAGCCGCCTGATCGCGTACGAAACCCAAAAAGACATTCCTAGCATTCTCCGCCAATCGGAAATAGTCTGGAGCTTAGGATCTCTTTCGAGCGGCCTTGCGCGCTCGAAAAGATTGGTCGACCTTGCCGGGCGGGCGTATAGACGAGCCAAAAGGCTAGCTCCATAAGTAGCCAAATCGACCCATTGTCCAGAAAGGATGGGATCAAAAAAGCAGTATGAAAGCTTTTACGTCGCACCAACGCTGACCCGGCTATGCCGGGTCAGCGTTATCGCCGCGAAGCGGCGCGCCAGGCCGAGGAGCCGTTGCTTGGTCGAGAGGGTGGGAG
>FTBF01000157.1_pt1 | contig 31031 bp, 25 predicted proteins | sample 1639301 | NCBI WGS metagenome assembly FTBF01 (sample SAMEA3914864, study PRJEB12502) | metagenome | biome: forest; material: soil | place: USA | collected 2012-03-12 | depth 0.3 m
GAGGAGATCAAGCAGGCCGTCAAGAGGATCGATTCAGCCACCGAAGAATTCGACAAGAACAATCCAGTCGTCCGAACGGCGGTGAATAAAGTAACCGACGCTACGGGCAAGATCACGAAGGCCACAAAGGACATTCAAGGCGCCCCACAACCGGTAAATCCTCCACCGGCAGAAACCGGCTTGATCGGGAAGCTCAACGCGGTCAAGGATTGCGACCGCTACCTGCTCCCCATTCTTTACGGAGCCGGCGAAACCGAGTCCGCGGAACTCGACATTCTCCGGGTCAGCCCGCTGGATTGCAACACGCTGATCGAAGATCAGGTGTCTGCGAAAACGAAACTTGCGGGAACCAAGTTACTTCACTTTTCCGGCTTCTTCAAGGCAGAATGGCGAGCCGAGGACATTCTTTGGGGACGCCTGGATGGAGCGGAGCGGATCATCTGCGCGATCCTGGATAAAGAGGGATTCGAGCGACGGCTGCTTATTTTTCAGGCGCAACTCGTCGTTCTCGCAACCGCCGGCGACCTGGAGGCCGTGCTCGACGATCTTCAGTTCAGCCGGCCGACCCCAAAGGGAGAGCGCCGCTCGGACGAGATCCCGCAGGGATCCGAAAGCATTCGAAACTTACGTTCCAGGCTGACCAATCTCGCGGTCGAACGTTTTATCGATTGGCTCGATGCTCGCCCGGATGAGATCCCGCTCGATATCTCGACGTTCTGGGATGAGCCAACCAGCCTTCGGCACTGGGCGATCGCCGACTTGCTCGGGCGAAAACGAGACCTTCAGGAGCAATCGTAATGGACCTCAAAGTAGAATCGGACGCCCTCGCGAACAACTCCGCGCGTTTCGTACGAACCGAAGTTTCGGCGCACGAAACCATGTTTCTCGCCGGCCGGGGCCTTGCGGTCACCGGTGAAATCTTAGATTCCGCGACGAAGAACTTCGAGCGGGTCAACACGCTCACCCGCATGCTTTCGTTCATCGGCAAGCTCATAGTCGGCGTGGCGCGGATTTTGGTGCCGGGCGGAATCGAGGGATCGATCTACCGTCAATGGTCGACGCTAATGCTTCTCCTCAGCGCCGTGCTGCTCGCCATTTCGGTGTTCATCACTGCGTACCGCCCGATCGCGCTGGCGGTGCTGGGATACACCGCGGCGGCGATTTTCGTGGTGGAGGCGGCTCGCCTGGTCGTCAGTCATCCCAAACCCCTTGCGCGCATCCTTTGGGGCACCGGCGCGGTCTTCGGGCTCCTCGGACTTTCGATCGTAGCGGCGCGATGGATGAACAGCCTCTGGAACCTTCCGGATTGCATCGATTGCTGCACGGAAAAACCGTGCGTTGCTCCTGCAGTGGCGAAGGCGGCCATCACCGACACCTGGGCTCCCTGGGACAACCCGTCCTACGTGACCGCGGCCGGAGTCGTGCTGGCGCTGGTGTTCTTTATCGGACTGGTCTGGAGCCAAATCTCGTACCGGGTTCGCCAGGCGAATCCAACCAGGAATGGGATTCTAACCACGGTTTTCTGGACCGTGGCTCCCTTCGCAGCTGCAGGGGCACTCTCGGTTGGGTTCGGCTGGCTCGTCCGAACCCGAACCGCCCAGGACTGGATCTTCTACAGTTACGGCCCGGGCATCGTCATCGGCATCACTTGGCTTTACTTCGTGATCGGAAAGTACGTCACGGAGATCAGCCATTTGAAGAAGGCTCTGACGATCGAACAGAACCAGCAGGCGCTCAAGGCCGGCCGAGTCTACGGCATCGCTTCGCTCCTTGAAGGGATCGTCCTGGCCGTCCTTCTCCTGGCCCAGTTCTGGCCGGAGAGGTTCGGGCCTTACCTCTCTTCGTCCAGCGCAAAATTCGCGACCGCTATTTGCGCAGCGCTGGTGGGAGAGAACCTGGGGCTGTTGACGCGATACGCCGGAAAGGGGCCCGAAAAGGGGCTTCCGGTTTGGCGGGTCTACTCGCCGCTCCGCATCCCGGCCGGCATCGCGGCGGTCTTGGGCATGGGTGGAATCGGAACCTACCTGAAGTGGCCGGAAAGCCGAATCACGCTGCTAATCTGCATCGTCGTGATCACTTTTCAACTCGTCTGGTCTTGGGGCGAAAATATGTGGAGCAGGAGGGGTTAGCCTCCTGCTCGACGGATTCTACTGAACTTCCGTCCGAAGCGTATCGCCCACTTTGACGTTCACCGATTTGCCCGTAATAAAGTAGCCACCCGCTAGGCCCAGGGGACCGAGGACGAGAGCGCCAGCTCCTGAGGCGATCGCGGCTTTGTCCGTGCTACTCCCCATAAACGGCTTGCCCTTATCGCGCGGCGCGAGCGTGACTCCGTTAATGGGGTTCAGAACGAGACGGATCCGGGCATTCTTTCCAAACCGGTCGCGTTTGTCGACCCGCTCGATAATGCCGGTGACCGGCGTACCGGCCCTGATCTTGCCGACGGTGTCGACCACCGTGAACCGGATCTTATCGCCAGCTTTGGCGGTCTTGCTGGAGACGGGATCGACGAATTTGAGGGTTACGGCATCGCCTTTGGTCTGTGCGTGGGCGGCGGTTGCGGCGAGGAGCCCAAAGGCTAAAACGACATTCTTGGTATTCATACGTCGCGGACATTGATTCGCCGCCGGAGGGTTCCGAGGCTTTGAGGAAATTCAGTCACCGGAATTCTTCTTCGCTGCGGAAGGAATACACTCTTATTGGTGGCCTACCGCGATTTCCGGCATTTTCTTGACGTTCTGGAAACGCAGGGCGAGTTGAAGCGGATCAAGGAGCCGGTGAGCCCTTACCTGGAAATCACCGAGGTTGCGGACCGGGTGATGAAGGCGCAGGGGCCGGCGCTTTTGTTTGAGAATCCGGTGGGGCCGGCGCACCGGCTGGGGACGCCGGATCCGAATAGCGCGGTGATTGGCCACCCCTCGATCCATTCGCCGACAACCGGCTCGGTTCGATACGAGTACCCCGTCGCGATCAACACCATGGGGTCTCGCAAACGCATGTCGCTGGCCCTCGGCGTGGACGACTTCGAGGAGCATGCCAAGCGGTTAGAAGCGCTCCTTCAACCCGAGATTCCCAAGGGGCCGATTGAGGCACTGAAGAAGCTTCCCTGGCTTCTGGGTGAGCTAAAAGGGGTTCCGCCGAAGACAGTAGATAAAGCGGCCTGCCAGGAGATCGTGATGCAGGGCGACGAGGTGGATCTCACCAAACTGCCAATCCTCACGTGCTGGCCGGAGGACGGCGGCCCTTTTATTACCCTTCCACTGGTGTTTACCCACGACCCGAATACCGGCAAGCGAAACGTCGGCATGTACCGGGTGCAGCTTTTCGATCGAAACACCTGCGGGATGCATTGGCAGATGCACAAGACCGGGCAGCGGCAGATGGAGGAGGCGGGCGAGAAGCGGAAGATGCTGGAGGCCTGCGTCGTGCTGGGCGGCGACCCGGTTTACAACTTCGCGGCGATCTCGCCCCTGCCGCCCGGGATCGACGAGATGCTCTGGGCGGGCTTCCTGCGGCGCGAGTCGGTCAAGCTGGTGAAAGCGAAAACGGTGGACGTGATGGTCCCGGCCGACGCGGAGATCGTGCTCGAAGGGTATGTCGACCCGGGCGAGCGGCGGCTGGAAGGCCCCTTTGGCGACCACACCGGCTACTACAGCCTGGCGGGCGACTTCCCGGTGTTCCACGTGAAAGCGGTGACGATGCGCGAGAAGGCCATCTATCCGGCCACCATCGTAGGACAACCCCCGATGGAAGACGGCTGGATGGGCAAGGCCGTGGAGCGAATCTTCCTCCCCATGATCCGCCTATCGGTCCCGGAGATCGTGGATATGAACCTGCCGGTGGAGGCAACGTTCCACAACATGGCGTTCGTCTCGATCAAGAAGAAATATCCGGGCCATGCCTATAAGGTGATGAACGCGATCTGGGGGCTGGGCGGTCTGTCGTTCACCAAGTTCGTATTCATTTTCGACGAGGACACGAACGTGCAGGATATCGGCGAGGTGCTGTTCCGCCTCGGCGCGAACTGCGAGCCGATGCGGGATACGTTGGCCTCGAAAGGGCCGGTCGATCAGCTTGACCATGCGTCGGTGCAGGAAGGTTTCGGCGGGAAGTTGGGCTTCGACTGCACCCACAAGCTTCCGGGGGAGAACGGCTTCTCGCGGCAATATCCAAAGATCATCCGGATGGCGGATGACGTGAAGACCCGCATCGACGAGCTCTGGCCGAAGCTGGGGTTGTAGTGGAAGAGCACCGCAAGCCGATTCAGGGCCGTCGGTTTGCGTTTCAGGTGCTTTCCCGGCGAGATGTGAAGCATCTTGCGCCGGAGGTTCCGTACGTGGTGATCTCGATCACGGATGTGGCGAAGACGCACCCCGTCCTCTTGGAATCGCCCCTCTGCTTGGGCGTTCTCCCGCTGTTCTTCGACGACGTGGAGCCGAAGCGGAAGGAGTATTACGGCTCGAAGCGGCCGATGAGCGAGGATCAGGCGCGGGAAATCCGCGGGTTCGTCGAGGCCCATCTCGAGCGTGTGGAGTTGATCGTTGTGAACTGCGAGGCAGGGATGTGTCGCTCACCGGCGGTAGCGGCGGCATTGTGGCGCTGGCTGGAACCCGGCCGCGCTACGTTTTTCGAAGCCTTTCGGCCGAATGGGCACGTTTACCGAACGTTAGTGAACGAGTTGCGGTGAAACCAAGTGCGGGAATCAACGGTGTCGACGCTTCGCGCCGATAGGAAGCTCATGTGCTGGCAATGGAGGTGAAAGGGACTCATCCATCCCCGGCATAGCGAAAACCTCTCCGTCCGGTTTGGCGTAAAGATTAGCGCCGAGATACTTAAGCTTGTCCGGTACGTCGTTCTTCACTCCGCGATAGAGGGGGGCGGTGTGGCTGGGAAGCTGGTCCTGGATGCCGTAACGGTCGTTATGGTCCTGTAACTCGCCGGTTCGAGAAATGGCCGGCGTCGCGAATACCAAGAGGGCGACAAGAGAGACCATCAAGTCAATATACGCCGAATCTTCCCGCGGCCATGGCCATACGAGCAGTTGGTCACCGGCTCGTTTCGTCGCTTGCCCCTCCCTCTCGCCGGAGCGAAAAGGGAGGGGCGCTGGAGCAAGTTACGGGAGGTTGCTCACCAACACGACGGTGCGGGCGCCGTCGCCATAGATGTTGAACGCCACGGTCTTATTGCCGCAGGCGGTCAGGTTGGTGGCGCCGCCACGGGCGATGCCGGTGTTGTAATCCAATAGCTCAGCCTTCGTGCCACGGTCGAACGTCACGATGTGCTTGTCGCCAAAGTTCCACGTGACCACATAGAACCGGTCGTCGGCATCGCTAAGGGCGAGGCCGCGGTCGGAGTTGATATGGGCCGTGGAGAAGCTACTGGTGGCAAGCCCCGTAGTCGGATCGTAGACGGTGCCAGAGCTTGAATAGATCATGCTGTCCGTCTTCGAATAGGCGAAGTAAGCCACGTTGGTGTCGACCTGGTGGGTGAACGAGATGCTCGTGGAGGTCACCACGTTCGTGAAGAGCGAGCCGTGGCCGTCTCCGTAGATGATCGTCGGGTCGTTCGAGAAGTTGATCGCATAGCCGCCCGCGCCGGTGCCGGTACGTCGGATGCCGTCGTCCCAAACGCTCATGTTCACGCCACCGGTTGGGTCGGTGATGACCACATAACTCGTATCCGAGCTCGGAATAGCCTTCAGGTCAATGAGTCCGCCGCCTGCGGTGAATGTGCCCACCGTCGTACCCGAACTAAGGTCGATCCGCCTCACGGTGCCATCCGCAGGGACGGAGACGTAGGCGAACAGACCATCGGTGGTCACCGCCACCAGATCCGGCTTTACGCCGACCGAGTAAGCCGACGTGACGGCGCCGGTAGCAGGATTAATGGCGACCAACTGGTTTGCGTTGGCGGAACCATCGTCGGGGACGGTGACCCAAAGCCGGTCGTTGACCGAGTCGTAAGCCATGTGATTAGCGGCAATGCTAAGGGCGTGGTCGTCGGTCCCGCTTGAACGGCGTGCAACACAATCGGAGCGCTGACGAGGCCATCGATCGATGCGGTAACCGCGGCAGGACCAACGGCGGCCGCGGTCGCCAAACCATCCTGCGCCACCGTAACGTTGCCGGCTCCCGAAGTCACCGTCCATCGGATGGAGCCGGCCGAAACCGCGAGGGTGGACCCGTCGCTCTTTTTTACGGACGCCATGAGCTGGGTGGCCGCAGAGCCGATCACGAGATTGCCCGGATCGACTGCGGTGATCGTGTTCGCCTCACCGGTGAAGGAGATCAACGTGGGCTCGAGGCTTCCGTCCGTGAGGTTCACCGCGCAGGTCGCGGTGCCGACAAGCGTGCCGCCGGCATCCGCCGCGGAGAAGAACTGCACATAGATCGCGGCCGCGTCCTTCCGGATCGGAACCGGAATCGTGTAGTCCTCCGTGTGGGCAGGAAGGTTAGCCGGATCGCGGTTGACGTTAAACGAAACATCGTCCTTGTTGGCGCCCCCTTTGAAAATGAGAATCGTCGCCGATTGTGCCGAAGATAGATCGGTCGAAAGCGCGCGGGTTCTGTCCGGCCAGGCGATGCCGATGGTGGCATTCCGGACGGTCGAACTCCCGCCCCCTCCTCCACCACCACACCCGGTAACCAAAAACGCCAAAAAGGCGCAGAGCAGAACGAATAGAGACCTCATGTTCACATCCTAGTGTGGATTCTTAGGAGGCACTAGAGTTTGCTCGTTTAAGCCGTGTTTAAGGCTTGCTAAACCGTTTCTTAACACGAATCGTGGAGATAATTGGCAGTGCTGCACCGTCGTTCGCTGTTCATCGCTTTGGGAGTCACTGCGGCGGTCGCCGTTGGGGCGGTCGGCGTCCAGTTCGCGATGCGTCCGCTCATCACCGGCAAGTGGATCACGCCGGAGGGCGTGCAGCAACCAGTTGGCAGCTTCCCGACGAACATGGCGCTCTCGCCGGACGGCAAGTACGTTGTCGTCACCGACACCAGCTACCGAGAACAGCTCAGCGTGCTGGACTCCGACACCGGCGCATTGGTCGGCAAAGTGGATTTCAATGGCCGGGGTAAGGCCCTTTACTACGGCCTCGCGTTCGCCCAGCAGGGCGACCGGACTTTGCTCTTCGCTTCCCGCGGGGGAGAAGACATGGTCTCCGTTTACGAACTCAAAAAGGGCGAGTTGACCGAAGTCACAACCCTTCACAACCCTGCTCCCCAAGACGGCAGTAACCTGCCGCACCACATCGCCGGTCTGGCCACCAATGCGGACGGGACGATTCTCTACGCCGTCAATAACCAAACTCACGAGAAGAACGGGTTCCAGGGTTCGGTTAGCGTGATCGATGTCGCGACCGATAAGGTTCTCAAGAAGATCCCCGTCGACGGGTTCCCGTTAGCTGTGGTCAACGCCGGGGGGAAGCTGTTCGTCACCAGCGAGCGGGACGGTCTCGTAACGGTGGTCGATCCAGAAGCCGGTTCGGTGGTGGGCAAAGTCCAAACTGGCGCCCTGCCCGCATATCTCAAGCTTTCGAAGGACGGCGCCAACCTCTACTGCTCCAATTCCGGCAGCGATACCGTTTCGGAGATCGACACCCAAGCGCTGAAGGTGAAGCGGACAGTCCTCCTCCGCCCCGCGGCCTTTCGCGGCCTTCCCGGCTCAACGCCCTTGGGAATGGATCTCACCCCGGACGGCAAGCGCATGTTCGTCGCGATGGGCGACCTGAACGCCGTTGCGGTCGTCGATCTCGCGAAGGGCGAGTTGGAAGGGTATCTGCCGGCGGGTTGGTATCCGACCTCGGTCGCCGTAGCCCAGAACGGAGACCGGCTGTTCGTGGCGAACGCGAAGGGCGTAAAGGTTCGCAATCCCAACGGCTCGCCGGTGCGGAATATCACGCGGAACCAGTATGGGGCTTCGATTCTCGAGGGCACCGTCCAGAATCTGGACATCTCCCAAGAACTTGGAATGCTCAAGGAGCACACCGAGCAGGTGCTGGAGAACAACCGAGCGAATGGCTATGCCGAGGCCAGCGCGAAGCTGTTTAAGAACCCGGGCATCGAGCACGTCGTGTACGTGATCAAAGAGAACCGAACCTACGACCAAGTGCTGGGCGATGTGCCCCAAGGGAACGGCGATCCTTCGCTGGTGCTGTTCGGACGGGACGTCACACCGAACCAGCATGCGCTGGCGGAGCGGTTCGCCCTCCTCGATAACTTTTATGTGTGCGCCGAGGTGTCGGCGGACGGATGGAACTGGTCGACCTCGGGCATGGCCAACGAATACACGCAACGGAACGTGTTCGTGAACTACAGCGGCCGCGGTCGAAACTACGATTTTGAAGGAACGAACAACGGCGTACCGGTTTCGGTCAAGGGCAAGCGCGACGTGGCGGAAGCGGAGGGCGGCTACCTCTGGGATTCCGTGGCGGCGAAGGGGCTTTCCTTGAAGAACTTCGGAATGTACGTCTCTTTCGACCCGGACAATGTCCGCCCGGAGACGCGCGAGATGAAGGGAGACGGGGTTCCGACGAAGAAAGCGCTGGTCGGCTCCACCTCCGACGACTTCCGGCGGTACGACACCGCCTATGCAGACAGCGAGGCTTGGGTGGAATACAAGTTGCCGGTTGCGCCGCGACAGTTGGCGAAGTACGGCGCCCACAACGACCCTTCCCGGATGACGGCCTGGAAGCGGGAGTTTGGAGAGATGGTAAAGACGGGCAAGATGCCCCGGCTGATGCTGCTTCGCCTGGGCCGCGACCATACGGCAGGCACCGCGGCCGGACAGTACAGCCCTCGAGCGATGGTGGCGGACAACGACTATGCAGTGGGTCAGCTTGTCGAGGCGATCTCAACTTCGCCGTTCTGGAAGAACACCGCGATCTTCGTGGTTGAGGACGATGCGCAGGCAGGCTTCGACCACATCGACTCCCACCGCTCGACGGGCTACGTGATTAGCCCGTTTATCGCTAAGGGAACCCACGACGGCACGTTCTACAATACGGACAGCGTGCTGCGAACCGCGACCCTTCTGCTGGGCACGGCGCCGATGAACCAGTACGTGGCGACCGCAACGCCGTTCGGCTTTTTTGGAAAGCCGACGAACATTGCGCCGTTTAAGGCGATCTTGCCAAGCAAGGCGATCGTCGGCGAGGTGAACGGCGAATCGGCTTACCGGGCGAAGGACAGCGCTCGGCTTTTGAATCGATACCAGGAGGAATCGCTTGCGGATATCGAGCTGAACGACATCCTCTGGGGCTCGATTAAGGGGCCGAAGTCAAAGCGCCCGGCGACGCCTAGCGCGCGGTGGCAGACGAAGGATGCCGACGGAGACGGCGATTAGGTCGTCTTCCGTCTCCTTCGGGCGGCCAACACGAGACCGCCAGCCAGGGCGGTAAACGTCGCCGGTTCCGGCACCGCGGCAGGGACGACCTCGACCCCGCTCAGTTGGTTTCCGAGATCGTCGAACGCCTGAATTTCGAAGCTGCCCGTGCCGCTGAAATCGGAAATTGCGTAGGCGCTGGCCGCATATTGAATCGAGGCCGAGGTCCTAAGCTCGTAGCCGATGTGAACCCCCAGCGGGCTCGGCGACTGTCCCAGGGAGACCGAATCGAGGGAGGCTAGTTCGATGCCGGGGTCGTTCGGGAAGCCGGGGAGAACTCCGTCGATGTAGGAGATACGGCCAACCCAACCGCCGGTCGCGGTATAGACTGGTGGAGCATTGAAGTTGTGAAATCCGTCGACCGAAACGGATCCCGAGAAGGCCTGGGCGCCATCTACGGTGACGTTGGTGGAAGCTGTGGCGTAAGTCTCTCCCGGCGTATAGTAGGCCTTCGATGAGGCCAAGCGACCGTGCATGGGAAGTACGAGCCGGTAGGAGACATTGCCGATGTAGTGGGGCACGTCGATTTTGAGGTCGTAACTGCCCTGAAAAAGCGTCTCGATATTGAAGCGCGGGCTTCCAACGGAGAAGGACGAACCAAAGGCGATGCTCTTCGAGCGGATGGTGCCGACGCCGTAAGAGTCTTGCTGAAAAATGGTTCCAGCCATCAATATAGTTGTAAGGTCCGTCGCCCGGGTAGCCGATGGCGTGGGCCGAGTTTTCCAGCACGCGGCCCGCGGCGTCCCAAGCCGCGGTGGTGCCGTAGGTGACATCGGAAACCACCCCGGCCGGATCGTAGGCGCTTCCCGAGATGTGAGAAGAGATAGTTGTTTGGGAAGCAGCAAAGGCGGTTGCGGAGAGGAGTAAAGCAGATCCAAGGACTCGCATAGTCGGACTCTAGTCCCCGACCGTCTCAACACCGTCTCAAAGGTTTTCCAATAGCTCGCCGATCGAAGGAAGGCCGTGCCGTGAAAGAATGCCGCGCGCCTCCGCGGCATGCCAAGGCTCGCCGGTGACACGGTCAAGAGTCGCCAGAGCGGTCGCTTCCCCATGACGATCGCCCACCCGCCGGAAGGCGGCCAGCGCGATTTCCGCCACCTCTCGGGCCTCTTCCCGCCGTCCCAAAGCGTGCAGGCAGAGGGCCAAGTCTCGCTCGTTTTGCGCCCAGCCGCGAACGTAGCCCAACGCCCGGTGAACGCGGGAGGATTCCCGAAGCGCAGCGGCGGCGCCGGCGAAATCTCCGCGCGAACGGCGGATGCTCCCGATCGTCGCGTGGGCGATGGCCTCGTAAGTGTTTTTGTGCTCCCGAAAAATCTCCATGGCTTCTCCCACCAGCCGCTCCGCTTTGCCAAGATCGCCCACTTCTGCGGCAAGCATTGCCCGGTTGTGACGGGAGATCGAAAAGTTGCGCCGGTCGCCTAGCTCGATCCAGATCTGTTCCGCCTCCAGGTATGCGATCTCTGCCTCTTCGCCGCGAGCAAAGTCGCCTAACGAGAGACCCCACAGGTGCCACGCAAAGGCGAGATTGCGGTCGCGTGGGCCGTCTTGCAAGAAACGTAGGGCGGCTCCGACCTCTTCCAAGGCCGCCTCGCGGGCCCCTCGCTCCCGGATCGCCAACGAAAGCGAAAGACGCGCCCAAGCCTGCACGCAAGGGTCGGCCAATTCCCCTGGTCCGGCGAGAAGCGTGCGGGCCCAGATCTCCATCTCATCCCCCGCATTCCTCACGTACCAATGGGTCCAGAAGGCGGCGACGATGCGGAGGCCTAGTTCCCGGTCCTCAGGCCGTTCGCTCTTCCGGCAAGTCTCCAGCGCGGCCCGGACGTTGTCTCGCTCTCGCTCCTGGAGGGCGAGACGCTGGCCAAATTCGTAGGGTGGCGGGGGCAGATGGTCCGCCCGGTTCGCCTCCACCCAGCCGGTGAAGTATTCGGCATGAGCTCGGTCTGCACCAAGGCCGCCGGTCAGGTCTCGAAGCGGTTCCAGCATCCGAAAGCGGACCGAACCGTCGGGCTCTTCTTCGGACACGATGAGCGACCAGCGGCGGAGCGTTTCGAGGGTCGATAAGTCGGCCGCGGCGACGCGCGCGGCCGCGTCCGCGTCGAAGCCGCCCCTAAACACCCCCAGAAGAGTGAACGCCTCGCGGATCTTTTTCGGGAGGAGGGTCAGGCTGGATTTAAGGACGGCGTCGAGCGAGCGCTGCCGTTCGGGAATGCCCAGGCTTTCGCCGAAGTCGGACTCCGCGGTCCAACCAGCCTCGCTGATTTTGGCTAACCCCTGAACTCCAGCGCGGGCCGCGGCCAGTTCCAGCGCCAGTGGGATGCCACCCAGTCTCTTCGAGAGGGAGCGGGTTGCTTCGTTAGTCGCTCGAAGGTCGGGGCGGGCTCGTCGGGCTCGTTCTTCGAATAACTCCGCTCCGTCACCGTCCGAGAGAGGACCGATCGGGAACTCCGCCTCTTCCAAGATGCCGAGGGACTTGCGGGAGGTGATCAGGAGGGAGACGCCGGGGAGTTCCGTCAGGCGGCGGACGAAGGCGGTCAACTCGTCGGTCAGGAGGTGCTCGGCGTTATCCAGCACGAGGAGGACGGGCGATAGTTCCGCCAGTTCGCGAGCGACAAGCTCCGACGTGGCAAATCCGGGGGCTGGAACGGGGAGTCTTAGGGCTCGGCGTACCGCGTCGGCCGCCTGCTTTGCGTCGGAGAGGTCGGCCATCGGGACCCATATGCCGCGCCCGTGCTCCTTTGCGACCGTCACCGCCAGCCGCGTCTTTCCCATGCCTCCCGGTCCGGTGAGGGTGACCACCTTGCCTTGGCGGATGAGCGCCGCGACCGCCGCCCGCTCCTCGATTCGACCAAAGAGTTTTCCGAGGCCCTGGGGGAAAGTGGGAGGCAGCTCGGCGCCGAGAGGGCTTAGATTCTCGGCCAACGCTTCGAGACGAGCCTGCTCGGACAAAACCCAGTCATCGTAGTGTCCCGGTAACAGCGGGCCGGGGGCGAGCCGTTCCGCGGTCCGGCGGTCGCCGCGGGCGGCCGCCTCCTCAAATTCCGCCACGTCCGTCACCACACGATTGGGGTTCAAACGAACCGGCGTTCGATCGGTCTCGAGAGGATGATTTGGCCCCATGACGGTCCGGAGGCGGGAAAGGGCGAGCCGTAGCGAGTGGCGCTGGGATTCCGGCTCGGCTTCCGGCCATAGGAGCTCGGCAAGCACTTCTCGCGCATGAGGCACCCGGGGGAAGAGGGCGAGATAGGCAAGGAGCGCGGCGGTTCTCTGGGTCGGAAACCGATCGACCACCCGGTGGCCATCGGAAGCCCGAAGCCCCCCGAACATCTCGATGCGCCATCCCTCCACGGAATGACTCTACACCGGGTAGCGGCTGGTAGAGTCGGTTTATGGCCGATCCGCGGTGGGACGTTCCTCAAACGGAAGAGGGGCTTCAGACAGTTCTTGAGCGTTTGGCGGAGAGCCGGGCGGCAGGGGACGAGGAGCAGGTTGGCTGGGGGCTGCTGGCGTTGGCCTTTCAGGTGATATGGGTCCGCTCAGATAACGAGGAGCCGCCTTTCGTTCGATGCGGGACGTTGGCGACAGAGGCTTTGGAGATTTTCCGGAGGATCGGCCACGTGAAGGGTCAGATCGCGGCGATCCATCGGCTGGTGCCGAGTTTGGGGCCGGAGCGGAAAAACCAGATGGTGGCGGAGGCGGACCGGTTGGCGATCGCTTCGGGGGATGAGGTTTTGGTCGCTCGGTCTCTGGCGGCGCAGGCTCGTCAGTTGGCGATGTCCGACCGCGCCGGGGCGTCCGAATTAGCGCGTCGGGCGCTTGAGATATTTCTTCGTCACGATGAAAAGCGTTCGGCTGCTGGCTGCTGTTTCAGCCTTTCCATCCAACTCGATGACTCCCGCGCCAAGTACGAAGTGGCGATCCAAGGTGCCGATCTGTATCGCGCAGTCGGAGACCGAAAGATGGCGGCCCACATTCTCTCGATTGCGGAGATGAATGGAGAAGAGTTCATGCCGTACACCGACTTAGAGCCGATCATTCGTCAAGAGCTTGAGGATGCTCAAGCCGCTGGCTCGCGATTGCGTGAACAGGCCGCCTATGGCCACCTCGCGAAGCTTGCGGCGGTAAAGGGGGATGCGGAAGAGGCCGCGAAATACCTTCGTTGGGAAAAGGAGCTTGAGGAGGCGGACGGGGTGACGCCCAAAGAGCGCCATCGCGCCAACATCGCGATGACCAAGGAGATGATTCGCATGGCCAAAACCTCCGGAAACGAGGAAACCGTGAAAGTGTTTGAGGAGGAATTAAAACGTCTTAAGAAGCTGCACGTGAAATGAAGGTTTTTCACGTTTTTTCGCCAAAAGTCCTAGACGGGCGAAACACCTCGAAGGAAAAGGCGTCGGAATAGATGCCACTGTTTCCTCCGGTGGCTCCTCAAAACCCTCGACGGAGTCCGGATCCTACCAAGGACCGGGCTTCCGTTTTTTTTAAGCCATTCGGTTTGCCCTGCATATCAAAGTAGGTACCTAGTTTCGCGGGCACGATTACCGGGGTGTACGGAAGGTGCGAACCTTGATGGGCCTGGCCAGGTCATTGGAGCATGCACCGAAAAGTAGATGAACGGCCGCCGCTTGAGGCGGATGCGATCGAGGAACGGGAGATCGAACCCATGGGAGAAGGCCATGTGGAATCGGACCCCATCCCAAACACCGAACTCCCTGAACCCAGTTACGAAGCCAATCAAGCCGTTCGCGGGCAGGACGCCCATCCCGGCGGCGGAACCGAACGCAGCGTATGAGGCGCTTACTAACCCATAAGGCGCAGGCCACAAGCTAAACTTCCTTCGTGCGTCCGATCCTCGCCTTTTTCACCTTTGTGGGCGAGTCGTCGATCATTTTCGGCGATGCGGTCAAGCGGGCTCCGAAGCGTCCGGTCGAGTGGAAAGAGACGATTGTCCAGATGGCATTCGTCGGAGTGGCAAGCGTCCCGATCGTCGCTCTAACCGCGTTCTTCTCGGGCGCGGTGCTTTCGCTCTATCTGACGGTATTCCTTCGCCAATACGGAGCCCAGAGCTTTGTCGGCGCCACCGTCGGGCTGACGGCAACCCGGGAGATTGGTCCGGTCATCGCGGGAATCATGATTTCGGCGCGAGCCGGGAGCGCCATGGCGGCGCAGATCGGAACGATGGCGGTGACCGAACAGATCGACGCCCTGCGGATGCTGGGGGTGCATCCCACGAATTATCTGGTAATCCCACGCATGCTCGCGGGCATCCTGATGGCCCCCATCCTTGCCCTCGTTTCCATCTGGATGGCCGTCATCGGCGGGATGCTTGTAGCGGATAGCGAAGGGCTCTCCATGTCGGCCTTCATCCAGTCGGTCCAGCAGTATGTAACGCCGATGGACGTGGTGAAGGGCATCTCGAAGGGGCCCTTCTTCGGCCTGATCGTCGCCCTGGTGGCCTGTCAGCAAGGCCTACGGACGAAGAACGGTGCGGTCGGCGTCGGCCGAGCGACGACCAACGCCGTCGTCATCAGCATGGTGCTGGTCTACATCGCCAACTTCCTCCTGGCCCGCGTGATGTATCGGTGAAGCAGTAGGCAGGAGGCGTTAAGCATTAAGGGTGAGGGGTTACTCTTCCTTTGGAGCTAACGCCTAACGCCTAACGCCTAACGCCTAACGCCTAACGCCTAACGCCTAACGCCTAACGCCTAACGCCTAACGCCTAACGCCTAAAGTCCTAACACTTAGTGCCTTCCCGCTTATAATTAGATTGTTGGCTAAGTATCGATGAGAGACGAGGTGTTCAAGGCTTTGGCAGATCCCACGCGGCGGCGCATTTTGCGGATGCTTGGGGACCGGGAGATGGCGGCGGGGGAGATCGCGGCGCAGTTTTCGATCAGCGCCCCTTCGATGTCCCACCATTTCGCCGCGCTCAAGGCCGCGGATCTGATTTCCGGACGGCGGGAGGGGCAGCAGATTGTCTATTCGCTGAACACCACCGTTGCGCAGGACCTCGTCGCCGTCGTATTTGACCTCTTCGCTCCCAAAGAAAAGGGGGAACTCGCATGACCATTCAACGTTCGCTCATCGCTCAAGCTCTGCTTCTCGTCGCGACCATTATCTTCTCGATCGTCTACGGGGCGCACCTTCCCGATCAGGTGGTGACGCACTGGGGGATCAACGGGCAGCCGAACGGATGGGGCAGCAAATGGATCACGTTGCTAATGATGCCCGGGACGCTCCTCGTGATGATGCTCCTGACGGTGGCCTTACCGAAGCTTTCGCCGAAGAATTTCGAGCTTGAGCGATCCGGCGGGACCTACGGTTGGGCGATGTTTCTAGTCTCCGCCCTCATGGCCCTTCTTCACGTCGTAATCGTATTGAAGACGGCAGGCGCCGCATTCGATATCGGGCGCGTCATGTTCGCGGTGCTCTTCGCCTTCTGGATCTTCCTTGGCAATGTGATCGGTAAGGTCAAGCGGAACTACTACATGGGCATTCGCACCGCCTGGACGCTTTCAAGTGAGCCGGTGTGGAACGCCACCCACCGGGCGGCGGGGCGGTTGTGGGTTGTGGGCGGCGTGGTTGGGCTGGTTGCCGCCGTGGCAGGTTTGGGGATGGTGCCCCTGATCTCGTTCCTGATGGTGCTTGCCCTAATTCCGGTGGTGCAGAGCTACTTTATCTACAAGCGCCTGGGTTAAGAACCAGACTTCCCCCTCCGGCTTCGGTCGGGATTTGCCCGCTTCCAGACCTTTACCAAACCATTGAAGTCTTTACACTCATCGATCCACCCGATGAGTTTGTCTGCATCGACGAACTGGGTGAGGATATCGTCATCCTTCCGGATCGCTTCACGGTAGGCCCCTTGAAGCTCGGCGAAATCGTACTCGCGGAGGCGGGTCCATTGGACGGTTCTCAGAACGGACGGGTTATAGACCTGGGCCAGGATTTTCCCGAACAGTCCCAGCTCTTTAGTACCTTCGTAGACGAAGCTCCACAGCACGCCTTCCGCGTCGAAAACGATCGTGCCAAAAGCGTTTTGGGCTCCTAGGCTATTCGCTCGCGTCGTCGTTTCCGCTTCGAACTGGAAGCGGAAATAGCTGGACTTAGGGTGACAAACAAAGAGCGGAGCGGCCGGGAGGGAGGACATGCCGCCAGTTTATTTCCAAAACAGACACGCCCCGGGCTTATCGAACCTGCGTGCCTTCCGGCGCTTCCTTATCCGGCTGCAGAAGAATCGCGCCGCCGTTCTCATCCGTCGCCGCAAGCAACATGCCCTGGCTCTCCACGCCACGAAGCTTCGCCGGCTTGAGGTTGACGACCACCACAACTTGTCGGCCGATGAGGTCTTCCGGGGAGTAGCTGGCGCGAATACCTGCGACGATCTGGCGGCGCTCTTCACCGACCATGACCTGAAGCTTCAGAAGCTTGTCACTGCCTTCCACCGGCTCTGCCTCGAGGACCCGGCCCACGCGGAACTGGGTCTTCATGAACTCGTCAATGGAAATCTGGGTGGCAGGAGTGTCGGACATAGGCTCTTTTGGTTTTTCGGGTTTGGGCTCTTTCGGGGGCTTCGGCGCCTTGGCTTGGGGCACCGGCTTGGCGATTTCGAGCCGGGGGAAAAGGGGCTGGGGCTGGCCAAGGGGGCGGCCGGCGGGCAGGGAAGACTCTTCGCCGATACTGTTCCACGTGGAAAGCGGCGGAAGCCCGAATTGAGCGGCGATCGCGTCGGCTACGCGCGGCATCTCGGCGCGAACCAGACCTTCGGCGGCACGAACGCAAAGGAGCATCGACCGCAAGACCGCCGGCAACGCCGGATCCTCGCCTTTCGCGAGCGCCCACGGTGCGCGGGTGTCGGTGTATTTCCCGAGGAACCGAACCAGGCCAAAGGCGGCGGCAGAAGCCTGCTCCAACCGGAAACCTTCCATGGCCGATTCGTAAACCATCTTCGCGGCCGCGATCGCCTGCAACGCCTCATCTTCGGCCGGACCTTCCGGCACGACGCCGTCGGCGAACCGGTGGGCCATGCTAAGGGAGCGGTTTAAGGCATTCCCGAGATCGTTGGCTAGGTCGTTGTTATAGCGGCGGTCGAAGTCGTCCTGCGTGAACGCGGTGTCGTTTTCAAACGGCAGGGTCGACATCAAGTAGTGGCGCACCGCATCGGTGGCCAGGAGCGGATCGCAGCCGGAACGCTCGGCCAAGGATGCCGCGAGTTCACCCGGCACGACCATGTTGCCCTTGGATTTGGAGATCTTCTCCCCGCTTCCGAGGACGTACCAAGCGTGAGCGGCCACGGTCTCCGGGAGAGGCAGGCCAACCCCCATGAGCATGGCGGGCCAAAGGGTGGCGTGGAACCGGGTGAGGATGTCCTTGCCCAGCCACTGCACAACCGGCGGCCAGATCTCCTCGTAACCGGGCTCGGGCCAACCCGTAGCCGTGACATAGTTGATCAGGGCATCGAACCAGACGTAGATGACCTGGCTTTCGTCCCCAGGAATGGGAATGCCCCAGCCCGGGTTTTGGCGAGAAACGCACAGGTCGCGAAGACCTTCGCCGATGAAGGCAAGGACCTCGTTTCGGCGCGAGTCCGGCACGATGAAGCCGGGGTTGGCTTCGATGTGCTCCTTAATGCGGTCGCCGAAGGCGGACATCCTAAAGAAGTAGTTCTCCTCGCTCACCCACCGGACCGGGTTGCCGTCCGGCGAGAGGCCGTCGGTGATGTCCGACTCCTTGAAGAAGGTCTCCGTCGAGACGTCATACCACCCCTCATAGCGGCCCTTATAGATGTGGCCCGCCTCCATCAGCTTGGCGAAGAATGCCTGAGACGCTTTGATATGACGCGGCTCGCTGGTGCGAACAAACTCGTCCCAAACGATGCCGAACTCACCGAAGATATCGATGAACCGCTGAGTGATCTCCTTGACGAACTCGTGCGGGTCGCGACCAAGGGCCTCGGCGGCCTCTTTAATTTTCAGCCCGTTCTCATCGGTACCGGCCACGAAGAAGACGTCGTCGCCGCGCATACGGAAATAGCGCGCGGTGACGTCCCCAGTAAGCGTCGTGAGCAGCGTCCCGATGTGGGGCGTCGAGTTCACGTACGGAATGGCCGTAACGATAGTGGTCTTGTGAGCCATAGGCTAGACCTTAAAGTGTACCGGGCGGGGTCTTCTAGGCGGCCCATCTGGAGTATCCGGCTACGGTAAAAGACGTGGTATGGGCTACTGGCGAATGCAGCTACATCCGGATGATGCTCCTCGGTCCTCTTTTCATGCCGCGACCTGTGTGACGAAAGGAATCATTGGGTTGGACTTCCAGAAGGATGTTGGCGACCTTCGAGGCACCCATGGGGAAATCCAGGTTGGTCAGAAGGATTATCGTCTCTTCGAAGCCGAAATGCACGTGGGGGACCTAGTGCTGATCCAGACTCACCACTATCCGTTTGCTCTTGTAGAAGTCGCGAGCGATTATGCCTACGTTCCAAACGCTCGGGAGGCATATGGAGTCTGGTTCAGACATTTGAGATTAGTCCGAAATGCTTCTCTCTACTCGGATTACATCACCAACCCCAGGAACTGGCAGCAAATAACAATGACCGATACATTAGCCCCGCTTCGGTCTTCCGATACCGCGTCATACCGGTTGATCGAAGAGTGGCGAGGCGCTCGCTAACTGCAGTGGTTTACGGCCAACGCGCTTTGATGCGGAAACTTTTCGATGAATTTGAGGGAGATCGGGAGAAAATTCTTGCCGCTTATGTCGCCGCAGATCAACTGGGTGAGGTTCTCCGGAAGAACGACCGGAATGGGACATCAAGTTCTGAATATGCCGTACGACTTTGGGCAAACGGCGTTCACATGGGCTGGCTAGGAGTTGCCTCTACAGCTAAAAAGCGGAAGACGGGAGCAAGCAAATTCAGCAATGACGAGGTTGATCTCTTCGAAGGGCCCCTAAGCGAGATGGGAATCTTGTGGAGGGATGATCCTTCACGACCGGAACCTACCCCAGAGGCCAGATCGTTCTGGTCTGCTTTAGTCGACGAATGGTGTGCCAACGAGGAGATGCCGCTTTTGGTCCGAAAGAGCGGCCCAAGGGCCGTCATTGAGAGATTGCCTTCGGGACGTCCCTTTGTGCGATGCGACAACTCACCAGCACATTGGTCTTTTATGGGTTGCTGTGCCGGTCAAACGCCATCCCTAATCGAAGTATTTCGGCAACTTGCTGAAGGGGAGCTACCGATCACGATGGCAAGAGCAAGGACTGAAAAGGCCCTCATTGAATCGGGAAGCCACACGGCTTATGGAGGTTTTATCTCCAAAAGCAAGTACGGTCAAGTTAATAAATTTACGGATGGGAAGTCCTATAAACTTTGTCATATCCGTCCCGTTGGATTGGGCGGGCGGGGCGAAGTCGAACAGTTCGACGAGATCTCCTTGAAAGATCACATGAGGCGGCTACTTGACCCCAATAATATGATCGTTGTGCCCCTTCGATACTCCGGGGTTGGGGAGTGCCAGGCCTTTCTAAACGCTTTCCTGCCATGAACCGCGAAGTTGCACCGTGGCATTACTAGTAGCCTTATAACCTGCAGGTGGGCGTTTTACGTTGGGCTGGTATTGTCTTGCGCGTGCGTCGTTCGCTCTTTTTGTTGTTCCCTCTCCTGATCGCCGGTTGTGGCGGAGGCTCGGGCGGTGGGTCGTCTTCCTCCCGCGTGGGACCGGTAGTTCGGATCTCCTGGCCGGCGAGGCTTCGCGATGTCGGGGCGCCTTTGGCCGCGACGGCGGCGCGGGTCGAGTTTCCGGAAGCGGGAACGAGCGGCGTCGATGTCACCGAGACGGTTCTACGGCCGACGGGCGCGACCGCGGTGACGAAGGATTACACCCTTGGCCGTGGTTTAAAGCCTGGAGTCCATCTTATGCGGGTGCTCTTCCTTTCCGATCCCGCCTACACCTCCCCGGTGGCCACCGCGACGGCAAATGTGTTGGTCGCAAAGGACGGGACGTTGCAGAAGCCGGACGGAACTTCGCTGGGCACGATTTCCGTGGACTCGAACGTCGTTGCGTTGAGCGTCGCGGATACGTCCCCAATCGAGATCGGTGAAAGCGTCGAACCCGGGGTGTCCGCCTACACGACGGATGGTCTTGTAGCGCTGGCGCCCGGGGCGGTGACATTCTCGGTAACCAGCGGCGGAAGCTACGTCCAAGCGAACGCTAACGGTACGGTCACCGGACTTTCCGCCGGCACGGCAACCGTGGTGCCAAGCGTCGATGGGGTGACGGGTACTTCGGGAACGGTCACCGTATTGCCTGCGGCGGTCGCCGTGCGGACAATCGAGATTGCGAGCAACGACCTTCGGTATGATGCGACCCGTAATCGTCTCTGGCTCGCCGTGCCACCCACGACCGCCGGGGGCAACTCCGTCCAGAGTCTGGATGTGGCGAGCGGGAATCTGGGTAGCCCGATTTCCTTGGGCGCCGAGCCAACCTCGCTCGCGATTTCGGATGACGGTTCGCGGATGTATGTGGGCTTTCTGACGGCGTCCTCCATCCGACCGATCGATCTCGCTACCGAAACGGCCATGGCCGCTTTCGCCCTGCCTAACGACCAGAACGGCCCGACCATCGCGACCGACCTTGCGGTGCAGCCCGGTCATGCGGAGACGGTTGCCGTGGCACCCGCCGAAGGTTCGTTCACCCCGGTCGGTCTGAGCCCTGTGATCTTCGATAGCGGAGTCCCGCGGCCCAACGGCAACGTCTACGCTTCCGGAAATCTGCTCTTGTGGGCCTCCGCAAGCCGAATCTACGACTATACGAACGATTCAAACGCGAGCGTTTATAGCTATGACGTGGATTCGCAGGGTGTAACGGCGAACTCGTTCCGCGGGGGGATCAATAACGACTACCTTCGGTTAGTTGCCGCGGGCGGTCTGCTTTACAATCGGAACGGGAGCATTTTCGACGCGACAAATTTCAATCGCGTCGGTTCTTTCGCGTTCTCCACGACCAACTTTTTCCCGCCGGCGGTTGATCTGACCCGAAAGCGCGCCTACTTCCTGCAGATCTCGGCCAACCTGATTCAGATCCACGCGTTTGACACGGACACCCGCGTCGAGACGTCGGTTCACCGATTGGGGGTCACCGGCAGCTTGTCGGATGGCTCCGAGATTCGTCTCACGCGGGTCGGAACAAACGGTTTGGCGTTTCGGCTGCAGGGCAAAGTGGTCCTGCTCGACGACGTTTCGGGCTACTAGGGTCGTCGTATGGGATGGCGGGGAGGGCGGTCCAGGGCCCTTCCCACGTCTTGATGGACAGCTGCAGATCAGCGCGTAGGTAGGGAGGTCATCTCGAACCCATCGCCAGTCTATGAGGCCGTCCGCGCCGTTCACATGGACTTTTCCCTTCCGGTTGAACATAGAATGAGGGGATTGGTTCTGGGTGAATTGAGGGCTTATGAGAATGACACGCGCCTCCAGTCTGGTTATCGCTTTGGTCGTGGCTCTCGTGGGCTGCGGGGGATCGCGCGATGGTGCTTACAATGGGCTCGCGAAGCCTAAGGTTGAGATTGCTTGGCCGGCTCGAGGACGGTCGTTCTCGGCGTCGGGGGCGGCGACGGCGGCTCGATTGACGTTTGTTGGGGCCGGGGAGTTGGGGGGCGATGTCTCGATGGTCGTCTCTCGTCCGGAAGGGGCAGAGTTGGCGGTCAGCCGATACGTTTTGAGCCAGGCACTTAAACCGGGGAATTATCCTTTGCGGGTGGAGTTCTTGGCGACGTCCGACTCCTCGCTTGTTCTTGCGGTTGCGAACGTGAGCCTCCAGTTGATGAGGAACGGTGAGCTCCGGCGCATGGATGGGCAGAGGCTTGGAACGATCGGTTTCGAGTCGAAGGTAACCGCGCTCGTCCTCCCCAGCGAGACGAGGATCGACCTTGGGGAGACGGTGGATTTTCCGATCACGGCGGTTACGGATGCCGGAATCACGGCTTTGGCGCCGGGATCGGTCCGGCTCGCGCTTACCTCTGGGGAGGCGTTCGTCCGGATCGATCCGTCCGGCTCCGTCACCGCTCGTTCGGTTGGGGTGGCCACGGTGGTGGCGTCGGTTGACGGGGTTTCGTCTTCACCGGCGGCCCTCCGCGCTTTGGGTGCGCCGCTTACCCCGAGAATCTTTCCGCTTACCGATGTGACCGACCTTACGGTGGATCCGGTGCGAGGAAAGCTATGGCTTATTCGGGCAGAGCAGTACGGGGTCCAAACATTTGACCCGGTGACGAGCCGGTCGGGAGCGGTCTTCACGGCGGGGGCTGAACCGACGACGTTGGCGATTTCGGAAGATGGCACCCGGGTTTATGCCGGCTCGAAGGCAGGGGGCAGCATCGTCGTGATCGACGGGGTGAACGAAGTTCGGGGGATCGATGCGGGGCTTCCGCGCTCGCCCCTGGGGACGGTTCCATACGCGCTGCAGATCGCAGTGCAGCCAGGGAGCAACTCGGCAGTGGCGCTGACTTCGCGCGACGTGGCAGGAAACCGGTTTGGGCCTTCGGTGATCGACGTGCCGTATCCGCGGCCGAATCGGATGGGGGTTCAGGATGGCGACCGGCTTGTCTGGACGGCGCCGGACCGCATCGTGGCTTACACACTGGGCGGAAGGATGACCGAGCTTGCGGTGGATAGCGAGGGGGTGACGTTGATTCGGGAGGTCAGTGCGACGGCAGGGTTGACCGGCTTGGTGAAGGCGGGCGATCGGCTTTACGACCGGTCCGGGGCGATTTACGATGCCGCAACCCTCGTGCGACTAGGCGAATTTCCGATTCCTACCGAGGGTGATTCCCAGTTCGACGGTCCGGCAATTCAGACCGCTACAGGGACGGCGTATTACGTCGAAAAGCTCGGTACAGATGTCTTTCTGCGCAGCTACAATCTGGCGGACTTTACGGAGAAGAGCGTTCGCCGGATTACCGGCCTACAGACGGGAGTGGCGGTCGACGGGCTCCACACGAGCCTTTTAGTGGCGAACCCATCCACCCTCGCCTTTCGTTTGAATGGAGGGTTTGTGCTGTTGGACAACCCTTAGACACCGCGTTTTTCGGCCTCCCTCCCCGGAAGAAGGGAGGCCGGGGCCGATTACGAGACCTTTCGCAGCTTCGTCAACCGTCCGATCGGCACCCACTCGCAGACGAGGATGTCTTTCTTGTTCATCCAGATCGCCGCATGGGGGTGGACGAACTTGCCCGGGATGAACTTCTCTCGGGGGGCGTTCCGCAGATCATCCGGCGCGCCGTCGCCGAGGGCGGCGATGACGTGGTTCTTCTTGTCCAGGATCGTAACGATGCTGTCGAGGTCCGGGACGAGGACCATGTCGTGGTTGTAGTGGATGTGGCAGGGGCGGCGCATGCCTTCCACGATGAAGTTGATATGGTTGCCCTCCAGGTCGAACTCTTGGAGGCGGTGGTTGCCGCGGTCGGCCACGACGAGTTTGGGCGCTTCGCCGCGGTTATCCACCCAGAGGCCGTGGGGCTCGCGGACGAAACCGGGCTCGCTGCCGGGTTTGATCACGACGCCCTTATAGTCGCCGTCCTTGCTGTACTTGTGAATGTAGTGCGAGCCGTAACCGTCGCCCACGAAGAGGTCGCCATCCGGGAGGAAGGCAACGTTGGTGGGGCAGAATCCGCCGGCATCCTTGTAGACGCCGGACTCCATCGGGACACCCTTCTGCCAGATGACTTTGCCGGCGAGGTCCGTCTTCACGATGAGGCGGCGGCGGGTGTCGCAGTGATAGAGGAACTCTTCGGAGCCTTCCTTGCGCAGGTCGAGGCCGTGCGCCCCGCCTCGGAAGTCGGCGCCCCAGGAGGTGATGAACTTTCCGTTCGGATCGTAGACGACGACCGCGTCGCTGCTGACGCTGCCCGAGCCGACCGTGTGGGCGAGGTAGATGCGGCCATGGGCGTCGGTCGCCAAGCCGTGAGTGTCGCCCCAGGTGAGGTTGGCCGGCGGGACGAGCCAGTCGTGGATGCACTCGTAGGTGTGCTCGCCGGTTCCGAGGATCGGGTGGTTCGCGGTGGTTTGCGCGCGGAGCGGCGCGGGGATGGCCAGCCACGCCGTCGCGGCGCCGGCGGCGGCGACGAAATGGCGCCGGGTGATCGGGGCGTCGGACATGAGTGCAGTTTAGCGCGTTCGGGGAGCCACTCCGTCAAGTAACTCCCTTCGAAACCTCTCAGCGCTTGTACGGGAAGACAAACCCAACGAACGCCCCATGCGCCCCCGCTCCATAACCGGAGATACTTGAGATTCCGAGGATCGACGATGACCCAGACGAACGGACGGCTTTCTCCAACCCAAATCGAAGACTTCCACCGCGACGGCTACACGCTGTTCAAGCAGCCCGTTTTTTCGGCCGAGCGGTTTGGCGAACTCAAAGAGATCTTCGAGGACGATCTCTCGCGTTACGGAGATTCGAACCTCGACACGATCCATTTCCGGGATGAACGGCTGATGCCGTTTCTGATGAGCGACGAGATTCTGAACCTGGTCGAGCCGATCATCGGGCCAAATATCGGGCTTTGGAGCAGCCACTTTATCTCCAAGCCCGCCCTCACCGGGAAGGCGACGCCGTGGCATGAGGACTCGGCCTACTGGAATGGACGAATGTCCGATATGGCCAACATCGTAACGGTGTGGCTGGCGCTCGACCGGGTGTTTCCGGAGAACGGAAGCATGGGCGTGATCCCTGGGACCCACGAGGGTGGGTTTAGCGAATATGAGCGAGTGGACGCCGCGGAAAACATCTTCGAGACCCAGGTCAAGGGCGTTGACGAATCCAAGGCGGTGTTCTTCACACTGGAGCCCGGCGAGTGCAGCATTCACGACTCCCGGATCATCCACGGAGCGCACGCAAACACAAGCGAGTTTCGGCGCGCGGGCTACACGATGCGCTACTTCCCGACGTCGACAAAATACTTCGACGACAACAAGCGAAACGCGGGCCATCGAATTTGGCTCGCCCGCGGGGTCGATTTGGCCGGGAATCGTTTCGAGAACGCCTAATCGGCGTTCTCGATCATATGGATGAACTGAGTCATCGGGAAGTTGGGACCCGGGTCCGTGTGCGTATGATCGCCGGGGAGGCCATGGGCGGCGCTCCAACGGCTGACTTGGGCGTGCGTCGTAATGCCGTGCTGACCGGCGGCAATTCCTGCCGCGTTAACGAACTGAATCGGGATATGGGTCTTGGGGACGATGACCTTCGCAATGAGCTGAGCCGCGAGCGTGAGCATCGCCTTGCCATAAGCGTCCATCCAATCGGACGCGGACTGACTCGCGAAGCCGGCGAGCTCCAAATGGATCCCGTTTCGATTGGCGTTCGGCGCGGCGTAAGCGACGTCCCGAAGCTGGACGCACTGGATGATGCTGTTTGCGTCGATGCAGTAGTGAGCGCTTGTCTGCGGCGTCGCCTCGGAGTGGAACCACTCCGCTATATTCTCGGCCGTCTTATCTTTTTCCGGCGCTTCCATGTCGTGGAGGACGATGAGGTTCCAGGGGCGAGCCGGCTGCCCCGTGAGATCTTTATAGCGGTTCGGGTGCGCTTGTTTGAAGGGGATATTCATGCGAAACTCCTCCTCCGTCGGTCCATGGGGCATCGGCGGCGACAGGTATTCGCAGCTTACACATTCTGTGCGCGCCAAAGAACAGGTGCCTGCGCGACTTCAGGGGGGAGGTCACAATAGGGGACGGTATGGGTTTTCTTGATCTGCAGCCGGACGCTTACGGACTCTCCGAGTCTCTGGGGCACGATCTGAAGCGGATCGACGATCTCCTGGGGCGGGTCTTGAACTCGCAAGAAGGCCCCGAGTTTGTAACCGAGGCGCGGCGGCTCATGGCCGCGCACGACCAACCGGTCGTGGAAGATGCGAACCGGGTCCGGCGATTGGCGCGGGCCTTTACCATCCTGTTCCAGCTCATGAACGTGGCAGAGCAGAAGGAGATCGTCCGGGTAAACCGAGCCCGGCATCCACGCCGCGAATCGATTCGAGACGCCGTCGGGCAGTTGAAGGCGCGAGGTGCGACGGCGGACGAGGCGCGGGCGCTGGTGGCGCGAATGCACGTCGCCCCGACCCTGACCGCGCACCCCACCGAGGCCAAGCGGAAATCGGTACTGGACAAATTGCAGGCGGTGGCCCTGTTGCTGGCAAAGGATGAGAACCCGCCGGACCTGACGGACCCGCTGGACAGCGAAGGCACCTCGATGGCGGAAGCCGAGCGGATCCTCGTCGAGCTTTGGCAGACCGATGAGATGCGCGCGGTTCGGCTGAGCGTGCGGGAAGAGGTTCGGAACGCGCTCTACTTCTTCGGAAAGACCGTCATGGAGGTGGTTCCGTGGCTGCACGAAGACGTAAAGCGGGCCCTCGAAGAGGCCTACCCCGGCGAGAAGTTTGAGGTCCCGACCTTCCTCACCTACCGGTCGTGGGTAGGCGGCGACCGGGACGGCAACCCGAACGTGACTCCCGAGGTGACCTGGATCACCCTGCTCGAGCACCGCATCCAAGCCCTGGAGGTGTACGTTCAGCGAGCCGCCGTGTTGCGCCGGTCACTGACCCTCAGCACGAAGCTGGTACCGATTTCGGCGGCCCTGGAAGAAGACCTAAAGATCGAAGGTCCGAAGTTGCCGGAGGCGACCCAGGAGCGCGCGTCTCAAGAGCCGTACGTACGCAAGTTCCTCCGCATCGAGGCCCGCCTGGCCCAAACCCTGGAGAAGGCGACCGCGATGCTGTCGAATGGGCGGCGGGGCGGGTTCACCGAGGCTTACGAAACCCCGGAAGAGTTCTTAGCCGACCTGCGGTTGGTACAGGACAGCTTGCGCGAGCACGGGGCCGAGGAGGTGGCAGACGGCGGACGGTTGCCGACGCTGATCCGGCAGGTGGAAGCGTTTGGGTTCCATCTGGCGACCCTGGACGTTCGGCAGCACAGCGATGCTCATGAGGCAGCGCTGGATGAGATTCTGCTGGCGGCGGGGGTCTTGCCGAAGGGCAAACCGTATTCGGGACTGGACGAGGATGCGAAGGTGGCCCTGCTCACCGCCGAACTCGCGAACCCCCGTCCGTTGCTGCCCGCCCAGTACGAGGCGAGCGAGGCGACGCACCACGTGCTGGACGCCTTCGGCGTCATCGCCCGAGCCCGGGCCGAACTGTCTCCCCTGAGCGTAGTCGCCTACATCATCTCGATGACCCACGGGGTCTCGGACCTGTTGGAGGTTCTCCTATTCATGAAGGAGGCAGGCCTCTACCGGGTGACGCCAAACGGAGTTGAGAGCGATCTGGACGTGGTCCCGCTGTTCGAGACGATCGACGACCTGCACCGTTCATCTGAGCTGATTACGGAGACGGTGAACAACGCGGCCTACGCCGGCCATCTTAAGTCGCGCGGCGGGACGCAGGAGATCATGCTGGGATACAGCGACAGCAGCAAAGACGGCGGCTACCTTGCCGCCAACTGGAGCCTGCAGTCGACGCTGGCGGGGATTGCCGTCACGAGTAAGGCGCTTGGGGTGCCAATTCGCTTGTTCCACGGCCGCGGCGGAACGGTCGGTCGCGGAGGCGGCCGTGCGAACCGCGCGATCCTGAGCCAGCCGGAAGGCTCGTTCTCCGGCGACATCCGGTTCACGGAGCAGGGCGAAGTGATCTCGTTCCGCTACTCGCTACCCCCGATCGCGCACCGTCACTTGGAGCAGATCGTCGGCGCCGTCCTGCTGGCCGAGTACGGGACCGGCATCAAGGGCGCCGAAGAGCGGTACGGCGACACGATGCGGAAGATGGAAGAGGCCTCCCGCGAGACCTACCGGAAGTTGGTTTACGAGGACGAAGGCTTCTGGCCCTTCTACATCCAGGCCACGCCCATCGAACACATCGCCCTGTTGACGATCGCTTCGCGTCCCGTCTCCCGCGGCGGCAGCGGCGTCGGAAGTGTCGAGGGTCTACGGGCCATCCCGTGGAACTTCGCCTGGGTCCAAAGCCGGGCAACGTTGGTCGGCTGGTACGGCCTCGGAACCGCCCTCCAAGGCAAGATGGCGGAAGGCGGGCTGGACGAACTGCGGCGAATGTACAAAGAGTGGCCCTTCTTCTCAATGGTCCTGAACAATGCCGAACTGGAACTCGTTCGAGCCCACCTCCCCACCGCCCGGCTATACGCCGCCCGGGTCGAGCCGCCAGAGCTTGGCGAGCGGGTCCAGAAGCTGATCGAAGAGGAATACATCCGGACCCGAGACGCGATCCTGGCCATCTCCGGCCAGTCAGAACTAATGTCCCGAGCCCGGGTCGTACGAAACACCGTCGAGTTTCGAAACCCCATGGTGGAGCCGCTGTCCCGGCTTCAGGTCGGCCTTATGGACCGATGGGAAACCCTTTCCGAAGAAGAGCGCGCGGGGACTTGGCGAGAAGCGATGCTGCAAAGCATCGCGGGCATCGCGGCGGCGATGCAGAGCACTGGATAGAAGTCACCTCGGCCAATCAAATGGCCGAGGCAACGGCCCGCTTCTGACGGTCAGCGCGTCAGCAGGAGGTGAGTCGCCCGTTCGGTTGGAACCACCTCCGTCACCCGATAGCCGAGGCCTGGCAGGTCAATGCCGGCGAACAGAGATTCACCGCGTCCCAAAAGGATGGGCGACACCACCAGATGTAACTCGTCGATCGCTCCTGCAAGCAGGTACTGGCGGACCGTCGAAACGCCGCCGCCGATTTTCACGTCCAGGTCTCCCGCGGCAGCCTTAGCCTGGGCTAGCGCGGCCTCGATCCCCTCGGTGACGAAATGGAAGGTCGTCCCGCCCTCCATCACGATGGACGCCCGGGCGTGGTGGGTGAGGATGAAAGTAGGAGCGTGATACGGAGGATTGTCTCCCCACCAGCCTTTCCACGCGTCGTCCGGCCACTCGCCGCGGATCGGGCCAAACATATTGCGGCCGAGGATGAAGGCGCCGAAGCCTTCTCCCGAGGCGCGGGCGAAGAGAGCGTCCGCGCCTTCAGTTTCTCCTTCTTTCCCGAACATCGATCGAAAGGTCTGGGTCGGATAGAACCAGCCGTGCAACTCTTTGCCCCCTTTGCCGAGCGGATCTTCCATGCTTTGATCCGGCCCGGCCCCGTAGCCGTCGATGGACACCGCAAACCCGGCTGCGCGGACCTTACTCATGGGACTTAGCCTGATCGTGAACTGACATTAGTTAGGTTTACCAGTCCGGTTTAAAATTCCCCCCGGCAAACTTCGTTCCAGGTCTTAGATTTGTGAAAAATAGGCTTAAAGCACGGCTCGGAGTTCGGCAGCCCGTAGGCTTGATGCCGCCGAGGCGTGGGCTCTTACGAGGCAGGCTTCTTCGAGCGTCACTTGCTCGAACCGAATCTCGTCTCCGGGTCTCAAACGACCAAGCCGATCCAAATCCGCGGCGATCACGACGGCGACCTTGGGGTAGCCGCCGATGGTGGGACCGTCCGGCCCCAGGATGATCGGATGGCCACCCGCGGGAAGTTGGATGGCGCCGGGGATGGCGGGCTCGCTGGGCAGGTTGATCGTGTGCGGCATGGCGATGCCCTCAAGGCGAAGGCCGACTCGATTGGAGCTTAGGGCGACCTTGTACGACTGCCCGAGGAAAGCCTGTAGATCGAAGAGATCAGCTTGGGGGCCGGGAAGGATGCGGATGGGAGCGTCGCCGGTGCAGGGTGGGTTAGCGAGGTGCCGCTCTTGGCCTCTACCGATCGCTAGGTAGGCCCGGGCGTTGGTGGGAAGAATCTTGAATCTCTCGCCTTTACCGAGAGGGAAAGCGCCATCCGGACCGCCGACGACCACGAGCGTGGTCTCCTCAAGGGCCTCGACGGTCACCGGACCAAGGGCGATTTCCAGGAGAGGCGCCTCTTCGGGCTGTCCTGCGAGGGCGTTGGCCAAAGCGGCCGATTCGCGATCGAACGGACCTCCCGGCGGGACCCCGTAGGTTCGCCGGTTGCTGGTTTTTAAGGAGACGGTCTGGTGGGAGCCGTAGGCTTCGACTAGGCGGAGATTTTCGAAAGGGAATCTAGGCACCGACTTCATACCCAGCGTCCTCTAACGTTTTGCGTACCCGTTCGGCAAATTCAAGGCAGTCCGGACCATCGCCGTGCAGACAGATCGACTCGACTTTCGGGGCGAGGCGGCGGACCTGATCGGCGACGCGATCGGCATCCTTGATGACGGCGCCGGGACGGTCTCGCGGCATGAGGGTGCCGTTATCTCGGTAGAGGCGGTCGGCGAAGCCCTCTTTGATAAAGCCCTTGCTGGCGCGGCGAGCGATTTCGGCATGGGCGGTCCGGTCCAGGCCCATGAGGGGGAGCTTATGGACCCGCAGGAGCATCATGAGGAACTGGACGCCCGGATGCTTAGCCAGGAAAATCCCCTCCTGACCGTAGGGCGTAGGAGCATCGTTTTCGGTTCGCCACCCTTCGGGAAGAATGACGGCGGTGTCGTTGTAGAAGCCGCCATGCGGCTTGAGGTAGTCCGGCGTATGCATCGCGGCGAACCACTGGCACTGGACGAAGATGCTGTCGAAGTAACGCTTATGCTCGCCTTCGGGAATGGGATCGCGGCCCATACTCGCGCGGTGAGGGTAGCCGGGGTGGGCGCCCACGCGGAGCCCGCCTTCGCGGCAATAGGC
>FTBF01000268.1_pt1 | contig 30446 bp, 33 predicted proteins | sample 1639301 | NCBI WGS metagenome assembly FTBF01 (sample SAMEA3914864, study PRJEB12502) | metagenome | biome: forest; material: soil | place: USA | collected 2012-03-12 | depth 0.3 m
CCCCTGAAGGCCCCTTCGACGCGGTCCTGGTTCCGGTCAGCGGGAAGTACGTCTTCGATCCATCCCAGGCCTTCGAATACGTCCAGACCCTCGGAGAAGTGAAGCTTCTTCTCCCGATCCACTTCGACGGATCGTTTACGGACGAGGTGGCTTACGAGTTTGAGGCACTGGCGAAGGGTAAGTATCGAGTTGCCATTTTGAAGATGGGCGACGAGATCACGATCTCGTGACCTGAAGCGTTGCTGGCAAAACCAAAACTTCGACGGTTCCCGTGGCCCCCTTTGCCAAAACAGGTACCGGTTTTGAAGACATGACAGGTTTTCCTCCCTGGGTCACCTGCGCCGAAACGGTATAGCTCTTCTTCAGATCCAGCTTCGCCGCGTCGTACCGGAGGGTGAAGATTTGGGGCAGGTGGCCGGTATTGACGAGGTGGGTTTCGTCGATCAGTTTCTTGCCCTCGAACAGCTTCACCTCGATCACCGCATCGGAGGGCAACTCAACGTCCGTTGCTGTCTTCACCGTTCCGCGGACATACCGGCCGGTTGCGGAGTACTCGACGCGTCCGCGTCGGTTGGCGAGCTCCTCGGCGCAGAGATAGACCCATTGAGCGGCCTTCGCCATCTTGGGATAGTTCAGCTTCTCAGGTGTATCGGTCATCCGGTGGTAGTCCGGATGTTCGCCGGTGAAAGCTTTCAGGACCGGTATGCCGACACGGGCGAAAGAGCCGGTGTCGCTGCGCATCGTACGATCCTCACGGTCGTCCCGGAGGTTGAGACCTACGGCGCGGTTTGCCTCCTTCACCAGCCGATACAGTTCCGGCGAACCCACCTTCGCTGAACTGGCGTAGACGGCGTCGATATTCTCTTTCGCTCGGTCGGTCCAAGCCGGGTTATCGCTATCGCGGCCAACCATATCCATATTCACGTAAGCCACCGTGTCCCCGAGCGGCATGGAGGGATGGGCGGTGTAGAACTGGGAGCCGAGAAGCCCCTTCTCCTCCATCGTCCAGAGGCAAAACAGAACCGAGCGCTTGGGCCGAACGCGGTTTTGCGTGAAGGCACGGGCAATCATGAGGTTTGCGGAAGAGCCGGACCCATTGTCGTCCGCTCCCCAATAGGTTCCCCGTTCACTGGTGCCGAGGTGGTCGAGATGCGAGCCGATCACCACCGCTTCTTTCTTGAGACGACGGTCCCTTCCCTCCAGTTTGGCAAGAACGTTCATCGTTTCAAGCTCATCCGTGACCTTCACCTTGCCTGCGATATTGAGCGTTATCTCGGTCGTTTCGATGCCTTCCTTCCACTTGGCCGGATCCAATTGAGCGCGAGCTCGGAGGCCGATTACCGCCTCGTTCGACAGAACCAAAGCAAGAAGTGAAGCCGGTTCGTCCTTGGCGTGGGTAAACCGTGCGCGCGGAACGGTGTTGCCGATAGAGGCAACGACGACCGCCCCAAGCATCCCGGTTGCCTGGGCGGCTTGGATTGCTTGGAGACCAAGCGAACTTCGCGGGGTTGCGGAGTCGACGACCAGAATATGGCCCGCCAGCTTTGCCACTTCATCCTTGGAGGGGATGCGGTCGCCTCCGAAGTGAACAAACGCGAGCGGCGCCGAAATGTTGATGTCCCCCGTGGCCGCAAACGAGAAATCCGTTCCCCACCGGAACCCAGCCGCTCCAAACGGTTCCCGCATGAGGGTGGTCGCCGGATCGACCAGGGAGGATGAGAGGAACATTCGTTGGAAGTAGGTTCCGCCGTCTCCTGCCGGAGCGAGGCCATTCTTCCGGAACCAATCGGCGGCGAAGTTTGCCGCCGCTTCAAAACCCGGCTGCCCCGGCCCACGCCCCATAAACTCCGGTCCGGCCAGTTTGGTCACCAAGGTCCGGGCGTCCGCCGCTACGATCGTCTCGAATCCTGCCGCGTAGGCACGGGGTACCGGCTTTGCCGAGGAAGGGTATTGAGCAACCAGTAGGGCAACGATCGGAACGATCACGCCGCAAGTTTAGCCGTTGATCTTCCGCCCCGGCTTCTTAGCGGCCATACTTCGATCAGGCCCATGGAAGGAGCCCGAAAATTGATTATCCCCTTGATCGCGCTGGTCGCGATCGGATGCCACGGATCGGCCGACGCCCCGTACGGAAAGTACGCGGACGAGCCCAGCCCCTACGTGCCCAACGGAGCAAGCAGCAACGCCTTCGATGCCTACGTATTGGCGGCGGGAGAAGCTCAGGCAGCGGTGGCTTCGACGGGCGTGAATCCCCTCGGTCGCAGCTTCTTTACGCCGAAGCAGCGCGAGAAAATTGTCCAGGCCCTCCAACCGGCCCTGCGCCGCGTAGCTAGCGCCACTGGAGCCTGCGAGTTTCACTACGTGCCCCCCAAGCCAGGAGCCACCTCGCCTTACCGCGCCGAGTGGCGGCTGCTTGGTCACGCCTTGCGGTGGCAAATCGACGACGAACTCGCGCTACCCACGGCGGACGCCGCGCTTGTGACCACGGCGGTAGCCATGCGCTTCGCAGGCGATCTCTGCGGCGGCGGCCCGGCGGATCGAACGCTTGGGGTTGAGATAGCAAACGACGTTCGGGAAGCCCTGATTCCTGCGCTTTCGAAGCTATCCGCGTCGGATCTGCACAGGCTTGCCGACGCCGTCAAACAAGGGCTTTTACGCCGCCCTCCGCTGGCCAAGAGCTTTGACTATGGCCAGGCCGATATGGCACTCGCTCTCCAAACGTTGCAGGACGAGTTTCAGAAGAACGACTACTCCCCCATTAAGACTGCGATGGGAAAGGAGTTCCGCGATCTCGAATCGCCTTTGGAGGAGTTTCGGAAGAACGGGAAGAAGAGAGCCGCTTTCTTCGATTCACTCAACGACGACCTCAAGAACCTCTCCGACGTCTGGCGAAAGGCCGCTGCTCTTCCGACCGCGGAACGGGGCGAGCTGTTGAGGGTCAAATTGAAGGGGGAGAAGGCCCGGCGGGCGTTTGACCGCCACTTTTTCTTGATTGGCCGGCCGCTTCTCCAAATCGAAGATCGATCGGTCGCTCAGCTCCGCCTGCTCATCCTCGAAGCCGAACTGCGACGCGTCGCCAAGCAGTCCGGTCGAGCTCCCGCTAACCTTGCCAAGGTTTCAAAGCCGTGGGGGATCGACCCCTACAACGGCCGAACCTTCGGCTATCAGCCCGACGGCGCCGAATTCCGGGTTTACAGCGTGGGGACCAATTTGAAAGACGACTTGGGCGACACGGACGACGCGGGGCTGGAACCGGATATCCGAACTGTCCAACCCGGCTAAGGGGGCGAAGCCGATCCACGGAGCCAAGCCGCAACTCCGGCCACGCAAAGTGCCCCCGCCGCCCAACCGGCGACGACGTCATATCCCCAGTGGGCGCCAAGATAAACCCGGCTCACCCCAACCAGCAGGGGGAACGCCAGGATCACCGCGACGACCAACTTCGACGGACGAAGCGTCCAGGCGATCGCCGCAAACGTTCCGTAGACGGCGGCTGAAACCATCGCGTGGCCGGATGGAAAGCTCGTTCCCGAAACCAAGGTCAGGACTTCAACCGGATTTCCGGGACGCGGACGATTTGCGACGAGCTTGAGCCCGAGATTTAGGGGCAAGGCGATCAAGCTCAGCAGCGCGGCAATGGCCTCGCGCGGACGGCGGTAAGTCCACAAAGCAGCGGCGACGAGGAGCGCTAACGGGAGATCCACTTCGACCGCACCAAGCCAAGTCAGCGTGGACATGATCACATCCAGGCTGGGCGTACGCAACCGTTGGAGATCCCGACTGGTCGAAAGATCCAACTCGGCAAGGCCGGGTAGGCGCCATGCACCGGCCAAGCCGGCGAGGACGATGGCGGCCGAAAACGCAAACACCATCGCCTGCCATCGCCGTCCGACGTGAAGCTTCAAAGCCGCTCCACCACGACGCGAAGGCTGGCGGGGACGACCTCGATCTGCGCCGGAGTTCTGCCGCCGATGCGGTCATCGATATGAACTACCATCGGACGACGGGAGCTGAGGTCAATGTGGCGAGCGGTGCAAGTTCGGATTTTGGGGAGGGTCAGATGCGTCTGACGACGAATCGCCAAGTAGTACGGGATGAGTTCGCTCCTGCGCAAATCGCCAAGCACGACGAGGTCAAGTTTTCCATCCGTCAGGCTAGCGCTCGGGGCCACGGGGAGCGCTTGCGCCATCCGAAACCCATTCGCGGCAACTACCCAGGCCGCCCGTTCCTCCCACCGCTCGCCGTCCACGTCGATGGTCACGCGCGATGGCCGGAAATCCAGGAGGGTTCGGGTGATGGCCTTTAGGCCAAACCAGGGATTCTTGTTATGCCGTCCATAGATCGAGAGCGCGTTGGCAAAGAGCCCAACGCCGGCACTCTCGGTAAAAAGCTCCCCGCATGCCCGGCCGAGATCGATCTGCCGGATTTCTCCCTCAACCACCGTACGCAGGGCACCTGGAAGACTCATGGGGAGGCGCAACGCGGTGGCGAAATTGTTCATCGTGCCCTGCGGAATGATCGCCAAGGCCGTTGCCGAGTTGGCTGCCTCGACGGCGGCAAGGCGAACTGTCCCGTCGCCTCCGGCAATGGCGATTCTTTCCACCCCCTCCCGGATCAGTCCACGGACTAGTTGGCGGAAATCGGCCTTCGAGGCGCTGCCAATCACTTCGACCTCCAATCCAAGCACTTTGAGCGTGGCCCGCATCTCGTCAACGCTCGGAGTTCGGTGCAATCGCCCCGCTCGAGCGTTCATCAGCAGCTTAAGGGCCATCGTTGGTTAAGGGTGACGCTTTTGCCTCAAAAAAGGGTTCCGAAAAATAGTCCTTGCCAATTTCCCGTTTATCGGCTATATTTCCTATGATATATGCCGTTTAAACGGCGTTTAGACTCGCAACGAGGCGGCAAATGACGAACAAAGGCTGGAAAGCGATCGCGGATGATATTGCCCGCCGAATCGGCGAAGGCACCTTGGCGCCTGGCCATCGCCTCCCCCCGGGCGAAGAGATCGCCACCCAATGGGGAGTGAGCCGTCACACCGCCCACCGGGCGATCGAAGAATTGCAGCGCCAGGGTCTGGTCATCCGCCAGCGCCGTTGGGGCACCGTGGTAGCGGGTCCTGCTTCCCGCGCGACTGGCCGCGTTGCCCTAATGGTGGACCGATTCGCTCCCGCGGTCAACTTTCCGCCCGCGGAAATGCTTCGCGGCATGCAGGACGGGCTCGGGGAGGACGCCCAACTGCTGGTTATCGATTCCCGGAGCGACCCCGAAGTTGAGGCTCGGCGTCTCGCGAACCTCAGCAGCGAAGTGGACGGCCTCATCCTGGTGCCGACCGCCGATCCGCGGAACACCGCGCGTATCCAACGGCTTGTTGATGGGGGCCTTCCCTTGGTCGTGCTAGACCGTATTCCGGAAGGGCTGCGGGCCGACGCGGTCACCAGCGACAACGAGCGGGCGACTCTGGACGCGCTTCATGCCTTGGAAGAACGTGGCCATCGGCGCATCGGGTTCTTCTCCTTCCATAAGCTTGATTTCTCGAGCGTCCGGGAGCGCCACTCCGCCTATGTCGCCGCCTTAGAAGAGGTTGGCCTCATCAACCACGCACCGTACGAGCGATGGTTCGCCAGAGAACTCGATGGGGACACGGTTCGTCTCTTTCAGGCGGTGCAGGACGCTCTTCTTGCTCTTACTCACGGACCAGAACCGATCACCGCGCTGTTCTGCGTTCAGGACGTTTTCGCGGCGGCAGCTCTCGAGGCGGGCGTGGCGCTTGGTCGCGAGTTGCCTCTCGCGACGTTTAACGACTGGCCTTCGGTCATGCTGCGCACGCCTCCCAGCACTTTGCGGATCGTGCAGCGCGCCCATGAGATTGGGTTGACCGCCGCCAAGCTTCTTCTCGACCGCATCCATGGCGACCGGAGCGAGCCTCGGCTCGTTCGGGTAGCCGCCGAACTCATCATCCCCGGCCCGGCACGTTCTCAAACGGCCTTGCCCCCTCTCCGGCCAACGGAGGCCAACCCTCAATGAAACGAGCATTTACCCTTATCGAGCTTCTCGTCGTGATCGCGATCATCGCGATTCTCGCCGCCATCCTATTCCCGGTCTTCGCCCAAGCGAAATACGCCGCGAAGAAGACCCAGGATCTGTCCAACATTAAGCAGCTCACTACGAGCAACGCGATGTACACGACCGACGTGGACGACATCCAACCGCTTTCCCGCATTGTCGATAACGGAGGCGATTGGTGGACGGCCAAGATGCACTCTTGGAAAGACGCAACCGCCCCCTACGTTAAGAACGGCGGACGGGACTACAACGGCGGCGTGCCCTACACCACGACAGGTCAAGGCGGCATCTACCAATCGGTCGTAAACGACGCCGCTTGGTCCAACCTATCTCCGATTTACTGGGGCTGGCCGGCCGCGCAAGGACCGGGCGACGAGACCACCCGCTTCCCTCGCGGCTACGCGATGAACGGCAGCGCCGGTAACAATGAGATGAACGGCCAGAGCATCATCGGCCAGTGGCAGGCAGACCACCTCCAAGGCACGCCGGGCTCGATCACCCAACTCACGGCACCCGCGAATACGATCCTCATCGCCAACTCGCGAATCTACTTCACAGACACCGGCGCCGACCATCTCCGGTACATGTGCACGCCGAACGGCATCCCGGCTGGCGGTCAGCAGACCTCCTGCATCGCCGGTACCAAGAACCGCAACACCACGGTTTCGTTCTTTGATGGCCATGCCAAGAACGTTCCGGCGGCGGCGACGATCTCACAAGATATGTGGGGTTCCATTACACGCAACGAGACGCTTAACCCGGGTTACACCAAGCAGTTCCTTATCGATATCAGCGGTATTCCCGAGTGGAGCAAAGGAGGCTAGGTTTGAAGAAAACCGCCTACGCCTTCCTCGTAGTTCTCACCCCCCTCGTTGGGGGGTGCGGAAGCGGGAACGACATCCCTGCCCACACCGCCGATGAACAAAAGGCGGTCGATGAACTCAAGTCGTTGACCCCACAACAACAGATCGACCGGCTTGAAAAGGGGCCGATGCCAGCCGCGGCAAAGGCGGCAATGATCGACAAGATCAAGAAAGAGAACGGGCTTAAGTAGGTTTCCTACTTAAGCCCCTTCGCGCTTCAAAAATCCGTCGAATAGGCGATGGTCTTCTGGTCCTCAAGAGCGGCGGCCCGCTCGCCATAGGCTGCGATGAGGGGGGCGTATACGTCCGAGCCCATCACCAACCGCTTCGGGGCGGGAGATTGCTCAACCGAATCAATCATCGCCTGTGCCATTTTTGCGGGATCTCCTCCCGCCAGCGAGGATCCGTCTCCGGAAGCACGAAGTGACTCGACGCCCTGCCTCATGAAGGTCGCCGGGGTCCCATCGTAGTCCGGCAGGGCAGGCGCAAGCACTCCTTTGCCGCCGAAATCGGTTCGGATGGCTCCCGGTTCGAAGATCGTCGCCTCGATCCCAAAAGGCGCAACGTCCTGGGCAGTCGATTCGATAAAGCCTTCGATGCCCCACTTAGACGCGATGTAGAGGGAGAGGCCAGGAAAGGCGAGTTGCCCGGCGGCGCTGGAGACCTGCAGAATGCGGCCTCCGCCCTGTGAACGAAGGTGAGGCAGCGCCGCACGAACAACGAAGATGGAGCCGAGCAGATTCGTATCCAGTTGGTGGCGGATCATCTCCTCGGTACATTCTTCGACCGCCCCAGCCAGACTGTAACCCGCATTGTTGACAATGAAATCGATCCGGCCAAGTTGGCCGAAAGCTCGGTCGACGGCATCGTTAATCGACTGTGAATCCGTGAGATCCAATTCTGCAGTCCATAGACGATCGCCATACGTCTGTCGGAGGCCATCCAATTCGTCCAGCCTTCGCGCAGTGCCCGCGACACGGTCGCCCCTCTTGAGCAAGGCCTCCGCCAAACTGCGGCCGAGGCCCCGATTGATGCCCGTGATGAACCAAGTTCGATTTTCCATCTTCTTTCTCGTTATCAACCAACTAGTTGGTTGATAACTAATATACTTCACTTCCAGGCTTTTCGGTAGCCTGGGTTTAAGAAAAATGAGCAGAGACTCGGAGGCGACCCGGCAGAGGATCTTGGAAGCAGCTGTCGATGAGTTCGCGGAACATGGCATCGCAGGTGGTCGCGTCGACCGCATTGCGGCCGCAGCAAAGAGCAACAAACAGCTGATCTACCAATACTTCGGCAGCAAGGAAAGTCTCTTCCAGGCGGTGGTGGCCCGGGAGCTCGCACGGGCCACCGACGGCATGGATTTCCCTACCGACGATCTTCCGCAGTACGCAGGCGCCTATTTTGACTTCGCCATGGCGAACCCCCGAATGATGCGTTTGGTGGCCTGGTGCGGGTTGGAGATGCAGGGAGGGATCGTAGGGGTTCCGGCCGCCGAAGGCAAGCTCGCACTCGTCGCCGCCGCTCAGGAAAACGGGAAGGTGTCGCACCGGTTCTCCCCCGCCTTTATCCTTTCCACGATCTCAGCGATCTGCATGGCATGGGTCCCGAACAACTGGTACGCCCACCAACTTGACCCAGAGGCAGCGAAAAACTCACTTCTGTATCGAGACTCGATCGTGCGGCTCGTTGAATTAATCATCGCGAACGATCCGGTCAATTAAGCCCGAACGCGTTAAGGATTTCGGCGGGCATCCGCTTTGGGCGCATCGATGCCGAGTCCACGAAGACCCATTCCGTCCGCGCCTCCGCGACGACAGTGTCTCCACGGTAGATCGCGACTTCGCGAATGGACCGGGCACCGCCCATCCCGGTCACGCGGGTACGCACGTCAAGCTTCTCCCCGAGAAACACCGCGGCCAGATAGTCAATTTCGTGACGCCGAGCCACGAATGCTCCGCCGGCCGCGAGTAACCGTTCCAAGGGATATCCGACGGCTTCAAGGTGAGCCCGGCCGATCATCTCGACCCAACGCAACGTCTCAACGTTGTTTACATGGCCCAATTCGTCGATCGCCTCCTGCCCAATTTCGATCGACCGCTCGAACTGCCACACATCTTTTGTGTTACCTGAGATCTAGAAGGGCTTCGCGGCAAGAAGGAAGATGATCACGGCAGTCACTCCGGCCATCGCCGCCATTGAGCGAGTCAGGCGTTGGAGCTGGCCACTCTCCAATGGATCGTTCGACATCTTCGACGCGCCCCGAAGAGCGGTTCCGGCTAAGGCGCCGAGAAGGAAAGTGAGAAAAAAGACGCCGCGGAAATACCAATGCCGGAACTGCCCTTCGTCCTTCAGCGCGACGAGCGAGATACCTGTGAGGACGACGATGATAAGGCTGAAAGACATCAGCCGGGTCATCGAGCCAAAGAAGTTTGCCGGTACCAACTTTCCCGCCCCCGAGCGGGCCAGCAGGCCGACCGTCAACGAACTCCCAACGCCGAGAACGCAGACGACGAGGTGAAGGGTTAAGACAAGGCCGTAGATGTTCATCGCTTTGACGAATTAAAATATACTTTCATATATTCAATAACGTCAAGCCTAACCGTTTCGAGCGATGGATTGTCCGAGAGCACTCCCCAGCCAAGCCTCGTAGCGAGCCGGCGACCAGCCGCGCTCGATTACCAGCATTCGATAGAGATCTCGCCCGGTCAAGGTCCAAAAGACGTCCTTTGCCTCCTCAAGAGATATCTTAGAAGAGAGTCCACCGCTTTGATGGATTAGGTCGATGAGTCGCGACTGGGTGGCGTACCGGTCCGCCTCTTTCTCCTTCAGAAGTTGCGACAGCTCGGAGGAAACGACCCCGGCGCCGGCAAGAAGGTCAAGCATTCCGCGCTCGGAATCGTAGATTTGTCTCGCGATCGAAGCTGCGTGGCCGAGGCGAATGACCGGATCCGGTTCCGATAGGGCGCGCTGGACGAGCCCCTCATAGTCCCCGCCGAAGCGAGCGCCATCCAGGATGGCGGCTAGAATTCCCTTTTTTGATCCGAAGAGCGCATAGACCGTCGGCGTGGAAACCCCCGACGCCTTGGCCAGGCTGTCGATCGTCATCCGATCGAATCCGTCTGCCGCCAGCAGATCCCTTGCCCGATCCAAGATCGTCTGCCGCGTGAGATCTGCTTGGCGCTGGCGGCTTGAGGAGTCGTATCGCCTCTTTTTTTTCTCTTCCATCTCGAAATCTGCGACGAATTAAAATATAGTTGACTATAATTAAATAGAAACGCCGTCTACGACTATGATGAATCAATCACGCCCCCTCCCTTTGGAGGTTCGACCGTGAAGGTTGCCGTCCTCGGCGCGACCGGTAGCGTCGGAAAGATTGTTGTTCGCCGTGCTTTGGAGGCCGGTCACGAGGTGACGGCGATCGCGCGGAACCCGGACTCGCTCCAGCCGCATCCGCACCTGACTCTGGTCAAGGCGGACGTAATGCGGCCCGAGGCGCTGACGAGTCACCTCGTAGGGCAAGACGCTGTGGTGTCCGCGTTCGGCCCGCGCCCCAAATCCGATCCGAAAGAGCAAGGGGCGTTTGCGAATTCGCTCGCCTCAGCAATGAAGACCGCCGGTGTTCAACGAGTGGTCATCGTCTCGGTGGCTTTCCTCTTCAACAACTCGATCGCTGGGCAACTTGGCCGGCTGTTCTTTCGTGAGGTAGTCAAAGGCGCCGGACAAGCAGAGGAGATATGGAAGTCCAGCGGCCTCGATTGGACGATCTTACGTCCGCCGCAGTTTACGGACGGCCCTTCGAAAGAAACGATTCGATCGAAGGTTGACGGCCTCCCATCCTTCGGCTTCAAAATCCGGCGAGAAGATGTGGCGCGGTTTCTCTTAGAAGAGGCGGCACGGACCGACCACTTTCACAAGATCGTCGGCATCTCGAACTAAGCGGCGGCCAGGGAGGCGCCCGTAACCATCTTCACAAAGTTCTCCACGATCCGCATGCCGTTCTCGGTGAGAACGGACTCGGGGTGAAACTGGACCCCTTCGATCGGGCGGCTCTCATGACGCAGACCCATGACTTCGCCATCGTCATCGGCGGTGGCGGAAATGATGAAGCCAGGGGGAAGAGAATCTTTAGTGACGATCAGCGAGTGGTAGCGGATTGCCGAGAAGGGGTTTGGCATGCCTTCAAAAAGCCCCTTCCCGTCGTGGGAGACCGGCGACGCCTTTCCGTGCATGATGTTCTGCGCCTGCCGGACGATGCCGCCCGCCACCTGGCCGATGGCCTGGTGGCCCAGGCAGACACCGAAGAGAGGCACGCCGAAAGGGCCGGGGTCAGCGCTGAGGGCCTGCTCAAGGATTCGGAGGCACACACCGGATTCGCTCGGGGTGCAAGGGCCGGGGGAAAGCATGATGCCGTCGGGCCGCATCCGGGCGATCTCGTCCGGGTCGATCGCGTCGTTCCGGCGTACCACCACCTCGGCTCCGCACTGACCCAGGTACTGGACCAAGTTGTACGTGAACGAATCGTAGTTGTCGACGACGAGAATCATACGTTGAGGGTACTCGGCTTTGTCAATCGTTCAGACGGGACCTTCGGCCTAGCGTCCTTGAGAAGCCCCGTCATCTGGGGTCATGACCTCGCTGCTTCTTACCGGTTTGTTCGCATTTGCCGAAACACCGGAAAAGACTATCCAGGACTTCATCGCCGCATTCAACGCTCGGAATGCGTCCGCGATGGCCAAGGAGGTCGTGGGAGCATCTCAAGGAAGCAACCCCACGGTTGCTTCGCTTCCGGCCGAGGCGAAGTTGAAGGCAACCCTGGGTGAAGTCAAAATTAACGGCGATATGGCCACGGTAGAGGCCGACGTCGAAGCCTTTGTTGGGTTTCAGAAATCGAGCCACGAAAGGATTCAGCTTCACCGAACGAACGGGAATTGGCAAATCGTTCCAGCCGACCCCAATGCCGGCGGGATGCGCGAGACCCAGTTCGTTGGCTTCATGGCGTACTTCGTGGGTCATCCGGAACTCATGGCTCAGGCCCGGCAAGCCGCGAAGAAGACGCAATGCCTTTCCAACGTTAAGCAGCTCGGATTGGCGACGATTATGTACAGCGTCGACCACGGCGACGTGCTTCCTAAGACCTCTGCGGGTTGGAAAACCGCCATCACCCTTTACGTGAGGGACCAGAAGATCTTTCATTGTCCGGAGGACACTTCGGGCGGCGTGAGCTACTTCCTAGACCCGAGGGTAGCGGGGAGATCGATGACAAAAGTCGCGCAGCCGGCGGCGACGGCGATGATCGTCGAGGGTTCCGTCAAGAAGACCGAGTTCCGTCACAACGGTGCGGCGATGATCGCTTTTACCGACGGGCACGCCAAGGCTACCAAGGCCCCTGCACTTCTGAAAGCTCGGACAATCCCCCTGCAATAGCGATCACCACCATATCGGGCAAGTCGCCGTTGAGATCGTCAAGTCACCGATCTTAACGGAGAGACCAAAATAGAAGACGTGCTTTCTCTTCTCGCCCTCGCGGCAACCCAAGTCGGCAGCGCACCGCTTGCGCCCAATCCGCAAGAGCCGCATCTGCGAAATGTTCGACAGCTCACTTTTGGGGGTCAGAATGCGGAGGCCTATTGGAGTCCAGACGGAAAGTATCTGACCTACCAAGCGGCCGTCCCGGGCTACCCGGACGAGCAGATCTTTGTGATGAAGGCCGACGGCTCAGACAAAAGGCTTGTCTCCACCGGCAAAGGCCGCTGCACATGCTCCTACTTCTCGCCGGACATGAAGTGGATCTACTTTAGTTCGACCCACGAAAAGCAGCCTGGAGGGCAACCCCCGGTGGACATGAGCAAGGGCTACGTCTGGGCGATCAATAAGTACTATTCGATGTATCGGGTTCCGTTCAAAAAGACGGGTGCCTTCGGTACCCCCGAAAAGCTGATTGATCTTGGCCACTACGTTGCCGAAACCACGATCGCGCCGAACGGCAAGTACATGGTTTGGACGACCGATGCCGACGGGGACTTGGAAATTTACCGCTCTGACCTGGACGGCAAGAACCGCAAGCGCCTGACCAATGCGGTTGGCTACGACGGCGGACCTTTCATCAGCTGGGATTCCAAGACGATCACCTTCCGCCGAGACTCTTGGAACGATCCGAAGTCGGAAGCCGACTACCGTGGCCTTCTTGCCGAGGGAATGATCCGGCCGACGAAGCTGGAAATCTGGACGATGGATGCCGACGGCAACAACAAGAAGCAGGTGACCCACCTCAACTGCGCCTCTTTTGCTCCGTTCGTGAAACCGGACAACAAGAGGATCCTCTTCTCGTCAAACTACGGCGATCCGAAGGGCCGCGAGTTTGATGTCTACTCGATCGGTCTCGACGGCTCGGCCCTGGAGAGGATCACGGCCACGCCCGAGTTCGACGGCTTCCCCATGTTCACGCGAAACGGAAAGACCCTCGTCTTCGCCAGCAACCGCAACGGAAAGGTCCCCCGAGAGACCAATCTGTTTGTAGCGGACTGGGTGGAATAGGAAAGGGGAAAAGGGGAGATCCTGTAGAGGGACTTCCCTTTTCCCTTTTCCCTTTTCCCTTTCTTCCTATCTCACCCAGTGCACTTCGACGATCTTCCCCGCGGAGAAGAGGAACATCGCGTGCAGGACGGGTTTCGAGACGGCGATCTCGCGGGCTTCGTCGAAGGTCTTGGAGACGATTTCGCCTCCAAGGCCGGCGAGAAGGCCCATGTAGGTGGTCGCTTCGTCCGGGTCCGGGAAGCAGGCGAGGCCATTGATGGCTTCGCCGTCGACGAGCGTGGCGTTATTGCACGCGTACTTGTCGCCGCCAACAGAGATGAGATAGACCTTGTCCGGAAATCCGCCAAAGCCTCCGAGCATCGACTCATCGAGAACGATGCCGCCGGGAGTGGGACGATCGATTACGTTTGGACCCATAGAAGTTAGGGAGTTACGAGATGAGGAAGTTAGGTAGTTAGGTAAGTAGGTAGGGAATCAAACCTAGCTCTCTCATTTCCTACACACCTAACTCCCTCCTCCTCTACTCTCTCTGCAGCGCTTTCTCGATATCCAAGCGGGCCGGGATACGGACCCAGAAGGTGGAGCCTTCGCCCACTTCGGACTCGACCCAGATCTCGCCCATGTGAATGCCGGTGACCAGGTGATGGACGAGGAACAGGCCCAGGCCCGTACCGTAGATCTTTCGGTTGTCGTCGTTGTTGACGCGGTGAAACTTCTCGAAGACCTTCACCAGTTGGTCTTTCGGAATCCCGAGTCCCTGATCCTGAACGCCCAGGAGCACCGTCTCGCCCTCGTTCTTGGCGTGAACCGTGACGTCGCCACCGTTGGGGCTGTACTTGATCGCGTTGTTGAGCATGTTGGTCAGGATCTGATCCAACTTGTCTTCATCGCCGATGATCGTCTTCGGAAGCTCGTTCTCGACCTTCAACAGCACGCGGTGCTTGTTGCTGGCCTGCTGTTGCACCGCCACCGACTTCTGAAGAAGGGGCAAGAGTGGGAATTCGCTGTAGTTCGGCTGGAGGCTCTCGTTCGCTTCGATACGCGACGTGTTGAGCAGGTCGTCGATCAGGCGGCGAAGGCGGTCGCACTCGGAGACCACGATTCCGAGGAACTCTCGCTGATCTTCCTTGCCGTACATGTCCTCATCGAGGCCTTCGAGAAGGGTCGAGGAGAAGCCTTTGATGGCGGTGAGAGGGGTACGAAGCTCGTGAGACGCCATGGCAACGAAGCTTGACTTCATCTTGTCGATGTTCTTCATTTCCGTGACGTCGTTGAAGATCGCCACGATGCCAAGGTCCTTCGCGTCTTCGTTCCGCACCTGAGCGGCCTGGACTTCATAGATGTAGTCCGCGCCCTTCAGCGAAACGTGAATCTCTTCTTTGCCGCCCTCGGCGCCTTGGGCGACTTCGTCAAGAAGCTTCCAGAGGTTCTCGTGATGGAGCATCTCGCGACCGGGCTTGCCGACGGCTTCCGCGCCAACGCCAAAGATGGCGCGGGCCGTACCGTTGATCTGACTCAGGCGGCCTTCCGGAGAAACAAGGATGAGTCCCGCGCTAAGGGCTTCGAAGGTCTGGACGAGCTCTTCGCGTTCCTCGACGACCTCTCGGTAAAGCTGAAGGTTCGCAATGATCGAACCCACGTTACGGGCCATGCGCTCCAGCAGGCGCACGTCTTCGTCGATAAAGTCTTCGCCGTGCCGCTTATTGAAAGCGTGGAGGACGCCGATCGTGCTGCGCTCGACAACGCGGTTCTCTTCGTCGCGTTTCTCGATAACGAGCGGGACGGAAACGCCGTTCGAAACGTTAAGCAGGCCAAACGGATCTTCCTGCGTCCGCTTGTCGGTCATCGCATCGTGGAAGATAATCGCTTCGCCGTCTCGGAAGACCTGCCCCGAAAGGCCATGGGAGGCCCGAATTCGGAAAACCTTGAGGTGCGCCTCGTCCACGCCGTAGCTCGGCGGGATGCCGATCAGTTCGCCCGCTTCGCGGTCGTAGAACATGATCACGATCTTCTCCGCCTGGAGGATCATCGCAATGCGCTGAACCAGACGACGCAGCGTGACATCCGCCTCGTTAATCGGCGTAATTTCCGCCGCTGACGAAGCCTCACTGGCGCGCAATGATTGCGACGGCCGGTTCAGCTCAGTCTCGAGCTCCTTGATCCTTAGCTGAGCCGCCGCGAAATCTCGCTTAAGCTGCTCATAGTCCTCTCCGAACGACACGCTTTGCAATCTACCTCACACTCTTCCCGCCGCCCCGTCGGGGCGACCACTCATTACAGACGACGAAGGACCCTCGGGGCGTTCGATCAAGACTCAAACCGGGCGTATACTAGACGTGGCATGCCCGAGAGCCTCGAGGAGTTGCCCCTCTTCCCCCTTCGTACCGTCCTCTTTCCGCACGCTACGCTGCGTCTGCATGTCTTTGAAGAGCGGTATCGAATTATGGTTCATGAATGCCTCCGAACGGACGGTCCATTCGGAATTGCGCTGATTCGCCAAGGAGAAGAGGCGGGAGCCGCGGAACCTTACTTGGTGGGCACGGTGGCTCGCATCACGAAAGTCGAAACCTACGAAGATGGCCGAATGGACATCGTGGTGCTTGGTGAGCGGCGATTTCGAATCCGAAAGATCGACGAAGAGAGCCACCCTTACCTTTTGGGCCACGTCGAGACGGTGGAGGAGCATGGCGTTCCCGACCCTCTCGACGACACGGTTCTCGAGGCGCGCGAAACCTTCGCGGCGCTGGTGAAGCGGTACTTTGAACGCCAGCGGTTCGACGTGCAGGTCGCTTTCCCGCCCGATCCCCAGATGCTCTCCTTTACGATCGCGAATCTTCTCCCGGTCGACGATCTGGTGAAGCAGCGGCTCTTGGAAATCTCCGACACACTCGATCGGTTCGAGGAAATGCTCCCCTATCTGCGCGCCGCCCTCCAGGAAGCGCAGCCCATCGATACCAAAGGCCACTCCTTTGTTCCCCTCGCCACCGACGATCTTAGCGAATGGGCGAATCCGAATTAGGAAGAAGGAAAAGGACCTTCCATGATTTTTTGCGACGCTAAGTACCAAACCGTGAAACGACGCCTCCTCACTTTTTCTCTCTTCCTCCTTCCCCTCTCCCTTCTCTTCGGCTGCCACAAAGACGAAGCCCCGGCCCCCGCGCCGACTCCTACGGCAGTCACCGACACAGCCAAACCACCGGAGCCGGACGCCCCCAAGGCCGGGTTTGAGATTGGAATGGCGGCGATGGGCCAGCGGACGCCGGTGATCATGTATCACGACATCATCGCCCGTCGCGGAAAAGGGTCGGTCTGGTTCGATTGCACGACCGAGGAGTTTCAAAAAGGTATCGATCTGATCAGTGAGCGAGGCTATCACCCCGTCTCCCTCAAAGATCTTCACGAGCACCTCACAAGCGGCAAGCCTCTTCCCGAGAAGGCAATTGTCCTCACCTTCGACGATAACTATCAGGGCTTTTACGACCGTGCCTACCCGATCCTAAAGGAGCACGGCTATCCCGCCGCCATCTTTGTTCACACCGGCTTTGTCGGCGACACGAAAGGAGATCACCCGAAGATGTCCTGGGACACGCTCAAAGAGCTCGTGAAGGACCCGCTAATCACGATCGGCAGTCATACCGTCACCCACCCAGACCTTCCCACTCTCTCCTCCGACCTTCAAAACGAAGAACTGAAGAACTCTAAGTCGGATTTGGAAACGCATCTGGGCATCACGATCGACTACTTCGCCTATCCGGAAGGAAAGAACGACGCGATCACCCAAACCTACGCCCGCGAAGCCGGCTACACCTTGGCGTTTTCGATCGCGAATCAACCTGCGGAGGAGTCGCCATCCATCCTCTGCGTCGGCCGGTGGGTCCACACGCGGTTGGAAAAGGCGCTCGATGAGTGCGAAGCCAAGACTCTTGGCGGCGCCGACGCCGTCGTTAACACGCCCCTAACTCCCACCCCGGTGACCTTCGTCGATCAGGAAGTCCAGGGCACTCGCCTCGTAATGCTCAAGGGCGGAACGCCGCAGACGGTCACCAGCCTAACCCGTGAATCGGTCGGCGAGATGGTCAAGCGGACAGGAGCGGTCGGCGGGATCAACGGAACCTTCTTCGCAATGGCGGCCATCGCCTCAACGGATAACCAACTGATTGGGCCCTCGATGGTGCATGGCGGCCCGCTCCTACCGGATACTCAGACCACCATCTGGGACAAGCTTCGGGATCGGCCTCTCGTGGTGTGGGGACCGACCAGCTTTGCTCTCGTTCCCTACAATCCGGACCGCATGAACGATCCGGAAGCCTTCTCGAACTTCATGCCCGATGCCACCGATGCGTTCCTCGGCGGCGTGTGGCTGGTTCACAACGGCGTTGCCCGCGAAAAGGATGCGCTCGATACGTTTGGGAGCAAAGACATCGAGGACCCACGCCGCCGGGCCGCCTTTGGGATCGATGCGGAAGGCCACCCCGTCGCCGCCTGCACCCGTGATTCCGTGCCGAGCAGCAAGTTCGCGTCAATGCTTGCCGAGGCGGGCGTCAAGGAAGCGGTGCTTCTCGATTCCGGCTTCTCCACCTCGCTTGTACTTGGAGACAATGTGCTGGCCAGCGGCCACTCTACCGCCTCCACGCCGTCGCGCCCAGTGCCTCATGCGATCGTGCTTTTAGGCGAAGTCGATCCGGCTTCCGCCGAGGCAGCGAAGGCGGCAAGCTTGGCCTCTACCGAAGCCCCGGCTCCTTCGGACGAGAAACCCAAAACGCACCGTCGGCGGCGACGAAGGAAGTAGTTCCCTACTTCCAGAGATCTTTCGTCTCTTTAACCCAGAACCAGGCGCGCCGGTGAAGGGGATTGCGAGTCTCGAGGATTTGCCGTAGTCGGTATCGAGGATCGATGAGCTCGTGCATCTTGGGCCGGCCGTTGAACTTCACGACCACCGCCTGTTCCAGCATCTCTTGGCCCTTCCCTGAGCCCCTTCGCGAAGCTTTTCGGGCCGCGCCGAAGCAGGCCACCAATTCGTCGGGAAAGGTCGTCACGTTGTCTTCAAAGCCACGTGTACGAACCAGCCCGGTCACAAAGTCCTGATCGCCCGGAACGCGCTGAACGAACGTTTCGCCGGCTTCGTAGGCTTTCGGGATTTCGGCGAGCCGGTCGGTCTGGCGGATGCGCATCACGCTCGTGTTGTAAGCGTCGTAGTTCCAGTCCCGAACCGTGATTAAGTCTTGGGCTTGCGCGTCGGCAAACTGGATCAAAGGCGACATATCGGCCCGGATTACCATGCTTGTGTCGAGATAGAGGAACTCCGGAATAGGCACTCTCTGGCGGTCGTAAAGGAAAAGCTTATACGTCGTTGGCCGCATCCCCGGCCGGGGTCCTGGCCACTGGCTCGCGTCGATCGTTTGGATCGATGAAGGCAAGGGGCGTGGACGATCGGTGATGCAGATGAGCCGGAATTTCCGGGGGAAATTCCGGCGCAACATGGACTCCAGCTTCGTAACGTAGTCCTCGGTCAATGCCCCTACCGCGAGGCACAGGATGGGGGTTTCCTCAGGCAGCACCGAAGCTAAGATACTGGATTGTTAACCTGAAAGCCCAACGGTACAATCGTAGTCGTTTTGGCTCGTCCGCTCATCGTCTTTGTGGCCCCCCGAAACAATCTCTACGGCGCATCCCGCTCCATGTTTGAATTGGTCCGGGGGCTGATACCCCGCGGGTTTGACGTGCACGTGGCCCTCCAGTCGCCCGGCCCCCTCAACGCACTGCTCGACGCCGAGGGAATCCCTTGGACCCCGATTCGCACGCACCGTTGGATCGGGAGTCCTCGCGGCCAACTCCGCATCATGCGGAATCGGCTTCTGAACGCCCAAACCGCGGCACGCATCGCGGAACTGGCCATTGAGAAGAAGGCGGTTCTCGTTCACACCAACACTTTGAGTTCGCCGGTGGGAGCCATGATCGCTCGCAAAGCCGACCTACCTCACGTCTGGCACATGCGCGAGGCCGTAGATACAGAACCTGGATCCGCGTTTATCGAAGGGCTCGACCATGCCCGGCAGTTCATTAACGAGACCACCGATAGGGTGATCTGCATCTCCGATGCCTTGGCGGAAGAGACGGCCCTCTATGCAGATCGCTCGAAGATTCGTCGTCTGCACAACGGCCCCCTCCCCGCGGAGCCCGTCACGTTCGAACCACGCGAGCCGATTGATCCGAAGGGAGAGATCCGGCTCCTCCTTGTCGGCGCGATCTGCGCGCGCAAGGGGCAGGACGAGGCCATCCGAGCTCTGGCGATTCTGCGTAAGCGAGGTTTTAATGGCCGCCTCATCGTGGGCGGAGACGGGAATAGCGCGGTGGTTAGCGGCCTGCAAAGACTGGCTAAAGAACAGGGCGTGGGTGAAGCGGTGGAGTGGCTCGGCTACGTCGATCCTAAGCCGCTTTTCCGTTCAAGCGATATCTCCCTGGTGTGCGGTCCCCGCGATCCCTTGCCCCGGGTAGCCATCGAATCTTTGGCGCACGGCATTCCGACGGTGGCAATTCGCAGCGGCGGAATACCGGAGATCGTCGACCACGAAGTAACGGGCTGGCTCTACGATCGCTCGCCAATGTCCCTGGCCAAAACGGTGGAGACCGTCATCCGGTGCGCTCCAGAGAAGCGAGAGGCGATGGGAGTTGAGGGCAATCGGCGGTCGTACCGGCGATTCAACGTGAATCGATACTGTGACGATATGGTCGCCCTCTATCGGGAGATGGGGATCGTGCCTTGAAGGTGGTTGGCTTCGGCTTCGCGCACCATGTGCGGATGCGGGAGCAGGGCCGCGGCATCGTCGATTTCCGCGGCGTCCGACGGGGGCCGGTTCTTCGCCTTGCCCGATTGCGATCACTCTTTAAACTTCCCGAACGGTCCCGGGAGATCGGAAAGTTAGCCTTTCCAAAGGAGCCGGAAGCCCTGGGCTGGGCCGCCGCAGAGCTCATTTGGAAAACGGTGGAGCGAGCCGATGCCGTCGCCGTCTGGAACGGCTCACGCGACGCCGCACTCGCCGCCGTTCATGCGGCACAGGGGCAGAACAAACGGGTTGCGTATGTGGAAAACGGCTTCCTCCCCGGAACGGTCCAGATGGACCTCGTCGGAATCAACTACGAATCTTCCATCGCAGCCCTGACGCCCGAAGCCATCGAAGCGGTCGAGCTTCCCGAAAGTGCCTTCGCCGCCGCCAGGGCGATCGTCTACCGACAACGGCCGCTGGGGCGAGACGACGGAACGGCTGACGAGCCACTTGCACCACCCGACGACCTTCCGGACGACTGCGTCCTCTTCGCGGCTCAGGTGCACGACGATTCTCAGATCATCCGTTTTTCGCCGGACTTCCGCAGCGTCGAAGACGCAATTCGGTACGTCGCCGAGGAATGTTCTGCGGTCGGACGGTCCCTGGTGGTTAAAGAGCACCCCTCAGACCACGGCAGAATCGACTACGGGCCTCTGAAAGCTAGCCTGCCCAACGTGCGATTTTTGGATCGGTCAGACAACGCGGTTCTCATTTCCCGTTGCGGCGCGTTCGTCACCGTTAACTCGAGCCTTGCCCTCCAGGCGGTCGACGCGGCGAAGCCGGTTTTCACGTTGGGCGACGCCGCCTACAACCTTCCGGGGATCGCCCAGCGGATCCGCGCTCCGATGCGGCTCCGGGATGCCCTTCTGGCCCCCGAGGTGAATGAATCGCTGCGCAAACGGTACTTGGCCTATCTCGCCGGCGTGGCTCTAGTACCGTTCCGTTCTCGAATGCCCTCGGACGAGGATCTCCGAGGCGTGATGCGCCGCATCGTGGAGCTACTTTCCTAGCGCCAAAGCTCCCGCAGCTCTTTGATCCAGAACTTCCGGTCGCCCCCCCTCATTTTGAACTGCCGGTAGATCGGATTCAAAAGCTGGTTCATCTTCGCCTTCCCGTAGATCTTTACGATCGTCCCCTTCTCCAGCATGGCGTAGGCTTCGACGGGATTCGTTCGGTTAAGCACCCGGGCATTTCGGTAGCTGACGATGAGATCTTCGGGCCAAATGGCAACCTGGTTTCCGAGGCCTTTCTCTTTGATAAACGCGCTCAGAAAGTCCTGGTCTCCCGGATTTCGCCAAGGGTAGACCACGCCATCGCGAAAAGCCTGTGTTACGCCCGAGATCGCCCCGCCGGCTCGGATCCGCATGGCGCAAGTGTTGTAGGCATCGTAGTTCCAGTCCCGAACCACGACGAGCTCTTCCTCGCGCTCGAAGGCGAATTGGAGGAGCGAAGTCATGTCTCGTTGAATGACCAGCGTGGTGTCGAAGTACAGGAACTCCTGAAACGGCAGTCGCCCGACTTCAAAAAGTCCCAACTTGTCCGTGGTGACGCGCAGACCTTCTCGGCGCAAATTCCAGTGAGAAGCGTCCACCGTTCGAACGGAACCAGGGAGGGCGCGGGGACGATCCACTACGCAGGTAAGCGTAAAGGGCACCGGCATATGCCGGCGAAGCATGTTTTCCAGGATCTCGACGTAGCCCGTTGGATAACGATGACCTACGGCTACGCAGACGATCTGAACTTCTTCGGGAATCGTCCGCACCAATTTCTAGGACTTACTGGCCGGATCCAGCCTGAGGATCGGTGCGCATGAACCAGGAGTCGAGCAGTCTCTTCACGCTGATCGTTCGAGCGCGCCCATCGGCCATCGCGATGATTGCGTTTCCGGTGTTGACCACGTGGTTCGATTCCACTTTGGGCAGAGACATGTGGCGGAACGATACGTTCGGGTTAGCCGGCTTTCCCCCGACGGGATCGACGAAGCCAAAATCGTAGTTCTGGCCGTCGCCACCTTCCCACTTCGCCGCGTAGTAGTTGCTCGTGGCAAAAACCACGGTGTTAGAAGGATGGTCGAAGTCGCTGGTGTGGGCCGGATAGAGGCAGTAGGGATATTCGTTGTATCGCTGGGAGATATGAATATCTGAACCGACGTAGCCCCAGTTGTAGCCAAAGCCACTGCCGTCGCCAAGATAATGCTTCGCCTTATAGGTCGTATCGACGATCTTTTTCTTGCCCTCGTACGAGCCAATTAGGGACCGGCTCTCATCGACGCCGTCCTTGGTTGGGCGCCCAAACCAGGCCCAAAAACCGCCCTCGTCCGCGCCCATGGCCGGCATATAGGTTTCGTCGGAGTCTCCCGCGTACATCGAACCTGCCTCGGCTAGTTGGCGGAGGTTCGACACCGTGACCATCTGATAGGCGGCGCTTCGGGCGGTGAGAAAAACGGGAAAGAGGATTGCGCTAAGGATTGCGATGATCGCAATGACCACCAGCAGTTCGATCAAGGTAAATGCGCGCCTCATTCGTTAAGACCTCACAAGTATTCTAGGCGATTGACGGGCAAACTGCAGGGATTTGTTCACTCTTCCGTAACAGTTACGCGAATTCCAATCTGCCGAACGATTTCCGCCACATCTTCGCAAACCTTTTGGCTGCCGTGATGGACGACCGATCGACCGAGATGGTGGATCTCCCATGTCTCAATTTCGGCCTCGTCGAGTGCGCAACCGGTCGCGATCAAAAGGATCGACACCACCTCTTCGACGGTGTTCTTATCGTTGTCGTATACCGTTACGATCCAGCCATGACCTCCCTTCGTATCGCCCGCGTCCGGACGGTGAAGGATGTCTGGGGCAGCCGCCGTCAGTCGTCCCACTCCGGCGCAACCTCCGTCTTGATGCCGATCGAGGAGATGGTGGCCGCAGCCTCTTCGCACTCACCTCGCGACGCGAAATGAACCGGCGCCTTCCCGTAGGTATGTGCCTCCCACATCTCGATGGCGGCCTCTTCTTCCCCACAACGAGTCGCCTGCATCAGGATCTCCACGACCTCGTCCATGGAGTTCGTCTCGTTGTTGTAGATCACCGTCATCCACCGCCCGCGACTCACCGAACCGTCGGTCGTCTCCGGAGACTGGATTGTCTGCGCCATGGCTTCTATTATGGCGTTAGGTTGGGTCGCTGGGTCGTTGGGGAAGGATAGACCTATATATCTCGGAACGCCCAAGGACCCTAAGCACAATGACCCTGTCCTAGGCCGCCAGTGCTTTCTTCAACGCGTCGGGAGTCATGAAGGTGCCTTCGTCTTCGGCGGTTGGGAAGACGCAGATTTCGACTTCGCCTTCCGAAAGTTCATCCAAGGTGTTGGCGATCCAGTCTCCGGTGTCCATCGCCACGAGGTCCGCCTCTTCGAGGCCGCAGGTTTCGAACCAGGAGCCGACGACATCTGAGGTGGGAAATACGACGACGAACTCGTCGTGATCTTCGATCCCGAGGACCAATAGCGCCTCTTCTTCGGCGAGCGTCCAAAGCTGGCCGGACTGTTTCGCGGCATCGATGAAGTTTTGGAACCGCTTCTCGCGCGGAAGGGCGATCAGATCGTCTGGATCTTGAGGCATTGGCCCATTGTGGCAGCCTGAATGCCAAACTGCTGGAGGATGGGGGATCTTGATCGCGATGGCTTTGCGGTAATTCCCGAGTTATTAAGCGCGGACGATGTGGCCTTCTGGGCCGACCGATTCTCGGAACCGGTCCGCGCCGGACGCCGAAATCTCCTGGATGATCCGGAAGTGCGTCGGCTCAGCGACGACCCGAGGATCCACCGGTTCGTTGGCGATGCCCGGGTTGTCCGCGGGATTCTGTTTGACAAGACGCCCGAAGCCAATTGGGCGGTACCGCCGCACCAAGACCTCAATATCGCTCTGGCCGAACGCCATGAGGTCGATGGATTTGGGCCTTGGTCTTCCAAATCCGATGTGGTTCACGCGATCCCGCCTATCGAGATCCTTTTGGGGATGATCACCATCCGAATCGGAATCGACCCGTGCGGATCGGATAACGGTCCTTTGCGCGTGGTCCCGGGAACCCACCGAGGAAAAATCCCGGAAGCGGATCTACCCTCCGGACCATTCGTTGACTGCACCCATGACGCTGGCGGTGCGGTGTTGATGCGTCCCTTGATCGTTCACGCCTCGCTAAGAGCGGCAAAGGCGAACCGCCGGAGGGTTATCCATTTGGAATACGCCTCCATCGATTTGCCTCCGCCGCTCGGCTGGGCCTTTGCGGTTTAGGCGGAGGCTTTCGCGATCCGATCGTTGATCGCCGCCCAGTTGACTACATTCCACCAGGCCCTCAGGTAGTCGGCACGCTTGTTCATGTAGCGCAGATAGTAGGCGTGCTCCCAAACGTCGTTGCCCATAATCGGCACGGAGCCGACCATGTGGGGGGAGTCCTGGTTGGCGCGCGACACGATTTCGTACTTCTTTTCCTTGTTCAGGACGAGCCAGACCCAGCCGGAGCCAAACCGCTTGAGTCCCGCGTCCTCAAATGCCGCTTTGAACTTCTCGAAGCCGCCAAAGTCTCGGTCGATGATCGTCTTGATCTCGCCCGTAGGCTCTCCGCCGCCGGTGGGCGACATGATCGACCAGAAGATCGAATGGTTGTCATGGCCGCCGCCGTTGTTCCGGACCACGGTGCGAACCTCCGTCGGGAGGTCGCTCAGATGCGCGAGGATCTCTTCGAGAGACTTCTTCTGCCACTCTGCCGGCATCTTAGCCAGTGCGTCGTTCAGGTTCTTCACGTAGGCCGCGTGGTGCTTATCGTGATGCAACGTCATCGTCTGCGCATCGATGGCCTTCTCAAGCGCGTCGTAGGCGTAAGGAAGGGGCGGCAGGGTGAAAGGGCCGCCGGTCTGGATCGGCTCGCTGTCGATCGCCACCGAGCTTTCGCGGGCCGGATTGGCGCCGGAGAATCGCGCAAGAGGAAGCGTTGCAGCGGCGGTAAGAATCGTACGGCGTGAAAGGTTAGCGTCGGCCATGCCCCGTTCTACCGCCTAAGGGCTCTCTCAGTCTCGTTTCGAGAGCTGAGCTTTTGCCAAGCGAGCTACATTCGCCGTTGAAATCCCTTAAACCACTCACCCTGAAAGTTCAGGTCACCCACATCGCCCTCCACGAGCAGTCCGTACTCTTGGCCATCCACCCGGTACTCTCGGCGCTCGCCCGTTTCAAGCTCGAACGTCGCGTAATAGTGCGTATGGGTCATTGAATCTCCGCTTGTCCGGCTCACCTGCATCCGCTTAGCCACCATCTTCGCCGGAGCGGAAAGGAGCGGTTGCGAGCTATTCGCCGCGTAGCTACTCACCCCTTTCACGATCGCAAAAACGACGATGCCTCCCATGATTAAGGGCACCAAAACAAACATGATTGGCCCTATCGCAAACGGATCCACGGAAGGTGAGACGGTCACCACCGGTTTGGCCGTTGCAACTTGATCATAGATTAAGTTCCGCACCTCGAAACGTTGCTCTGGGCCTGCTCGTGATATAGTTCGGCCTACACGATTGTGTACACCGTTTCGGAAAGGTTTATCGGATGGCGATGAGAAAAAATGTCAGCAGATTTGGATTGTTCTTGGTGGCAGCTTTTGTCGCCGGTTGTGGTGGTGGAGGAGGGTCGTCGGTTCGGACCGCGGCCGCGAAAGTCGTGGTCGACTGGCCTGACCGAACGAGGGCTATATCCGGTCCCTCTTCGGCGCTCTCCGCGCATTTTCGATTGATCCGTACCGATCTGGTCGGCGGCCCAGAGGTGACTTTCGACGGGAACCGGGACAGCACCCTTACCGCCCACCCTGAGACCTTCACCGCAGGCACGGCAGTACCTGTGGCCGGGCAATACACGCTGCTCGTCACCTTCTACACCGGTGTAGACGAGACGGGTAACCAGATCGCCACCGCTTCGGCAAGCATCCGGGTCAAGTCGGACGGTACGGTCACCAATCCGAATGGAACGGCCCTCGGGGCGATTGAATTCAATGGATCGATCGAAAATGTAGACCTGGTCGCCAACCAGTCCGTCCGGGTTGGAGGCACGCAGACCCTTCTCGCCACGGCACGCGGTTTTGGGCCGGGAATCTTTGCGATTTCTCCCGGTTCGTTTAAGTTTGAGCTCGGCGCGGGCGAAACCGCCGCGACGCTGGCTCCTTCAGGGGACGCCACCGGCATCAGCGTCGGGTCGGTCCACGCGAAAGTTACGGTGGACAACGTCGTTGGTCTCGGAACATTTGCCGTTGTTCCGGCCGCCGCTCAGGTGACGTCGATCAACCTCGATACGAATGACCTTGCCTATAGCGCCGTCACCGGCAAAGTCTACGCGGCGGTCTTCTCGCCCTCCCCGCAGGTGGTGCCGATCGATCCCACCACGGCCGCGACCGGCACCCCAATCGTTTGCGCCAGCACCCCCGTCAGGCTAACCGTCTCAACCAACGGTCTTCACCTTTACGCAGGCGAGGCGGATGGCACAATCGAGCGATTCCTGTTGCCGAACGGCACGCTCGAAGGCAGCACCCAGCTGCCGGCGGGAACGGTTCCGGCGCAGATGCTTTCGGTGCCGAACTACCAAGACACCTGGATCGTCGCCACCCAAGACGGTAGTGGCGCGGCTCAGGCGACTTTCGTCTACACCGCCCTGACCCCGGCCTCCTCGACCGCCCCGATGGGGAACAGCATTGCAATCAGTCCGGACGGAACAAAGCTCTATGGCTCACAGTTCAGTCCGAACCGATACAGCACGGCGACGGTCTCCTACACCGGCTTCACCGACGTCACTTCGGCGACCGCCGATGTGACCGGCCGGATTCACTACGCGAACGGAACGATCGTGGGAGACGACGGGACGATTGCCGATCCGGCCACCGGAACCGCGACCAGCCACTTGACCTTCACCACAATCGACCACGTTTTGGGCGTCGTGCCGAACTCAAACCGCGTCTACTACGCGGCGTGGGACAGTAAACAGGTTCAGACCTACGATCTACCCACCGCTACCGCGATCGACTCCTTCCCCCTAGGTTCGGTTTCGGGCGGCATGGAGACGGCGACTTGGTGCGGTCCGAAGCGGCTCGCAATTCGAACCTTCTCCGGCAGCCCGAACGAAGTGCTCATCGTCTCGGGGCTCCCCTGACCTAACCGACGGCAAGGCGACGGCTGCTAAGCGTAGAATAGACGCTAGAGATGGCAGCCGTCGCCGACGTCCCGCTGGTCAATATTACGATCAACGACATTCCACTTCAGGTCCCTAAAGGGGAGTTGATTGTGGAGTCGGTGAAGCGCATTGGCCTGGAAATCCCGATCTTCTGCTACCACCCGCGGATGAAGCCCGTCGGCATGTGCCGAATGTGCCTGGTCGAAATGGGCAGCAAGGGACCGGATGGCTCCGTCCGCATGATGCCCAAGCCGCAGGCGGCATGTTCCCTTCCCGCCAGCGAAGGTCTGGTCATTATCACGGATTCGGACAAGATCCACGCCGACCGGAAGGGCGTGCTCGAGTTCCTGCTGATCAACCATCCGCTGGACTGCCCGATCTGCGACCGGGGCGGCGAGTGCCCGCTCCAGAACAACACGCTTTTCTACGGCCCCAGCACCAGCCGCTTCGTCGAGATGAAGCGCCACGCGCCAAAGGCATTCCCGCTCTCCAAGTACGTCACCCTCGATCTTGAGCGATGTATTCAGTGCGGCCGATGCGTCCGCTTCACGGAGGAGATCTCCGGCGACGCCCAACTCGCCCTCCGCTTCCGCGGCGCGAACATGCAGCCGGGAACGTTTGAGCTCCGCGACTTCGATTCGAAGTTCAGCGGCAACGTCATCGAGATCTGCCCGGTTGGCGCGCTGACGAACAAGACTTACCGATTCCGCGCCCGCCCGTGGGACCTCCAGACCAAGCCGGGTCTTTGCACCGAGTGCGGCGTGGGCTGCAACGTCCACGTCGATCACCGCGGCGGAAACATCGTCCGAATCAATGGCCGCACGAACGAGGCGATTAACGAAGAGTGGACCTGCGACCGCGGCAAGTTCGGCCATGGCTACGTCGATTCTGACAAGCGTCTGCAGCGCGTGCTCGTCCGCAAGAGCAACGAGCTTGTCGATGCCGAGTGGGGCGACGCCTACTCCGCGATGCTCGATGCTTTCATGGGCGATTCAATCGCGGGCCTGGTTGGCGGACGCCGGTCGAACGAGGATCTCTACCTTCTTCAGAGGCTCTTCAAGCGCGATCTCGGCAGCCATGACCTGGATCATCGATTCGAGGCTTTCGCCCCGAAGATTCAGCCGGACCACGCCGCGGCATCGATCGCCGGCTACGAAGACGCGGCTTCGGTTCTCGTCTTCGGAACCTCTCTCGCCGACGAAGCGCCGATTCTCTATCTGCGCCTTCGCAAGGCCTGGCTGAACCAAGGCACCAAGATCGTGGTCGCTCATTCCGCCGAGACCGACATCGACTCCTTCGCCCACACGATCCTGCGCTACCGTCCAGGCACCGCGGGCGCTCTCGCCAAGGGTCTTGCCGGGAAGTCGACTCCGGAAGCCACGTCGAAAGCCACGGGCGTTTCCGTCGAAAGCATTAAAGAGGCCCTTGAGATCGTTAAGGGCGCCGCCGTCGTGACGACGCGAGGACTGTTTGAGGAGAAGGAGGGTGAGGCCGCTTTGACTTCCCTGAAGACCCTTGGCGGACCGGTGAGTGTCTACGGGCGAAACGCGACCGATGAAGCGGCCGCTCTGCTCGGCGCGATTCCAGATGAGTCCGGTAAGTCAACCCGAGAGATTCTTGAGGGTTGCGCGGACGGTTCGATCACCGCGCTTTGGCTCATCGATGTCGACCCTTTCAAGGCGTATCCGGACCGTGACTTGGTTGAGCGGGCGCTTGAGAACGTCGCTTTCCTTGCCGTGCAAGGCATCGAAGAGACGGAGGCCACCGCCTACGCCAGCGTCGTCCTCCCCGTCGCCACTCCGCAGGAGACCGACGGCACCTATACCAACATCGAGCGCCGCGTTCAGCGGTTCCTTCAGGTCCTCCCCGCCCGGGGAGACAGCAAGCCGAGTTGGCGCGTGTTCAGCGAGCTTTCGCTGCGCATGCGCGGCGGCCAGCCATTGTTTGCTCCGCGCGACATCCTCGCCCAGATTGCTTCCGAAGTTCCCGCCTTCGCGGGCGTGACTTGGGAAGGTTTGGCGGACGAAGGCATCCTCTTGGCAGGTCAAACGCCGGTCCCCGTCGCGGTCGGCGGCTAGGCGTAGTACCGCTCGAAGACTTCGATTGAGCACCTTGGCGTAAGGACCTTCAAGGGAAAGCAATCAGTGACGTCTTCGATTCGGTCGAGTTGGTTTGCCTTGCAGAGGAGTGAATCCACTACCGCAGCCCTTGGCTGCCAACATCGATCGAAGCATCGTCCCCATAGCGCTAAATAGAAGAACTCCGCTGATTGGGTTGGGGGACGATGTTCGGTGTAGGCAGGCGGAAAGAGATCGCGATAAGACGCGAGGTTGTAGAGCCAAGAGTTACCCAGGACCTCTTTCGCTTCTGGCTCAAAGTTCAGGATGTGGGTGAACATCTGGCGCATGAATTCGCGCGACTCCTCTCTGCGCTCCGGGTCCAATGGGCTTTGTTCGTAGGGCTGGAGCTTCACCCAGTGGGGGCGCACGATGCCACCGTCCCTCATTTGATAGTAAAAGGGGCCGAAGAGCCGATGGCCGTGAAAGGATTCGTCATCCACTTTTGGGTCGGGTGGGGCAACTTCGCTATGCCATTGATAAAGGCGGCCTACTTGGTCTTCCGATCGCCGCAATTCCTCAGCTAAAGCGTCACGGCGAGGATCGCTTGCGTCCATATCGAGACTTCGCGAGATCGGCGTGTGACTCCAGAGCACCTCCTCGAAGGGCAATCCAACCCGCTGACTTAGGATCGATGCGAACTCGACGATCAGCTTGAAAAACGGTCGCGGTTGGGGCATCGGTTTCTTGATCATGTTCCACCAGGGGGCGTTGAATGCCGGGCGACAAGCTTCGCGTTTTCCTATTCCCAAAATTGGGCAAACTAGGGCGCAATGCTTCCCGCCCTGGTTGTCCTCTTTGCATCGCCCTTCACCGTTCCGCAGCCGTGGGCGCTGGGAGTGGCGGCGGC
>FTBF01000171.1_pt1 | contig 30312 bp, 20 predicted proteins | sample 1639301 | NCBI WGS metagenome assembly FTBF01 (sample SAMEA3914864, study PRJEB12502) | metagenome | biome: forest; material: soil | place: USA | collected 2012-03-12 | depth 0.3 m
AGCTATATGCCCGGCGCTCCCGGACGAACGACGCGGCCGGAAGGGGACCTCGATTCGCCTGACTAAGCCAGTCCGCGCATAATCACCGCCATGGAGCCACCCGCCCCTTACGACCAAACGTTCTTTGACGCCTTTGAGAAGGACTCGCGTAAGGCCGCCCGACTGATCGCTCCGGTCTTGCTGGACATGGTTTCCGCAGAATCGGCAATCGATGTCGGAGGAGGACGGGGCATCTGGCTAAGTGTTCTGAAAGAGTTCGGAGTAACCGATGTCTTGGGTATCGATGGCGACTACGTTCAGGTCGATCGGCTGGCGATCGGCAAGGATGAGTTTCTGGCTTCCGATCTCGAAAAGCCGCTCAAGGTCGACCGGAGAGCCGACGTGGCGATCTCCTTGGAGACCGCCGAGCACCTTTCCGAAGGTCGCGCCGATTCCTTTGTCGAGGATTTGTGCCGTCTCTCCGACGTTGTCCTCTTCTCCGCCGCCGTCCCTCGCCAAGGCGGAACGAACCACATCAACGAGCGGTGGCAGAGCTACTGGGCGGCGAAGTTCGCCAAACAGGGCTACCGCCCGTCCGACGTCATCCGGCAGTCGCTCTGGGATAACCAGGACGCAGGCGCGGTCTATCTCCAGAACGCACTGATCTACGCAAACGAAGCCGGCATGGCCCGCTATCCAAAGCTAAAGGCGGCCATCGAGGCTACGAATCCAAAGATGCTAGACGTCGTGCATCCGCTAGTCATGGGGAACGTGGAGGGGTTATCGGATCCGCAACGCGCCGACTTTGTCGGTCTCTCGAAGATGCTCCCCTTCGCGATGAAAAAGAGCCTCCGCCGTTGGGGCGGTCGCCAGCTGCGAGCCCTCGGGCTTCGTAAGGGCGCTCCGGAATAATCTCAAAATAGAAAAGGCCCCGGGACGCCCAAAGGGCGGCCGGGGCCGGACACGTCGCTAAATGCTTGGCGATCTTACTTGGTTGCAGGAGCGTCTGCAGCCGGAGCCGCAGGCGTGCCAGCAGCGGCAGGAGCAGCAGCGCCGGCAGCCGGCTCTTCGTCCTTCTTACCGCAGCCACCCATGACCACACCGATAACACCGAGCACCATCGCGAGAGCGAGAATTTTCTTCATATTGTTGTTAGACACCTCCGAGATTAGTCCCTTCCGAGGAAGGAACCACGGTCTTCGATCCCGGTTTCCCGGTGTCGATCCCAGGACATTATAGACAATCTGATCTGCAATTAGGGTAGGGTCCTTCTAATCGTGGGATGTCCCCGACCGTTGTGGACCCTTTCCGAGCGCCGTAACCGGCGTGGCGAGCAGCGTCGTACCTCCCGTATTTAGGGGAGTCGCGGTCCATTCGCCCTGAGTTCAGGGCCTTCGGCGCAAAGCCAATCCGGCTCCCCTTATTCGTCCCTTTGCCTTTACCGAGACGATTCCCCCCTTCACGAATGCTTAAGTACGACACGATCAAAGAGCTGGACGACGCGCACGTCCTGAAGACCTACAACCGAATGCCCGCCCTCTTCGTTCAGGGCGCTGGATGCTCCCTTTGGGACAACCGCGGCAACGAATACTTAGACCTGCTCGCCGGCATCGCGGTCTGCTCGCTCGGCCACTGCCATCCTGCGGTCGTCGCGGCGATCACGCGCCAGGCCCAGCAGCTTATCCACACCTCGAACGTTTTCCTCACCGCCCCCCAGGCGCAGCTCGCGACCCGCCTCGCGAAGCTTTCTGGTCTGGAGAGAGCCTTCTTCTGCAACGACGGCGCGACCGCCAACGAAACGGCGATTAAGATCGCCCGCAAGTTCGGCAACACCAAGCGGCCCGAAGGCGATTCCGAGATCGTCACCCTCAACAAGTCGTTCCACGGCCGCACCCTCGGCGCCCTCAGCGCCACCGGCCAACGCAAGTATCAGCGGCCCTTCGGTCCGCTCGTCCCCGGCTTCGTCCACGTCCAGCCGAACGACATCGCCGAACTCCGCGAGGCGGTTTCGCACAAGACCAGTGCCATCCTCCTCGAGACGGTGATGGGCGAGGGCGGAGTGCTCTCGCTTACGACCGAATACCTGCGCGAAGCCGAGCGGCTATGCCGCGAGCACAACGCGCTGCTCATCCTCGATGAGGTCCAGTGCGGCATCGGCCGAACCGGTAAATGGTTCGCTTTCCAGCACCACGGCATTCGGCCGGATGCGATCATCCTGGCAAAGGGCCTAGGCAGCGGCTTCCCCATCGGTGCGGTCGTCGTGGGCGAGCGGGCGGACGGCATCCTCGAACCCGGTGACCACGGCACGACGTTTGGGGGCAACCCTCTCGCCTGCGCGACGGCACTTGCCGTGCTCGATACCATCGAGCACGAAGAGATCATGGCCAACGTCGAACGGGTCGGACTCTTCCTGACCGAAGGTCTTCAGGCGCTTGGCCTCAAGGTCGAAGGCATGGGCCTGATGATCGGCGCGCACCTCGATAAGCCAAACGCCCGCGACATCGTCCGCGAATGCTTCGACCGCAAGCTCATCATCAACGCCACCGATGAGAACACACTCCGGTTCGTTCCGCCGCTCATCGTTTCGGAGGCCCAAATCGCCCAGGCCCTGACGACTCTGGCCGAAGTGATGGGCAAACCCTTGCCCGTGCTCGCCCCGGTCAACCGCCGCGTGCGGATCAAGACCCCGGCCTACCACGACGTCTTGGCCATCGACAGCCTCACCGACGCCCAACTCGAAGAGGTTCTCGACCTCGCCGCGTTCGACAAGCAGCGCCGCCGGCTCGCCCCCAGCGCGATCCAGCCCGTGGAAGATCGGTCGATCGCGATGGTGTTCGAGAAGCAGTCCCTCCGGACCCGCGTCTCCTTCGAAACCGCCATCCGCGAGCTTGGCGGCCACCCGATCTATCTGACCAAGGCCGATATCGGGATGGGCATGCGCGAGGACCTGCGAGATGTCGCCAGCAACCTAAGCCGCTGGTGCCGCGCCATCGTGGCTCGCCTCTACTGGCAGAAGGACCTTGAGAAGCTGGCCGAAGAGGCGGACGTCCCCGTCATCAACGCGCTGACCGAACTGGAGCACCCCTGCCAAGCCCTCGCCGACATGCAGACCATCCGCGAAAGCTTCGGCAGCGACCGCGTGAAGCTGGTCTACGTGGGTGATGGCAACAACGTGGCCCGCTCCCTGGCCCGCCTCGCCACCCGCCTCGGCTACCCGATGACCCTTGTCGGACCCGAGAACTTCTGGCTCGACCCCATGCCCGGCCTCACCCAGACCTCTTCTCTGGAAGAGGGACTCGACGGCGCGAAGATGGTCTACACGGATGTCTGGGTCTCCATGGGAGACGAGCGCGAGCAGGATCAGCGCCTGAAGGTGTTCGCGCCGTACCAGGTGAACAACCGCGTGCTCTCCATCGCCGATAGGGACGCTATCTTCCTCCACTGCCTCCCCGCCCGCCGCGGCCTCGAGGTCACCGACGAAGTCATGGACGGCCCCCAAAGCCGCACCGACGATCAAGCCGAAAACCGTCTGCACGCTCAAAAGGCGCTATTGCAGAAGGTGTTGGGGCTGTAGGCCATTGTGGTCTTGGGGCCATTTGGCTACAGACCCAGTGCCCTAAGACCCGTCCAACGCCGCCTTAACTCCGGCGGCCAAAGACTCCGCCATCGTCTTCTGGCCCTGCGACGAGAGCATAAACGCCTCGTCATGGGCCAGGGTGATCGTGGCCATCTCGACAAGAACGACCGGCACCTCGCTAAAGATCGAGCCGGTCAAGGCGCCCTGCTTGCTCCCAACCGCGGTATTGATGTCGGACTGCAGCCCCTGGTCTGCAAGCTTCCCCAGAAGCCCCGCCGCTAGCGCCTTGTGAAAACGGAGCGCCAACGGCGCCGTCCGTCGTAAAACGTCCGACGAAGGCCCCGTTCGCCCTTCCGACTTCCCCTGCCGGTCGGGAAAATAAACGGCGAATCCAGGCTTCGAGGAAGCGTCGCAATGAAGCCGAACCATCAAATCCGCCTTGGCTCCATTCGCAATCTCCGCCCGCCGCCGGTTCCGAACGAACTCACCTTCGTGCGACTCCGTCATCACGACTCGATAGCCCCCCTTCTTAAGTAGGTCGCGAAGCCGGATGGCAATCGTCCAGTTGGCGTGAAGCTCCGTCAAAGTCTTTCCTTTCGTCCCTACCCCCACCTCACTCGGGTGGCCCGGATCGATGCATACCGTCTTTGGCGGCGGCGGAAGGTGGCACAGCATGCAGAGGAGCATACTGGAGCGCTAGGAGCCGTCGGTGAAAGCGAGTCTAAAGATTCACTTCCCCACGACTACACTGCACCTATCCCCGCGGTGAAATCATGAAAGACCTCGACCGAAGGCAATTCTTGAAGCTTGCGACCGTCTCCTCGCTTGGTCTCGTTTCGGAGCGGCTTTTCCCCGTCAACGCCTTTGCCGCCCTTCCGGCGCAAGGCAAAGCGGACCATACGATCCGGATTGTTAAAGGGCTCGTGGAAGCTGCGCCCGATAAAATCATCTCGACAACCCTCTATAACGGGGGATTCCCGGGGCCTCTTTTGAGGCTCAAGGAGGGGCGAAAGGTGACCGTGGATGTGCACAACGACACGGATACACCGGAGCAACTCCATTGGCACGGCCAGCGCATCCCGATCTCCGTCGATGGCTCCGGCGAAGAAGGAACTCCCTTTATCCCTGCCCGAGGAATGCGGCGCATCGAATTCGTGCCGGGACCATCCGGTTTCCGCTTTTACCACACCCACACGGTGGCGATGGGCGACCTAGGTTTGGGGCAGTACAGCGGTCAGGTCGGGCCGGTGTATATCGAGCCTCGGCACGAGCCGGGGCATTACGACCGCGAAGTATTTCTGACGCTCAAGGAGTTCCAGCCGACTTTCTCCCTCGGGGGAGATATGGCAATGGACTTTCTCTCCCCGGCGACCACCGCGCCCGATCTCGTGGCCCGCGCGAAGCATAACGACCGGTTGGCGGCAGGGAAGCGGAAAGGCTATGAGGTTGGCTACGATGTCTTCACAATCAACGGGAAGATGCTGGGCCATGGCGAACCCGTGCGGGTGAAGCGGGACGAGCGCGTGCTGTTCCACATCCTCAACGGAAGCGCCGGTGAGATTCGTAGCCTTGCGCTGCCGGGACATACCTTCACTGTCGTTGCGCTGGACGGAAATCCGGTGCCTCATCCCGTGACCGTTCCCGTGCTGTACATCGGTACGGCCGAGCGAGTCTCCGCGATCGTTGAGATGAATCACCCAGGAGTCTGGGTGATGGGGGATCTGATGGACGACGACCGAAACCGCGGGATGGGAGTCGTCGTGGAATATGCGGGAAGCAAAGGCCCCGCGAAGTGGGTTAAGCCGGCCCCGTTCCACTGGGACTACACGCGATTCGGCGCGCCGGGAGGGAAATCGCAAAAGCCCGACGAGACGTTCGTCCTAACTTTCGACAAACAGCAGGCGGCCGAACACGGCTTCAATCGCTGGACGATCAACGGGACGGCCTTCTCGATGTCGAGCATGCCCGGAATGGATATGGGGGGCACGAAACCGCTCCTCAAACTGAAACTTGGCGGTCGTTACCGATTACGCATGCGGAACGCGAGCGACGATATTCACCCGATGCACCTACATCGCCACCTCTTCGAATTGACCCGAATCGCCGGCAAGCCAACGGCGGGCATCCATAAGGATGTGGTGATGGTGGGCGGGTTTCAGGAGGTGGATATCGATTTCACCGCCGATCAGCAAGGGCTGAGCCTGTTCCATTGTCATCAGCAGCTCCATATGGACTTCGGATTCATGGCCCTCTTCGATGTCTCCTAACCGCCAAATTGGGGAAGTGGCCGCGGTTTTCCTCCGCCTTGGCGCCACCGCCTTCGGCGGTCCGGCCGCGCACATCGCGATGATGCGAACGGAGTTTGTCGAGCGGCGAAAGTGGCTGGAGGATGACGAGTTTACGGATCTCATCGGTGCGGCCAACCTAATCCCGGGGCCGAACTCGACCGAGGTGGCCATCCATCTCGGTCATCGGCGCGCTGGGACGGCTGGGTTAGTAATGGCCGGAGCCTGCTTTATCCTGCCCGCGTTCCTCATCGTCTTCGCTTTGGCATGGCTTTACGTTCGCTTCGGGGCGCTGCCGGAAACGCGGGCCGCCCTGTACGGGGCAAAACCCGTCATCTTGGCCGTCGTCGCGCAGGCGCTAGTGGGGCTGTCCCGATCGGTGTTGAAAGGCCCGGTCATGATCGGTCTGGCGGTAGCCGCCGTGGTCGCGTCCCTGCTCGGCGCGAGCGAACTATTGGTCGTATTCGTTCCGGGGCTACTGCTTGGCGGGAATGAGTGGAGGAAGTCTCCTTCGGTCAAATCGGGGCTCCCGTTGCTCGGCGTGATCCTTGCCGTGGGAGGATTTCTTGGGCTGTCGCTCTTTCTAAACTCGCGCTCTGGAGCGGGTGCGGCGCCGGGGCCATGGTCGCTGTTTCTGGAGTTTCTAAAGATCGGATCGGTGCTTTATGGCAGCGGCTACGTGCTTCTATCCTATTTGGAGACCGACTTGGTGAGACGTCTTGTTTGGCTGGCGCCCGGCCAACTGCTTGATGCGGTTGCCGTCGGACAGCTCACTCCCGGGCCGGTGTTCACAACGGCCACCTTTGTCGGCTTCGTCGCCGCCGGTTTCCCCGGAGCAGTGGCGGCGACCCTAGGCATCTTTCTGCCCTCGTTCTTCTTCGTCGCATTGAGCGCGCGGGCGCTGCCAAAGTTACGGAGCCTTCCGACGACGGCGGCATTCATGTCCGGGGTCAACGCAGCCTCACTGGGGTTGATGGCGGCAGTTCTGTACAAACTCGGTGGAGACGCCATTCGGGACCCCCTCTCCGTAATGCTCGCGGCGGTGCCCCTGGGGGTCTTGTTGCGGATAAAGATCAATTCGGCATGGCTTGTTTTGGGCGGCGCCGTCGTTGGTCTGGTATCCCATCCGCTACTTGCCGCCGGACGGTAACCGCGGGCGAGAGGTACGGTGGTTCGATGAGGCGGCGAGACTCTGAATAAAGAAACACGCCTTCACGGGCTGGTCGCGCTCGTCGCGTTCGACCTGGCCGGCTTCGGGATGATCGTGGCGGACATCCAATTCCGCCTTGAAGGAATGCATCTGGTCGGCTGGGCCATCGGCGCTGTGCTTTCGAGCATGTTCCTCGTCCAGTTCCCGGCGTCCATCGCCTGGGGCCGGGTGGCCGATCGAATGGGCGCGCAGCGGGTGCTCGTGGTCTGCACCATCCTGTCGGCCCTCAGCATGCTTCTTTACGGACTCGCCCGGGACCCGTGGATGATCTTGCTAAGCCGGGTTCTGGCGGGTCTTGGTGCCGCCAACGTGGCGACCGCCTATGCCATCACCTCGCGAGTGGCAAGCGAGGAGGAGCGGCCAAAGATCGTGGGCCGCCTTGGCGCGTCTACCGTTCTCGGCTTGACCGCCGGCGCGGCGGTCGGCGGTTTGGTCGTCGAGCGTTTTGGCCAAACCGCCCTCGGACTCACCGCCTGCGCCTCGTCCGTGGCCGCGGTACTCCTCGGGATCTTCGCCTGTCCCGAAACGCCACCGGCTGCCGAGCAAGAGGTCGCAACAAAATTCTCTCTGCGCAACTACCGCGGCCCACTGTTCGCCCTGATGGTTGTCGCCGCCACCGGTTGGCTCTCCTTGGCGACGTTGGAAGGGACCTTCGGTCGCCTCATCCACGCGACCCTCGGCTTCGGCCAGCACGAGTTCGGCCTCATATTCGGCTTCGAGTCGCTGGTCGCCTTCGTCACCCAGGCCCTTCTCTTCGATCGATTGGTCAAGCGCGTCGCGCCGAAGGTGCTCCTATCTGTCGCTTTTCTCGTCACCGGCGTAGGACTCGCGGCCATGCCGTTTGCTCCCTCGATGACTATCCTGCTTGTCGCCGCGGCCGTCTACGCGGCGGCCAGCGCTTTGGCTACCCCCTCGCTCAACGAACTGATTGCGCGGAACACGAACGAGTCCCAACGCGGGGAGATCTACGGAACGATCCAGTCGCTCCGTTCTCTAGGTTTTATCGTTGGCCCGATGGTGGGAGGGGTGCTTTTCGACATCCGTCCCGCCGTCCCCTATATCGTGGCCGCCGCATTCTGTACGGCGGTGGCGGCCTATTCCTTTAGAGCAATTGAAGCTTAGGAATCGGCAAGAAGTATATTAGAGGGAGGTCGATGGCGCGGGTTTTAAGAACACTGCTTCTTCTTTTGACGCTCTTGGTGGGGCAGAGTCATCTCTGCGCCCACGAGTACGTCAAACCGTCGGGGCAGGTTTGCGAAACCTGCCGCGCCCTCGATGATGCGCCAAAGCCCGGGATTCATCCCGGCTCTTCCCGACTCCAGGCGTCTCACGGAGATTGCCACGACTGCTGTACGATTCGGTCTTGCGACAACGATTCGCCAACCGCCGAAGCGGACTTTAAACCGGCTCCGTCCTTCCCGGCGATCCTCCCGCCTCCCCTCGTCTTTGTTCTGGTCATCGCGACAGAGTTTCGGGATATTCGTCCCCCGTCGGTTGAGCTCTATCTTCCGCACGGTCCCCCGTGTGAACGTTCGGCTCGCGCGCCTCCGGTTTCGTTCGTCTAGCCGTCTGCGGCCCTTCGCGTAGCGAGGGCCGCGCCGACCGCATCCGAACGGAATCTCCCTTTGAACCCCTTCACTCTCGTTTTCCTTGGCGCTTTTGCGCCTGGTCAGAAGGCGCCCCTGACGCTCGATCAGGCTCTCGCGCTGGCTCTTCAAAACCGGCCCGCGGTTCGCGCCGCCGAGCTTCGCGTCGCACAGGCGCGGTTCTCTCGCCGCTCCCTTTCCGCCCCTCCTCCCACCCGCCTCGATCTTCAGGCGACGAGCCACCGGGATTTGATGGGCAACGACGACGATCTCGCGCTTTCGCAGCCGATCGACCTCTTCGGCCGGCGCAATGCCAACCGATCGCTGGGGGACGCCCAGGTTTTGCTTGCAGAAGCAGGCCTTCGACAAGCCCTCGGTGAAGTGCAAGGGGATGTTATCGACCGCTATTCGGAAGCTGTCGCCGCCAGCCAACTTGTCGAGACGGCCGAGGCGCAGCTCGAATTGACTCAACACCTTTTGGAAGCAACCACCCGCCGGGCGGAGGGCGGGGCCATTCCGCCCGTTCAGGTCAAGCGGGTGAACTTGGAGGTGCAACGCTCGAGACAGACATTTCTCCTCCGCCTAGCCGCAAAGGCGGCGTCTTGGCGGCGCCTCGCTGGGGCACTCGTCGTGTCGCCCAGCCAAGTGTTCGTCGCCGATTTTGCGACGTTGCCGGTGACTCCGGTGGAGCCCTCCAGACTTCAGCGGCAGCGGGCCGATCTTCTTCAAATCGCCGCTCAGTCGGCCATCGCACGCGCAAACATCGGCGTCAGCCAGGTTCAGTTCAGCCCGGAGTTCGAGATATCAGCCCGAACTTCCCCATACAGCTATGGACCGAACCAACCGGCAGGTCTCCGCGCGACCTTGAGCATCCCCATATTCGACCACGGGCGACGGAAGAACGACTTAAATTCCGGTCGAGCCGCGGTAGAGGCCGAGGAGAAGTCGTTGGCCGACGCCTCGTCCCTTGCGGAAGCGGAACTGGATGCCGTTAAGTTAGAGCTGACCGCCGCAAACGAGCAGCGGGAAGGGTTCGAGCGATTGTTGGCGGACACGCGCGAACTGCTTCGAGTGTCCGATGTGGGTTACCGCGAAGGGGCGACCACGCTCCTCGAGGTTCTTGAGGCGGCCCGCGCGCTCCGTGAAGTCGAAGAGAGCTTGGTGGAGTCCCGGCTACGCGTCGCCCAGGTTCAGGCCGCGTATCTCCGGGCGACCGGAACGCTCCTGCAGGGAGCCGGACGTTGAAAAAATATCTTGGCGCGCTCGCGCTCTTACTGGCCGCGGGATGCGGCAAAGACGCGGCACCCTTCGAAGCGCCTCAGGTCGAGGAAAACAAGAACGAGGTCGCTCTATCCGCCGAGGCGCTTAAGGCGGGCGGAATCGAGACCGGAGTGGTTTCGGAACGAGCGATCCAGGCTTGGCTCGAAGTCCCGGGATCGATCTCGATCCCGGGAGACTCCCACGCCATGGTAACCCCGCCTGTGGCGGGCAAGGTTGTCCGACTGTTCGCCAGCGTCGGCGATTCGGTTCGGCGCGGTCAGCCTCTGGCGGAGATCGAAAGCGGTGATCTTGCGCAGGCAACGTCGGCTGTTGCCTCGGCGGAGACGGCTGCGGCTCAGGCGGATGCTACGGTCCAGCAACAGGCTTCGGCCGTTGATCTGGCTCGGGGAAGGCTACGCACCGCCCAATCGAATCTCTCCCGCCAGCGGCAGTTCGCCTCCGCCGGCGCCTTCAGTCAGCCCGCCTTAACCGCGGCGCAAAACGAACTAAGCGAAGCGCAGACCGAAGCGGCCGCCGCTCGTAGCAGCCAGGTCGGGGCCCAGAGCCGACTTGACCGCGCCGAGCGATTGAGCAAGGAGGGCCTCGTCTCCAAGGCCGATCTGGACCAAGCGCGTCTCGATGTCGAACAAGCGAAGATTCGAGGACAACGATCGGAACAGCGGCTGGCCCTCGCACAGCAGACCCTTCAGCGGGAAACCAGGATTAGCTCCCAAGGACTCTTGAACGCGAAGGAGATCCAGGCGGCCGAAGGGGAACTCCGAGCCGCAAAGCTTGAATTCGACCAGGCCCAGGTCAGTCTTCAAGGCACCAAAGCTGCCCGCCTGGGCGCCCAACGCCTCATTCAAAATACGCGGTCGAATGCGAACGCGTTAAGGGGCGGTGGAGGTGGCGCGGGAAGCCTGGTCACTTTGTCCGCCCCGCTCTCGGGCATCGTCACCGAGCGGCAAGCGACGCTCGGACAGGCCGTCGAAAGATCGTCCGATCTTTTCGATATTGAGGACTCCCGCAAGGTATTGGTAACCGCGAGCGTGCCGGAGGCCGATATCTCGCGCGTTCGCCAAGGCGTCGGCGTCACGGTGACGACCAACGCCTATCCCAGGCGGACATTCAACGGAGTCGTGCGGCTCATGGGCACGCACCTTGATCAGAAGACTCGGACGCTACCGGTGCAGTGTCTCGTCTCCAATCCGACCCGAATCCTTCGGGTCGATCTCTTCGCTCGCGTTCGTATCGGTACGGGCGGAAGTGTTCGCGCCCTGGCCGTCCCATCGTCCTCTGTGGTGGACGACGAAGCCGTCTTCGTCGACGTGGACGGCAAGTTCGAGCGGCGAAAAGTGTCGCTCGGCCGCAACGACGGCAAGTTCGTCGAGGTCCTCAGTGGCTTAAAGAAGGGCGATCGAATCGCCACAAAGGGGGTCTTCACCCTTCAGAGTGAGCTCCGCAAGGGCGAGCTGAAGGAGGAAGAGTAGCTTGGTCGAGCGCCTGCTAGGCTTCAGCCTGGCTCAACGTTTCCTCGTCATTCTCGCCTCCATTCTTCTCGTCTTCGTCGGCGGGTTTTCCTGGCAGCGGCTGACCTTGGACGCGGTGCCCGACATTACGAACAATCAGGTCCAGATCAATACGGATACCGGTGGTCTGAGTCCGGTCGAGGTCGAAAAGCTCGTCACGTTCCCCATCGAGACCGCGATGGGCGGGGTTCCTGGACGTCAGGAAGTCCGCTCGATCAGCCAATACGGCCTCTCCCAAGTAACCGTCGTGTTCGATGATGCGACCGATGTTTACTTTGCCCGGCAGTTGGTCAACGAGCGGCTCAACAACGTCCGAGAGCAACTTCCCGCGGGCGTCGATGCTCCCCAACTCGGACCGGTCAGCACCGGTCTGGGCGAGGTCGTGATGTACGCGTTGGAGAGCGATACGCGGTCGATCATGGACCTCCGGACCCTCCAAGACTGGACGATCGCACCGCGAGTTCGGACCGTCGAAGGGGTGGCCGAGGTCGCCTCCGCCGACGGCAGCGAGCGGCAGTACCAGGTCACGGTCGATCCCCAAAGATTGCGGGCCCGGAATTTGAGTGTGGCCGACGTGGTTTCGGCGCTCGAAAAGAACAACCGCAATGCGGGCGGCGGGGTAATCGAGCGGCAGGGCGAACGGACCCTCATCCGTAGCGTCGGGCTCGCCACCAGGCCTTCGGATATTGAGAGCATCGTCTTGGCGAGCGAACGAGGCGTTCCCGTGCTCATACGGGACATCGCCACGGTCGGTTTTGGGACCCCGGTGGTGACCGGGGTGAGCACCAAGGACGGTAAGCACGCCCTGATCGCCACCGTTCTGATGCTGAAAGGCGCGAACGGCCGCACGGTTGCCCAGGCTACGGTGGCGCGACTCGACGAAATCCGATCCCGGCTTCCGGCGGATGTCAAATTGACGGTCGTTTACGACCGGGCGGACCTGGTGGGGGAGACGATCCATACCGTCGAAATGAGTCTGCTAGAGGGTGGGGTGCTGGTTGTGGTGGTCCTGCTTGCCCTGCTCGGGAATATCCGCGGCGCGTTGATCGTCGCTTTGGCCATCCCGCTTTCCATGCTGTTCGCGATCACGCTGATGAACCGCTTTGGGATAAGCGGGAATCTCCTAAGTTTGGGCGCGATCGATTTCGGTCTCATCGTGGACGGAGCGGTGGTGATGATTGAGAACGCGGTTCGGCGCCTAGCCGAGCGACGCGAGCATGCGGGTCGAACCCTCACTCGGGAAGATGTGAGGGCGACGGTCTCCGCATCTTGCCGGGAGGTGGCTAAACCAACCGCATTTGCCGTGACGATCATCACGGTCGTTTACCTGCCGATCCTTGCCCTCGAAGGAACGGAAGGGAAGATGTTCCGGCCGATGGCGTTCACCGTCGTCTTCGCCCTAATCGGCGCTCTCCTTCTCACCCTGACCCTGGTGCCGGCCCTTGCGAGCCTTCTGCTTTCTCGGGATACGAAGGAAGGCCGGAACCCCGTTATGGGATGCTTTGACCGAGCTTATCGTCCGGTTCTGGATTGGGCGCTGGGCCGCCGTGTGATCGTCGCTGCCGGCGCGCTTGGGCTCTTGGCTTTGAGCGGCTTTGTGTTTACTAACCTCGGCTCCGAATTCATTCCCCAACTCGACGAAGGCTCGTCCCTCATCCAACCGGTTCGGCTCCGCACCGTCGATGCCGAGGAGACGATAAATCTGGTGACCGCAATGGAGCGGAAGATCAAGGAGGTACCGGAAGTGACGACCATCTTCTCCCGAAGCGGCATCCCGGAGATTGCGACTGACCCGATGTCGCTTTCATTGAGCGACAGCTTCATCATGCTTAAGCCTCGTAGCCAATGGCGGCCGGGCCTGACCAAAGAGAAACTCATCGAGGAGATGGGCGACAAGGCAAACGAAGTACCCGGACAGGGTTACGGATTTTCGCAGCCGATTCAAATGCGTTTCTCCGAACTCGTCTCGGGGGTTAAAGCGGACGTCGCGGTCAAGGTGTTCGGGGAAGATCTGGACGAACTGAAGCGGCTCGCCAACAAAGTCGCCGCAACGCTCAAGAGGATCCCCGGGGCGGCCGATGTGGCCGTGGAGCAGGTGGACGACATCCCGGTGCTTCAGATCGACATTGACCGCAACGCCATCGCACGCCTCGGAATCAATGTGGACGATGTTCAGACGCTCGTCTCGACCGCCCTCGGCCGCACCCCGGTCGGTCAGATCATCGAAGGCGATAAGCGCTTTAGCCTTGTCGTTCGACTTCCCGCGGAAGTGGCCAACTCGGTCGAAGGGATCGCCGCGTTGCCGGTTCCCCTTCCGGGCGGCGAGAGCGTAACGCTTGGCAGCGTAGCGAAGATCGCGAACAAGCCGGCGCCGGCGCAGATCAGCCGAGAGGCAGGGAAGCGGCGCGTCGTTGTGCAACTCAATGTCCGCGGGCGGGATCTGGGCTCCTTCGTCGCGGCCGCCCAAGCGGCGGTGGCGCGGGATGTCTCGATGCCCGAAGGCTACTATCCTCAATGGGGCGGCCAGTTCGAGAACCTTCAGCGGGCCGGTCTTCGCTTGACCATCGTGGTGCCGGTGGCCCTGGCCCTGATTTTCGTCCTGCTCTTTTCAACCTTTGGCTCTGTAAGGCAGGCCTTGCTCATCTTCACCGGCGTCCCTCTTGCGGTCACCGGCGGCATCTTGGCGCTCGCGGCAAGAGGATTACCCTTCAGCATCGCGGCGGGAGTTGGCTTTATCGCCCTCTCCGGAGTTGCCGTTCTGAACGGCGTGGTGATGGTTTCCGCGATAAACCGGCTCCGCGCCGATCTCCGCTTGGGCGTGAAAGAAGCGGCCCGGCAAGGGGCGATCGAGCGGCTCCGGCCCGTTCTGATGACGGCGCTGGTCGCCGGGCTTGGCTTCGTGCCGATGGCCCTCAATACCGGCATCGGCTCGGAGGTTCAACGGCCGTTGGCGACAGTGGTGATTGGCGGAATTACGTCGGCAACGCTTCTCACGCTCGTGGTGCTTCCCACACTTTATGCGTGGTTTGAAAAGGATTCTTTGACTACCGAGGACACTGAAATGAAAATCTAGATTGATCCAATAGAAATCTTTAAGGCAGCTCGGACATTAAGAAAATCGAAGCATATTCCATACTCCCGTAGGGTACCGTCTCAACGCTCCGGGTTGTCCAGCTTATGAAGAAGAGGTCTCCTTGCCCATGCGTCTTGCCCCTAAGACACGGCGTATCGGCCGCCCTCTGGGGCCTCGTCGGAATCGCCTCTGCCCAAGTTACGCCGCTGAATATTGATGACGCGGTTCGACTTGGGATCGCCCAAAATCCGCTGGTCAAAGCGGGAAAGGCCGGAGTAGATTCGGCCTACTACGGTTACCGCTCCTTAGGCGCGCCGCCTCCCCTTAGCCTAAGCGGCAGCCACGTCCAGGGGATGGCCACCACCGCCGACACCATCTTGGATCTGGGCACCACCTTTGATCTCAGCGGTCAACGGAGGTACCAAGCGGCCGGCGCAAACGCCCTGTTCAAATCCACCCAATACCAATTCCAAGAGACCCTGCTGACGCTCGAGCAGCAGATTCGCGACGCCTACTGGTCTCTCGCCGCCGCCCAAGCCCAGACCAAGATCGCCGACGTAAGCCTCACCGAAGCCAAAAGGGTCTACGACCTCACGGTAACCCAAGAACAGGCTGGCTCTTCACCCCACGGAGACGTCCTCCGCTCCTCCATCGACGTTGCCAACGCCAAACAGACGATCCTCGCCGCGCGTCTGGCGGAGCGAACCGCGCTCATCGCCTTCAACAATCTGCTGGGCCGCAAGCCGGAGACCCCGACTCCCCTCGACGTCGATCTGGCCGACGCGGACAACCTGCCGGCCCTCGATCTTCCCACCCTCGAACAATTGCAGACCCAAGCGGCGGCCAACCGCCCCCTTCTCAAGTCGGCCACCGCCCAAACCAAATCGTCCGATTTCGCCGTCCGCGGCGCCGAAGCCGCGCGCTTCCCGGACCTTGGGCTCGACTACCAACGCTCCTTCCAAACCACCCTCGATTCGGTCGTCCTAACCGCCAGCTTCCCACTCTTTGACTTCGGCAGTATCCGCCACTCGATCCGCTCCGCCCGGGAGGCTCGGAAGCAAAACGAAGCCCTGGAACTCCAGACCCGGCAACAGATCGAGGCCCAAGTCGCCCAGGCCCATGCCGACCTACAGCTCGCGTTGGAATCGGCGGCCGACTACAAGAAGGAGATTCTCGACCCCTCCGTTACCCTCCTCGGCATCGTTCAGCTCGGTTACAAGCAAGGCGCGACCGGAATCCTCCCCGTGATCGACGCCGAAGCCACCATCCGCAACGCCCGGGTCGGCTACATCAACAGCCTTCTCGCCATCTACAAGGCCCAAGACGAGACCCTCGCCGCAACCGGCACGCTTCCCAAAACGGCGGGCAAATAACCATGAGATCATCCAAACCCTTTCGCTTAGCCTGCCCCGTACTCGCTCTCGCCCTGGTGATGGCCGGCTGCGGCAGCGCCCCCGAGGCCGCTGCCGTAAAGTCGGATGAGCCAGCGCTGAAGCTGATCAAGATAGGCGGGGTCAGCGGCGTAACCATGGACGCGGACAGTGTGAAGCTCGCGGGCATCACCGTCGTCACCGTGGGGCCCGAGAACCTGAGCGCCTCCACCCAGCCAACCGGGGAGGTCGCCCCAACCGACTCCAGTACCGTCCAGGTGACGTCGCGGCTGCCCGGCAAGATCACCGAAGCTCGCGTCGGGGTGGGCGATCGGGTGCGGAAAGGCCAAGTGCTCGCGGAGGTCGATAGCGTCGATCTGGCCAACGCACAGGCGGCCTACCAAACCGCCGTCTCCCACGCCCTCCTCTCGAAGAACCAACTCGACCAACAAAAGAAACTGGCCGGTTACGGCTCGCTCAGCGAACAGCCGGTGGAAGACGCTCGAAAGGCTTCGGTAGCCGCCGATGCCGCCGTGGCCAGCGACGAAGCCCAGATTAAGGTCGACCGGTTGGCCCTTAGCGATACGAAGCAACTCGTCGAGATGGGCGAGATCACCCGGAAACCCCTGGAGGACGCCCAGAACGCCTACGCCGACACCCAGTCGGCCGCAAGCCAAGCCGCCTCAACCCTCCACTCTACGAAGTCGAACTACGACCGCGCGGTAATTCTCTACAAGGGCGGCGTCTATGCCCGCCAGCAGTTGGAAGACGCGGAGACCGCCTACAACTCCGCCGTGGCCGCCGACACCCAGGCCAAGACCGCCGAACGGCTAGCAAGACAGGAACTCACTCGCCAAGAGACGATCTTCAACAAGAACCTCAACGGCGCCAGCTCGCTCCAAGGGGCCCAAAGCAAAGTCCAGCAGGACGAGCATCTCTATCAAAACGACCTCGTCGCCCAGACCCTCGCCCACCGCCAATACGAGCGGGCGGTCACCGTCCGCAAGTCGGGAATCCCGATCTCTCAAGCCCTCCAAGCGGCCCAGGATACCTACGACGAAGCCCAGATCGCGGTTCAAAGCGCCGCCGCAACCCTTCGTCTCTACGGCGTCAAACCCGGCGAAGGCTTCGCAAAGTCTGGCTCCGTCATCGTCCCCATCGTCTCCCCCATCGACGGCATCGTCGCCGCCCGAAGCATGGTTATCGGGCAGAACATCGACACGAGCACCCCTCTCGCCCGGCTGGTAAACCTCGACCGCGTCTACATCGACGCCCAAATCTACGAAAAGGATATCGAAGGGGTCGGGGTGGGAGACAAGGTGGCCATCAAAGTTGCCGCGCTCCCAAACCAATCCTTCTCCGGAAAGATCCAGTACGTCGCCCAAGAGGTGACCCCGGACTCCCGAACCGTCCTTGTCCGTACTGTCCTGGAAAACCCCGGCTGGATCCTACGCCCCGGTATGTACGCCAGCGTCACCATCGGTAGCGGCCGCTCGGTGAGGGTGCTCTCGGTTCCTTCCGAGGCCGTGATGCAGGAGGACGACAAACAAGTCGTCTACGTCCGCACCGGCCCCGGAGAGTTCGTCAAGCGAATCGTGACGACCGCACCGCCGATCGGCGGGAAGACCCCCATTCAGAGCGGACTGAAAGCGGGCGACGAAGTCGTCATGGGCGGAAACGTGCTCATCGAGAAAGCCCAGGCCCAGCTTGAGAACGGAAAGTAATGATCGACCGTTTTTTAGAAGCTGTCATTCGGCAGAAGCTCGTCTCGATCGCCTGCGCCATCCTCATGGTTGCCGCCGGCCTCTTCGCCGTCCGTAACCTGAACATCGACGCGTTCCCGGATATCACGCCGATTCGGGTCGAAATCGATACCAGCGCCCCCGGCTTTGCCGCCGAAGAGGTCGAAAAACTCGTTACCCACCCGCTCGAAGTCGGCCTCCAAGGCATTCCGAAAGCGACCAAGATCAAGTCGGAATCCAAGTTCGGCGTCTCCGTCGTCACTGTCTATTTCGAAGACGACGCCGACGTCTATTGGGCCCGCGACCAGGTCTTCCAGTCCCTCGGCGACGTTACGATGCCCGAAGGCATCACGCCCTCCATGGGCCCGAACGACACCGGCACCGGCCAGATCTACATCTACGCCGTCCACAGCCCACGCCGGACCGACATGGAGCTTCGCACGCTCCAAGACTGGACGATCACCCCCGCCCTAAAGGCCGTCTCTGGCGTAGCCGACGTCCTCTCCTTCGGCGGTGAGGTCAAACAGTATCAGGTGATGCTCGACCCCGACCGCCTCAAGGCGCTAGGTCTGGGTGTCGACGACGTCACCGGCGCGATCAGCAAGAACAACCAGAACTCGGGCGGCAACTACGTTCAGCACGGCGGCCAGCAATACATCGTCCGCGGCATCGGCCTTCTGGAATCGACTGCCGATATCGGCAACATCGTCGTGACCGCGAAGAACGGGACGCCCACATTCATCCGAGACCTTGGCACCGTACAACTGGGACCGGAAGAGCGGCAAGGCACGGTCAGCGAGGACGGAAAGGGCGAAGTCGTCTCCGGCATCGTCGTGCTCCGCCTCGGCTCAAACACCTCCGACGTCATTCAGCGCGTCAAAGACCGGCTGGTCACCCTCAAGAACGACCTTCCCGCGGACGTCACCGTTCGCCCCTTGTACGACCAGTCGCTCCTCATCCGCCACAGCATCGACACGGTGCGAGACGCCCTCATCGCGGGCGAAATCCTCGTCATCCTGATCCTCTTCATGCTCCTCAGCAACCTCCGCGCGGCCACCGTCGCCGCGCTGGCCGTGCCGATCTGCATGCTCGTCGCGTTCATCCTCATGTGGCGCGCCGGGATCTCGGCGAACCTGCTTTCCCTCGGCGGTCTAGCAATCAGCATCGGCATGATGATCGACGCCAGCATCGTCATCACCGAGAACATCTACCGAAACGTCAGCGAGACTTGGAAGGAAGGCGAAACGCTCGACACCGTCGTGCTCCGCGGCGCCACCCAGATCGGCCGCCCCGTCCTCTTCGCCATTCTCATCGTCATCGCCGCGTTCATCCCGCTCCTCGCGTTGAAGGGAGTGGAGGGCCGCCTGTTCGTCCCGCTCGCCCTGTCGATCATCTTCTCGATGGTCGGCTCCGTCGTCATGGCCTTCGTCGTGACCCCGGCCCTCTGCGTTGTCCTCCTCAAAGGCGGCCACCCGAGGCCCGCCAACCGGATGGTCCAGTGGATGCGCTCTTCGTACGAGCGGACCCTTGAAAAGTCGATCCGGAAGCCCAGCCGCATCACAATCATTTGGCTGATCGTCACCGCCTTCAGCGCCGTCCTCTTCACCAAGACCGGCTCTGAATTCTTGCCGAGCCTCGACGAAAACAACATCCGCGTCCGCGCCACCTTCCCGACCAGCATCTCCCTCAAAGCCGCCACCGATCTGGCCGAGCGGATGGAGCGGTCGATCATCACCAACCCCAACGTTGAGCACGCGATCAGCTATGTCGGCCGCGCCTCCCTAGGCGGTGACCCCGAGCAGGTCAGTAACTGCGAAATCTCCATCCCGCTGAAGACCCCCGACACCTGGAAAGGCGCTCACACCAAAGCCGAACTAGAGGGACAGCTGCGCACCGCCCTCAACCGTTTCCCCGGCATCGAACTCGAGTTCTCCCAAGAACTCGAGATGCGGAACGACGAACTCATCTCCGGCTTCAACACCCCCATCGTCATCTTCGTAAAAGGCGACGACACGAACATCTTGATGGCCAAGGCCAATGAGATCGCGAACCAACTCCGCACCGTGAAGGGCGCGACCGACGTGGCCGTTGAAGACATCGCCGGCATCGATGACCTCGACATCATCCCCAACCGAACCGAGATCGCCCGCTACGGGATCAACGTCTCGGACGTCATGGACGTGATCCAGTCCGCCGTGGCCGGAACTGCGGCGAGCACGTTCTACGACGGCGAGAAGCAGTTCGACATCCAGGTCCGTATGATGCCGCGCTACCGGAACAACGCCGCCGCCATTGGAGACCTTCTCGTCACCGCACCCTCTGGCCAACGGATTCCGCTCAGCCAACTTGCTTCGATTCAGGTCCGCCAGGGCCTCTCCGAAATCGGGCGCGACGACGCGAAGCGCCACATCGTGGTCAAGGCTGACGTCGAAGGCCGCTCGGTGGGAAGTATCGTCGGCGACGCGAAGAAACTCATCGCTTCGAACGTCAAAATGCCGCCGGGCTACTCGGTCGAATACAGCGGCGCGATCGAAGAACTGCAGCACGCCCTTGAGACGCTCACCTGGGCCGTCCCCGCCTCGCTCCTCCTCATCTTCATCCTGGTCTACGCCTGCTTCGGCAATTTCCGGGATTCGCTGGTCGTCCTCACCACGATCCCCCTCGCGATCATCGGCGGCACCGTGCTGCTGATCATGCTGAAACTCCCGATCTCCGTCCCCGCGATCATCGGCTACATCGCGAACTTTGGCACCGAAGTCCAGAACGGCACGATCATGGTCTCGTTCATCAACCGTTGGCGAAAAGAGGGCTACTCCGCCTCCGAAGCCGCCTCGTTCGGCGCGACCGAACGTCTGCGTCCCGAGATCCTCAGCGCCCTCATCGGTGTCCTCGCCCTCATCCCGTTCCTCCTCACCTCCGGCATCGGCGCGACGGTCGAACGACCGCTGGCCGCCGTCGTCATCGGCGGCATCGCCCTCTCCCGCCCCCTTGCCTGGTTCCTCCTGCCCACCCTCTACGTCTGGCTAGACCGAGACAAAACCGGTACCAAAGAGCCCCCTCACCGAGAGCTCGACCCGGTCGATATGCACGTGATCGAGAAGGACACTGAGTAAATGAAAGTAGCGGCGACGCCCTCGCTGCCGATTCGGAGCTGGCTCTAAATACCAACATCGAATCGGCGACGAGGGCGTCGCCGCTACAACAGACCGACTACTTACCCGGGCAGCAGCTCGCGTGATGCGGAGCCGAGCAGACGATCTTCTTAACCGTCTTCTCCACCCGCGTGTACTGCCGAATATCCTTCGGATACGCCGGCTTGGGGTTCACATACACCACCTCGGTCACGATACGGCAGCACGCGGGCAGCTTCTCGGTTTGGGCGGCGGGCGAGGCAAAAGCCATCGCAAAGGTCAAAAATGCTTGATAGATCATGTTCTAGGTCTTTCGGAATAACGGGGCAGATCGACAGGCGACCAGCAAAACGCCAAAACCTAGACCATCGGCGGAGCCCGATTCCGCGACGGCCACCCGTCGAACTCATCGAACAGGGCCAACAACCTCGCGACCCGAGCTTGTCCCGAGCTGCTTTCGTTTCGATCCGTAGCCAGACCCAGTTGCTGAAAGAGAACCGTCGGCCCCGACGTCGGGTGCGCCGCCGAACGCCGCGAATGCCCCAGGTTCACCACGGGCCGCGCTTTCTCTTCGCAACGACAATCCCTCGGTTGGTCCAGCGCCGGACTTTGTCTCGTGACCACCCCCGCCGCGACCTCTCTAGGTGTGCAAACACCCTCCGCCTCGCTTGTCGGCACCAAGGCGGTGACGAGCGAGAAGAGAACGAAGGCGGTTTTGAAGAATCGGGCGACTAGCGAAGGCATCGTGGGCCAATGCTTAGGAACCACTAAGAAAAGAGGATGGTTCCCAGGACCCCAAATTTTGTCTCGACCCGAGCGCGGGTATCTTTCCTCTCGGAGAGATGGCAGAGTGGTCGATTGCGACGGTCTTGAAAACCGTTAGACGCAAGTCTCAGGGGTTCGAATCCCCTTCTCTCCGCCACCTCTTTTAGGCGGCTCGCCCCCGCTGCCCGTTGCGGCGTAGGCGGGCGAGCGCGCCGCACGCGACGCCGAATCCGTGGATGAGGAGGAGCATTCCGCCGCATGCCAACCCCATCGCGAACTTGGGTTCGATCTCGGCTCGTACCGATGTGATCCAAGGACACGCGGCAACCTGGTCGAGCTCCTCGATCTCTTCCTTCTCGCCCGCGATTCCGGAGGCGGCGAGGCGCAAAAGTTCAGGGCTGTTGGCTTTCCAGAGTTCATGGGCCGTGGCATAGCGAGTGACCGGAGCATATTGAAGCCCGTCGATGAGCCATCGGGAAGCGCGGGGATCGTCCTTCCAATCTGCCCGCCAGGAATCGCGGATTGAAGGGGCGAGAAAGCCTTCCTTCACCTGGAAGGGGCCAAGGTTTGTGGGTTGAGCGGACGAGGCGAATAAGGCCGCGCCGGAACGGAGCTTCTCAAGGACTGCTTCTTTTTGAGGCAGGGTGTCGCTCAACAGCCCACCCCGCCTTCGGAGGGCTGTCCCACGGGTTCTCGTCCCCGTCAGGCCCTCCGTATCTGTCGCCCGAGTCCATCCGCCCAGAACCAGATAGAGCGAGAACGAGGCCACGATCATGCTCATCAGCGGAGCCGCCAGGAAGCGGCGAGAGCGGGTTGACGAGACAAGGAGGCCGATCCCTAGGGCGACCACGAGAGGGCCGGTGACCGCCCAAAGATCGGAATCGCTTCCCGTGAACCAGGACGAGAGATCCATCGCCAGATCAAGGCCCATCGGAACTAGCAGCAGGTAGGCGGCCCAGCGGATAACCGCCCGTTCTGGCCGGCGAACAAGGATCCCGTTCACCGCGGTTTGAGCGCCGACCCGGTACCCATCGGCATTCCCGAAGTCCGTGAGCGCGGCCCCTACCGGGTCCGGTTCCCCTGCTTCCCGGAACTTTTGAACCGCCTCGTCGAGATGGCCCCTCATCTCCCGGAGCCGTTCTTGCACGCCGTCCGGAGGGAAGAATCCGCGAAGATCGTGGGCCACCGCGTCAAAGTACGCGTCAATGCGGAAGTCGTTCAACCCTTGGCCTCCCCGGCCTGCGGGCGGGGCGAAAGCATTCGGCTGACCCCAAGCTGGAACCGCTCCCAATGGTCGCGCCGTTCGACCAGTGCGCCGCGGCCATGATCCGTCAGCGCGTAGACCCGCCGCGCCGGCTTTCCATCCTGGTTCTCCCACCGGGCGATGATCGACCCCTCCGCCTCGAGCGCATGCAGCGCCGGATACATCTGCCCCTCGCCGTATGTGAGCAGAGAATCGCTCTCCCGCTTGATCCGCTTGGTGATCTCATACCCGTGAAGATCCCCGTCTTGAAGCACGCCCAAGATCAGAGTCTCTAAGTCGCCGCGAAAGGCCATAGGAGGATTATATATCAAAAAAAAACATATGTATCTAAAATCATGATCAGATGAGTTGAGCTGTTACGGACAATCTCCTTTTCTTGGTGCCAATGCCCTGGGGGCCGAAGAAGCCCTGTTTTCGTATTCTTTCTCCTTAGCCCCCGGGGCTCACCTTGGATGTCACGCCTTGCGAGAGCCCTGGGGGGCCCTAAACCTCGCCCACGCCCAAAACGACCTAGGACTTCGCCTCGCTGGGCGTCACAATGTTCCCCTTATGGTCGAAGCCATCCAAACCGCTCTCACACAAATCGAGGCCGAGCACGACGTCCGTGTCCTGTTCGCTGTCGAATCGGGAAGTCGTGCCTGGGGCTTCGAGTCGCCGGACAGCGACTACGACGTCCGGTTCCTTTACGTCCACAAACGCGACTGGTATCTCTCCATCCGCGAACGCCGAGACGTGATCGAAGCGATGCTGCCCGGCGACCTCGACCTTTCCGGTTGGGACCTGCGGAAGGGCCTCGGGCTCCTGGCGAAGTCGAACCCCTCGCACTTCGAACGCCTCCAATCGCCCATCGTCTACCGGGCGGACGAGACGTTCCTAGTGGAATTCCGGACGATCGCCGAGGAATACCTGTCCCTGGGCACCCTCTACCGGCACTACCTAAGCCTCGCGCGGGGCCAGTGGGACAAGTATCTGCAAGACGACTTCGTCGCGCGGAAAAAGTACCTCTACGTCCTGCGCCCGGTTCTCGCCTGCCGCTGGATCGAGAAGGGCCTCGGCGCCCCGCCCACCGTCTTCGCCGACTGCCGAGTCCAGACCCTGGACCCCGGAGAAGTCAGCGACGCCCTGGACCGGCTGCTGGTGGATAAGGCCAAAAACATCGAAATGAGCCTCGCCCCCCGGGACCCCGTGCTGCATGACTTCCTAGGATCGGAACTGGAACGGCTCAGCGCCCTTCCGATCCGAGGCAAACCGCGACAGGACGATGCAGCCCTGGATGTTTTCTTCCGAAAGTGGATCTGACCATCAGAACCCCCTCTCGTCGCCTCGGCCGAAGCGCTTTCGGTGTACGCCAAGGCCGCGTCGGGCGATGAGAGGGGCGGGGGGAGAGAAGGCAGCCCACCAAATAACCGCCAAACAACCAGTGGTCCCAAGCTAGGCTTTCCCTGGAGAAAACTCCCTAACTCCCTAACTCCCTAACTCCCTAACTCCCTAACTCTCTAAACCTCCCGACTCCCCGTCGGCACCGTCCACGCCCCGACGCCCTCATGCGTCGTCACCACCGGATCGATCGTCCCGTCGTCGTGAATCACCATCCGATCCAAGCAAGTGACCCGATGGTGCCGGTCGGTGATCCCGAGCGGTCTCCGGTGGTAGCAGATTGCGAACTCCTCCGTCCCGGGAAGCTGCAACACCGAATGATGTCCCGCGCTTGAAGCAATCTCGTCGTGCGCGCGAAGCACAAGACCCTCGCGAACAAAAGGTCCATAAGGAGAATCGCTCCGCCCATAAGCGACCTGGTAAGAGCCGTCCCCCCATCCGCCCTCGGACCACATCAGCACATAGACCCCGTTATGTTTGAGCATAAACGGCCCCTCCACGTAATCCGGCGGCGTGATCTCGCGGATATCCCCTTCGATCGCCAAAAGGTCGTCCGTCATCCGCGCCACCACGCACTTGCTCCACCCACCCCAATAGAGATAAGGCGTCCCGTCGTCGTCCTGAAACAGATGCGCGTCGATCGGCTGCGCCCCATGGTGATACTCCTTCACCAACGGCCGCCCGAGCGGCTCCACAAACGGCCCGCCCGGCTCGTCCGCCACCGCGACCCCCAACCCCGCGCCGTCGCCCGCCGAGAAGATCAGATAGTATTTCCCGTTCCGCGCCCCCGCCGTCGGCGCCCAGGCCGCGCGATTCGTGCTCCAAGCCACGTCCGCAAAATCAAGAATCTTCCCTTCATGTCGCCACTCGACCAGGTCGGCCGAAGACCAAGCCTCAAATCGAGTCTGCTCCTCGTAAGGCGCGGAGAACGTCGGATAGATCCAGTAACGGTCCCGAAAAACATGAATCTCAGGATCGGCGTATTGTCCGGGAAAAAGGGGGTTGGGCATGGGACGTTAAGGAAGTCGCGGGGAGTGAGCGATCATCAACTCACCCTCCCCGTCAACATCATAAGAGTTTAGCGGGCCTTCTTCTGGCAAAACAGACGTGAGTAAGGGCTAATTCAAAGGATCGCTCACGTTGACGTAGACGATATGCGGCTCACCAGGGGCGACCTCCGCAAGTACGTGGACCTTTGGTTCTTTCCAACCATCCCCTGGAGACTGCCGTCGAAGAGGTTGCCTGACGTAACTTGGGCGCCACTCCGGGACATCAGGGTCATCCACGATCGGATCGGACCCAATGGAAGGAGCGGTTTCGACAAACCCTTTCTGGTCCAGGAACTTCTGCAGCTCTCCGTCACTGAGGTGTAGCTTGAGGCTCGTGTCGCCGCCCTGGAGTCCGCTGTGCCTTCTGCACAAGACGAAGCGAGATGCGCCGGGAAAACGAAGCCCGGTTTTCCCTTCTAGTTCGATGCGTTCCTCTTCCGTGAAGCTCTTGGAGGTGTATGTCGGAAACATCTCGAAGTCTCTGATTTCTACCCAGAGAAACCAGCCTCCAACTCCAGCAAGTAAGAGGGCAACGGCCCCGACGCACCGAAGCGCCATCGGCCCATCAACCCTCATTGTCGGCCCTCACCGCTGATTGCAACGCATCCTGGTGCCCGCGAGTTCGGTTGGACCAAAACAATGCCGAGCGCAAACTCTTAGCGGATCAGGATAAACGTATCCTTCCCCGGCAAGGTAACGCGCCCAACCGGCTTCCCACCTTTCACCACCAACGGCACCGTCGTCTCCCCGCCATCCAGGTCCGCGAGCAAAACCGAATACCGCCCATCCTTCAGGCCTAACCCGTCCAAAGCGATCGAAAGCCCCTTCGGACCTTTCACCCGCAACGCCGCCCGCCTCCCGTTCGAGATCGCCCGCGAAGTTGCCTTCGGCGCAATCCCGGGAACGGAGATCTTCCCCAACTGGACCCAGTCCGACCCTTCGTTCTTAATCGTCACCACGTGGTCCCCCGCCGGAATGTCCACCGTGACGACCGACGGCTTGGAGAACTGCTGTCCGCCCGCGTAGGGAATCGACAACTCTTTCCCCCCATCGAGGACCACCGCCAAAACCCCGCCCGAGGAGGAGACGCCCGTGACTTCAACGCTGACCTTCGTCCCCGCGACGGCTCGGAAAGAGAACGTTGCCGCCCCCGAGTTCATCTCGCGATGGGCCGAGCCCTGCAGATAGCTGGAAAGAAGCCCAAGCTTGCTCGCCTCCTCCGGCAACCGGAACGCCGCCAGCCGGGACGGCTCCCAGCCACCGCCGGGGCGAACCTCGACGTCACCGCCGTATCCGGAATCCAACTTGGCCTCCCGAACCGTAAAGCCCGGAAATACCCCAATCCCGCTGGCCTTCACCAAGGCCGAGGCGCGGGAAAACTCCGACTCCATGTGCTCGCTCGCCACCCGATCCCAAGTCCAAAACTGTGCCGCCCCGGCCTGGCCGCACAGCAACGCCGTGTAGATCCCATCCCGGATCGCCTGAACCTGCACCGGTCGTGAACCATCGAGCTGCCCCGGGCCGACCTCGCCGTAAAAGAACGGCTTGTCCATCTTCTTCCAGATCGGCAGCGACAACCGCGAACTGGTGGTCACGAGATGGTGATACGGGTCGAGCGACCGGACGTAGTCCGCCATCGAATCGTGCCAGACCCCCACGACCGACTCGCGCTTCTCGTAGTTCGGGTCGCACCACTCGACTTCGTTGAACAACTCCCACGCCATGATCGCCGGCGAGTGGCCCCACCGCGCGATGGCGTAGCGCAGCCAAGCCCGTGAAAGCGCCTGCGCCTTCGGGTCGGTGAAGAAATCCGAGGGCGTTTGAAGCCATCCTCCGTTCTTCGCGTTCCAAGGGTTCTCCCCCCAGTTCGAGTTCACCCGCGACGACCAGGGCCCGTGGTGGAACATCGTCATCTGGAAATGGATGCCCGCGCCTTCCGCCGAGGCGACGATGCGATCCCATTTCTTCAGCACCGCCGGCGACATCTCGCCCGGCTTCGGCATCGGCGCGCTGGTCGTCCAAAACGGATTCTTATCGTCCCAGTGATTCGCCCAAATCCGCGACCAGTTCAACCCCTCCTTGCCCATCTGGGTGAGATAACTCGGCAGATCCTTTATCGGACCCCCTGCCCAGGCGAGGTCATGCCCAATGGGCCAATAAGGCGTCCCATTGTCAAACACAAACCCCTTCGGCCCCCCAATCCGGACAAACCCCTCTTTCCCGGCCGTGCTCAACGTGAGCTTAGGAAGCTGGGTCATTTTCTTCCCGTTGATCAGCACGACGGGCTGGAAAGCGCCCTTGGCATGGGAAAGCAGCGTAGCCTTCCAAACCCCATCGTCGAAGTAAGCCAGCCGATGCTCGACAACCCCTTTCGGACCCTTAAAATCGACCCGAACATCGTTCTGAACCGGGTCATACGGGTTGCCGAGCGTTGCGGCAGAAAACGAAACGGTCTTCGGTCCGTACCAAACCGAGGTCGGAGGGGCGAGATGAACAACGGCGAGCATCCTCCCTGACTATACAAGGTATTGAGCCTTGATACACCGTTAAACCAGCGGTTCTGACTCCAACCTCCCCTCGCCCCTCCGGGGGAGAGGGGCCGGGGGTGAGGGGCGAGAGGCTTCCAAGCTGAACCTAAAACCGTAGTTAACGGTAAGTTGTAGATATAGAAATTAAAAGCAAAAGAAGATTATCATATTTAATTTTGCCCGGCCGAGATTTCACCGAGAAAAAATCGACATTTTAGGTTCAAACAAAAAAGCGATCTACCGTCAACATCGATGCAGTTAATCACCGCCCTACTCCTTGCCCAGTGACAGCAAACTATGCTGCAACCCGAAGTTGCGGATATATCCAATATCGTCGAAGTCCCCAAACGGCTCCGACTGAATCCCCAGCCCACGGTAACCCACGTGAAGGTTATCGTCCGTCGGCCCATCGCCCCCAAGCCAGCGGTAAGACCAGATCACATCGCCCTTATACCAAGCCGCCGCGGGAGCGGAGCGGGACTGCGTCCACTCGTCGTAGTACCGCTTCACCAGCCATCCCCCATGAACTGTCTTATCCGCGATCGTCATCGCGACATAGGTGCAGGCCCACTGGGTCTTCGCGTCCGTCATGCCCTTGCCGTAGAGCAAGATGCGGCCGGTCGGTCCCGCGTCACGGCTGGCGTCGAAGAGTACGGTGACCCGCCCGGTACCACGCGACTGCCCAGCGGGACCCTCCACCCAGTCCATACTCGTCTCCTTCCAGTTCTTATCGAATCTCCGAATCTGCCAGCGATTAGGACGGCCCGCATCCTGGTTCTGCGCGAGTGCCAAGATGGTCTCCCCCGTCTTCGTATCCGTACACATCCCAGGCGGGTTTACGCTCTTCACATCAAGGTGAATCGGGTCGCCAAGCCCCTTCTCCGTCAGCCTCCATGCCGAAATCGAACCGTCCGACGGATCCCAAATCATGAGCACAGGCTGCCCCTTCGATTCTCCCACCGTAGGAACGAGGCCAGGCTTTTGGACGACCACCTCCTCCGGACTGGAGACCTTCATCCCGGGATCGTAACGCCGCATCGCAACCCCGGCGGCGGTGGGATATGCCACGACGATCTTGCTTCCGACCCCAATCGCCACCGGATCGCCGGTGAGTCCCTCGGAAATCGTAACCGGCGGCTCCCACTTCGTGGGCGAAATGAGCCGTCGCAACACAACGTTCCCCGACCTGGCCGGTGTCAGGGTCGGATCGCCTCCCGCCACCCGGGCAGTGGCAGTGACGCCGGAAAGAACGTAGGCCGTTCCTTTATGAACGAATAGCCAAGGCGCCACCGACGTCTTCCCAACCTCGTCCCGCGTCCCCGCGTTCGTCGAGTAGGCGTAGTTGATGTCGGCCCGAATGTGTTTTTCGCCGAAGACGCCGTTCCAGTTCCAGTCGATCAGCGTGGTATTCGGTGTAGGTCCTGGCTTAAGTCGGTAGTTGTACGGCCCCATCGAGAGGAACCTCACCTTGTCGTAGGGAAGGGGAATCGTCTCGTCGAGGTCATCCTCGCGCAAGGTGTATCCGGCAAATCGGCCGTCGCTGTAGTGGATCTTCTCCCGGTCGTTCTCGAAGCCGTAACTGTAGTTGTAGTTCATCATGCTCGAGTAGATCGGGCACGATCCGTTCGCCCAGAACCCCTCGTGGCTAAGGCCTAGCTGGTGGCCGAACTCGTGAGTGAAGACGCACCAAAGAGCCCCCACGCCGCAGGTACCACCGTCTCCAAGCTGATCCGCCTGACCGCCTCCGCCCGGAGTCACCTGCATCCAGTGCACGATCCCTCGCCATTTCTCTGGCCGGAACCGGGCCCGGTTCTCCGGCCAGCCGGATTTCTCGGCATCGGCATTCGGCGTATCGAGATCGACTTTGTGAAACGCCATTCCGGTTGTCCCATCCGGATTCTTGGTCGGAAGCTCCTTGTAGAACCGTACGACGTGGGCCATATCGCGGTCGAAGGCGGCCTTGTCGACGCCGGCAAACTTCGAGACCAGGCAGACCAGGTCCACGTGCCGAGGATCGCAGCCGATCTTCGGCAGATCCAGACCGCGCAGACCCTTCACCTCCCACCCATCCAGAAGCCCGTCGCCATCCGTATCCGGATTCATCGGGTCGGTGCCGAGCTTCGCCTCCTCATCGTTGGTCAAGCCATCCTGATCGGGGTCGGTCTCGCCAGGCGAGGCGAAGCGGCGGAGAAGAATATCGTTCCCCGTGTGATCCTCGCTCCCATAGCGGAACTCAACCAGATCGTCGTCTCCGTCGTTATCGAAATCGGCCGCGGCGCGGATCGTCGTGACGGTAGGGAGATTGGTCGGACTGAGCGGTTTGATGCCCTCCGGCGTCCAGACCGAATCGCCAAACGCAACCCACCCGCGTCCGACCGCCGGACGCGAAGCCTTCGGCCCCTTACCAAGCTTCTCGCCGGCCTTCAGAGTTTTAGGATCGAGCTTCATGACGTTGCCGTCCTTGTCCTGCGCCACGACCAGATCGCCCGCCTTACCGATCCAGACAACGTTCTTTGGCACCCGATCTTCCGTAACCGCGTGTGTCCGCGGGTCGATCCAGAAGGCGGCCCCGTTCTGGGTCGAGAAG
>FTBF01000221.1_pt1 | contig 28591 bp, 21 predicted proteins | sample 1639301 | NCBI WGS metagenome assembly FTBF01 (sample SAMEA3914864, study PRJEB12502) | metagenome | biome: forest; material: soil | place: USA | collected 2012-03-12 | depth 0.3 m
CTCCTGATCGTTATCGTGGTGCTCGCGGTACTTGCTGCGATCGTCATTCCTAAGTTCAACGATTCTGGAACGCGAGGTCGCGAGTCAAGCTTGCGAGCTAACCTCAAGGTCGTTCGAAACGCGGTTGAGCTTTTCAAGACGGATACCGGTTCCTACCCGGCCGCTCTGACGGACTTGGCCGCTACGACGGCGCCGGCGAACGGTAAGGACAGCACGGGCACGCAGAAGTCTATTACTGCGGCGGACTACAAGGGGCCGTATGTGGCCGAGGTTCCGAACGACACAATCTCCGGAAGCGCGATGACCTATTCGGTCACGTCGGGCTCGGTGGGCAAGGTCTCTTCGTCTGCTACCGGAAACGACACCGCCGGTGTTGCCTACTCGACCTACTAATCGGGCCGAAAGGGTTAATCGCTGACGAGCCGCACAATGGGCGGCTCGTCTTCTTCTATTTGGGTGAACCTTCCCACCGCCGGGTTCGCGAAAAAGTTGTCGTTCAGGTCATCGTTGGCGGTGCTCACCTCGCCGATGATGCACGGTCCAGAGACAGGAACGAAGGCGTGGTAGGTTCCCGGGACGAGGGTGATGCGGTGCCCGCCGGGAAGATCCACGATCGAGCCGGACGGGAGTTCATGGAATTCGCCGTTCAACTTGATCTTCACCGTGCCCTCCGCGGATAGGAGCCGGTTTTTCCAAAGCGAGATTCGAAGAACTCCGTGTCTCGCGATGATGTCTTCCTTCTTTTTGGCGTGAGCGTGGGCCGGCGTCTCCATGCCTTCCCGGGCGTACATCAGCTTTTCGCAGTACTCCATTTCGTCCGCCAAATTAATGAGCACAAGACCGTGGCGCGGCCAGTGACCCAGCCCGAAGTCTGTAACATCCCATCGCGGAAAGGGCGGGAGGATCCAGCCGGCGGTTTCAAAGGCCGCTTTAGCCTCATGAACCAGGGTGTTGATCTCAGACCGTTTCAACCGTGTTCCCCTTTTGGGATCTCAACGCCGCGTCGAACAGTCGGTGGCTGAGCAGCGCCTCGTCCGGGGTTGCGCAGCCGAACCTTCCCTCCAAGGTTCCGTTCCGCTCCGCCGTGAAAGCGGCCAGCATCTGGAGGAGGGAATCCGGGAAGCCGAATTCGAAGATTGGGCCGGTAACGACCGGGAAACTGGGGCGATGGCCAACGTCGGTCTGGACCCACCGCTGCTCTTTTCCCGGTTCAAAGGTCCAGAGCGTCTTTGGCTCTTTGGTAGAGAACCGAACTCCACCTTCGGTCCCTAGCGCCTCAAAGCTCCATGTGTTCATCTGGCCGGGAGCCATTCGCTTGGTTTCGAAAGTGACGGGAATGTCGCCCTCGCACCACGTATGCAACGTGGCGTTGTCCCAGGTGTCACAAGGGGCAAAGCCGCCTTTGCCGTCCGGACGTTCAGAGTAGACGTTTTGCAGTTGGGCGTAGATCGTCTTCGGTCGCAGACCTAACCGGAACGGTACGTGGCAGACGTGGAGCCCAAGGTCGCCCATCACTCCAATCTCGCCACAGGTGGCGCTCTGTCTTTTCCAATTGACGGGCTTGGTCGGATCGAGGTCGGAGGAGTGGAGGAAGGACGAGTGAACCTCGAGGATCTTCCCGAGTCGGCCCTCTCGCACGTATCGGAAAGCTTCCTGAACGCCGGGAAAGAAGGGGAATTCTGAGCTGACGCGCACGAATTGATTTTTCGAGGCCTCGGCAATCCGCTGGGCAGCGGCCCGGTCGATGCCGAAGGGCTTCTCCGCCAGAAGGTCCTTGCCGGCTTTAAGGACGTCGAGATAAAGGCGCTCGTGCAGAGAGTGGGGCACCGCGACGTAAACCGCATCGACATCGGAGGCAAGGAGATCCTCATGTCGCGAATAGAAGCTCTCAACCCCAGGAACGCGGCGGAACCAGTCACGGGCGGGTTCGGAAACATCGCATACCGCGACGAGGCGGGCGGTTCCGGGGGAGGGGTCGAGGGCAAACCAGCGTCCGAGAGCGCTTGCGATCTCCTTACCCATCAGTCCACCGCCGATGATTCCGAGTTTCATGGCGGTAGGTTACACTGGAGTTCGGGAGTTAGGGTTGGAGGCTGGTCATTGCCTCGTCGACGGAAACACCCTCATGAACCAGTCTCATCAATGCCTTCGTCATTCCTGCGGGGTCGGCGTGCTGAATGATGTTGCGGCCATAGACGATGCCCGCAACACCTTGGGACAGAAGGGCTTTGGTGCGCTCGAGGATAATGCGGGTCTCCCCTTTGCTACCGCCGCGTACGAGCACGGGCACTCGACCGGCTTCAACGACCCGGTGGTAGACGGAGACATCATCGGTGGGGTCGGCTTTGATAAGGTCGGCGCCAAGTTCCACTGCCTGCCGGACGAGAGGGACGATCTTTTCGACGTCTCCATCCACCATGTAGCCGCCGGCCTCGGAGTTGGGCCGGAAAACGAGGGGTTCGATCATGAGGGGCATGCCCCACCGTTCGCATTCGGGTTTGATGCGCAGGATGTTGGCGATGCATTCGCCCGCGACCTCCGGCTCGTCTGGAATCTGGAATAGATTGACGACAACGCAGGCGGCATCAAGGCGCAAAGCCTGCTCGACAGGCGACTCAATCATTTGGCTAAATAGCGTCCGCGGCAGCGACCGGCCGTAGACGTTGGCCACATCGGTCCGGAGTACGAGGCTTGGCTTCTGGCGTCCAGGCACCGACTGGAGGAGCTTTGCCTGACCGATAGTCAGTTGAATTGCGTCCGGAGCCGCCTCGACGAGGGTTCGCACCGCCTGCTCCATATTCTCGATCCCACCGAGAAACGAGCCTTCGTTGAAGAATCCGTGGTCCACCGCCACATCGAGGCATCGGCCCGATCGGGGGTTGAGCAGCCGTTTGAGCCGATAGTCGTTCATGGGGTTAGGTTACTTCGTTGGGTTAGGAGCGTAGCTCCGTCCAATACGAGAGAGCGTTTCCCAACCTGCCTCCGGGCTTGGTTACGGCCGTCACTGCCCCCTGCAACCCTGCGTCGGAGTGGCCGAGATTCAGATGCAGACGGTACGGTCGCCGACTCGCATCTTCTGTCTGCACGTCGCCGTCAAACACCGCCGCAAGACGGCCATTTGCCCAGCGCAACTCCTCCAAAGCCGACTCTTGGCCGTTCAAAACGGCAAGGTTCTGAGCTAGATCGAGGATAAAAGGCAGTTTGCCTTCATGAGTCTCGATCACGCCACTCCATTTTTTCTTAAAGTCGTCTGGAATCGGCTGTGGGCTCGGGGGCGGAAATTCCTTCTCACTCGGCAGAGGGTCCAGAATGGCGAGCGCCTCATCTGCCGCTTTGGAGGGTAGGTCGCTTTCTCCATTCACTAAGACGACGATGAACAGATCCAACTCCGGAACCAATCGCAGGATCGTCGACACTCCGCCCATGCCGCCGGTGTGTTGGACGATTCGTCGGCCACTCCGGTCCGTAGTTCCCCAGCCGAAACCGTAGCCTCGAAGCGAGTCGATCATGATGGTCGGCTCCGCCATAACTTTCCGGGCTTTCAATGAGAAAAGGTCGGGTCCGAGTCCAAGGTGAAACTGCGCGAATGCGAGAAGGTCCTCCACGCTGGCATAAGCTGCCGAGCCGCCGGGATGATCGAAATCGTATGCCGGATAGACCACGTCCGGGCCATAGGCAATTGCCGCACCCTCCCGTTGGCCAATGCTTGAGCCGGTCATTCCGAGTGGCTCAAAAATCTCTTCCGTCATGAATCGTTCGTAAGGCATGCCCGATACGTTTGAGATCAACTCGTCGAGCAGCCCATAGCCAAGGTTCGAGTACTGGTGCCGCTCGCCGGGCGGGCTGAACAATTTTCCATACCGATGCACGGTTTCCGCGAAGGGTAGCCGGGCGAAGGGCTCGTCGGCATAGTAGAACTGGTAGTGAAGCGCGAGCCCGGCCGAATGGTCGGCAACTCGTCGGACCGTCGCCTCCCGCGAGCTGCCCGCTTTGCCGGTGAGAGTTTGGCCGCCCAGGTATTTTTCGATCGGCGCATCGAGATCGACTAGGCCTCGCTCAGCCAAGAGCATGACCCCTGTTGCGGTTATCGGCTTGGTGATGGAGGCTTGCGAATAAGAAGTTTTCGAGGTTGCCGCGACCTGGTTCTCACGGTTGGCGAACCCGGCGGCGCCGAGGAGGAGGGTCTTGTCACCTCGCACGATGCCGTACGCCACGGAAGGTGTCGACGGGGTGCCAACTGCGGCTTGAAGCCTGGCCTCGAATTCCGACAGCGACATTTCGCGAGCCTACTCTTTGCGGCGACTGATGCGGATGAGGGAGACTATTAGGTGTGATCCCCGCACGTGAAAGTCTGGAGCGTTTGAAGGAGGGGAACCGACGGTTTGTCTCCGGAACTCCCCACCAGGAAACAGGGGCCGATCCCAACCGGTTGGGAGAACTTGTCGAAGGCCAGGAGCCTTTTGCGGTGATTCTTGGATGCTCAGATTCTCGGGTTCCCGTCGAGATGGTCTTCGACCAAGGGCTGGGCGACCTTTTCGTGATTCGGGTGGCGGGCAACATCGTCGCTCCATCGCAAGTTGGCAGCGTCGAGTTTGCGGCGGAGAAGTTCCACACGCGGCTCGTCGTTGTCCTCGGCCACACTCAGTGCGGCGCGATCACGGCCACCTTGGACGAGATGAGGCGTCCTACCGAGATTCGCTCCCGAAACCTCCGCTCGATCGTCGATCGAATCCGCCCCGCACTGGAGACACTGGTGGAGATGGATGGAGTGATCGATAACGACCTGCTGATGCGACAGGCCATTCGGGCCAATGTCCGGGCTTCGGTCAACCATCTTCGCCATGGCTCCGAGGTTCTGGAGGAACTCATCGATCGCGAAGGCCTGATGGTCATCGGCGCCTATTACTCCCTCCAGACGGGACAGGTCGAGTTCTTCGAAGACGTATCGTGATCCATTCCGAATTCGTAGATCCACCGCGCGAGTTCTCCCTCTGCCCGTTTTGGTTCTGGAACGATGACCTGGACGAGGCTGAGATCGTGGGGCAGTTGGACGACTTTCAGACCCATGGTGTCCACGCCTTTGTGATTCACCCGCGGGTGGGACTACCCCGTTCGATCGGCTGGATGTCCGAGGCGATGGGCCGTTTCGTACGCTTTGCAGTGGAAGAAGCCGCGCGCCGGGAGATGTGGGTCGTGCTCTACGACGAAGGCATGTATCCCTCCGGTTCGTCGTCGGGCCAAGTGGTGGCCGAGAATCCCGAGTTTCGCTGCCGGGGGCTTGAGCGACGAGGGAATGAGGTGATCGAGCGACCCATCGACTCTTGCATCCGAGGTCTCCACTACGTGGAAGAGGGGCCGGCCGAAGACGAGCCGCCGGCGGCGGATCTGCTCAATCCGGCGGCGGTTCAGTGCTTCATTCGGCTCGTCTATGACCGCTTTCGGGACTGGGTGGGTAACTATTTTGGAACGACGGTCAAAGGAATCTTTACCGACGAACCCTCGCTTCTCGGCCGCCCGCGAGAGGCCGGCTTGCTTCCCGGAACCCGCGACATCTTCGAGCAGGTTGAGCGGCTCACCGGGGTCGACTTAAGCAAGCGGAAGCTCGAACTGTGGGAGCCTGGGTCCGAAGCGCGAAAGACTTACGACCGGGGGCTTCGTTTGAGGTTGGAAGAGACCTACTATGCGCCTCTTTCGGAATGGTGCCAGGCGAACAGACTCGCGCTCATGGGACACCCCGAAGCGCCGGATGACCCATCGCCTCTCCGCTTCTTCGATGTGCCGGGCCAAGACCTCGTCTGGCGTTGGGTGGTGCCCGGCCCGACGGCGGTTGAGGGACCACAGTCGGTACAGGCTAAGTCGGCGGCTTCGGTAGCCAAGCACACGGGAAAGAGGCGGAATTCGAACGAGCTGTGCGGAGCTTATGGTCACGAGTTGACCTTTGCGGAGTTCAGATGGCTGGTCGACTGGTGCGCGGTGCGGGGGACGAACCTATTCTTTCCGCACGCCTTTTACTATTCGGTTCGTGGTCTCCGCCGAGACGAGCGTCCACCGGACGTCGGTCCAAACAGCCCCTGGTGGTCATCTTTTGGTGAGTTCGCCCGCTACTGCGCCCGGCTTTGTTGGCTGAATACCGATTCGGAGCACGTTTGTGAAGTGGCGATCTTGGAACAGGACGGCCTCTTTCCATGGGAGGCGGCAAAGGAACTGTTTCAGTCTCAGGTCGATTTCGACTATCTGAGTTTGCGTTGCCTCGACGAGTTCCGCCCGAAGTACCACACGATGATCGAAGGCAAAGTTCCTCCGGGATTGCCTCGAACGCTCACCATTGAACAGCATCCTGACCTTCGTGTGCGGCACATCCGGAAGGCGGGGAAGGAGCTTTTCCTGGTTCATAACGAGGGGGCGGAGAGCTTGGATCTTGGAATGGAAGGCGCATTCACACGTATCGACCCGATGGATTTGTCGAGCCAAAACGTTGATGGCGGCCTCACGCTCTCCCCCTTCCAGTTGGTTCTGTTGCAAGGTAAGCGGAGCCTGTAGGTGCTCGCAATGACGGAGGCTGCGCTCTATAAAAGGTATTTGCCCAACGGCCCCGATCTCAATCCTTCCACAACTTTGTCCGCATTCAACTCCGCGCCCACGCGGTTCGTGTGGGTTCCATCGGCGGGAGTGAAGTAGCGAGTTCGGATCTCTTCGGGCGCCGACTTCAGGTACTCCGGCCAGATCAGGCCGTAGAGGTCGATGAAGGGCGCTTTCTCTTCGTCTGCGATCTGCTTCGCCCAGAGACGGTAACTCGACAAGGTCGGGTTTGCCTCCACTGGAGCCCCTGGACGAGGAGAGCGGGGGACGTAGGAAAGAACTATTGGGTGGAGTCCGTGCGCCTTCGCGTCGCTCACGTACTTACGCATGTACCAACCGAAGGTGTGCACCACTTCAGGCTTCTTTGTGAGGAGGTTGTCGATCGACTGCGTTTCCTCCCCGATGCCCGGAATCGTCCCACGCGCCCTTGAGTCGTCGTTTATCGCGCCGGGGTCATTGTGGCCAAACTGCATCAGCACGTAGTCGCCCGGTTTTGCCTCCTTCAAGATTGCGTCCCAGCGGCCATCGGTCAGGAAGGTGCGGCTGGATCGACCGCCGATGGCGCGGTTTTTGACGTCTAGCCGTTCGGGATCGAACCTTTCCGAGAGCGGTTCGCCCCAACCCCACTGCCCCCCTTGCCCGGTTGCGCTGCCGTTGCGGACGGTCGAATCGCCAATCAGCCAGAGGGTTGGCTTTGGCCGGGCGCGGAGAAGACCTGAGAGCCAGAACGAGGCGTGGGGCGGTTGGTTATAGCCGGAGTTCTGCCAGGCCAGGGCCTCGCGGTACTGGCGGTCGGCGAGGAGCGTAGTCACCCGGTGCTCGGTTGGAATGGTGGTGGTGTAGATGCGAAGCTCTTTGCCGTCGACGGTGCGCCACACCACCTCTTCACGCCAATCCCCTAGGATGTCGCCGCAAAGAACCGGCGTTGATTTCGTCCCATTGTTCGAATCGCATTCCGGATCGGTAAGGAGCGTCGTCTCCGTCTCTGTCCGCCAATCCCATTTTGTGATCAGGTTCTTATCGAGGATTTCGCTCAGGCCGTCGCCGTCCCAGAAAATGCCGAAATTGCATGAGCGGGGCTTCTTCTTCGAGATCACTTCGCCCTTGCAGTTCCAAAGTCCGTCGTCTGCTGTTACTTCAGATGACCAGCACTCGTAACCTGGGAATCGAGGATCGATGTCAAGGGCTACTCCGCGGGCTACGTCCGGCGACGGTTTCTTCCAGATGATCTCGCCAGTCCGGGCGTCGCGGAAGGTGACGCCGGTTTGGGTTTTGGAGTGCTCATGAATATTGAACACCTCCAAACCAGGACGGCTTGGATCGAGGTCGCTTACATGGAGAGCATCACCGTGGCCTAGTCCGGTCGAGTAGAGCCCCTTCCCATCGTCGTCCAACGTGCAGCCGCCATAGACCACCTCATCCTTGCCGTCGCCGTCAACGTCCGCGATGACAAGGCTATGGTCACCCTGGCCACGGAAGGTGGCGTTTCCGGGCGTTCCGTCGTCCGAATCGAAGGTCCAGCGACTCACCAATTTGCCGTTCTTGAAATCCCAAGCGGCGGCGAAGAACCGGGTGTAGTAGCCGCGAGTGAAGACCAGGCTTGGATGTTGGCCGTCTAGGTAGGCGACGCCAGCGAGGAATCGGTCTACTCGGTTCCCGTAAGCATCGCCCCAGATGGCGTTGATATCTTCCGGCGTCGGATCTGCCTTGAGGCTGCGGGGCGGGAGGTAGCGCACGGTATCTCTGGCTGCGCCGGTGCGGCCATCGAAAACCGTCAGATACTCCGGTCCCTTCAAAACGTAGCCATCGGAGTTCCGCCAATCGGCCTTGGGGTCGCCAATCACTTTGCCGCGGCCGTCGATGGTACCGTCGCCTGTTCGGCAAGCCACCTCCGCCTTACCGTCGCCGTCCAAGTCCGCCACCATGAACTGGGTGTAGTGTGCGCCGTCGCGCATATTACGGCCTAGGTTGATGCGCCAGAGGAATTTGCCGGTTAAGGTGTAGGCCTCAAGGATCGGCGGATCGGTTTCGCCTTTCTGCGAGTTATCGTGGGTTCGTCCGGTGCGATGGACGATAAGTTCTAAACGCCCGTCCCCGTCCAGATCTCCCACCGAGCCGTCGTTCGCCACATAGCCGGGCAATGGCTTGAGGGGTATTGAGAGATAGGGCTTCTTCGAGCCCAGCGCCGGAGAAATCTTGCCGGCCGCCCGGATGGCGTAGTCACCGAAGCCTCCCTGGTCAAGGAAGCAGGTCGCGCCGGTAAGCGGTTCCCTGTTTAGCTTTTTACCGTTCCGCAATACGTCGAAGCCGAGTCCGGGAGGATCGTCGGGCAGGGAACGCCAGCTCACAAAGGTGCCCGTCGCTACGCCGACGGCAACGGCTCCCCGGTCCAAGCTTTCCGAAAAGACGGTGAGAGTTGCTAGGGCGGCGATGACCATGCTCTATCTTGGTACATTCCGCATCCGGAATGTGCAGTCAGCCCATAATGGGCACATGCGTCGTTATCGGCTTTCGGAACTAGGAGATCCGTCCCCGTCTTCACATTTTCTTAGCGGCGTCGTGGAGGGGAGGAGGCTGTACCATGGCGGACTTTCTTTCCACGCTCCGGGAACGGTGACGCACGATGATCATCGTCCGCACGTAGAGATTGATCAGGAGGTCTTCTTCCTGCTTCAAGGCGAAGGCTGGATCGAGATCGACGGCGTTCGGGAGCCGGTTTCCGCGGGCGATGTCATTGTGATCGAGCCAGGGGAAGACCACCATCTGATCAGCAGTGAGGATAATCCGTTTATTAACTTGTGGCTACACGCCAATTCGGAGGGCAACCCAAAGCAGTTCCACCCTAATTGAACGCGGGTACCCCGGTAATGTACGAGGTAATCCATGTAAAACCGGCGCAAATTCGGCCCAAAATTGCCCTTTCCTAGGCGATTGTATTATGCTGATAATAACCAAGTGACGTCCCAATGAGCGCGACTCTTAACAAACCCGACCCCACGATTTCGAAGCCCACGCCGACAGCGGATTGGAGGTTCAAAAAGTTCGGGCTTTCCCGTCAGGAATCTCGGGTGATGGAGCTCGCGATGGAAGGTCACATCGACAAGCAAATCGCTCTTGAGATCGGCATCAGCCTCGGCACGGTGCGCGTCTATTGGAAGCGCATTCGGTCGAAGACGCGGGGAACACGCTCGGAGTCGATCGCCAACCTTGCCAAGGACGCCCTCCAGCACGACTATGACGATCTTCAGCGTCGCGCCGACACGTTGCAGACCCAGTTGAACAACCGCCGGGAGACCGAGCGGCGCATCCGGGCCTTTGAGACCGCGTTCCGCTGCCTGCCGGTTGCGATGGCGGTAGTCGAAGGATCCAGCAGCAAGATCGTGATGGCCAGCGACGAGTTTGCGAAGCATTTTGGGTACGAGGCACAGGAAGTTCCTGACGCGGCCGTTTTCGCCGAACCCCTTAAGGCCGCGCTTGCGCTGAGCGGGGTCTCGCTGAAGCCCAAATCATGCCGGCTTGCCGTCCGTTCGAAGGGCGGCGAAGTCCAAACGGTGAAGTTGAGCGCTTGTGGCGACCCCGAGTCCGTTGCCGTGATCTGGGCCGAAGAGTAGTCCATCGCCGATTCCTCTGAATTCCCTTTGGGCGGTTTGGCCGAGACGGAGACGCTGACGATAGGTCGCGCCCTGTCCGGCCTCACCAAGCCGTGAAGGAAATCGACGTCCTTAGCCGGAACTCTAAGAACGTTGCTTGGCTGTGACTGAGTCGATGACGTCTGACTTATCTCGCTCTGTCCAGCCTTACGGTGCGGTAAACGAAACACGGAGAGCGGATCTATCGGCGTCCAAAAGAATTTTCTAAATCTTTAGAAAATCTTTCCGGAGGCGTTTATCGAACCTAGGCGCTGCCGACGGCGACTCTGGCTTCGGAGGAACCCGTCTCGTTCACCCCGTACTTTTTGAGAACCGGATTGTCCAAGAGACCGGTTTTGGTGGTGTCGGTGTAATTCCCGTCAAGCATAAAGCAGCACGCGTCGGTCGCGTCGTCCAGACTCGTGTATAGGATCTGAGGGGTGTAGGTTGGCGATACGGCCATCTTGATCGGACTGCCCGCCGCTGCTCCGTATTGCGAAACGTAGATCGCGGTTTGATCGAGGCTGTTCAACATCGTCGCGCAGCCCTGGGGATCGCTGCCAAGCGCCAAGATGAAGGCCGCCGCCTGAGCAAGCCGCTGGGACGCGGTGCTCGTTCCGAGAGGACACACTTCGAAGTGGCCGTAGTACCGGGCGTCCGTGGTATCCACGTTGACCGCATATTTCTTCTTATAGGTCGGACCGTTGGAGGCATCGTACGCCATGTCATTCCAGAAGGAGGAGAACGGGGAGGATGAGGAAGGTGGGTTGGAAGCTTGGTCGGGCAGATCGCTCTCGACAGAGGCGAAAATATCTCGGTCAGCAAAAGTGCCCAGGTTCTGGACGCCCACCACGGCTGAGGCGTAGGAGGCGCGGACTGAGATGATTCCGGTGTAGCTGATTCCCTGAATGGTGATCAGGTCAGTCGGCGCGTCTTTCTCGCGTTGCTGGATACGCATGGTGAAATGGTCGAGAAGAACCGGAGGCGGCGCAGGGTCGCTCCGGCCGACCATGTGCCAGTCGGGCAAGGTAGAGAGATTTTTAACCCACGCTACAGGAGCGCCGAGCATCTTTTGGAACTCTTCGATGGTGCATTCGACGATCCACATAAAGTCGTCGTCGGCGAGATTCCCGGCATAAAGAACATGAACGCTGGCCGGATCAGGGGTGGTGCTGGATTGAGTAGAGCTCTTTTCTTGTTGGTACGCCATCGTCGTGGTGCCACAGGAATGGTTGGCAACCAAGGAACGACGCACTACGGGCGAATCTATCAGGATTCGGCGTCGGAGTCTTCATGGGCCAGTGCAGCCAAGTACTCTAAAATAAGCTCGACTTGGGCTGGCCAAGGTGACTCGTCGGGTAAGGATTCCGGGTTTCGTTTGACAAATTCCTGGAGGGCTTTTTCGGCTTTTCCAAGCCGGTGAGACCCCAGAACCCGGTAGATTGCCACCGTCGCAGAGAGCGCGCGGTGGGCTAGTTGAGGGCGGCCCTCTTCCTCAAATACTTGGCCCAACTCGGAGAGCGCCCCCGCAGTTTTCGCTCGCCGATCGCCCGCGTAAGCATCTCGTAAGATCTTTCCAACGGTTTTTCGGATACGCGCATGATTCCCGGTTTGCCGCCAGATTCTCGCCGAGCTGATGTGAACGAAAAGCGCTTGGTCCGAAGCTCCCTCACCTAGATACGATTCGGCCATTTCCGCGTACCTCACCGCTCGATCAAGGTCATGCATGTTGAAGAAATAGAGCGAGTTCACCATAGCCAGAACCACCCGAAGACCGGCGTGATCGGCCAATTCGACCTCCGGGGCGGCCTGATCAAGCCAGCGGCGGGCAGCGGGAAGATCGCCGGTCTCCACGGCCTGCGCGGCGAGGTCAAGGATGGCGTCCGAGGCCCCGAGATGATTCCCCATTTCCAAGCAGATACCGATTCTCCTTGTCCAAACGTCCTCCGCATTCGCGTAGTCGCCCTGGAACGAATACATGGCGCCCTCAAGGCTCATGAGGTAGGTGATTTGGCGTTTGTTGTGCGTTCGATCCGCGACGAAATAGCCTGACCGGACAAAGACCTCAAAGTCGCCCCACATCCCCATCTCGAGGAGAGACTGAATGGTCGAATTGCAGAGGGTTTGGGCCTCCGAATCGCGACCACTTTGGACGGCGAACTGGAGGGCGCTTCGGAGATTTGGGAGGGCGTCCCAGAGCGTGCGCGTCCCCTCCATCCAACGCCCTGTACCAAGCAATTCACTTACGGAGTTCGCTCGCTCAAGGAAGAGTTGAAGATGCCGACCTTGGCCCGAAACGAATCTTTCGCTGACGTTTTCTTTTGAAAGGAATTCCCTTAACGAGTCCAGGATCCTGAATCGCCGGACGCTTGCCCCTCCCTCCGGTTGCAGCAAAGAAAGGTCGGCCAATCGCCCCAGGCCTTCCAGAATTTCAAATTTCTCGTCCGGAAAAACGGAGATGGCTTCCGCGCCGGTAAAGGTGCCCGCGAATACGGTGAGGTCACTTAAGAGTCGAAGGTCTTCCTTTGGGATGAGTTCGAGCGACCGGCTAATTGCCCTGCCGATCCCCGCCGCAGCTCCGCCCAGGGTGGAGATAGTGCTTTCGGCCAGCAGCTTCTCAAGTTCCGAGATGCCAACGAACCTCAGCCGGCCGGCGGCGATGATTAGCGCCAAGGGGACGCCTTCGAGCGCACTTACGATCGCTCGGAGGGACTTCTCCTCAGAACTCGTCAGGCGTTCGTCTTCGCGCCCCGCGGATTTGAGGATCAACTCGCGGCTTGAGTTTCCCGCTCCGGAGAGAGGGGCCAGGGCGATGGCAACTTCCGATGCTATTCCTAGGCGGAATCGACTCGTTGCGAGAAGGGTGACGGGAGAGTCTTCGAGGATCGATTCGATGACGCTCTCGCCTCCCGCGGCCACCACTCGCTCAAGGCAGTCTAGAACGAGCAGTGTGCGGGTGTCGGCAAGTTTCGAAACAATTCGTTCACGAACCGGGCGTTCGTCGCCTTCGATGTCGAGGGTACTCGCGATGGCGAAAAGGACCTCGTCGGAAGTGGAGCACGCCTCGCATTCGACGCGCCAAACGCCGTCTGGAAAGTCGTCCATCGCGAGGGCGGCGGCTTCGATAGCAAGTCGCGTTTTCCCCATGCCTCCAGGACCGACCAGCGTTACGAGACGAGACTCGCGACAGCGGAGGAGCACCTCCTCCAACTCCCTATCTCGTCCGATAAAGGGCAAGTCGAAGCGTGGCAGATTGTTCGGGCTTCGACCCAGCGCGGTCTTGGATTCAAACAGCCACAGCGGCCGCCCGGAAGAATAAAGGACCGGGGAGGCCCAGGCGCTGTGCGAACGGGAGGACTGACGTGCCTCAGCCATCGCTTCGTCGGTGCTTGAGCCGCTAAGCAAGGCGCCGTAAAAGACTCGGACAAAGTTCGGCTGTCCCGCGTCGGAAACGGGCGTCTGCATCGCCACCACGCTTGGGACACCGCAGTCGATTAGGGTGTCGGCCACCGAACCGGGCGAACCTGCCGTGTCGCAAGCGGAAAGAAAAACCAATTGGGTCTCCGCATCCGCGAGCCAACTTCCAAGTTCCGAGCCTTTCAACAGCCGCTCGGAGTTCGCGCGCGGCCCGTTTAGCGCTAGCACCCCGCCTCCTGTTCGATTCTCACCATGGCCCGCGAAGTGTAGGAGGTGCGGCCGAAAATCGCTCAGGGCGCTTTGCAGCGTCGTCGGCATCGCATCGGGGATCGTACGGAGTTCAATCCCTCTCCGCCGGGAAGCGTCGAAGACCGCCGCGACCGACCGTGCCTCAGCGGCGAGCCAAGGAAGCTTTTGAAACCGCGGAGAGCCAGGATCGGCGGCGACGACGAGGACCCGGAGGTCTTGGCCTTTGAAAGAGGCCGCAGTGCCAGACTCTCGCGAGATGCGAATGTTGGGGACAAGAGCCAGCGGTCCTTCCGCGGGATCGAAGGGCGTTTCAGGCTCAAGGTGCAGCCATTCCCACGGAAGCTCGTATGCCCCGTCTCCACTGAGGTTGATCGAAAGGGTCCGATTCTCATCTAAGGCTTGGCCAATGGCGGCTTGGAGCGCAGCCTTAATGGTGGCTGGCACGTGCCGGGCCAGGTTTTGACCCATCTCGGAGATCGGATCTGAATGGCCAGACCAGTTCGATCTTGTCTGGCGCCAATGGAAAATGAGCGCGGTTCCGCCACTTGAGGCACTCGCGATCACTGGCCCATTGTCTTGCCAGGACAGCTCGAAAGAGATCTCCTCACCGGACCCGATGCGCAGGTTGAATTCGATCGATTCAATCAAGCCTGTTCAGGCCCGGAAGAAGCAATGCGTGCTCTGAGGAGAGACCCGCTGATGGCTTGTCGATTTCCAGAGCCTGGGACGGGCAGGCGAAGCGGCAGTTCGCCATTCTCAAAGTCGGCAAGGTGCACGTTGGCAAGAGGAAATTCGATCCCCCCAACCAGGGTGTAAAGCTCCAACCGGCCCTGCGGGTATTTGGACTTCGTCGCGGTCGGGAGTACGAGCGTAATTTCGAGATGTCCGTCTTCCCAGATGGGAGGCGAGGTTACGGAAAGCACGGCGGGCGGCCCATCTGTAGCGGCGAGTAGGAACCGTCCGGTCTTCGATTCGCTCAATGGCATCTCCGAATCCAGTCGGAAAAGGTTTCCCGGAAGGGACCCGGGCTCAAGCCCGGTCAGCGCGCCGAATCCCGGCAATAAGAACCGGGCCGTTGAATCTTCCGCCAGGGCTTGATCGATTCGAACCGATCCTCCAGCGGGGTCGACGAGCTCCAAGAAGACGGTCTGGCCATCCGCATGAGTGTCCAACCGGGCCTCTACCGAGAGATTTCCTTCGTCGTCGAGTTCGGCAGAGATTGCATCGGCACCCCCACGCCGGACGGTGGCGTATCTTGGGGTCGCCAAAAGGACGCTCAGGCTGCGGCCAATTGCGCTGAGGGTTGCTCGCAAGGTGGTGACGGCCGGCGCATCGGACAGACGGCTCCAATCGGGGCTGCTCTCCCATTCGTCGAGACGGCCATCGATGCCAAAAGCTCGGCCAACCTCATCCGGAAGGATCGTTGCGGGCCGGCTTTGTAGCTGAGTACGGAGATCCAGCAGGCGGTTGCGCAGAGGACTTGAGTGGGCTAAGGCACCGATGAGGAAGCTACGTTCGGCCCCTGAAACGTTTCCAAGAACGAAGGCACGAAGCTGTTCGTCGCTCGGTTCTTCTCGCGGCGGCTCCGGCTCTTGCAGCAGGTCGCGCAGGGCGGCGATCGCCTGCGGCGAAAGTTCGTGGTCGGCGTCGAGTTTCATGAGATCCCTTCTTCTTGGACAAAGGCGGCGAGCTGGCTCCAAAGCCTTCCCAGCCCAATCCAATTATTCAACATTGCATCGGTAATCTTCACTCCGGCGGCGGAAGCCGCAGGCTCCATCCGTTCCAGGACCTGGCGATTTGGGAGTTCGGCCGAAACGTGATATTGGAAAGCGAGACGCCGCCACAGACCCCCTCCCGAGAGAGTCTCACCTTTAGGATCAAGCCTAACCAAAAGAGACTTCGCAATCTTCTCAAACGGATAGCGGCTCCGGACATCGGTCAGAAACGATTCCAAGCCCTCTGCGTCCATCCCGCACTTCTCGAAGCGAAGAATCTGCTCGGAAAGGAGGCCGTTTCGCAACCGAACCAGCACGATCAAAACTTCGTTCCAAGCCCAGCCGGCTGGCGGCTCGCCGGTGGCTTCGCGCGCGGCCGCGGCAAGATCGTCGAGTTCCAGGGACGTGAAAGGCTTCTCCGGCCGCAGAACATATCCCGCAAGATCGTCATTTGGCCATAGCAATTGACGGTAGGCGAAGCGAGCGAGGACGGCGGGATCTTTGAGCCAAGTGTCGACTTGGACGGGGCTCACCTGGAGAAGATGGGCAGCGGCGTCGCTATCGAATCCATCGAGGAGGCAAAGTTGAATAGCCAGCAGCGCCTCGTCTTCGGGCGCCGTCGTTTTGCCCAGCCAGAGATCGTCCGCGGCGTCGTAGAGTCTCCGTAAGTGCTGGGAAGCAACGACGATTGCGTCGACGTAGGGCATATCTTCGTCTGGGATCTCCTGATCTTCGTCCCACGAGCTTCCGTCCACATCATGCTTCCCCCGGGCCCAGTCGATCGCGAGATTCCGCCCGGTCTTGCGAACGAGTCCCCACCAGGCGCCGGCGTTGGGAATGTCTAATTTAAGGCGTCGCTCCCAGAAACGGATCCGGGCGACCTGCGCCATATCCTCAGCATCATCCCTTCGCATCCCCCCGGATACCAAAAGGTTGACCATGCGTTTGTCGAAGGCTCCCCAAAGACGACGAAAAGCCTCGCCCGCGACGAACACGTCGTCACCGCGAAAAAGCAGGAGATCCCGCTCGAAGTCGAGCTCTGCGGCGGCGGAAGGAGGGAGCATAATCGTTCGATTCGCGGCGGCCCAGGCTCCCCCTATTATAGGACACGCCCGAAAAGGTGAGCTACTCTTAACGCTCTTTCCGCAATGTCGGACAGGTCGTCAGCGTTCCCATGAAGGGTGATACTCTTCGAACGGACGAAGCGTTACGATTTTTGGAGCTTCTCCTCTGGAGCTATTCCACAGATCTCACTCATTTTTCGGAGGCCAGATTCGGTATTGGCCGCTCGCATGCATCATGCCGAACACGTAGAGCAGGCCGTCGTAGTAGCGCCACTGCCCGCTGGGGATCGGCATATCCCAAAGTGCCTGGATGAAGGGACGGGCCACTTTCGGATCGGCGGCTAGTCCGGCAACCGCGTTCATGGCGACGAGACCGCCCGACTGGAAGGCGACCAGCGGTTTGCCGTCGACGGTGTAGTTCGAAACATATTTCGGTTTCTGAGCGGCGAAGAAGTTCAGCATCCGGTTTGACTGTTCGACCTGCCATGGGTCGATTCTAAACCAAGCGTAGTCCATTCCGATGTTGCCTCCAACGCGAAAGGCGTCGAATAGGAAATTGTTGGAATGATTCTCTTTGTCCCAAGGCGCCGTCGTTGGCGTGCCGTCGAACTTGGCGTAGTCCGGGAAGAGGCCCGTGACCGGATGGGCGGCCTTCTTGAAAAAGGCTCTGCTTGTGGCGGCGGCGTCGCGCCAGAACTCTTTGTCCCCCTTCGCCCAGCGCGACCAGAGATCGTAAAAGGCGGGCAGGTGATAGGAGGGGTCGGTGAAGGTGGCGGCGTCTCCGTTCGGCACGAAGACGACCTGCTTCTCCTTCCGGTCGAACATGTTGTGGGCGGTATCGACTATGCCCCCGTTGTCTTCCTCCTTGTGCAGCATCGCGTGGAGAATGGCGTCGGCTTCCGCGCGGTAGGCGGGCATATTCCAGCGGTTGGCGGCAAAGAAGAGAGCCATTGTGAAGTACTCCTCGCCGTCGGACGCGGGAGAGCGGCCCTTCTTCTTGCCGGTCTCGTCGCATTGCCAAGCGAAGTAGCCCTTCCAAGGACCGTCCGCGAACTGCATATGGGTCTTTGCCCAGTTCCAGAGCCTAGCGAACTCCTCCCGGTGGTCCAACTGGACGGCGATCATCATGCCGTACGACATGCCCTCCGTGCGGACGTCGTTGTTGCCCACGTCCTTGATGTAGGCCATATCGGCGCCCACGGGGTAGTAGATCCGCTGGGTAGCGTCGTCGCCGTAGAACATCTGCTTCCAGACGGCGTCCAGCTTCGCCGTGATCTCTACGTCCGTCTTTCCGATTTCGTGAAAGAGGTTGCGATATCTGCCGGTGGTATAGGAACCCTGACCCTCTCCCCCAGAGAGGAGAGGAGAGTTCATGGCATGGAGAATTAGGGCAAGTTCTAGAATCATCATCGGTTCTCTACTTGGGCGCGGAAGGCACGGGCGCGGGCGACGAGTTCTTCGTGGGACAGCTTAGGATCGACGAGGCTACTGCCGACACCGACGGCAACGGCTCCGGCGTCTAGAAAAGCGCGGATAGTGTTGAGTGAGACACCGCCGGTTGGCATCAGCGGGATGTGGGGCAAGGGCGCCTTGAGGGATTTGAGATAGGTTGCCCCGCCGAGTGCGTCGCAGGGGAAGACTTTAATCACGTCGCCGCCGGCGTTGAAAGCGTTGACTACCTCCGTCGGGGTCAACGCGCCCGGAGCGCAGACGATGTCGGAGGCGAGGCAGGTCTTTATGGTCTCCACGTTCAGAGCGGGGGAGACGATGAAACGGGCGCCGGCGTCGATGCAGGCCTGCGCGGTGCCGGGGTCGAGTACGGTTCCAGCGCCAACGAGAGCATCGGTGCGTTTCGCCAGGTCACGGATCGTATCGACGGCTCCGGGGACGGTCATCGTAATCTCGAGAACATCAATCCCTCCTTCGATGAGGGCATCCACGATCCGGAAGGCTTCGTCGGAGGAGGCGGCTCGAATGACGGGAACGATTCGCGTGCGTTTGATCCAGGCGAGAACTTCAGTTTTGTTCATCGATCCACCCGGGCAGTGCCCATCTTCATCGCTTTAAGAACCTCGTCGAGGGTGGCCATCGTGGTATCTCCGGGCGTGGTCATTGCCAGCGCCCCATGAGCCGCGCCGCACTCGACCGACCACTGGGGGCCTTTCTCTTGGAGCAGCCCATAGATGAGGCCCGAGGCGAACGAGTCTCCGCCGCCAACGCGATCAAAGATCTCTAGATCCTTTCTTTGGGGCGCTTGGTAGAGTTGGCCGTCTTGATACAAAACGGCTCCCCAATCATTCCTAGTTGCGCTCGTGGCGACGCGGAGGGTGGTGGCGAGGGATTTGATGTTGGGAAAGGTTTCGACCACTTGTTCGATCATCCCTCGAAAGGCGGTCAGATCAAGGTGGGTGTGGGCATCGTCCAGTCCTTCGACTTCAAACCCTAGGGCGGCGGTGAAATCCTCTTCGTTGCCGAGCATTACGTCGACATAAGGGGCAAGGGCACGGTTGACCTCTTGCGCACGCTTCTGACCGCCGATTGACTTCCAAAGGGATGGCCGGTAGTTGAGGTCGTAGGAGATGGTCACGCCGTGCCGCTTAGCCGTCTGCATCGCTTCGACCGCGACGTCCGGAGTGGTGTCGGAGAGGGCGGCGAAGATGCCGCCCGTATGGAACCATCGAGTCTCCGCCATGACCGCGTTCCAGTCGATCTCGCCCTTTTTAAGTTGGGAGGTGGCGGTCTGGCCACGGTCCGAGCAGCCGACGGCACCGCGGATTCCGAAGCCCCGTTCCGTGAAGTTGAGCCCATTCCGGACTTCTCGGCCGACCCCGTCGTATTTCGCCCAGCGGAGGTGGCGGAGGTCAACCCCACCCTGAAGCATCAGATCTTCGACCAACCGCCCCACCGGGTTGTCGGCAAGGGCGGTGACGATGGCGGTCTTCATGCCGAAGCAGCGGCGCAGGCCGCGGGCCACGTTGTATTCGCCGCCGCCCTCCCAGGCTTGAAAGGTGCGGGTGGTGGAGATGCGGCCGTCGCCGGGGTCGAGGCGGAGCATGACTTCGCCGAGGGATATTAGGTCGAAGGCTTTCATAAGAGCGCCACCCCTTTGGAGCGCGGAGCTTCAGCTCCGCTTTTTCTTAGGAGCTTTAGCTCCGCAATCGATGAAAGAGCCGCGGGTTCTCCGAGCTGCGGGGTTCCTACGAAGCTAAAGCTCCTGATTCGAGCGGAGCCGAATCTCCGCACTCCAAATAAGCTCACGGGATCCTCCGACTCTCCGGCGGTCCCAGATAACTCGGTTTCAAACCACCAAGATCCAGAACAAATCGCTCTATCACCACTCCAGGGTCGATGGCCCAAACCTTCAACATATGGCGACCCGCTTTGAGGGTGTGCTGAGTGTGAACCTTCTGCACCGAATCCGACACCGCCGTCTCCCATTCACGGGAAAGGTATTTCGGCGCAACGTCAACGACTTGGGGCCTCTCGTCGTCGAAGGCGATGGCGAGGCGGAGCCCACGGCCTGGTTGGAAGCCAAGGGAGGGACCGAGGATGGTTTCGAGGGTTGCCTTGGCGTCAGTAAAGGTGGTGAGTTCGTACTCCAATCGCGCCCCGTTCCCAGGCTTGGCGGACGGGGCCAGGACTGGAAAAGGCTCTACCCCGGAAAGGGTGCGGCCGTATCCCGGAATCGTTTCCCATTTCACATCGGCAACCGTAACTCTCCGTGTAGTGTGTTCGGCTTCAATTGCGACAACCCCCTCATCTTCCAGGAACCCTTTTCCGCTCCGTCTCGCTTCATGCAGAGTGATCGGCGAATTCATTAAGGGAGTTGCCGCCGAGGATAATTCGACCACCTTAGGCATAGCGTTCGTATCCGGCTGCTGCCAGTAGGTATAGCCGATGTGTGTCTGGTCCATGAAGTGACTCCACTTGCCCCCATTCTGTGCGTGATACTCCGCCGTCACCGCTTTGTCCGCCTCAAACAAGTCGCGCACCCGCTGGGCCTCAAGGTTGGCCCGCAGATCGCCAAGCCTCGCATACCGCGCGTTTTTGGCCGCGGCCACGTACATCTCAGTCACAATGCCCGGAGCCTTCGCCGGGTGAACGACCAACTGATAATAAGCAGATTGGGCATTGCTAGGAAGCCTCTTCCCGATCGCCTCCGCGCGAGCCAACAGGCTTTTGAATTGATCCACCACCCGATCGGCCTCACCATAATTCTCTAAGTTGTACGTCTCCGGCGAAACAAGCTCCGGCTTACGCCAACCGTTAAGCCGCTTTGTAGCCGACATCACCGAAGCGATATCCCGGGCCTCTTTCGCGCCAAACTCTCGCGCCGCCCACCGCTCGGTGTACTTCTGAAGATTCTCCTTCTTCATCGCGTCCGGATCCCGCGCCATCGTTAGAAAGAACTCCAGCGGGAATTCCATCGGCTTTAGATCGCCGACGTTCACAATCCAAATTCGGTCCGCGCCGTATTGGTGGGCGAGGTTCATCTGCTCCCAAATCTTGGGGATCGGGTTGGTGTCGATCCACTTGTAGTTTCGGGGGCCGCCCACGTAGTCGAAGTGGTAGTAAACACCGGCGCCGCCTTTCCGATTACGTTCCTCCGCGGTGGGTAGGCGGCGGATGTCGCCCCAGTTGTCGTCTGCCCAAAGCAGCGTGACGTCATCCGGCACCCGCATGCCCTTCTCGTAGTACTCCTGAACCTCCTTATAGAGGCACCAGAGCTGCGGAATCTCCGCCAGATTCGGATTCACGTTCGCCGCCAAGATCCGACGTTGTGCGGCTACGATCTGCTCAAGCAAAGAGATGTTTGCCGTCTCGGACATCGGGGTGTCAATCTTGCCGCGCATGGCCATCGTCACGATGTTCTCGTAAGGCTTGTTGCGGTTGACGCCGTCCGTCCAGAACTTCTCGAGTTCGGTGGGATTGCTTGCGTAGTTCCACTGCTTCTCGGCGAAGCCGAGCCGGTTCCACTCTTTGTCCGCCCGCATCATCGGCTCGACGTGCGATGTGCCCATGACGATGCCGTACTCGTCCGCTAGCCTGGGGTTCTCGGGGTCGTCCTGGGAGAAGCAGTTGTTCCACATTGCGGGCCAAAGGTAGTTGGCGCGGAGGCGGAGCAAGAGCTCGAACACCTTCTCGTAGAACTTGTGGTTGTACTCGCCGAAGTTGGCCCGGACCCAGTTGGAAAGCGCGGGCGCCTCGTCGTTCAAGAAAATGCCGCGGTACTTAACCACCGGTGATTTGGCCACCGTACGACCCTTTACAAATACGGAGGCGTGATGCTTCACCGGAACGTCGGCCCACCAGTTCCAAGGCGAAACTCCGGACGACTCACTCAGATCATAAAGCGCATAGATGGCGCCCCGCTTGTCCGCTCCCGCAACCACCAGCGTGTTGCCCACTACCTGAGTGACGCTCGCCTCCCACTTCCCGCGAATGGCGCTTACGTCCAGCTTTCCGGCTTTCACCAGCGCGTCAATCTGGGGGCTTTTGCCGAGGGTTCCGACGAGGATACGGGGGGTGTTAGGCCCAAGTTCGCCTTTGAACTGGGCCACCCTGGCCAGGTCTCCCTGGAGGTCTTTCGCGGCCCGAGCGACGCCGGGCCAATCTTGAACGTCAACGACCACCCGCGCGGGTTGGCCTTTGACGATAAGCGGGAAGGAGCCTTTCGCCGGCGTAAAGCCTACGTTTGGGTTGCCACCAAGGGCCATTGCGGCGGGGGCGGCGGTGAGCAGGGCAAGGATAGGTAGGAGCTTCATTGGCCTCGTTCGTTGTTATTTAAATCTGTTCACTGGTTCACACCCGAAGCCAGGAATCCGCCGTCGACGACGATATTCGTACCGGTGATGAAACTCACCGCATCGGAAGAGAGGAAAAGAGCGGCGCCGACCAACTCGTCCGCCTCGCCAAAGCGTCCCAGCGGAGTTCGCATCTGCAACTCTTGTCCCCGCGGAGTGCCCGTCAACAACGCCCGGTTGAGGTCGGTGACGAAGACGCCCGGGACGAGGGCGTTTGTCCGGATCCCGTCCTTTGCCCACTCGGCCCCCAAACTCCTCGTCAAAGAAAGGACCGCTGCCTTGGATGCGCCATAGGCCGCGACTTCGTGAAAAGCTACGAACGAGGAGAGGGACGCCACGTTTACGATCCGGCCTCGGCCGCTCTCTTTAAGCGGCTCGTAGAAGGCCTGACAGGTGCGGAGCATGCCGGTTACGTTGGTGTCCAGCAGATCTGCCCACTCCACCTCCTCAACGTCTTTGGTCGGCTTGCGAAAGGTACGTCCCGCGCAATTGATGAGGATGTCGAGACCTCCCATAAAATCGATCGCGAGATCTCGGAAGGTATCCACACTTGCCCGATCTCCGACGTCGCAACTGGCCTCGAAGGTCCCGAGCTCTTTGGCCAGCTCGGCATCCCGCCGCCGCCCGACGGCAATGGTTTGCACCCCTGACTCGGCCAACCCCAGGGCGATCGCCCGGCCCAGTCCCGAGGTTCCGCCGATCACGACGGCGCGGCGTCCCGTGAGGTCGAATCGGTTCAACGCGGTATCTCCGGAATCCGCCCGTCCGTCGGATCGGCCCAGCGACTGTTAGGCACGGTCGCGCACCACCCCGGGCGAAGCGGGTCGGCGTCGTAGGGGTAAGGGCCAAGCCGCCGGTACTCCTCCGCATATTGGGCTAGCTTTTCCCGATTCAGAGTTACGCCCAAGCCAGGCGCGTCCGGTACTTTGATGCGACCGTTCACATAGGGAAAACGGCCGCCTTCGATGATGTCGTCTTTCAGATGGTGATAGTGCGCGTCGGCGGCGAACGAGAGGTTCGGAATCGCGGCGCCAAGGTGCAGCATCGTCGCAAGTTGAATTCCGAGCTCTCCTGAAGAGTGCACCGCCACCCCGAGGCCAAACGTCTCGCAAATCCCGGCCGCTTTGACGCAGGGCCGGATGCCGCCCCAAAAGGTGGTGTCGAGAAGAATCACGTCGACCGCCGTATCCAGCACGTTGGCGGCAAGCTGTTCGAAGTTCACGACCACGGTATTCGTCGCGAGCGGCATTCGAACCTTTTCCCGGGTGCGGCGCATCGCGTTCAGGCCAAAAACCGGGTCTTCCAGATAGTCGTTGTTCAGACCTTCGATCGCTTGACCGAACCGGATGCCCTGTTCGGTTGACCAGACGGCGTTCGGGTCGAACCGGATCGCGTCACCTTCCACCGCCTCCGCCACCGCCCGATAGCATTCGAGTTCGTAGTCCGGATGGAAGACACCGCCTTTCAGCTTATGGGAAGTAAAGCCGTACTTCGCCTTGAGGGCCTTCACCCTGGCCGCCAACTGGTTTGGTGTGCGGGTCTCGCCGGAGCCGTCGGCATTTGGATATTGAAAGAAGAGGTACGAGGCAAACGGCACCTCGTCTTGCAGCCGTCCACCCAAAAGGTCGCAGACCGGCACGCCCCACTTTTGGCCGATCAGGTCGAGGCAGGCGAACTCCAGGGCCGCGAGGATTTGGGTTCGGTTGTTGTAGAGGGAAGCGGTTGGGTTTGCGATTTTGAATCGCATCTCCTCCAATCGCGCCGGATCGTGGCCCACCAGGTAGGCGTTCATCGCCCGAAATGCCGCTTCCGCCGATTCGCCACCTCCGCCCATCTCGCCAAGACCGGTCCGCCCGTCATCCGTCTCAACTTCGACAATGGTGCGGACGAACCGACCCCAGTGGCAGCCGTTGGCGTGACGAAGCGGCGCTTCGAGAGGCACGGTGACGGTGGTAGCCCGAATGTTGGCGATCTTCATCGAAGGATGCCCTCGCGGAGAAGGACCTGTCGGATGGATTCAAGCGGTTTCAGTCCGCTTGCGGTGTTAGCCAGCCAAAGAATTCCGGTTACGCCGCGTGGATAGTAGCGGCTCCCCACCGCCTTGCCTTCCAGCATTTGGTCGCTCCAAGCGTAATAAGCATTGTCCGGCCGCATCAGCCAGGCCAGATGCGCACGATCGGCGGCCTCGTCGGGCACCTGATCGAGGACCTGCTCGGCCACCGCTTGGCAGAGGTAGATCTTGCTGAGCCAGGAGTTACGACTGGTCGAGCTCAGTCGCCAACCATCGTCGGCGAACCGGCATGCGCCGGAGTTGAGAACGGATTGGAAGTGGCGGGTTAAAGCACGGCGAAGATCGCCAAAAGGACCGTCTAAAGAGTAGTCCGCGGTCAGGCCGTTGATCCAGGGGTAGACCAAGCCTTCGATGGCGGGAATGATGCGTGCCTCGACACCTTCTCCAATCACCGCCGGCAGCAGTCCGTTTTCGTTGACGGCTCCTAGAATCGTGCTGGCGCACCGGGCCGCTTGGTCCGCCACGACCTCCTCGAGATCGCCTCGGCCAAGGCGGGCGAAGATGGGAACGAGCAGAACATAGGCAGACCAGCCCTTTACTGCGAGATAGAGGTTGTTTCTCGCCTGGCCGAGCGAAGCGTCGAGGCTATCGTAGGTGGTGATTTCCGCCCCGCCATCACACCGAACTCCATCCAACCCCATAACGCCGTTGCGATGCTCCGGATTCGGATGATCGCGATTGACCAGGCTTTGGACGGCCGCTTCAAAAATCGGGATCTGTCTCCGCATCCAGTCTTCGTCGTCGGTGTGATCGATGTATAGGGCGGCGGAGATGGCCCAGTTGATCAGTTCTTCTCCGCTCATATAGGAGAAGCAACCGTGGAGACCCGCCTGTTCATAACAGGAGGTCCCAGGAGCGGAAAAGCAGTTGGCCACCCCCATGTCGTGGGTAAAGGCTAGGCCGCCTTCATAGGTCTTGGGATCGCCGGGAAGCCGGGCACCGTCTTCGTAAGCGTATCGCTCGACGAACAGATCAAGCTCGTTCCGAAGGGTCCACGGGTTGAGGGCTAGTTCAAAGAACGCCTGATCGACGGTGAGGTCGAAGGTGTTCATCATTCGGTATTCGCCCTCGTTCACGACCCAGAGAGGCCGTCCGTCACGTCGCTCCAAAAGCTGGGTTGAGCCGTAGTAGCTACGGATCGCGTGGCCCAACATAAGCGCCCTCTCAGGGCTTAAGTCTTGGGCGAGGCGGGCATCAAACGCCGACGCCTCTTCGGCGTCCCGTTCCGCGTCTTCCAGCGCGAACCGCACTACGTCTTCGACTCGATCGAACCAACGGCGGTAAAGGTATCGGGTCGGAATCCCGGTGGTGGCGGTCCCTTCCCGAAAGAAGCCAACGGCAAATCGAAACGTCCGAATCTCGCCCGGCGCCACCTCGCCGACCAACAGTCCGATGCTTCCAAGCATGAAACCGAGGTTTGATCGATGTAAGGGAAGCAGAATTGATTCCGGCTGCCAGGCGAGGCCGGCATACACGCCTTCATCGCTCGTTGCGATGGCCGTCGTTAGCCCTTGGCCCACGCCCGTCAGACCGGGTTCGTCCAGAATGCGCATCGCGTGGGAAGCATCCCCACCTTCGTAGCCAAAGAAGGCTTTACGAGGATGCGAGCCTTGACGGTTATCGATGGTCAACTCCGCGGTTATCGCCGGAGCAACGACGCTTCGAAGTGCCGCCTCGTCTCCCTCCTCGGGATCAGGGATAGGGCGAACCGTGGAGATCAGGCGGAAGGTCAGGTCTCCGGCTCGCCACTGGTCAACGCTCGCGCCCATCTGGCGAGTGATTGCCGCATCGGGAAAGGGCAGAACGGAGGAGGCGCGGTGAAAATCTCCGAGTCCTTCGACATCGTAGTCGTCGGACGATTCCTGAGTGGCTTCGTCGAAAAAGGGAAGTGCCCGGAAATGGCCGGGCGCGTCAATCTCCTCCACGCCAACAAATACTGCGCGGTCGGCGGGCCCCCCTAGTTCCAGTCCGAGCCCCCCTCTGGCCCCTTTGGCGCCAAGGGTAAGAGAAGCGAAGGCGCCGATAGGGGAATGGTGCGAATTGAAGAAAGTCATCTTGGAATCGGGGCTTGGTGGCTCCAGGCTGGGGCATCGGTAGATCAAAATCGCGACCCTGCCGGACACTTCGTTGCGCCGGAAGGCCGCGAGTTCGAGGCACCGCTGGCCCATGAAAATGCCGCGTAAGATCTTCGCGGTTCCGCTTCAGGTGCTTGGATAGAAAACTTTCTTCATGAGATAACTCTCCGGTGAGTTCTGGGCGGGGCCGTGGAATCTCGAACGTCGAGGCCACAGTCGTAAATCGACGAAACCGTGGGCGACGGGGTTGTGCCGTCGGCCAACTCTCGAATGAGGGTGAGAAGGTGTAAGGTCGCCGCGTGCGCCATTCGCTCGACCGGCTGATTTACCGACGTCAGCCGGGGTTTGGTGCTTTCGCAGAACGACGAGGAATCGAATCCGACAACCGAAAGGTCACGCGGGACAGAGACGCCGAACCGGTCGCAAGCGGCCAGCACTCCGCCCGCTACTGTGTCGCTGAAACAGACAAGCGCGGTGTGGGGCGCATCTGGATCGGCGTAAAGCGGAACATCCCGATAGTTATCGTCCCAAACGAGCACGGTGGCCCGAATGCCCGATTCGGCGGCAGCAGAAAGAAACGCATCGCGTCGCGCCTGACCCTCGACGGTGTGGGCGTTGACAGGGTCGATCACAAAGGCGGTATCGCCATGGCCGAGGGACACCAGATGGTCAACCACGCTACGCATCGCCCCTTGGTTATCCGCGCAGAACGCGGGCACGCCCGGAACGGCTCCGGGCGGCGAGTGCATAGTGACGACCGGAACGCTGGAGGTCTGAAGGAGATCCACCGAGGCCTCGGTGAAGTCTGGGCGGCACCATAAAACGCCGTCAAACCGACCGTCAGAAACCGGGCCGGCATCGGTGCCATAGATGAGCTGCGGGCAGAGGGCCAACGTGTATTCTGCCGGGAACAGCGCGGCCATCACCCCGTTCAAGAGTTGAGGATAGTAGGGATGCTCTTCGCCCAAACGGTCGAAATGTTGAAAGACGACGCCAACCATGCCCGTACGCCGGCTCCTTAAGCTCCGGGCCAGACTGTTGGGACGATAGCGAAGTTCCCGGGCTACTTGACGGATTCGCTCGGCCTTTTCTTGGCTGACTTTGACGTTGCTACCGGTTCCATTCAGGACTGCGGAAACCGCCATCGCGGAAACCCCCGCCGCTTCAGCCACATCGCGAATCGTCGTTCTCATAATTTACGGTTAAATTCCGTTCCCGTACTATACACCCAACTTCCACTTTCGGCGGAGGAATCTTAGTGCCACGGACGAAATTCTGCTCCTAAGCCATTGGACGCCGAGGCGCCCTCGAAAACCCAAGATACCGTTGAAAACCGAACCCGAAAGCCAATTTATGAGGCAATATAACGCTAAATGATCACCTTCATGCTCGCCGCTGTAGTCGTGCAGACTCCGGTCAAGACGACCGCTCAAGAAGATCACCAGCATCTTCTTTCCCTCCTCGGAATCGTGTCTCTGCGTCCGGGAGTCGACGGGAACAACCCAAAAGCTCCCAATTTCGCCAATACCGACGAAGCAAAGGCGAACCCCTATCCCGAGATTCCCGATCCGCTTGTTTTCAAAGACGGGAAGCCGGTTAAGAATTCCCGCGATTGGAAGCGGCGCCGGTCCGAGATCTTCGAAGATCTGGACCGCGAGGTGTACGGCCGCACGCCCAAGAAGTTGCCCAAGGTCCGTTGGGAAGCGGTTGCCACCGTGAACGAGACCAACGGGGACACCCCGGTGGTCACGAAGCGGCTCTTGGGCCACGTGGACAACTCAGGGTGCCCTCAGATCACCGTCGACATCCGGATGACCCTGAGCACTCCGGCCAACGCAAAGGGCCCGGTGCCGGTGATGATGGAGTTCGGTTTCCCGAATTTCGGCGGACCCCGTCCCGGAGGTTTCGGCCCGGCGGGAGGACGTCCTCCGGGGGGAGGGCCGGTTGGGCCAACTTGGCAACAGCAGCTTCTCGCCAAAGGTTGGGGC